>VFQP010003400.1_pt1 | contig 16163 bp, 5 predicted proteins | sample 3512351 | NCBI WGS metagenome assembly VFQP01 (sample SAMN10412372, study PRJNA504923) | tailings metagenome | isolation source: Relicate 1 Philex TSF1 revegetated site | place: Philippines: Tuba, Benguet | collected 2017-08-29 | reverse complement strand
TAAATAACATTACCTGTCTGAGGATTAAAAAACCAATCTGTAGGCCCTTTTCCTGTTGGGTCAACAAATTTTACTGGGTTTCCTATCACATAATTATAAGTACTCCACGCCGGGTATTTATTTGCCCAGGGATCAATAGATAAAAACCGCGCAACATCACTATCATAATACCTAGCCCCGCGATAATCCAAACCGGTTTCCTGATCCCGTTCGTGTTGTGTGGTTAAATACTTGTCCCCCGTACCATTGTCGTATTCCCGCAATACTTTTCCATTTCTAAACACTATTCTGACCAATCACTCTAACTAAACCCTGGCTCAATGTCCAATTGCTGAAACTTGATCGTATCGGAATGAATATTCTTTGTTATCAATAAATACTTCCCTTTTGACAAATCAAATTCAAACGAATAAACACTCCCTGAATATTTGACTTGGATAAGTTGCTTTTTCCTTTTCTTTACACAAAGACTCTTATTATCGAATATTTCTAAACTCAAAAGATTTCGACCTTTATCAGAAGTATAAGCCCTTACATACTGTTTAGTTATCCCTAGAATTGGATGACTTGTAAGCGTCACATTATCTAAAATAAGCTTGGAATTAATCATTAGATCAATCGAATCACTTTCAAATCCATCTGTAATATAGATATGAAAACAAAAATCTTTTTCTTTATTTTCTGCTTGCCCCATGCTGAAAACAGAGATTAGTAACATCAAAAAAAATACTGTTCTTTTCATTTCAATCAATTATTAAACTTTTGATCTCCTTTATTTGTTTCATCATTTCTATAGGAGTTTATCAATTTTAAGATTTGGCTACTAACTAATTTTATCCCCGAATGAGCCTGAGTATCCGGGGTCATTAAATTTCCACTCCAAGGATTGTTATGCCCATAATTCCCATAAACAAGCCCCCCAGAATGCCCCAATTCATGCGCAGAAGTTCGTTCTAAAGTTGGTTTTCCATCAGAAGTTTTTCCCGTACCAGCATAACTACCTTCAGTTGCGGGTTTGTTTTCTAGTATTGAAGTACTCACATATACATAATTTTGTCCATCTTCCGCAAATCCCCATACTGCAATATTACTACCAGCCCCAGGCATTTGTTTTGGGTCTTGAATTCTGAATACGTGATCTGTTGAAGCAATTGGATTTTCTTCACTCGCAACACTTATGTTCACAGAGACATTAACCGTATAATTTCCACTTATTAAATTCCCATTATCATCTTTTATCTCCATAAAACCACTTTGACTATAAGAATTAATTAGTCCCTGAGAAATTCTTTCTGAGAAAGCCTTTAATTGTTCTTGAGAAAAATTCTGCTGTGATTCATTTACCACTTTAGCATTCACAGTCATATTTATTGCAATTGTCCCATCACTATTTTTAGACACTGCAAATACGATATCTTTTCCATCGGGATCAACCGCCACTGTTGGCATTCCTGCAACATAGCAATACGCTGAAATATTTGGATACTTACTTGCTTTGGGATCCAAACTCAAAAACCGTGCCACATCACTATCATAATACCTTGCCCCGCGATAGTCCAAACCGGTTTCCTGATCCCGTTCATGTTGTGTGGTTAAATACTTGTCTCCTGCACCATTGTCGTATTCACGCAATACTTTTCCGTATGGGTAATAATCCAGCGCATTGATGATGTAGGAACTACCCGGAGTAGTTGTTGCCATATACGCCACCCGCGTATTCCCCAAATGATCCGCTAAGAAAAAAGTAGCTTCATTGTACTGAATCCTGGACGGAGTTGTTCCCAAGGTATTCGGAACGATCATCGCTGCGCGTTCGTTTCCGTAGACGTAGAACTCTTCCGTTTGGCTCACACTTGAGCCAGTGCCTGTGAATCGCACAATCGCCAAATCCCTTCCCAAAGCATCTTTCACGTACATTTCCTGTGTGGTTTGAGCGGAAGTTACTACTTTTTTGAACATCCGCTGGTCTCCGCCGTCGTATAAGTAGGAAATCTGATCTGTTCCCTTCGTGATGTTGTATGCATACGAGCTTCTTCCGTAAACCGTTGCAGAGATCCCACGATGGCTGTCCGTGAGCAGGTTTCCGTTTGCATCGTAGCTGTAATTACGCGCTGTGGTAGTGGTGAGATCACTCACCTGCTTCAGGCGGTTGTTCCCGTTGAGGTAAGTATACACGAAATCTTCCACGACCACCGTACTGCTTGGAGTAGCTCCGGGCTTCCTGCGCAGCAAGGTCACCAGGTTCCCGATCTTGTCGTAACTGTAGCTTTCATCACCGATCAGGTACGATTGCGCCGCACTCAAATTCGGTGAAATCGCAAAATGAGCATCAATGAAATCTCCCACCAATGCATCGGCAGAAACCAGGCGATTCAAACCGTCATATTGGTAGCCGTAAATGGTTTCTTTGGAAAAGAGCGGAATGGAACTGTTGGTTGTTCCGGAAAAGTTGTATTTCACTTTCGTTCCTTTCACATTGCCGTTGTACACATCCGCCTGGGAAACGGAAGTCTGGTTGTTGTAGACCGGAAGCTGCGTATTATCGTAATACAACCATTCATTGAACAGGTCGCTTCCCATCAGAGTGAGACGGTCGCGGTTATCATACGCATAGGAAACCGTTTGATGTCCGAAATTCCCGTCTGTGAAATCATCCACCGAATAACCTTTGGAAATCACTACTCCGCGGGCATCGTCGTATTTGTAATCTACCAGTTTGGTTGCACTTGTAAGTCCCACGTCTGCCTGGGAAGCATACACTTCTTTCAAACGGTTCAGGGCATCATACACATAGAAATACTTCATATCCGTGGAGCCGTCGCTTCCCATATCCAGTTTTTCTTCCAGGAGTGATCCTCGCAAGTTGTATTTCGGATAGTAAATGGTTGCTTTTACCCGGTACTGATCGTTGAAATTCAGACTCACAGGATGCTGTACAATCACCTGTGAAGCCAGCAAATCTTCCGTATTATAAGTATAAGTGATTTTTTGAATGGCAAGTCCCGTCAATCCGTAAGAGTATGACTCCGTTAATTTCCCCAAGGTAGACGGTGAACTTTGCTGTGTTCCGTAGACCATGCTCTTTTCAAGCACCAAACTGGCAACAGGAGCTGCAGCAGGCAGACCGGAAGTAACCATCGGTTGTCCGTTTACGGGATCGATCGTACTATAGTTATTCAACCAATCCTGCGTCATGCGGTTAGAGAATACATAGCTGAAATAATGCGGCAAACTCTGGCTGTCGTAATAATATGAGCTTTCCGAACCCACTATCTTGTTCTGAAAGCAGAACGGATCGATGTGATAGGAAGTCGTTACCAAAGCTTGTGAAAGCAGGTTTCCATAAACATCGTAGGTAAACTTACGGAAGCGTGATGCCGGAAGACCGGTATCGGTAAGGTATTCACGATCCGCCTGGTCCTGCACACCGCTAATCTTTCCGTGTTTGTTATAGATATAATGCTTTTCACCGCCGTCTACGTTCGTTTCACGAATCAGCTGACCGCTGAGGTTGTATTGGTAATCCGTGTTCTGACGGCGCGCATTGATGGTTTTCGACAAATTTCCGTAAGAATCGTATACATACAAGGTCACTACTTTTTCGATCACACTACTCCACGACAAAGTTGCCACCGTTTGCCCGAATGCATTGGTATAAGTAATGGTTTCTTTGCCATCCTGGTCTTTTACGGATGTGCGCAAAAAGCGGAAGGCTCCGGTAGCTCCTGCATTCATGATCAGTTTCAGCTCGGCACCACTTAAGCCCAGCTCACACGACATGTAAATGTTGTTTGCAATCCAGGTTTGTTTGCGGATCACATGATTTTGCGGATCAGAAATGGAAATTCCCGGATCTGAAACACGCGCATCCAGTGAGGCAGGGTCGTGATCGAATTTTGTTTCGTGGTACAAGGTTGATCCGGAATTATAGTTGTACGAAATCGGGTTCAGTCCTGTGATTTGGTTCGGATCGACAAATAAAGACGGCTTTCGCTGTACTTTAGCTCTTCCCCAATTGTCGTAACCAATCGAACCACTCGAAATCTGTACATTTCCTTCTCCACGGTAAGCACGCACCACGCCGGCCGTTCTGCCCAGCGGGTCCAGGAAGGCTTTCTGGAATTCACGGTTGTTCAGGGTATCTGTTTCATGTTGATACAAGACTGAATACACGTAATTTTCCCGTGTCCGTTCCTCAAACGATTTTCCGGAACCGTGTTTCCACAATTGGTATTCATTGCGGGAGATTAGGCGCGTTCCGTTTTCTTTCACCGTTGAAAGACGGTTGAATCCGTCGAACGTATATTCCATCGTATGCCCGGAAGAAGTAATCATCCGTTTCACCTGCCCGTCATTCGTATAGTCAAAAGTGGTTGTCAATGAATCGGGACGCAGGTATCCGACCGTTACACGGATCGGCAATCCGATATTTCGCATGTCGACTGAAGAATAGTTGTAATTGAAGCTGTATGCAGGATTGGTACAGTTTGTATCGACGTTCCACCTGTTCACAGTTCCGTTGTAATAGAATTTGGTCATCAATCCTACGCTGTTCGAGATCAGTGCCGGCTGCAGGTGTTGGTTACGTTTATGCACATGCGTCGTTACAAGTGTATCAAACGGGTAGAGCATTTTAAACGGGCGTATGAAATTCTGGTCATCCACTCCATCATATTGCATATAGAAATCTGCAATCAAGGTGTTTTTCCTGTCAAACCGGAGATTATTGAAATCTCTTGACGGGATTCCCTGTACGGTATCGATCTGGGTCACCACCGAACGCAGTTGCAGCGATTTTTTCAGAGCGTCAGTTAAGATGATCATTCCTGCCGGGCCACCTTCTTCGTCTTCTTCCGGAATAGCCGGGTTGCAGTCAACCAACGTCACACCGTTATTGCATGCTGCATAATTGACTGAAGACGGACAGGCAAAGTAACCGATTACCGGATCTTTCCACAAACAGTAATTAAACGGAAGCTGAGAAAGGAAATCTGCTTCAGTTCCGTATTTCCAGCGCACACAGGAAGCACAACTTACGGGATTTACAGGCGGAGTTCCGGTTGAAGGACAAGAAGGTCCATCATATAAAACGGTTTGATTGGTTGAATACGGGTCGATTCTTAAACGGGAATCATAGAAATAGTATTCACTTTTACGCAGTTCTTTCGCATCCCGTTGATTTTTGGTTACATGCATCTGCTGGAACGGAGTGGTGCGCATCGCATACTGGCGGCTTTTTGTCATTCCGTCGTATTTCGGAAGCTCAGGTGTATAGGTTCCCAGGTAAGCGTCCACATATTCCGAGTCCCAGCGAACGGTATAACCGATCGTATCCAAATCATTGTTTAACAAGATAAAATCAAAAGGAGTTGTTTCACCGTTTACTTCCTGGATATCGTAATTGTACCAATAGCGGTCGTAGCGGTTTTTGAGATCAAACAGGTAGAAAAACTGTTTTTCGTCTTTGGCGGTCGGTAAATGGGTGGATGTATTCGTTACTTTGAACACCTGCCAGGAAGGTTCGTGTTTCAAACGCAGGGAAGAGATCGTTTTGTTCGCACCGCCGTTGAACGAAACAATTCTACCCGGAATGTCTTCCAAAGACATCAGTGTTTTATAAGCATTTCCGTTGGAGGTTCCTTTGTAATCCGCTTCATAATACTCGTAGGCGGTTTTTGTTTCGATATAGTTCCAGCCGCTCTGGGTTGAATTGTTACAATATACATCCAGCGGATTCCCTTTGAACGTAAAGCCGGTCAAAAATGGTTTAGCGCCGTAAATCGTAATCAATGCTGTCAGGACTGCCGGTTCAATTTCCCGGTCTGTCACTTCAATAATCCGTTCCATTTCAGCTTCCGTAAAGGCTGGTGTACGGGTCATCAGCTTACCGAAAACGCCCTCAGTCGGGTATTTACTTCCGCTTTCAATGATTTCGACAATCGTATTGTTCAGAATAGCGGCATTTGCAATAATGGTGGAATAATTTGCTTCAGAAATGACCTGGTTTTTCAAAATTTTACTCAAATCCGCAGGAACAAGGTATTTCGATTGCGTAATCTTATCAATCACTGTTTCCGAAAATTGCGGTTGTTTCGACAAAATTCTGGTGAACGATGCCGTATTAAAATAACTGATCCCCGTTCCAGTAAGCTGCTGTAAAACGGGATCGGACAGGTACTCATTTTTCAGAAACAAGGTTTCAATAAGCTCCAAATCCCAACGACGCGTAATTTTTGGTAAAACAGTACTCAATACTTCATCCGAAATATAGCTTTGCTGCTGGATAACCGAAATAGGACTAAACCCTATCATTCCAAAGGGAGACGGACCAAATTTGGAAATAAAGTGACTCAGAATCATGTTACTTAGATTTCCTTGTCTCAATAAAACAGCAATTTGATCTTCATTTCGAAGTATTGTTGAATTTAACATGAAATACAAGGTGGAATCCATTAATGGAGACTGAATCATAAGGGAATCCAGAACAACTGCAGCCGGCTTCGTATTGATCAATGTTTTTTGCGCTAAGAACAGTGGATTATTGTAACCTACAGGATTTACAAATCCTGAGCCAAAGGGATTCGCAACCGGGCTAAAAGGTCCCGGAGCTGTTCCGCCGGTATAAATAGCTGGTTTGGACAGGTAATCGTCGTATTTCCGGTCAATTTCTTCCGTTTTCTTGATGAAGTATGAATGGAACATGTATTCAGGGTTAGCCGTTTCCAAACCAGGATAAAAATCGAATTCCAAAAACTTCGGCAATTCGAAATCAAGCCCCGTTCCTTTGAATGCCGGAACATCCAGATACGGATAAGCACTGGTTCCCGTTACAACTCCGATTCCCGGACCAGCATTATACGTCAGTACCTGGTTTAGATAATAATCCCGATACTCATACTCTAAGCCGGGATTATCGTATTCCTGTTCCCAAACCAAATCTTCCCGGTACGGATTCGGACGCGTGTACCCGTTTTTATAAGCCAGCGTATAAGCGTAATTGATGAGTTTTTCCGTGAATATTTTGTTGTTGACATCGTATTCTTTGACGGATTTCAACTTTCCATGATAGAGGTAATCTTCGGTAGACGGGAATGTTCCGCCATAATTGAAATCGGCGCCGTAGTGCTCATAATCTGTCCGGTTCACATACTCATTGCTTCCTTCCACCAAAGAGGGTCCGTAAACAGATACTTTTTTAAAGCCTGTATCAAAATTAAAACGTCTTCCGTTGTAAAAATGATTATCCGCAATCTGAATTGCTGTCATTTTTGAGATTTTCGAACTTACATCGAAATCATAATACCATCTTTTATGTCCGTTATTCGCAGATGAAGTATTGTTTTTCACCAAATCATCCTCGTCATTTTTTAAAACAAATTTTACGATCGGATGTACCACATCTGCCTGGTTTGTTCCGTAACCCGGACTAGTCGTTATGCCGCAAAATCCGGAACGGTCCAGCAAAAAGGATCCTGTATATCTTGTTCGGGCATCATTTGCCGGATAGTATTCTATTTTGGTGATTCCTCCTAAATAATCTACAATTTGAGTCAATACCATTCCGAAATGACCGTTCATCGGCTGGTCCGTTTGATAGGCAATGGCATTATTCGTGAATTTCGAATAGGACAAAAACGTTGTAAGCAACTTCGTTGTGTCACTTGTCCAACCCAAAGGAACTTCCCGCACTGCTTTCAACAAAACAAACACTTGCCACACATCTGTTCTGTATTGCAATGAATCTCCGGGTTGATAAGCATAGTTTTGAAGCATTTTACAAGTAGCAGAAGTATATTCCAGTTTCTTCTGAGCAACCAGATGCAAGCCTGTTTCAACAGGTCCCCCCACATCACCGTTTACTTTGTAATACTTCACTCCTACCAGCATATACGGATTTTTCGAATAGCGGATCAGTTCAAATTCATCCAAACGAACTGTGCTATCGAGCTTAGTCGGCACATTGAGCGTTGACGGGTCATTTGGAATGACATTACCGTTGTCATTCCACCAGAAATTATAAGCTTCTTTGGCATCTGCAGTAGCATAATTGAAGGTATTCTGATGTGTGATCATGTATTCATAGACCGGTGAAACCAGGTTCCATGGCAATCCAATCCCGAAATTTCCGGCGATATCCGCAGCTGATTTCAGCGGATAAGATGATGCCAGGGAATGAAACACATATGCTTTTCCTGCTTCGAGCTTCGTTGGTATGGAATCGTTTTTTACAAGAGCCCTTTCCACCGCATAATTCACATCCGAATTTCCGGGTCCGATCTGGAAATTAAAGCCTTTATATTTGGTCGGAATATTCGGCATTACGAAGAGATTGGAAAGGGTTTTATCTCCCTCACCATAATTCAAGGACCATTTCAATGCCATGTTAAAGGTCGAATAAAGTACTTTTGAGCGGGTAGATTTGTAATCGAGCGTTGTATAATAGATTCCGTTATTACCATTATACAAATCATAATTGGCTGCATTCAATCCTCTCGGATTCTCCAGGTCTCCCGTCACAATACTCATATCAAAGGTACCGGCTGTCTGTAAAAAATCTGCCGACATCGAATTTGACCGTTTGATCCTCGATTTAACTTCGTAAATATCTCCGGGATACAGTTTATCCTGCATCAAACGCGGGCTTTCCAGGAAACTGTGCGAAAACGGGATTTCTGTTGATAAACTGCTGACTTCATATCTCAAATACCCATTTGTAGTAGCATACGGATCCGATGAATTCACCGATGCCGGATTCATTGTGTTGTTTTTCTTACTATGCTCGTATCTTTTCCATCCCGGTCCGAACATACCATCTGCTTTTCCGACCGTGTAAACGGGTTGATAGCTGTATAAACTATCTACCCTGCCGTTTCCGCCGGATGTATAATCAATCAGTTCATTGGTATTACTCAAAATCAGATTTCTATCCGTTGCATAATTTAATTCCAGGCGATCCACCAGGCCATCAATGGAAATGGCTTCTACTTTTAATAGCAACAGATCGGAATAACAGGAAAAATCGTGTTCTTTTGCAAACGTAGAGGACAAAAACTTTTCTGTAGCTGCATATTTATAGGCTTCTTGTTCGTATTCCTTGAAATAATTGAATTTCCCGAATCCTTTATATGTAAAATTGATTCCCTGGAATGGCTGGTTGCGGTGTGTAATCGCATCGCAATACCACAAGTTGTATTTCTGTTTCGGAAGAATGGAATTCTCAACCATTGCTGCCTGTCCTGGATTTTGGTATTCCCCGGAATGTTGAACAGCTCTGGCATTATTGGTTCCTGTAGCCAGGTTGGCTTGATTATAGTATAACACCCGTTTATTTGCCGGAGCGTTATAGGATTGAACTGCCGTCTGAAACGTATAGCGCGTTCCATCTGCTGCAATAACAACCCATTTATCTCCACTGTAACGAATCTCTGCGTGGCTCTCAAATGCATTCAATTCAAAAACCACTGTTTTATCGTCATTGACGTCCACATACTTGAAAACTGCTCTTCCACTCACTACGCCGGGAACATTGATGTATGGTGAAAACCAATACAAATCTCCTTCTTTGAGTGCATTGTTTCCAAGAGAGTTAAAGTTCAGCGGTTGTTCTATTATTCCGGCTTCCCCACAATTCTGCGACTTCGTAAAGTTGTTAAACACTTCCGTTTCAATGGAAATGGTCGGAATATTCAGATTCCAGCCTTCACCATAAGGAATTCCGGTAGAAATCGGCATGGTGTTTCCGATGGAGAACGAGCTGCTGTAATTCAAACTGAGTTCATAACTCAAACCACTCGGTGTGGCAACTGCTCCCAGTTTGATACTTGAATTATAGTCTCCGGAAAACAAATTGACGTCTCCCGAGTAAACTCCGGAACTCAATTCGGATGGTTTGGAAACCTGTGGAGTCATTTCGGAATTATTCCGTCCACCAACAACCTGGGAAAAAGAGGAGATGCAACATAACAGCGTGCATACAAAAATCAGGATTTTAGGCATTTTGATTGATTTAGGTTCAAAGAATATGTTGTAGTCATAAGTGTTGCAGGTTCTATCAGTAACAGTTTTTTTATTGATTTATTGCAAAGAAAGTAAAATTTCACACTTATGTAACCTAAACAAGGCAGAAAAATGAAATTTCTATTGCCAGGTGAACCCTGTCAGGTAATTTCATTGATTCATCTAAAATTCGTTTAATCCCCGTTTGCCTATATTTTTGGAATTTCCCAAAAAACCAATTTCCCAATATTGGGACGGATCTAATAATCAAATAGTTAAACCACCACAAAACAATTTAAACAGCTATAAAACACCTCCTTAAATCAAAAAATCCCCCGATCTTTTGACCGGAGGATTTCTCATTTTTTCAGAAACGATGATTATTCTGCCTGCAATTCTTTGATTGACTTATCGATTTCTTTCGAAAGCTCAGGCATTTGTTTTTTCAAATGCTCCATAGACTTAATCGTTTCGTCTTTAAAAGCTCCGTAACCGCTACACTCCTTCATTTCTTTGCGTAGTTTTTCCTGGCTTTCTTTATCGTTTTTCCCTTCGTAAATTTTCTTACATTTTGCCTCTTCAGCTTTGTGCTCTTCAGCAAATTTCTTTTGGAAAGTTCCGTCGTAGTTATTCTCACGGTCACCTTTCATCATTTCAGTAGCTAAGTCTGTACACTCACACAATTCACTTTGCTTAGAACAAGATTGAATCGTCATGAATCCCAATCCGATTAGTGCAATTACCTTTAAATTTTTCATTCGTTTTTTATTTAAGTTGGGTAAATGTACCACAAAATAATTACGAATGTTGAATTCCCAATTACGAATTATTTGGAATTATTCATTCGCAACTCGTAATTAGGAATTCGTAATCAAGCAAAACTATTTCCAACCGCCGCCAAGCGCTCTGTATAGATTTACTACTGCCTGTAATTGATCTAATTTGTCATTGATTCCACTCATTTGAGCTGCAATCAGGTTTTGCTCGGAAGTAAGAACATCCGTGTAATTCACTCCTGAACGGTTACTCAACAATTCGCGGGTGTTATCTACCGCAATAGTCAGGAACTGAATCTGCTGTTGCCGGATTCGTTCCCTCTCTACTGCGTTCTGGTAAGAAAACAGGGCATTCGAAACTTCTTGCCCCCCTTGTAAAATTGAACTTTGGAATCCGTAATATGCAACCTGCTGTTCGGCTTTTGCCTGGCGCAAACGCATTTTATTTTTTCCCTGGTTGAAAATCGGTTGTGTCAAACCTCCGATAATATTATAGAAAACCGACTGGCTGAACAATTCCTGGATTTTAAAGCTCGCAAACCCTCCGTTCGCAGTTAAGGTAAAAGAAGGATAGAAATATGTCTTCGCAACATTGGTGTTTTCAAACGCTACAATGAAAGCGTATTCTGCCTGTTGTACATCCGGGCGATTTTTCAGCAACTGGGAAGAAACACCCGTTTTCAAATCTGCATAAACCGTTTGTTCATCCAAAGAACTGCGCTGAATAGCCTGAGGTTCGCGTGCCAGCAAGAAGTTCAACAGGTTCTCCGTTTGCCAGATTTTATTCTTCAAATCCGGGATCATAACTTCTCCTGCAGCAACGTTTGCCTGACTTTGGGCCACATCAGCGCCGGTGATTTTACCCGATTCCTGGAGCGCAATCAACGTTTCTACCTGGCGTTTTCTCACTTCAACCGTTTCTTCGGTAATTTTCAATTGCTTATCCAAAGAAACCAGGCTGTAATATGCATTGGCAATATCAGCAATCAATTGCGTTTGAACAGCGCGCATTCCTGCTTCACTTTCCAGTACACTTGCAAGCGCTCCTCTTTTTGCACTGCGCAATTTTCCCCAAACATCCAGTTCCCAAGCCGTTCCAAGCTGAATTCGGTTGGTATGCGTAGTCAATTTCAAAAGTCCCGGAGGAGCATTGACAGCCCGCTGTGATTGTTTGGCATCCGTTGAATTGATATCCAAAGTAAGTGACGGAATAAACGCCATTTTACTTTGTTTCAAATAAGCCTGTGCTGATTCCATACGGGAAACAGCCTGCTTCAGGTTCAGGTTTTGAGCCAGTCCTTTTTCAATCAGATCCTGCAAATTCGGATCCGAGAAAAGCTGCTTCCAATTCAGGTCTGCAATGGAAGTTGTATCCTCAGAAGTCTGGTCGCGATACAGTTTTTCCGTAACCACTTCATCCGGCCGCTCGTATTTGGTAGTGACACAACCCGAAACTACCAGGAGCAAAACGAGAAATGCCGTTGTTGTTATCTTATTGAATTTCATTGATCCTGTTTTAAATTCTCTACGTCCTTTGCACCTTTGCGTTTGATAAAAATGGGCTTTATTTTGACCGCAAAGAAACAAAGAGCGCAAAGTCTTGAATTATTATTGCTTTAAACAAATGTTCATTATACTTTCTTATGCGGTTCCTTCTGCTCCGACTTCTTCGTCATCATCCGCTTTTTTACTGCTCACTTTTTCCTGGAGATTCTGGAAGATAATAAAGAGAATCGGGATTACGAGAACACCGAAAACCGTTCCGATCAACATTCCTCCTACTGCTCCCGTTCCGATCGAAGTATTTCCTGCAGCTCCAACTCCTTTCGACAACATCAGCGGTAATAATCCGAAAATGAAGGCGAAAGATGTCATCAGGATTGGTCGCAAACGTGCTGTTGCTCCGTTAATCGCAGCTTCGGTAATGCTCATTCCTTTTCTTCTGCGGTCAACAGCGTATTCCACGATCAGGATGGCATTTTTGGCCAGCAATCCGACGAGCATCACCAGGGTAATCTGCGTATAGATATTGTTATCTACTTCAAAAATCTTGTCGAAGATGAAAACCCCCGACAAACCGATCGGTAAGGAAATCAACACCGCCAACGGAAGAATGTAACTTTCGTATTGCGCTGCAAGTAAGAAATAAACAAACACCACACACAACAGGAAGATGTACAAAGTCTGGTTTCCTCCGGTACTTTCTTCCCGTGATAATCCTGAGAATTCGTAATCGTATCCCGCCGGAAGTGTTGTTTTAGCCACTTCTTCAATCGCCTTCATTGCATCTCCGGAACTATAACCAGCGTTCGGCACTCCGTTCGCAGAAATCGATGTGAAGAGGTTGAAACGCGAAATAACCTGTGGCCCGTACACTTGTTTCATCGTAATAAATTCAGAAACAGGGGCCATCTCTCCTTTTGAATTCCGGACATAAATCGAGTTCAAACTTTGCAGGTTCTTTCTGCTTCCCGGTTCGGCCTGGTAGATCACGCGGTATTGTTTTCCGAACTTATTGAAATTCGACGCATAAACACCTCCGTAATATCCCTGAAGCACGCTCATTACATCACTAACCGTTAACCCGGCTTGCTTGATCTTCGGCACATTCACGTCGATCTGGTATTGCGGGAAATTCGGGTTAAAGGATGTTGTTGCATATTGAATTTCCTTCCGCTGAGCCAATGCTCCCAGGAAGTTCGTTGCTACCTCGTTAAACTTGTTGATATCTCCACCGGATTTATCCTGTAACTGGAATTCAAACCCGGAAGTGTTACCAAATCCCTGGATGGTCGGCGGAGAAAAGAAGATAATCCGTGCATCTTTGATGTGAGCTGTTTTCGCAAAAAGCTCCCCGATAATTTCTTTCACATCGCGGTCGCGTTCGTTCCACAATTTCAAACGGGTCAAAACCATTCCGTAAGAACTTCCCGTTCCACTGATGATCGAACGACCAACTACGCGAAGTGTGAATTTGGTTTCCGGAACCGCACGCACAATGCTGTCGATTTCAGTCAGAATTTCCCCCGTTCTTTCCTGGGAAGTTCCCGGAGCCAATGTAATATCGGAGAAAATGGTTCCCATATCTTCAGCCGGAACAAATCCTTTCGGAGTTGTTTTCATTCCCCAAACCAACAAACCTGTGAAAATCGCCAGGATTACCACCATCACCCATTTTTGTCTGCTCATGAATGAAACGGAGCGTTTGTACCGGTTGGTCAACTTATCGAAAGAAGCATTGAATGCCATGTTGAAACGCTGCAGGTAGGATTTCTTTTTCCCGTGCTCGTCTTTATGTGGTTTCAATAACAGGGCACACAAAGCCGGACTTAAAGTCAAGGCGTTTACCGCCGAAAGGATAATGGAGATTGCCAGTGTCAGACCGAACTGCTTATAGAATACCCCGGTAGATCCCTGGATAAAACTCACCGGAACGAATACCGCAGCCATTACAAGAGTAATCGAAATGATTGCGCCGGTAATTTCATCCATCGCATCGATGGTTGCTCTTTTCGCCGATTTGTAACCTTCATCCAATTTGGCGTGAACGGCTTCCACCACCACAATGGCATCATCCACCACGATACCGATTGCCAGTACCAGGGCAAACAAGGTCAACAAGTTAATACTGAACCCGAATAAATTCAGGAAGAAGAACGTTCCCACAATTGCCACCGGAACCGAAATCGCCGGAATCAAAGTCGAACGGAAATCCTGCAGGAACAGGAATACAACAAGGAACACCAGAATAAATGCTTCAATCAGTGTATGGAATACTTTTTCAATCGATGCATCCAGGAAGTCATTTACGTTTACAATCGTTGTGTATTTCACTCCTTTCGGGAAGGTAGCCTGCGCTTCATCCAATACTTTGAGCGTTCCTTCGATTACTTCCTGCGCATTGGATCCTGCCGTTTGGTTCACCGCAACTCCCAGACCGAATTTTCCGTTTACACGAACCGAACTCGCATAACTCTGAGCTCCCAATTCGATGCGGGCAATGTCTTTCAGACGCAATACTTCTCCGTCTTCGCCAACGCGGACAACAATGTCACTGAATTCCTTTTCTTCTTTTAAGCGGCCCTTGTATTTAATGGTATACTGATAGCTCTGTTCTCCCTGTTCTCCGAACTGTCCCGGAGCAGCTTCGATGTTTTGTTCTGCCAAAGCGCGGTTCACATCATCCGGCACCAAACCGTAGCTTGCCATCACATCCGGTTTCAGCCAGATCCGCATGGAATAATCCATTAAACCAAAAGCCGTTGCATCTCCAACTCCTTTAATCCGCTTGATCTGCGGAATCAGGTTGATATTCGCATAGTTTTGCAAAAAGGTCTGATCATATGTCGAATCTTCACTATACAAGTTAAAGATCAACAAGTTACTTGCCTGACGTTTGGTGGTCACCACTCCGGCGCGAATTACTTCCTGCGGAAGCAAACTCGTGGCGCGCGAAACACGGTTCTGCACGTTTACGGCAGCCAGATCGGGATTCGTCCCCAATTTAAAATAAACCGTAATGGTCGCTGTTCCGTCGTTTCCGGCAGTAGAAGTCATGTATGTCATGTCTTCCACACCGTTGATCTGTTCTTCGAGCGGAATCACCACGTTGTTGAGCACCACGTCCGCATTCGCTCCCTGGTATGAAGCCGAAACCTGGACCGTCGGCGGTGCAATATCCGGGTATTGGGAAACCGGGATGGCGATTAAGCCCAAAACCCCGAGAATCACAATCAACACCGAGATAACCGTAGATAATACGGGTTTTTCTATGAATTTTTTAAACATAAACTGATTTTAAGATCTGTAATGAATACATGGTCCGAATCTTACTGATTCAATTCCGCATAAATCTCTTTCGGGTCCGCCTTGGTGGTTTTCACCTTCATCCCGTCTTTCAGGAACTGAACTCCTTCCAGCACAACCAGGTCTCCGGATTTTAATCCTTTCGTCACAATGTAAAACTGGCCGCTGGTTGCTTCCATCATTTCTACCAATACACTGCGAATCACCCCGCCCTTTTCTACAACAAAAGCAAATTTCTTTCCCTGGATATCGGAAATGGCACGCTGCGGAATCAGGAACTCGTTTGAAATTTCCCTGGGAATCAAGATTTGGGCACTTCCTCCGCTGCGCAGCAAATTCAGCTTATTGGAAAATGTAGCACGGATGCGGGCTGTTCCTGTTTGCGGGTTGATTAATCCATTCACAGATCCGATTTTTCCTTTTTCAGGATAAATGGAACCATCTGAAAGCATCAATGAAACTGCCGGGAAATGTGCAACCTTCTGGTTAAAATCAGCTCCTTTCGTGTTCCGGATAAACTCCAGCAACTGCTTTTCGTTCATCGAGAAATAAGCGTAGATGTCCGTGATATTTGAAACAGTCGTT
>VFQP010003399.1_pt1 | contig 16173 bp, 11 predicted proteins | sample 3512351 | NCBI WGS metagenome assembly VFQP01 (sample SAMN10412372, study PRJNA504923) | tailings metagenome | isolation source: Relicate 1 Philex TSF1 revegetated site | place: Philippines: Tuba, Benguet | collected 2017-08-29 | reverse complement strand
ACACCCTCCGTTAGCCAGCCGACCGATCTGTCTCAAAGCATCCGACGACGGACACCCTGCTCCTCGCCCGGCAGGTGTTCTCCGCTGAATCGCTGCACGGCCTGCTGGACGCATCGCCCAGTCTGGATTCCCTGGGCGTGCGCCGCGCGTTCATCATGGATCTGTTGGAACCGGCGCTGTCGCCCGGCTACCGCGCCATGCGCAGCCGGCCACGCGACACGGTCAGCTTTGGCGTCGCGCCCATGGCGGTCCCGTGTTGGCCCCCGACGGGACTGCCTGGACCGGGGGAGGTCCCGCCCGACGCCTCGATGGCCAAGTACGACCTACTGGACGGGTTGGACGTCGGTCGTTGGATCGTGCGGGCCCAGGCCGACGCGCCGACCTGCGTGGCGCAGGCGACCACCGCCTGCATCGAACTGGCACTGAGCCGCGCAGCCGCGGACGTGCCGCGGCTTTCGCCGCGTTTCGTGGATGACCGGCTCCGCGCCCTGCGCCCGGCGCCTGGCACAGCGGCGTGCGACGAAATTCCACCCGGCCTGCGCATGGCCAAGCTCGGCGAGGCTGCCCGCGTGCTGGCGTGGAGCGGGATCTGCCGGGAGGCCGAGTGGGACGAAGGCGATCCCCCGGATGGAACGCCGATCAGCCAGGCGGCGATGACGGCGGCCGGAGCCCGCCTCGCCCCAACCGGCTTCTACCTGGACCAGCCCCCTGGGGCCGCGCGGCAGCCCGGACTGGCGCGGCTGATCCGCGGGCAGTTGGCGCAGCGACGGGCGGTGGCGATCGCCTTGCCGGGCTTCCGCGACCGTGCCCTGGCGACAGGCCGGACCAGCTGGGATCGCGACTCGGTCTGGTACAGCGGCTACGTGCCCGACAAGCTGGACACCGAAGTGATGGTCGAGGATAGCGGCCATGCGGTCTGCGTCGTCGGCTTCCGACCGGACCCGTCCGAGCCGCTTGGCGGCTACTTCGTGTTCCGCAACAGCTGGGGTCCATTCTTCGGCCGAGAGGCGAGCGAGCCCGTTCTGGGTCCTCCCGGCCCAACCCGCAGCCCGGCGCCGGGCTACGGCGTGATGTCCGCTTCGCATGCCGAGAATGCGTGCTGGGAAGCGGTGAGCTTCGCGTTCGATGGGGGTGTGCCATGAACTACCCGCGACGCGGCCTGGCGGCGATGCTGGCAGCACTCGCGCTTGCCGCGCGGCCGACGCGGGCGCAGCAGCCTGCGACGCCACCAAACTCGCAGATCCTGGACGTCACGCCGACCATCATCGAACCCGGCGAGGACGTGATCATCATGTTCCGGGAGGGGCGCATCCTGGCCGCCCTGCGGGAGGGCTCGCCGGTCGCCATCACGGTGACGATCGGCGGCCGCCTGGCGCAGGTCGTGAGCGGCTCGCCCGGCGGCATCGCCGTACGAGCTCCGAGGAATCTGGAGATTGGCAGGCCGCTGCCCGTGATCGTCACGGCACTCGGCGAGCGAACGACCTGGGAGGAGCCGGTCTTCGCTGCCAACCGCTCGGGGCAGGCCTCCATCCCGACTCCGGCAGTTCCCACGTATGTCGTGGTGCTTCTCGTCAGCCTCGCTTCCCTCGCCGTCGTGCTGTTCGTCCGCATGCGGCAACTCGCGCAGCAGGCGGTCCGCCGCGCCGAGGCGGAGGGACATGTCGCCTACCTTCGAGCCCGCAAAGAGGCCGAGATGCAGGAAGCGGCGCTTCGGGCTAGCGCCGAGTCGGACCATCAGAGGGCGATGGAACGGGCCCGATCCGCGGAAATGAGGGCGGCCGAGGCCGAGCGACGCACCAAGGCGGAAATGGATAAGCTTCGGTTCGCGCTCGATCGTCTCCAGCAGGGCCGCGACGACGCGCAGCCGGCGACGGCTACCGGACTGCCACCCGTGGCCCCGGCCGCTCCGGCACCGCCGCTCGTCATCCCCAGGTCTCTCCTTGCCGATCTCGCCGCCGGGCGCTGCACGCTGTTCTGGGGCAGCGGGCTCAGCGCGCAGGCCGGCTATCCGACCTGGGGCGTCGCACTCCCAGCGCTGCTCGAACAGGTCGAGGGTGACCCGAAGGTCGCGGGCCTGGAACTGCACCGCCTCGCGCGCGAGAAGCCCGCGCTGGCGCTGGAAGTCGTACTCGCGAAGCTCGGCCAGCCCGCAACGCTCGATCTGCTGCGGGCGCAATGGGACCGCGCGCACGCGCCCACGCCGGCGATGCGGACCCTCGGCGGCATGCCCTTCGCCAACATCGTCACCTCGGCCTGGGATCCGCTGCCTGCCGAGGTCTTCCGGCACCGCGACCCGGTCGTGCTCAGCCGGCTCGAACGCGACAGCCTGGCGCCGCTGCTGCGGCCGGACATCTTCTCGGTCCTGCACATCTGGGGCGCTTTTGGCCGCGAGGGGCGCGTTCTGCTCACCGAGGCCGATTACCGCGCCACGGTCGCGGGCAACCCGGAGGTCGCCAAGCACATCACCTCGCTGCTGCTGTCGCAGACCCATCTCTTTATCGGCGCAAGCCTGGCGTCGATCGAGCAGTATTTCGCGACCGGCCCGCTGGGCGACCTGGACCACGACCCCGGCAACGCGAGTCGCGGCGGCGACGTGCGCCGCACGCACTACGCCCTGATCCCCGCCGAGCCGCAGATCGAACTGCTGCGCGAAGTGATGCGGGCCCGCTACCGCCTGGAGCTCCTGGTCTTCGAGCCGGATCCGTCCTGGTCCGCCGTGCCGCGCTTCATCGACGCGCTGCGGGCGCTTCTGCCGAACGATATCTCGTCCGACCGCATCGTCGCGGTCGAGCCGCTCCGGGTCGAACAGGTGGACTTGAAGAACATCGGTCCCTTCGAGTCCGCCTCGCTGCGGCTTGACGAGAGGTGGAACGTCCTGCTGGGCAACAATGGCGACGGCAAGTCCATGGTGCTGCGTGCCATCGCGCTCGCGCTCTGCGGTGACGACACGCGGGCGCTGAACGAGGGCGCGCGCCTGCTCCGCAACGGCGCGACGGAGGGCAGCGTCAAGCTGGTCGTTGGCGGGACGCCGCATGAGACGCGTCTGCTGCGCGATACGAAGACCGGTCGCGTAGAGATCAGGCCGCCGACTCAGGCCTCGCCGCTCGTGGCCGGTCGCTGGGCAGTGCTCGGGTTCCCGGCGCTCCGCGGCGTGCCCGGCATCAACCCGCCAGGCCCGGTGCCGACCGCAGCCCGGGCGACGCCGCGCGTCGAGGACGTGCTGCCGCTGCTGACCGGCGCGCCCGACTCCCGCCTTGCCAGCCTCAAGCAATGGCTCGTCAATCTCGAGGTCGGCCCGGATCCGCGGCGCGCCGACGAACTGCGCACGCGGTTCTTTGACGTCCTGAACGAATTCGTGCCGGGTCTGTCCATCCGCCCCGGCCGCGTGGACCGCGAAACCTGGACGGTGCATGTCGAGGTCAACGGCGACAACATTCCGCTAGACCAGGTAAGCCAGGGCACCGGTGCGCTGTTCGGCTGGATCGGTTCACTGCTGCTGCGCATGCAGGAGATCCATGGTGACGGGCTCGAGCCGGGCGCCACCCCGCCGACCCACAGCCCAGCGGTCGTGCTGATCGACGAGATCGACGCGCATCTGCACCCCGCCTGGCAGCAGCGGATCGTGCCGACGCTGAGCCGGCAGTTTCCCCAGGTGCAGTTCATCGCCAGCACCCATTCGCCCCTGATCGTCGCAGAGCTGAAGCAGGAACAGGTGTTCCGAATGCGCCGGCGCGACCGTGCGGCCACGATCGAGCCGCTCGGCGAGAGTCCTGCCGGGCTCGGTGTCGCCGGGCTGCTGACCGGGGAAGCCTTCTCGCTGGCCAGCGCGATCGACAGTCATACGCAGGAGCTGCTGGAAGGCCAGCGTCGCCTCGCCTTGAAGGACAAGCTCACTGCGGAGGATCGGCAGCAGCTGAAGAAGCTGAACTCGGAGCTCGCCGAACGCGGCTTCGGCGCGCAGCTGCGCGACCCCGTCTTCGCCCGCTACCTGCGTGCGAGCGAGCGGCTGACGCGGCGCGCGATGGATGCGCCGGCGAGCGTGGAGCTTGCTGAGGAGGAGATCGAGCGCCTGGTCGCCGCGGCGCTGGCGGAGGAGCAAGCCAGCGGCAAGGCGCCCGCTTCCAGACTAGAGGCGCATTGAGCGATGCGCCACGTCATTCTTGACGACCTCAAGCCCAGCGAAGCCTGGGAGGCCAGCGCGGTCCGCGCCCGCGGGCAGATCGAGAACGGGCAGAGGAAACCCGCCGAATTCGCCGAGCTCTGGCGCGCGCTGCGAGAACAGCTCGAGAAGCTCTCCGACGAGAAGTGCTTCTACTGCGAGGTCAAGTTGATCCGCGCTCCGTACGACGTGGACCATTTCCGGCCGAAGAGCCTCTACGGATTCCTGGCACTCGCGCCATCGAACTTCCGACTGGCCTGCCAGCACTGCAATCGTCGCCGCAAGCGCGATGAATTCCCGCTGCTGGACAACTCGCCGCGTGCTTCCAGGGTGACGGAGTTGGATCACGAACAGCCCGCGCTGCTTGATCCATGCAATGCGACGGACCCAGGCTTGCTGGGGTTCAAGATGGATGGCACAGCCTGCGCCGCGCGCCCTGATGACCCTGTTGCCACTAGGCGCGCCGACCAGAGCATCGAACTCTACAGCTTGAACGAGGTTCGTCTCATAGAGGCGCGCAACGAGATCAAGAACTTCATCGCCAGGCAGGTAGCAGCGATCGTCAGATCACCAAGAGAGGCGGGGGGACCAGTCGGCGAGCTTCTGCGCTGTATCCGTCATGACTCGGAATTCACTGTCTTCGCCCGCATGGCGCTCAAGACCCATCGTGGCAATCCGTGGGTCGAGCAGATCCTGGATACGGCCTGATCGCGATGTGCGGAACCGCGCTCGCGCTCCTCGCCGACGACATGCAGCACCAGGGCGCCTGAGGGTCACGTCCGTCAATGTGGTGGACGACGCTCTTGGGCTTGAGGTGGCCACGGTCCAGGCGGCCCTGGGTGGAAGTTGCAGGGTTTCATTGGCAGGCGCGCGGCTGAGCGTGCCGCCCATGGCCTCGACGCCCATGTAGCGGTGCTGCATCTGCCACTCGTCGCCGGCTTCGCGCAGGACGGCACCGATGCGGCCGCATCATCGGCACCTTCACGCCTGCCGGGTGCGCCAACGACGTCGCCGCCGCCCCGCACGATTCAGACCGATCGGAACCCGCGCTACACCCGCATCGGCATCAGCACATAGAGCGCCTCGGGCTTGGCGCTGTCCGTCACGATGGTCGGCGCGGAGCCGTCGGAGAAGCGGAACTCCACGCGCTCCACGATCTGGTCGGTGATGTCGTTCAGGTAGCGCGCCTGGAAGCCGATCTCGAGCGGGCTCGATTCGTAGCTCACCGCCTCCCCGTCCAGCTCCTCCTGCGCCTGGCCGAGCTCGGGGCTGGCGGCGGAGAGCAGCAGGTGGTTGCGGTCCACGCTGAGCTTCACCGGGCGCGACCGCTCGCTGCTGATGCCGGCGACGCGGCTGACGGCTTCGGCGAAGTCTTTCTTCGCCACCGTCAGCACCTTGTCGTTGCCACGCGGGATCACGCGCTCGTATTCGGGGAAGGTGCCGTCGATCAGCTTGGAGGTGAGCTGGACGGGCCCGAGGGTGAAGCGGATCTTGGTGTCGGACAGCGCCACCGCGATCTCGTCCTGCATCTCCTCGGCGAGCTTGCGGAGCTCGTTCACCGTCTTGCGCGGGATGATCACGCCGGGCATGCCGGCCGCGCCCTCGGGCAGCGGCTCCTCGACGCGGGCGAGGCGGTGGCCGTCGGTGGCGACGGCGCGCAGCACCTTGGCGCCGCCCGCCTCGGTGGCGTGGAAGTAGATGCCGTTCAGGTAGTAGCGCGTCTCTTCCGTGCTGATGGCGAATCGCGTGCGGTCGATCAGCTCGCGGAGCTGCCCGGCGGGCAGCGCGAAGCGGTGCGGCAGCTTGCCCTCGGTCATGGAGGGGAAGTCCTCCACCGGCAGCACCGCCAGCTTGGCGTCGAAGCGGCCCGCGCGAAGGGTGAGCTGCGCGTCGCCGCCCGGATGGTCGAGTTCGAGCTTGGCCGTCTCCGGCAGCTTGCGCACGATCTCGTAGAGCGTCGCGGCCGGCGCGGTGGTCCGGCCCTGGCGCGTCACGGTGACGCCGGGGACCTCCTCGACCACCGCGATCTCCATGTCGGTCGCGGTGAGCCGGAGCCCGCCTTCGCGCGCTTCGAGCAGGACGTTGGCGAGGATGGGGATGGTGTTGCGGCGCTCGACGACGCTCTGCACATGCGTCAGCGCCTTCAGCAGCACCGCCCTGTCCACCGAGAACTTCATGGCACCCGACTTCCCGACGTGTCGGGCGACCCCGTCCGGCGGCCATCGCGGCCGGCGTCCGGGCCCGCCCTGGCCCCCGATCCGCCTTGCGGCGAGTCCGGCACCTTACCAGCCGCGAATCGGCTGATGAAGGCGCCTTGGAGCCCTTTACCCGCTCCCCGCCCGGGCGGGGAGGGTCTTCACAGCGCCGGCATGGGATCGCCGGTTTCCAGCCGCATGGGGAATTTCCCGATCCCGCTCCAAGCCCGGTCGTACTGTGGCGGGCCCTGCACCGCCTCCGGGCGGCCGAGTGCCGCGGCGGCGCGCATCGGCCAATAGGGGTCGCGCAGCACGGCGCGCGCCAGCAGCACCAGATCCGCCCGGCCCTCCGCGACGATGGCCTGGGCGAGTTCCGGCTCGGTGATCAGCCCGACGGCCGCCACCGCCACCCCGGCCCCCTCCCGCACCGCGACGGCGCCCGGCACCTGGTAGCCCGGGCCGAGCGGGATCTTCTGCCGCTTCGGGTCGATGCCGCCCGAGGAGACATCGAGCACGTCCACCCCGGCCGCCTTCACCAGCTTCGCGAGCTCCACCGTCTGCGTCGTGTCCCAGCCACCCTCCACCCAGTCGGTGTGGGACACGCGGAGCGACAGCGGCATCGTCTCCGGGATCGCCGCGCGGACGGCCTTCACCACCTCGAGTGTCAGCCGGGTCCGCCCCGCGAAATCGCCGCCCCAGCGGTCGTTGCGGGTGTTGGACAGGGGCGAGAGGAACTGGTGCAGCAGGTAGCCATGCGCGCCATGCAGTTCGATCAGCCGGTAGCCCGCCGCGACGGCGCGCCGCGCGCAGTCGGCGAACAGGGCGGGGATCGCCTCGACCTCCTCGGCGGCCATGGCGCGCGGGGTGGCGAAATGGCCCATCGGGATGGCGGAGGGGGCGCGGATCTCCCAGCCGGGCTCGGCCGGTTCATCCACCCAGGCCGGCTTGCGGCTGCCCTTGCGCCCGGCATGGCCGATCTGGATCGCCGGCACCGAGCCGGCGCGTGCGATCGCCGCCGCCAGCCGCGCGTGGCCCGGGATCTGCGCGTCCTCCCAGAGTCCGACATCGCCCGGCGTGATGCGGCCCTCGGCGGTGATCGCGGTCGCTTCCACGATGACGAGGCCGGCGCCGCCGAGTGCCCGCTGCATCAGATGCGCGAGGTGCCATTCGGTCGGCTTCCCGTCATCGTCGCAGCAATACATGCACATGGGCGAGACGCCGATGCGATTGGCCAGCGTCAGCCCGCGCAGGGCGAGGGGATCGAAGAGATGGGTCATGGCGCGCAACCTAGAGCAGCGCCCGTTCGAGTGGAACCGCTGCGCGGTTCCGCCGAACGGGCATAAGCTGCTCTGGCACAAACATTTTCCAGAGCACGTTCCGTTCGACTGAGTCCAGTCGAACGGAACGTGCTCTCGTCGCGCGACATGGACCGCGGAAGCCGGGCCCGCGCGGCGGGCGCGCATCGGCGCCGTGTCGGCGGGTCACCGACCAATGCCCTCTTGGCATCCTTGCGATCGCAGCGATATCTGAGTGTCGCCCATCAGTTTGACGCGGCCGCGCCGCGCATGCGTGAATGGCGCGATGAGGCCTGCCGACACCCGCCGCGCCGCGATCGAAGGCGCCCATCGCGCGCCGGCGGCGTGCGGCGGCACCGCCTGATGACCACCGCGCCGCGCGCCGCGGTGGATATCGGCGGCACCTTCACCGACATCGTGGTCGAATGGGGCGCGGAACGGCGGGTGACCGCCAAGGTGCTCACCACCTATCCGCACCCGGAGGAAGGCTTCATGGCCGGCCTGGCGCTCGCGCTGCGCCGTGCCGGCCTCGCGCCGCGCGACCTTGCCGCCATCATCCACGGCACCACGCTGGCGACCAATGCGCTGATCACCCGCCGCGGCGCGCGCACCGCGCTGCTCGCCACCGAGGGCTTCCGCGACGTGCTGGAGATCGGCCATGAGGGCCGCTTCGCGCTCTATGACCTGTTCATCGTGAAGCCGCAGCCGGTGGTGCCGCGGCCGCTCCGCTTCGAGGTCGCGGAGCGCATCGCGGTGGACGGCGCGGTGCTGCGCCCGCTCGACGAGGCGGCGCTTGCCGCACTCGCGCCCCGCATCCGCGCGAGCGGCGTGGAGAGCCTGGCACTCTGCTTCCTCCAGGCCTGGGCGAACCCGGCGCATGAGGAGCGCGCCGAGGCGATCCTGGCCCCCCTTCTGCCCGGCGTCAGCATCACCCGCGCGGCCGATGTCTGCGCCGAGATCCGCGAATACGACCGTTTCTCCACCGCCTGCGCCAACGCCTACATCCGCCCGCTGATGGAGCGCTACATCGCCGGGCTGGAAGCGGCGCTCGCGCAGTCCGGCTATCGCTGCCCGCTGCTGATCGTCACCTCGGGCGGCGGCATGACGACGCCGGATTTCGCCCGCCGCTATCCGGTGCGGCTGATCGAGAGCGGCCCGGCCGGCGGCGCGGTGCTGGCGGCGGACATCGCCAGGGCCGCCGCGCTCGACCGCGTGCTCTCCTTCGACATGGGCGGCACCACGGCGAAGATCTGCTTCATCACCGATGGCGAGCCGCAGCACGCCCGCGGCTTCGAGGCGGCGCGCGCGCACCGCTTCGTCAAGGGCAGCGGCCTGCCGCTGCGCATCCCGGTGGTGGAGATGGTGGAGATCGGCGCCGGCGGCGGCTCCATCGCGCGGCTCGATGCGCTGCGGCGCGTGGTGGTCGGGCCGGACAGCGCGGCGAGCGATCCGGGCCCGGCCTGCTACGGCCGCGGCGGCACGCAGCCCACGGTGACCGATGCCGACCTCGTCTCGGGCCGGATGGACGCCGCGCGCTTCGCCGGCGGCTCCATCGCGCTCGACCGGCCCGCCGCGGACCGCGCGCTCGCCGCGCTCGGCGCGCCGATCGGGCTCGATGCCCCGCTCGCCGCCGCCGCCATCGCCGAGGTGGTGGAGGAGACGATGGCCGCCGCCGCGCGCGTGCATGCCGCCGAAGGCGGCCACGACACGGCGGGCTGCACCATGATCGCCTTCGGCGGCGCCGCGCCGCTGCATGCCGCGCGCGTCGCGGAGAAGCTCGGCATCGCGCGCGTCCTCGTGCCGGTCGGCGCCGGCGTCGGCTCGGCGATCGGCTTCCTGCGCGCGCCCGTCTCCTTCGAACTGTCGCTCTCCTGGCCGCAGCCGCTGGCCGCGCTCGACATCGCGGAGCTGAACGCGCGGCTCGCGGCGATGGCGGAGCGCGCGCGCGCCGCCGTCCGCGCGGCCACCGGCGCGCCGGTGGAGGAGGACCGCAGCGCGCTGATGCGCTATCGCGGCCAGGGCCATGAGATCGAGGTGAGGCTGCCGGCCGGGGCGCTCGGCGCCGCGGACCGCGCGACGCTCGAGGCGGCCTTCGCCGACGCCTATCGCCGGCTCTATGGCCGGCTCATCCCGCATCTGGCGATCGAGGCGATGACCTGGATGCTGCGCGTGCGCACCGTGCCCGTCGCGCCGGCGCCGCTGCCGCCGCCGCCCGCCCTGCGCGGCGCCGCGCCGGCGATCGGCGAGCGCCGCTTCCTCGATCCGCTCTCGGGCCGCGAGGTGCCGATCCGCGTGGTGGACCGCGCGGCGCTGCGCCCGGGCCAGGGTGCGGCCGGGCCGGCCGCGCTGATCGAGGACGAGACGACGACGCTGGTCCCCGCCGGCTGGTCGGCCACGGCGGATGCGGCGGGCAACCTGATCCTGCAGCGGGCCGCGGCATGAGCGCGCTGGCCGCCTTCCGCCAGCAGCTCGTCTGGGACCGGCTGGTCGCGGCGGTGGAGGAACAGGCGCAGACGCTGATCCGCACCGCCTTCTCCCCCAGCACGCGCGAGGCGGGCGACCTCTCGGCCGGCGTCTTCGACCGGCGCGGCCGGATGCTGGCGCAGGCCGTCACCGGCACGCCCGGCCACATCAACGCCATGGCGCTGGCGGTGGCGCATTTCCTGCGCGCCCATCCGGTGGAGACGCTCGGCCCGGGCGACGTGCTGATGACCAATGATCCCTGGATGGGCAGCGGCCATCTGCACGATTTCACCGTCGTCACCCCTGCCTTCCATCGCGGCCGGCTCGTCGCGCTGTTCGCGGCGACGGTGCATGTGGTGGACATCGGCGGGCTCGGCGTCGGTGTCGAAAGCCGCGACGTGTTCCAGGAAGGCTTCTACATCCCGATCTGCTTCGTGCTGCGCCGGGGCGAGCCGGACGCCACGCTGTTCCGCCTGCTCCGCGCCAATGTGCGCGAGCCCGACCAGGTGGAGGGCGACCTCCATTCGCTCGTCGCCAGCAACCAGGCCGGCGCCGACCGCCTCGTCGCGATGCTCGAGGAGTTCGGCCTCGATGACCTGGAGGCGGTCGGCGACCGCATCGTGGAGGACAGCCGCGCGGCGATGCTGCGCGCCATCGCCGCGGCCCCGCGCGGCACCTGGCACAGCGAGCTGACGATGGATGGCGTGGACAAGCCCATCCCGCTCCGGATCGCGCTGACCATCGCGCCGGACGGCATCACGGTGGATTTCGCCGGCACCGCCGGCCAGTCGCCCTTCGGCATCAACGTCCCGAAATGCTACACCGACGCCTATACCGGCTACGCCGTGCGCTGCGTCATCGGCGCCGAGGTGCCGAACAACGCCGGCAGCCTCTCGGTGGTGCGCGTGCTGGCGCCGGAGCGCAGCATCGTCAACGCGCTGAAGCCGGCGCCGGTCACGGCGCGGCACATGGTCGGGCAGATGCTGCCCGATCTCGTCTTCGGCGCGCTCGCGCAGGCCTTCCCGGACAAGGTGCCGGCGGAGGGCACCTCGGCGCTGTGGAACCTGCGGCTCTCGGGCGGCGTCGGCACGCCCGGCGTGCCGGCCAGCGCCTTCGCCGACCCGACGCCCTTCACCATCACCAGCTTCAACACCGGCGGCGCCGGCGCCCGGCCGGGCCTGGATGGGCTGCCGGCCACCGCCTTCCCCTCCGGCGTGCGGAACGTCCCGCTCGAGATCACCGAGGCGATGACGCCGCTGGTCTTCTGGCGCAAGGCGCTGCGCGACGGCTCGGGCGGCGCGGGGCGCTGGCGCGGCGGCGACGGCCAGGTGGTGGAGATCGGCCATCGCCGCGGCGAGCCCTTCGCGCTGAACGCCACCTTCGAGCGCGTGCAGAACCCCGCGCGCGGGCGCGACGGCGGCGAGGATGGCGCGCTCGGCGTGGTGCGGCTCGGCTCGGGGACGCGGATCAGCGGCAAGGGCCGCCAGACCATCCCCGCCGGCGAGACGCTGGTGGTGGAGATGCCGGGCGGCGGCGGCTTCGGCGCGGCGCGCGCGCGCGACCCCGCACTGGTGGCGCGCGACCTCGCCGAGGGGCGGATCACCGCCGAGGCGGCAGGCAGGATCTACGGCTGCAACCAAGGGGAGAACGGGACATGATTCGCAGGGATCTGCTGCTTGGCGCCGGCGGCCTCGCCGGCCTGCTCGCCGCGCGCGCGCGGGAAGCTCAGGCGCAGGGCGCCTATCCGTCGCGCCCGATGACCTACCTGATCGGCTTCGCCGCGGGCGGTGCCGGCGACATGACGGGGCGGCTGCTCTCCAACGCCGCGCGGGACCGGCGCAACGCGGCGCTCGGCGTGGAGTTCCGCCCCGGCGCCGGCGCGACGCTCGCCGCCGGGCAGATGGCGCGCGCGCGGCCCGATGGCTACACGATCGGCCTGTTCACCGGCAGCGCGATGCTCACCGCGCCGCACATGCAGCGCGTGCCCTACGACACGCTGAAGGACTTCACCTACATCTGTTCCTTCGTGAGCTTCCCGATCCCGGTCTATGTGAAGGCCGACAGCCCCTTCCGCACCTGGCAGGACCTGATCGCCTTCGCGCGCGCCAATCCGGGGCGGCTGCGCTGGGGCACCGCCGCGGTGCGCGGCACCGCGCACATCGCCACCGAGGCGGCGTTCCGCAAGGAAGGGCTCACCACCACCTTCGTGCCCTTCGGCGGCGGCGCGGACGCGATCACCGCGCTGCTCGGCGGCCATATCGAGGCCTCCGTCTCCTCCGACTACGGGCCGCAGCTCGATGCCGGCACGGTGCGGCTGCTGGCGGAGAGCGGCCCGAACAAGATCCCCGGCTTCGAGCAGCTGCCGACCTTCGCCGAGCTCGGCTACCCGATCGCGGTGCCGTCGGTCTACGGCATCATGGGCCCGGCCGGGCTGCCCGCGGAGGTCATCGCCTTCTGGGAGAACCTGGTGAAGGAGATCATGCCGACGCCGCCCTTCGCCGAGTATCTCCGGCTGCTGCGGGGTGCCGGCATCTATGACGGCCACGCGACCTTCGGGCAGACCGTGGCGCGCGCCTATGCCACGCTCGGCGAGGCGATCGACGCGGCGGGCATGCGCGCCCGATGAAGGGCCGCCTGGCCGCGGCGGGCTTCGTCGTCGCGGCGCTGACGGCGGCCTGGCAGGGCTGGGACTGGGGCTTCACCGATTTCGGCACGCCCGGTCCCGGCCTGTTCCCGGCGCTCGCCGCCGGCCTGATGGGCGCGGCCGCGCTGGCCGCACTCCGCCACCGCGCGCCGAAGCCGGCGGAGTCCGACTGGGTGCGCCTTGCGGCCTATGTCGCCGGCGCCTTCGTCTTTCCGCTGCTGCTGGAGCCGGTCGGGATGACGGGCGCGGTGGTGCTGCTGTTCCTGCTGCTGCTCGCCGGGCTCGAGCGGATGCGCTGGCGCATCGTGCTGCCGGTGACGGCCGGGGCGGCGGCGGGCTCCTTCCTGCTGTTCGACCGCGTGCTGCAGGTGCCGCTGCCGCGCGGCTGGTGGCTCGGCTAGCGGTGCGATCCATGCAGACGCTTCCAGGCCCGAGGGTCACGCGCCGCACGACCAGCCGGTGCGCCGGTGGGCCGGTCCACGCTGCCGTCGGGACCCGACGGCGGCGAGCGGACCGCTAGCGCCGTGGAGATCCTCCCCGGGCTCGCGCAGGGCTTCGCCATCGCGCTGGAACCGACCAACCTGCTCGTCGCGCTGATCGGCGCGGCGCTCGGCACCGCGGTCGGCGTGCTGCCGGGGCTAGGGCCGGCGGCGACGATCTCCCTGCTGCTGCCGGTCAGCGCCATGCTGGACCGCAACAGCGCGCTGATCCTGCTCGCCGGCATCTACTATGGCGCGATGTATGGCGGCTCCATCACCTCGATCCTGGTGCGGATCCCGGGCGAGGCGGCGAGCGTCATCACCTGCCTCGACGGCCATGCCATGGCGCGCAACGGTCGCGCCGGCCCCGCGCTCGGCCTCTCGGCGATCGGCAGCTTCATCGCCGGCATCCTCGCCACCTGCGGGATCGTGCTGCTCGGGCCCTGGGTCGCGTCGAAGGCGCTGGCCTTCGGGCCGGTGGAGCGCGCCGCGCTGCTGCTGTTCGGCCTGACGCTCGTGGCGCAGGTCGGCGAGGGATCGCGCCCGCGGGCCTGGACGATGGTGGGCGCGGGGCTGCTGCTGTCCACGGTCGGCATCGACCTGATGTCGGGCATCGAGCGCTTCACCTTCGACGTGCCGGAACTGCGCGACGGCATCTCCATCGCCGTCGTCGCGATGGGGCTGTTCGGCATCAGCGAGGTGCTGCTGCTCGCCTCCTCGCGCGATCCGGCGGCCGGCAAGATCATCTCGCACGGCAAGCGCCTGCGCGACCTGCTGCCGAACCGGCAGGAATGGCGCGAGAGCGGCGGCGCGATCGCGCGCGGCTCGGGCCTCGGCTTCGTGCTCGGCCTGCTGCCGGGCGGCGGCGCGATGATCTCGAGCTTCGCGAGCTACATCCTCGAGAAGAAGATCTCGCGGACGCCGGAGCGCTTCGGCCATGGCGCGCCGGCAGGCGTGGCGGGGCCGGAATCGGCGAACAACGCGGCCGCGCAGGCGAGCTTCGTGCCCCTGCTCGCGCTCGGCATCCCGGCCAATGCGGTGATCGGCATCATCATGGGCGCGCTGCTGATGCAGGGCGTGGTGCCCGGGCCGCGGCTGGCGATCGAGCATCCCGAGCTGTTCTGGTCCGTCATCGCCAGCATGTTCGTCGGCAACCTGGTGCTGCTGGCGCTGAACCTGCCGCTCGTCGGCGTCTTCGTCGCGCTGCTGCGGGTGCCGCCGGCGATCCTCGGGCCGTTCATCCTGCTGTTCTGCGGCATCGGCGCCTATTCGCTGAACAACAGCCTCACGGATGTCTGGCTGATGGCGGGCTTCGGCGTGGTCGGCTTCCTGCTGCGCCGCAACGGCTGGGACCCGGCGCCGCTGCTGCTGGCCTTCGTGCTCGGCAGCATGCTGGAGCAGAGCCTGCGGCAGGGGCTGCTGGTCGGCTATGGCAGCCCGATGATCTTCCTCGAGAAGCCGATCAGCGCGGTGACGCTCGCCGCCGCGGCGCTGGTGATGCTGATGCCGCTCGCCACGCGCGCCTGGCGCGGCTGGAAGGGGGCGCCGTGAGCCTGCCGAACCAGGCGCCGCTGCCGCCGCTCGGCCGCGCCATCCGCCATGCCTTCGCGCTGGACCCCGATTGGCTCACCGTCAGCCACGGCGCCTACGGCGCGACGCCGCGCGCCGTGCTCGAGGAACAGGCCGCCTGGCGCGCGCGGATGGAGGCGCAGCCCACCCGCTTCTTCAAGCGCATCCTGCCCGGCGCCATCCGCGACTCCGCCACGCGTCTCGCCGCCGCCCTGCACGCCGAGTCGCGCGACATCGCCTTCGTCGAGAACGCGACGCAGGGCTGCAACGCGGTTCTGCAGTCGCTGCCGCTCGCGCCCGGCGACGAGATCCTGCTGCTCGACCATGGCTACCGCGCCGTCCGCCACGCGGCGATGCATGTCGCCGCGCGCGCCGGTGCGAGGATCGTGACGGTGGCGGTGCCCTGGCCCGACCCGGACCCCGACGAGATCGTCGCGCGGGTCGCGGCCGCGCTGACGCCGCGCACGAAGCTCGCGGTGCTCGACCACATCACCTCCCCGAGCGCCTTCATCCTGCCGATCGCGCGGCTGATCGCCGCCTGCCGCGCCGCTGGCGCGCTCGTGCTGGTGGATGGCGCGCATGCGCCGGGCCTGCTGCCGCTCGACCTGCCGGCGCTGGATGCGGACTGGTATGTCGGCAATTGCCACAAATGGATGATGGCGCCGAAGGGATCGGGCTTCCTCTGGGCGCGGCGCGACCGGCAGGACGGGCTGCACCCCACCGTGATCTCCCACCCCTATGGCGAGGGCTTCCCGGCCGAGTTCGACTATACCGGCACGCGCGACAGCACGGCCTGGCTCGCGGTGCCGGCCGCGCTCGGCTTCTGCGCGAGCCTGGGTGGCGAGGCGCTGATGCGGCGCAACGCCGCGCTCGCCCGCGCCGGCGCCGAGGCCATGGCCGCGCGGCTCGGCACGCGGATCGGCGCGCCGGCCGCGATGTGCGGCGCCATGGCCTCGATCGAGCTCCCCTGGCCGGGGGAGCCGACGCGGGAGGCCTCGCTGCTGCTCCGCGCGCGGCTGCTCGACAGGCGCACCGACGCGCCGGTGCATCCCACCGCGCAGGGGCTGTGGCTGCGCATCTCCGTTCAGGCCTACAACGAGCTCGCCGACTACGAGGACCTCGCCGAACGCTGCCTCGATGCCTGCCGCTGACGCCCGCCGCCGCGATCATACCCACGGCCGCTTTCAGCGACTCGTTGGTATTCCTTTTGTTGCCCTCAGGTGCCGGGCGCGGCCTCCGGCCGCTTGGCTCGCCGGACTGCCGGCGGGCCGCATTCGCGGCCTCGGCCGGCTGCGCCGGCCGCAGGTCATACCGAGCGCACTATGGATTGACCTTTCGCGCCCACTCGAAGTCGGCGAGTGATCGGATC
>VFQP010003398.1_pt1 | contig 16174 bp, 25 predicted proteins | sample 3512351 | NCBI WGS metagenome assembly VFQP01 (sample SAMN10412372, study PRJNA504923) | tailings metagenome | isolation source: Relicate 1 Philex TSF1 revegetated site | place: Philippines: Tuba, Benguet | collected 2017-08-29 | reverse complement strand
CCCATCGTCAAGAACAAGCTGAAGAAGCTTCTCGCGTCCGCCGTCAAGAAGATGTCGGTGATGGGCACCACGGTCATCCCGTCCAGCGACGACCCGCTCGACCAGTTCCTGCAGGCGGCCGGCAAGTTCTTCGGCAAGGACCCCACCAGATGGGAGCAGATGGGTGAGTGGCGGTTGCGTGTGGTCACGCGTGTGGGAGGGGGACGACGTGGGGCAGCCGCAGTGCGCGGCACACCTCCACCGTATGACGCCTGGCGTCCTCGCCGCGTGCAGGGGAGCCGACCGTGGAGGTGACCGAGGACGCCACCAAGCGGTACATCAAGTCCACGGGCGTCTTCTCGGGCACGGAGCTGCACCTCTTTGTCGAGGTACGCCGCGCCCATCACGTGTTCCGTGCCGTGTGCGCCTGAACGCACGCGGACCCCAGGCCGCATCACCACTACGCCGCACGCGCGCGGCATCCCCTTCCCCCGCCCGCAGGAGCCCTACTACGACGAGCGGCTGCCGGTGCGCGAGGAGCGCCCCGAGCTCAACTACAACGTCAAGAAGCGCGCCGTGGTGAGCGACGAGGAGTGGCGCGAGGTCATGGCGGACCAGCCCTGGACGGCCAGCAAGCGGCGCACCATGCTGGCGCAGTACCTGCACGCCAAGCTGGAGGCCGACGACGGGGAGCTGGCGCAGGAGGGCTGCCACGGCTTTTGGGAGCTCGCCATCCTCAAGGACAACCACCAGGACATACGCATGGACCGGCTGGCGGCGCTGGTCAACAAGCTCAGCAGCAACTCGATCCCGGTGGCCACCACGGCCGCCGCCGCCGTGTGGGCGCTGGCCACCACGGGCGGCATGCGGCGCAGCATGGCGGACCTGGACGTGCCGGCCAGCCTGCTGGCGGTGCTGAAAAAGACGCTAAAGATGCAGACCTTTCCCGACCCCGAGCCGGGCGAGTCGCTGCCCGAGGGCATGGTGGCCGAGAGCGCGCGCGCGCGGCTGCAGCTGCACCAGCTGGGCGCGCTGGCCGTGCTGCTGGTGGACCGCTGCTGCCGCCGGCCCTACCTGCAGCAGGAGGGCGACTTTGCCACGCTCTTCGCCATGTGCAAGCAGCTGCCGGGCTACCGCCCGCAGGACGAGCAGATCCGGCGCGAGACCAGCGCCAAGGTGCTCACCAGCCTCATGCAGCGCGACGGGGAGGCGCGCCTGGCGCTCATCCGCTCGGGCTCGCTCAGGCAGGTGCTCACGCTGCTCAACCCACAAGGTGCGCTGCGCGTGCATGGGCCCAGTAGTGGGGAGCAGGGGCCTGTGCTCACACGCTCCCGCAGGACGTGCCGTGCGCGGTGGATGTCAAGCTTATGGTGCTGGGGCGGGGTGTGCGTGCAGGTCCCGGCGCGTCCATGATTCAGTTCTGCATGGCGTCGCTGCTCGCCACCATGGTGCTCGACGACGACGCCATGGACCTCATCCGCGACCGGGGAGAGGTGCGCGCCACGCGTGCTTCTTTCGTCGGGCACCTGCCTGTGAGGGCGGTACAGTCGGCGCGGTGCCACATGAACTGCAAATGCACGCGTGTGTGTGTGTTCAGGCGCCCATCCTGTTTGAGAGCTGCATCATCCTGCTCACCTCCACGCTGGAGAAGCTGCACGCCGAGCTCGACCGGCGCAACAACGGGCACTACCAGGTGCGCACACCACGCCCCACTCGCCCCACTCGTGTCACACCCAGGGGCGCAACGCGCGCAACCGCACGCCGCGCAACACAAGCACCGCTGCATTCTCACTCTTCTGCCACGTGTGGGTGCATGCTGCGCCCGTGCAGCCCGGCGACACGCCCGAGTACGACTTGTACCTTGGCGTGCGTCTGGCCGAGGCGTCGAGCCAGGCCATGTGGGGCTCGGCGCACTACTGCATCCAGATGGAGCCGGTGCAGGTCAAGATGGAGCACATCACCGAGCTGGGCAAGATTGGCCGCGACTGCGTCAACACGGACCAGCTGCCGCTCAGCCGCGTGTGCCACTGCGTGACGGCGTCGCTGGCCACGCTGGCCAGCCACAGCACCACGGCAGAGCTCATCATGACCAGCCCCGACGACCTGGCGCTCTCCACCATGCTCATGCTGGTCGAGGTGAGGAGGGCGCGCTGAGAAGCTCTGCACCTGGTGCATTTCTGACTGCCAGTGGGTGATGGAGCAGTGCATGCAAGCCGCAAGAGCCCAGGGAGGTGGCGCTGGGACGGACCGTGCCCGCGCGAGGCGCGTGGTCGTTTAAGGAGGAGGAGGCAGAGGCACGCGCCAGGCATGGAAGTGAGTGTGGTCATGGCATTGGCATTGCCTGCAGGTGGTGGAGACCGAGGTGTTTGAGCGCGCCGGGCACGTCAAGGCGTCCGCCTGTGCCGGCCTGGCCTTCCTGGCCTGCCACCCCATTGGCGCCGAGGGCGACGAGTGCATGTACGGGCCGCACCGCACCAAGCTGCTCGAGATGGGCACGTTCGGCACGCTGCTGCGCGCGGCGCTCACCACCGTCAACGACCCCGACTGCGACATGATTGTGCAGCAGGTGCGGCGCCCGCCCCACGCTGTGCGCGCTCTGCGGCACGCACGCCCCACCACAGCCCCCAAACGCATCCATCCTCACACCACCGCAAGTTACGGGTGCCACACAGGGAGCAGCGACTGCTCACGAGGTGATGAGGCGATGGCTTGTCATCATGCCGCTTGACGTGTGCAGGCGGCGGCCATTGGCGTCATGTACCTGAGCACCATGGCGGGTGCGGTGGAGCCCACCGAGCTCACCATGTACGCGGCCCTGCTCATGGACAGCAGCAACAGCGAGATGATTGAGTTCCTCATGGCCGGCATGTGGATCCTGCTGCGCAACGGCGAGAACCGCAAGGTGCTGGGCAGCAGCTTCAACCCGCAGGCCGGCGGCGGCGCCATGGTCAAGAACATTGCGCACAAGCTCAACGACGCCATCACGCTGCACGAGATCCACGACCAAGCGCAGGAGAAGGCCGCGCTCATCAAGGAGCAGGTGCGGCGCCACACGGGTCGCACGCGCAACCATGCTGCTGCTCCTCTTGCACAGCAAAAGTGCACCACCACCATCACCTCACCGTGTCTGTGCTGTGCGGCACACGTGTGTGTGCAGGTGGAGCACCAGCGCGAGGCCGAGCGCGAGCACAAGGCGCGCCGGGAGCGGCGGCTGGCCGAGGGCAAGGACCCCGACGGCAGCAGCACCGAGGAGGAGGAGGAGCAGCAGCAGCAGCAGCTGGACGAGGAGGGGGAGCAGCAGCTGGCGGGCGAGGCGCTCGACGAGGCGCAGCTGCAGGAAGGCCTGGAGGGCCTCGAGGCGGGCGAGGAGCAGGCGGGCGGCGAGCCGGGGGCCGAGGGCGGCGAGGGCGCGCTGCCGGGCGAGGGCGGCGGCGAGGACGGGGCGGGTGCGGACGTCGCCGACCCGTTCGGCCTGGGCGAGGGCGGGGAAGGCGGCGAGGGGCAGCCGGGCGGTGCCGGGGAGGAGGGCGGCGACGGGGCGGCGGCGGCGGAGGCGCGGGCGGGGTCCGCTGGGTCGCAGCGCAGCAGCCAGGGGGCGGGCGGCGGCGCCGCGGGCGACAGCAGCCGCAAGAGCACGCCCCGGCGTGAGAGCGGCACGGTGGAGCAGCTGGGCACGCAGGTGCCAGCAGCAGGGCTGGGCGCCAGCGAGGGCGGCAAGGACGCCGACGGCCACAACCTGCCGCGCGGGGGCGGAGAGGAGGGCGGCGCGCCCGACTACGCGCCCAACTCAAGGTCCAAGGTCAAGAAGGCGGCCGGCGACCTGGCCTCCAGGGTACGGAGTCCCGTGTGGCGTCTGTCGCCTGAGCCTGCCACATGCCCACGTCCTGTCCTGTTGCACACCGTGAAGACGCCCCCGCTTGTGACACGTGCTGCCCCGCACGCAGAGCAAGAAGGAGCTGGACGCGCGCTTCAAGAAGCAGCTCAACGACAACTGGGGCCTCGAGACGCTCGTGACGGTGGGCGAGTCGTGGCTGCCGGCCATGCTGGAGCAGGACGCCATCGGGCAGGCCACCGACATCCCCGTGCTCAAGCTGTTCGAGTTCCTCGTCGCATCCATCTGCCTCTTCATGATCGAGGTGAGCCGGGTTGGGGAGGCGACGTGGCGCACGCAAGCAGGTGGTGGTGGGCCGCCGCACACAGCGGCTGAGTCACCGAGCGCGGTGTGGCGCACGTTATGAACGTGTGCAGGACGACTGCCCGCCGGAGGCGAGGGAGCTGAACATGTTCAAGCTGTCGGCGCCGCGCGTGCCGCGGAGCGCGTACGCGGCCCAGGGCATGCACCCCACCTGGTGGACGGTGGACGCGCGCGCGCCCGAGCCCGAGCCCGTGCTGCACGACTTCCTCACGCGCGCGCTGGGCATCCTCACGCAGATTGTGGGCATGCGGCTGCTCGCGGTGAGTCAGCGCGCCCTGCAGGTGCCTGACTGTTGGCTCAGGCCGTGGGCGCGTGCAGCTTCGACACGTGTGTGTGGCGCATGACGCTTGTGCAGGCGTGGAAGTCGCTGCAGCTCGGCGTGCTGACGCTGTGGAACGCCAGCGCGCGCAACGCGGCGATGGAGCGGCACGTGGTCGAGCGCGGCCTCGCCGGCCGCCTGCTCTCCATCATCAACACGCCCTCGTGGCCGCCGTCCCTGCGCGACATTGCTGGCGGGTGTCTCGAGTTCCTGATGGAGAGGTGAGCGACCCCAGGGGCAGGTCGAGCGCGCTCACGCTTCCACGGTGCCGCACGTCCTGCCAACCCTGGCCGGCGCGATGCACGCACGTGCCGCGTGTCGCTGCAGGTACAGCAACCTCACCTTCATGCCTCCGACCATCCTGCCCGAGGACTGCCAGTGGCCTCATGGCCCGAACGGCCCGCAGCCCGGCCTGATCCCCGCGCTGCTCGGCTACATCACGCTCGTCAACTCGAGGTGAGGAGGCGGCCCACGGCGCACTCAGGGCACGCTTGTGAAGGTCGCAGACGCTCACCGTCTCGCTCCGCCACTCGCGCATGATTTGGCCTCCCGCGCAGGCTGCCGCTGCTCGAGTACCGGGGGTGCCACGGCATCTCGCGCATCTGCTTCGCCGCGCCCTACGGCGCGTCGCACGAGGCCGGCCGCGAGTACCTGCGCGACGCCAAGGCCGGCGCCGCGCTGCTGGGCGGCATCGAGGCGCTCGTCTCGCTCATCCGCCGCGTCAACCGGCGCTACCAGGACCTGCTCTCCGGCCGCCAGCCGGACACCATGCGCAAGCCCCGCGCCACGCAGGACAGCATCGGCTCCGCCGTCAACGGGGCCAACCCAGAGGAGGACGACTCGGCCCAGTGAGTGGCTCGCCGCACGCGCGAGAGACAATGTTGCTGCGTGCGCTGCTGGCTCCATTATCCACGGCGCGCCCTGGATGCTCTTGTGCTCGTGCCCCGCAGGTACGAGCGCGACATGACGACGCTCGAGGCGCAGCAGGACATTTACTTCGTGGCCCTCGCCGCGCTCGTCAACGTCAGCGTGCTCCGCTCGGCGCAGCCGCTGCTGGCGCGCAAGGGCCTCAAGGTCCTGCTCGGCACCGGCACGTTCCTCTACGCCCGCGTCAGCTCCGCAACGTGCGCGCTGTGCCCGCGACACTTGCTTGCTGCCACCACCCTCCCGAGGCAGCACGCTCAACCTTGTCCCTGCTGCCGTCCATATGTGCGCAGCAAGCGGACGCTGGATTCGGAGGCAGAGACCAAGTTGTTGCACCTGCTCAGCTACATCATGCAGAACCTGGCGCAGCACCCGGCCAACCGCACGCTCATGTACAAGGCCGAGCTGCTCGGCACCACCAGCCTGGACAAGCTCATCGAGCACGTGAGTAGTCTTTTGCAGTTGCGCGCGTCGCACCTCCCACCCTTGTGAGCCGCCCAGGTCACACCGTCCACAGCCAGGGGGGAAGGACACCACGTGCTGCTTTAAGTTTTCGCATTGCTGCGCAAAACTGCAGTCGACTGAGGCGGACGAGCAGCTCAAGGCCACGGCCAGCATGCTGCCCCCGCTGGCCAAGGTGGCGCAGATGAGCATCAACACGCGCACCAGCCCCATGCGCTCGCACTACGACGACCTGCCCAGCTCACCCGGCAGCCCGTCCAGGCCGGCGGCGGGCGCGCCCGGCTCGCCGCTCAGCCCCACGCGGCTGCCGGCGGCCAACAGCCCGCAGCGCACCATGGCCAACCGCAGGCAGCGCGTGAGCCCCAACGGCGCCATCCTCAACCAGAGCGTGGACACGGCGCTCGCCGGCGCCATCCGGCCAAAGGTGAGGAAATGCAGTCAAGCGCTTTCGCTTCGCAGCGTTGGACTGCTTCTCCTTGCCGCTCTTGGGATTACTCGATGTTTGTCCTCCTCCTCACCACTCAGGTGGTCTTCCCGCCAATCTTTGAGCACAAGGAGGACGTGTGGGCGGGACGCGGCGGCACCGCCACCGCGCCGCCACCTCCCGGCGGTGCCGTGGCGCGCAAGATGCAGGCGGCCCAGCCCAACCGGCGCGCGGGCGCCCCGGCAGCCGGCGGCGCCGGCTGGGGTGCCGAGGGCGGCGGCGGCGACGAGCCGGGGCAGGGCGAGGAGGAGAGCGCCAACAACTCGCGCTCGCGCTTCCTCAACTGGCTGGAGAACACCTTTACGGCAGAGGTGTACGCCAGCGGGGGCGGCGCCGGGCCCAAGGAGGACGGAGGCAAGCGCACGCACCGCAAGGTGAGCGGCACCGTCCCCGGACATGCCTGCCGCACCGCTGAATGCACTGCTGATGGGTTGCGCAGCGCAGTCCTGACGCAACCCACTCGTGTGGCGCCTGCAGGTGATGTGGGACGCCAACGGGGACTGGCTGGACACTGAGCTGGAGAACAGCAAGGCGCTCAGCAAGCTCCTGTGCCGGCCCCTCAACCACCTGTGGAACGTGAGGAGCGGCGTGCACTGACGTGGGTGGCGTGCTCTCCCATCCGCACAAGCAACCAGCTCCTCACCCTCTCTGTTGTGGTTGCACACGCTGGTGCGCAGGACGCCCCCGAGGCGCGCGGCAGGCACGGGCAGCGGAGGTGGGAGCCGGCCGTGAGCGAGTACCGCGAGGTGGCGTCCGAAACGACGCTGCAGCGCCCGGCGCAGCGCCTGCTGGCCACGCAGCTGCCCAAGCACGACGAGGGGCTCATGAGCGCGGCCACGCAGGTCAGTGCCCAGGGCACGGCACCTGGGTGGTCCTTTTGCGCCGTGGGTGCGTTGGGCCGTCTGGAGGAGGCTGAGCAGAGAGAGGCTGACATGCGCATGTTGGTTGCTCTGGTGCCTGGGCGGCGCAGATGATTGCGACGGGCCGGTTTGACGAGGACGCCACGCTGGAGCACACGGGCGACTTTGCCACGGTCCGCCCCTCCACGCGGCAGCGCGACCAGGGCCGCGTGGCGCTCACGGTACTGCAGCCCCACCCAGAGGTGCGCGGCGCACCTGGCCCCGCTCCCTCAACGCGCCGCTCCAGCGCCCAGCGCCCCGCAACTCGACCCACGCGTGCCACACACGTGTGCACGCGCGGCGCGCAGGTGGTGCTGGCGGCCCAGGAGGCCGAGGAGGCGCTGCAGGAGGCGGCGGCGCAGGCCGCCAACAGCGGCCGCGAGGTCACCATCGCCGAGCTGCGCCAGCAGGCCGAGGAGGAGCGGCTGGCCAAGGGCGGCAAGCTCTCCTCTCCCGTGCCGCTCAAGGTGGTGCTGGGGCCGCAGCGCCCGCGCCAGGTCATCTCGTTCGCCGACCGCATCATCAGCAACGACGACCCCAGCCGGCCCACGCTCACCATATTTGAGCACATCGACGGCTCGCGCGTGTGCAAGGACATGTTCCCCTCGTACCAGCTGCCCAACGGCAAGCAGGCCTACATGTACTACAACGGGGGCGTGCTGCTGGACGAGGTGGCGGTGGACGCTGTGGTGCCGCCGCCCAGGCCCTCCACGGTGCCGCAGGCGCTGCAGCAGACCATGCCGCTGGCCGACGTGCTCAACCTCATCGCCAAGCCCCCCGGCAGCGCGCCGCCCTTCATCCCGTACAAGCCGGTGAGCGCATGGAAGGGGACAGTGGCGGGGCGTTTTTGTCGGGGTGGTGCGCCCTGGCAGCTTGTTGAGGGTGGTGCGCTGGCCGGACGTCATGTGATGGGCGCAGGTGCCGTACCTGGTGCCGCTGCCCAGCAAGCACACGCTGGCGGTCAAGCGGCCAGACCTGCTCAACGCGCAGAGCTTTGGCGACCTCCGCGAGGACAACCTGCAGCTCGTCATGCAGGTGGGGTGGTGATCGGTTGGCGGCTGCCGCTTTGTCGTGGTGGTGACGTGTGCGGGCTCCACAGCAACGCTCCGCTTGCCTCCCTGTTTGCGCTCCGCAGGCCAAGAAGATCATCAAGACGCAGACGCAGACGCGCGTGGAGGCGGTGGAGGTCAAGGCGGTGGAGGCGCGCGAGCCCTGGACGCTGCCCAACTCCATCTTCAAGCCCCGCGTCAAGGAGGCGGACGTCCGCAACTTCACCGACACGCAAGGGGTGAGCACTGGTGGCAAGCAAGCAGCTGGGTGCGGGTGGGAGGGTCAAGCTGGACCTGAACGGAGCCGGCGCCTGCGGCCGCCTCGAGCGGGCGCAGCCGAACCGAACCGAGTGTTGCTGCTGCTGCGCACCGCCGTGCAGAGCGTCGACAAGATGTTCGAGAAGGACTGGGCGCGCGCGTGCGGCAAGGAGAAGTTCACGAGCATGCTGGCTCGCGAGCACAAGGGCAACTCGCAGGCTGCGGCGGCGGGCAAGGACGACAAGGCCATGCTGCAGGAAGTTCACGACGTGCTGCTGCAGGTGAGCTCTGCTGCTGCAGGGCGCCAACGCCGCATGCCTGTCTCGCGCGTCCTCGCGTGCGTCTGTGCCAACACGACCGCTCGCTGGCCGCCTCGCTCGTGCGCATCCTCAGTACTACCAACTGTGGTACTCGGCCTTCGTGTACTACGCGGCCGGCGCGGGCAACGACCCGTACCACATGCCGCTCAACGCGTACACGACCTTCCTGGTGCGCGCACGGTGTTGTCGCTGGTGCTGATTCAGCTGCTCGCCGCGCCACGGAGCTTGCGCCTGACCCGAGCCGCATCTCCCGCACCTCGTCCTCCTCCTGCTCGCAGGACGAGTGCCAGATCGCCGACTCGGAGAGCCAGTTCATCAAGCGCTCCGACTGCGACACCATCTTCATCGTCTGCAACTTCCAGCCCGACAAGAAGAGCCCCGAGGCGGCCGTCAACCTCGAGACGGCCATGATGCGCTACGAGTTCCTCGAGTCCATCGTGCGCGCAGCCATCGCAAAGTACGGGCGCGGCCAGGCCACCGAGGACGTGGCCGACTCCGTGCGCCAGCTCATGGAGAGGAACATCGTGGCCAACCTGCCACCCGGTGCGCCTGTTGGTTGGAGATGCTTGAGCATGCCCGGCCGCCAGGCATGCGGTGCGTGGTGGCCGCCGTGGACCTCACCTCACACGAGCCCTTTCGCTCTTTGTCCCTTGCACCTGCAGCGGCGCGCCACGTGCCCAACGAGTTCCGCAACGACCGCCTCTACTGCGAGGAGGTGGACCTGCTGTTCAAGCGGCACCAGGTGCGGTGTGCAGCGGCCAAGTGCAGGTCTGCCTGCTGCGTGTGCCAGCGGCCCACCTGCCACACCAGTGCAACGCCTGCTTGATTGGTAACGCCCAGGTGATGCTCAAGGCGCTGTACAGCCGGTACCGCCTCAAGCCCTCTGGCGGCGGCCTGCGCACCAAGATGCTCAAGCTGGACGGCTGGCTGCAGCTGTGCACCGATGCGCACCTGGTGGACGGGCAGTTCACGCTCCAGGACGCCAGCTTGGCCTTCCTGTGGAGCCGCATGTACGTCATGGACGAGATCAAGGACTACCAGCGCTACACGTCGCTCACTTTCACCGACTTCCTCGAGGCGCTCGGCCGCGTGGCCGACATGAAGAACCTGCCGCTGGACAGCGACCTGGACGCAGCAGGTGCGTGCGTGGTGGTTTGCGTGCGTGACGGTGGCCAGTGCGGGCATTCAAGGGGCCCGCTGAGCCACTCTGTTGCCGCTGCCCTCACTCGCGCTCACTCAGGCTACCACAACATCCTGGAGTGGTCCATGGACAAGGAGCGCCTGGAGGGCAACCCCGAGGGAGCCGACAGCGAGGCCAACGGCGACCTCTTCCGCATCCGCGACTCCGCCGGCTTTGGCACGGTCAAGAACCGCCCGCTCTACGTCAAGCTGGAGATGCTGCTGGACCTCATCTTCAGGTGAGCTGGGAGCGTGGATGCATTGCCTGCCCATCGCGCTGCGCCGCCCGGATGCGTCACGCGGGTGGTGCCGGCGCACGCGATTGATGGCCCGCAGGCGGCTGTACCTCGACCCCGGCACCCCGGCGGACACGCCCTTCAACTACGAGGGCCTGCTCAAGCTCATCAAGAAGCTAGACAAGGACCTCGGGCCGTGATCGAGCTGTCGTGGACGCTATCTCCTTCAATGCTTCGAGCAACCCCGGAGAAGCGACCCCGGAGGCGCTGAGAAGGAAGCGCAACACACACACACACAGCACGCAGTCACCAGCGCCGAGGAAGCACCGCACCAGGCTCCTCGCACAGTCGAGATGGCGACGCAGCTTCCAGGTGCGATCATCGCTTGCGGCGGAAGGGCGAAGGGCGCAGAGCACAGCCACGCGTGAGGCAGGGGCGCAGCAGCCAGCGCACCTGGGCTGTGCATCCTCGCGCACGCCTCGCTGACTTCACGGCACACACACTTCCGTGTTGCGAGCTCTCACGCGACCGAGCGCGCAGGCGAGCAGGTGGAGCACGCCTTCAACTCGAAGCGCCTGTGCAACTGGCAGGTGCCGCGTGAGGACCCCAAGCTCCTGCTGGTATGCGGAGACCCGGTCCCGTACCTCCGTGCAGGCGCATCACGCGTGCAGCGTGCAGCAGAGCGCCGTTCACACCACCAGCGCGTTGTCTTGATGCGCTTGACACCTCTTGCAGAACACCATTGGCGGCTCACGCTTCGGCACGCTTAAGGCGCGGACGGGCAAGACACAGTTTATCGTGGACGACAAGGGGTACCTGCTCAACAGCGTGGGCAAGCTCAAGAACGCCTTCACCACGCAAGTCCCAGTCTACGCCAAGAGCTCCGCCCGCTGGCCGCAGGTGGGCGCGCGCCGTGGGGACGTGAATGGGCACGCGTGCAGCTGCGCCATCCCATCCGCCATCCCATCCGCCCGTCCACTCAGCTGGTGATGGCTGCCCCTTGCGTCCCACGCTGCCTGCCGCACGGCCTGCCCCACACGTTCTGCCCTGCAGGAGAACCCCGCAATCCGCTTCGCGTCGCGCGCTACCATGGGGTACAAGGGCATCCAGACGGATTATCTCCCCACCAGCACCGTCTCGCTCAAGAGCGTGGAGGTCAACGGGGCGCGCGAGATGAACTACTCGTTCCGCTGAACGAGATGGCGTGCGTCCGCCGGCTCCCAACGGACACAGCGTGCGTGCGCCACACCTTGAGCAGGGCAGACATCTCGATGAAGAGTGCCTCCTGGGTAGACTTGTAGTGCTGCTGGCAGAGTGCAAGAGGCCGCTGTTCGTCCTTGCGCGAGTCCTTTGACCACCTTGCAGAGGTCAACGCCCCGCCAGCACCGTGTCCCGCCAGTGCCAGCGCTCAGCAGGGGAAGGGCACAGCTTCTCAGGAGGGTCCTGCTTCCTGAATCTATACGGCGCACCGCACGCCCGCGACCGCATGGACGAGGGTGTCCACCTGCAGCTCGGCGGTCGGCCCCCTCCCCTCGCGCTCATTAGGTCCCTGCCCAGCTGAGCTCACGCAGCAGGAGTGGCACAGGAGCAGCTGCTGCTCCTCCAGGCGCTCTGCGGGGCGGCCCACACCTGCCTCACAGCTTCTCCCCGGCGATGAGCCAGCGGTGAAGAGGAGCTCTGCGCGAGGACGATGCTGTCAATCCAGAGCTTTAGGGCTGCGACCGACAAGGTGCGCGCGCGTGCGTCGCGAGCTGCTGGTGCGGAGGAGGCCTGCACACCCGCGGGAGGATCTCATCGATCATCGCGCTCTTTGCGGAGCCAGCTGCGGCCTCCGCCACTGTGCCATGGCATCGCGATGCTGCATCGCCAGCCTCGCCATGCCCATCGAGCCTGAGCGAGGTGCACGCTTTTCCACTCGGCACGCAGGTCTTCAAGGCGGACTTCCACCCCACGCAGCCATGGGTGGTCGCAGCCACCAAGTCAGACGCAGTCAGCCTCTGGGACTGGACCAGCCAGCAGGTGGGTGCTGCCGGCGGCCTCTGGGCGCCGCACGCGCAGAGGGTGCGCGGTCGCTCTCGCGCCCTCCCCTCAGCCCCGCCAACGCGGCCTCCCTTGGAAACCACCCAGCACCCGAGCAGGTGCTGCTCAAGCTGCAGCTGGGCGAGGTGGGCGAGTCGGAGATGTTTGGCGACGTCGACCTGGGGCGCCTGCACCTGCGGGACGAGGCCGTCAGCGTCAACCCCTCGCTCAACGGACCCAGCACCAGCAGGCAAGCAGCAAGCAGGGTATGGCCTCTTGCATCCACTGCTGGCCAGGGATGCGGCGACGGGGGCCACGGCAACGCAGCCTGTATCGGGGTGGCCCCGGACGGCTCGCGGCCCGCCCGCCCCCACACCCCCTTTGGCTTGCACGTGCCGCCGCAGGTCGGTGACTGGCAAGGTGCGTGACGTGCGCTTCCTGGACGTGGACACGGCGGCGGCGCAGCTCAACAGCAACCACGCGCTGGCGTACGGGAGCAGCCTGCCGGCGCCCAGCGTGGCGCCCCTCGCCGTCGGCATGCGGGGGCAGAGGTGAGCCCTGTTCAGGGCTTGTGGGGCGCCGCCTGCAGCTTGAGGCAGGAGCCGCCAGCCACAACAGGACGTGCACGCACCTCGCAACTAGCCGCCCCATTTGCGGCCGCCCTCTGCAGGCTGCTGGTGCTGGTGTGCGAGAACAAGGTGCTGCTGTGGGACCTGGTGAGCCGGTCGGTGCGGGAGATCACGTCCAAGGCGTCGCTGGACGGCAAGTCGCCCACCTGCTGCGCCTTCCTCTTCCTCAGCGGCGCACAGGTGCGCTGAACTGGCAGCACAGCCTCAGCGTGTGCGCCCGCGACGGGCGACCACAAGCCGCGCCCCAGGGTGCTCAGCGGGTGCCCTGCCACACACCGCGCTGCAGACGTCGCAGGGCGCCCCCCAGGTGCTCTCCTCCCCTGTGCTGGCGCTGGGCTGCTCCGACGGCCAGATCCGCCTCTTCAGCGCCTCGAGCCTGCTGCCCATGGGCGTGCTCGCCTCCAACCACAAGAGCGCCGTCACCTGCCTTGCCGTCACGCACGCGCGCGGCGCCGCGCACGAGGTGGTGGCGGCGGGCTTTGCCGGCGGCAGCATGGCCACCTGGGAGCCCATGGCCAAGTCGCTGTCGGTCGGGCGCAACGTGGCCATCTCGCCCTCGGGCGACCACAAGAGCCACGACAAGGAGGTGGTGGGGCTCGTCAACGTGTGCATCGACGAGGCGCCCACCCCGGCGGCGCCGGCCGGCGCCGCGGGCGCGGCGGCGCAGGGCGGCGGGCGGCGGTCCCTGCTCATGTCGGCGGGCGTGGACGCGCGCTGCTTAGGGTTTGAGAGCCCTAGCCTGCGCGAGGTGGTCAAGCACAAGCTGGACGGCAAGGCGCCGCCGTCGTGCCTCGCCTACGTGCCGCGCGGCTTCACCGCCTCCAACACGCACTGCCTGCTCATGGGCACCGACGTGAGCGCTGGTGCTGGTGGTGGTATCATGCACCTTCTTCCCGCCGCGCTGATGACGCCGGCGGCGCGTCCTGCTGCGCGGAGGTGTCGTTGAGAGAGGTGTCCTTGGTGCTGTGCGGCGCAGATTGGCGTGGTGCTGGCGCTGCACCCGACCATTGGCTCGCTGCGCGTGGTGTGCCAGCTCAACGGCCAGATCCCCACCGGTGAGCCGCGCATGCGTCCCCACCTCCCCTTTCCCCGCCGCACCCGCTCTCCTCACGCATGAGGCGCAAGCGGCGGCAACGCGCCCAGCGGGCTCCCAGCGCACCAGGCCCCAAGCACGCGCCGACCGCCGCGTGCCTGGCCGTTCTTTCCCCCCCAACCCTCCTCCCTGTGTTGCGTGTGGCGCAGGTGGCAAGAAGCTACCAAAGGTGTACCACATTGGCGTGCACCCACTGCAGCCCCACCTCGTGCTCCTGGCCTGCAACACGGGCGTGGCGCTCGCCACGCTGGACCTGCAGCTCACGCCGCCCGCCGTGCCCCTGCCGCTGCTCTCGCCAGCCCAGGTCAGCCCACTTTCACCACACGCGCGTTCGCTCTCCCCGGCCCTCTCCTCCCTCGCGCCCTCCCTCCCTCCCTCCCTCCTGATTGGGCATCTCGGTTCTGCGGGCAATCCAGCTGCGCTGGCAGGGCGGCTGTGGGCTGCGGGGCAGCTGAGCTACATCGTGATGATGCTGATCGCAGGTGCTCGACAACCACGGCGACGGCGTGACGTACGTGGTGGCCGTGGGCGACTCGGTCTACTGCTCCACCGCCACCACAAACCTCGACAAGGTGCGTTTCCAAGCCGCTGCCAGGTTGCGCCAGCTGGCGCGCGAGCGACACCTCGTCGTCCCCGCCTCTGCCCTCGTCTGCCCCCCCCCCCCGCGCCCTCACGCACGGCACTGTGTGGTGAGCGTGCACGGTGCGTTCCGCCCTCACGCCGCAGGCACGCGCCACCGCTGCCGAGGCCGCCGCTTCCGCCGCCGCCGCTGCCGCCGCAGCCGCCGCAGCTGCCAAGGAAAAGGAGGCCAGGGAGAAGGAGGAGAAGAACAAAAAGCCCGCCGCGGGTGCGCGCCTGAGCCACGAAGGCGCAGGCCCATACTCTCGCTCGCCATTCGCGCGCTTGCCTGGGCGCGTTTGTGGTCATCGTCACAGTTCCTCACGACGCCATGTGGCTCTTTTCCCACTCTTCCCAGGCGCCGACTTGCTCCTGGAGCTGCTGGACGACCCGGCACCCGCCCCGCAGCCGCCTCCCGCGCTGCGCAAGGCTCCCGTGCCCGGGGGCGCCGGCAGCGGCGCGCCGCAGGACCACACCAAGGCCTCCACCACCGTGCACGTGCGTGCGCCCCCGCCTCTCCTCTGTACCCCGCCCACGTCGCGCCGCCAGGCGCCGACGCTGCTTCGCCGCAGCACTTTGCCCGTGCGGGCACGTCCCACGCTTCGGCGTCGCGGCGTCCCGAGGTGGAACAGACTGTGCAGGGCGCTGAGTGTGTGTGTGTGTGCGTGTGCGCGCCGGTGGGGCTGCGCGCAGGTGGTGGGCACGTCGCGGCTGGCGGCAGGGCGCCCCGCCTCGCGCGCCGTGCTTGCGTCGAGCTACGACGGCTCCTACGTGAGCGCCTGCTGGCCGGCCTCCAAGCAGTACAGCATCTACAGCCGGACAGGGCCCGGGCAGTCGTGGGAGGAGTGAGTGCGCACGCTTACTCTCACTTGCTCTCTGCTCCACGCCCCGACCTCACCCGCACGCGCGCACAGCTGGTGAAGTCGTCGAGTGCTTCAAGACTGCGGCCGGGCGCGTGTGTCCGCGGCGCCGCAGGATCAGCGCCGGCGCCGGCACCAGCGTGGCGTGGCACGCGTGCGCCAACCAGTTCGCCGTGGTGGAGCTGCCCCAGGCCGCGCTGCTGGCGCCGGCGCCCGCCGCCGCCGCCAAGGGCAAGGGCGGCATGTTCAAGGGAGGCAAGCCCAGCGCCAAGGAGGCAGAGAGGCAGCGCGTGGAGGCGGCGGCCGCCGCCGCCGCCGCCGCCGCCGCCGCCAACACGCCGCCGCAAGTGCAGGCGAGTGCCGCGCACGCCGCCGCAGCGAGGCCTGAACAAGCTCCGCTCGCCGGCTACCACGTGGCACCTTCTCCTTTCCCCAAGTCACCACCATGTGCCCGTTTGCCGCGTGTGCCTCCCTCCCTCGGCAGGTCAAGACGTGCGACGGCAAGCGCGTGACGCTGTCCCACCGCGCGCTGCCCATGAGTCCCCAAGACGTGGCCGAGTCGGTCAGCAGCGGCCCGCTGCTCGGCGTCACGCTCAAGAGACAGCTGCAAAAGTGCGCCCGACACACCTCCTCCCCTCGCCACCACCCACG
>VFQP010003397.1_pt1 | contig 16174 bp, 13 predicted proteins | sample 3512351 | NCBI WGS metagenome assembly VFQP01 (sample SAMN10412372, study PRJNA504923) | tailings metagenome | isolation source: Relicate 1 Philex TSF1 revegetated site | place: Philippines: Tuba, Benguet | collected 2017-08-29 | reverse complement strand
CGAGCGGCCGCCCGGTCAGCGAAGAGCTCGCCGACGCGACCGAATAGATATCGGTAAAGCCGACGACGATACCGATCGACGTCACCTTTAATACGATCATGTATTCGCCCGTTAGCGGCGGCATGATGCTGACGAGCGCCAGCGGAATGCGGATCTTGATCAACGTGATCAGCGGCGACAGGCCCAGCGCCTTGGCGGCATCGATTTGGCCCGGCGATACGGCACGGAAGCCCGCGCGGAAAATCTCCGCCAGGAATGCGCCGCGATAAAAGGTAAGTGCGGCCGTGAGCGCCGCGAGTTCCAACGGCAAGCGCAACCCGCCGCGAAAATTGAGGCCGGCGAGTTGCGGCCAATCGAGGACCAAAGCCGGGCCGATCGCGCGCCAATCGGGCGCGACATAAACCAATGCGGCCACGAACGCGACCAACGCCGCGATATCCCAACCCATGCGCAAGGTCGCCACGCCTTCGCGGTGGCGGCGCCATACATTATAGGCGATCCACAACGCCGCAATCACCACGCCCAGAACCAACGCCGCGATTGCGGGATCGGTCGGACGCGGCAGAAACAGGCCGCGATTGGACAGGAACGCGCCCAGAAACTCATGGGCACCGCGCGGCGACGGCAAGCGCAACACGACCGCGTACCAGAACATCGCCTGAATGATCAGCGGGATGTTGCGGATGACATCGACGTAAAGCCGCGCGATCCCGGCCAGCACCGCGTTGCCGGTCGCGGCGGCGAGGCCGACGACGAAGCCGACGATCGTGGCACCGAGAATGCCCAGCGCCCCCGCCAACAGCGTGTTGCACAAGCCCACCAGCAACGCGCGCGCATAGGTGTCGCGGCTGGTGTAGGAAATAATCGCGTAGGGAATGTCCCAGCCGGTCGGCTGGAGCAGGAAGCGGAACGAGCTATCGGCGATCGTTTCCTGCCAAGGCAGACGTTCGGCCGTCCAGATCGCCGCCGCGACGGCAAGAATCAGGATCAGCGCTTTGGTGCCGTTCCCGCTCCCCATGCCTTTCGCGATGCCGCCACCAGACAATATCGTGATCCTTCCGGAAAGGACCGGGCGCATCCGCCGAAGGATGCGCCCGGCATCATACCTAAGTGCGCCGATCAGTCGATCAGCATCGGCACCAGAACGCCGCCGTCTTTCCAAAGCGCGTTCATGCCGCGCGCCAGCTTGTAGGGCGAGCCCGCGCCGAAGTTACGGTCGTAGATCTCGCCGTAATTGCCCATCGCCTTGATCGTGTTGTAGGCCCAGGCTTCGTCGAGACCAAGACGACGGCCGATGCCCGGCGAGACGCCCAGCAACTTCTCGACCACCGGGTTCGGCGGCGAGGCCTTCATCTGGTCGACATTGGCCTTGGTGATGCCCTGCTCTTCCGCGATCATCAGCGCGAACAGCACCCAGTTGACGACCTTCACCAGACGCTCGTCGCCTTCGCGCATGATGACGACCTGCGGCGCCACCGCGATCACGTCGGGCAGAACCTGGTGATCGTTCGGGTTCGACTGGTCGGCGCGCGTGATCGCCGCCGTCGGGCCCCACATCATGTTCGCGTCGCAACGCTTGGCGGCGTAGGCGGCGCGTTCTTCCTCGCGCTTGTCGAAGGTCAGGACTTCGGCCTTGATGTTCTTGACCTTCAGGAAGTCCGACAGATAGCGGATGTTGTTCGAACCGCCCGACGTGCAGATCGTGCCGCCGTTGAGATCGGCCGCCGTCTTCGGACCCGTATGCGCCAGGAACTGGAACGCGCCGAACAGATACGGGATGCTGAAGACGTAGCCGAGTTCGGTATCGCGGCTCATCGTTGCGTCGGTCGTCTTGACCAGGATATCGATCTCACCCGAGTTCAACGCGGGCCAGCGCTGCGCGAAACTAATCGCGGCGAACTTGGTCTTGTCGGGCGAGCCCAGGATCGCCGTCGCGATCGCCTTGCACAGATCGACGTCCAGGCCCTTCCAGTTGCCCTTGTCGTCGACTTCGGTGAAGCCGAGATTGGAGCCGTTATGGCCGGCACACGCCATCACGCCGCGCGACTTGATCGTTTCGACCGTCGGGCTCGGCTTGATCTGCACGGGTGCGGGCGCCTGCGCCGCCGCGATGCCGCAAAGGCCGAGCGAAAGCGCTGCGGCCGAAGCGAGAGTTGCGAATGTCTTCATGGATAGGCCTCCTGTTTTGGTCAGTCGTTGACGATCAATTCGAAATCGAGATCGGTGAACGGCTTGGCGCCGCCGTCTTCGACAAGCAGCGTTTCGCCGAGACCCACACTCCAGGTCTCGCCCCAGAGCGCCGGAATCAGAAACAGCGTCATGCCGGATTGAAGTTTCGTCGCGTCGCCGGGCCGCAAGCTGACGGTGTGCTCGCCCCAATCGGGCGGAAAGCCGATGCCGGTCGAGTAGCCCACGCGACCCGCGCGCTTGAAACCCGCCGCTTGGATCGCGGCGATGCATTGGGCGGCGACATCCTCGGCGACGGCGCCGGGCACGCAAGCGCGCATTGCGGCTTTCATGCCCGCGGCGATTGCCGCCGCCGCGTCGCGACGCAGCGCGTCGGGCTTGCCGATCGAAACGGTGCGCGCGATCGGGCAATGGTAATGGCGATAGGCGCCCGCGAATTCGAGCACGACAAGTTGGCCTGACCGATATGCCGAATCCGACCAAGTCGTATGCGGCATCGCCGGACCGTTGCCGTCGATGATCAGGGGGGCGATCGCCGTGTAATCGCCCGACACGCCCGTCGAGGGGGCGGTCTGCGAATGCAGGATTTCTGCGGCAGTGTCGCAAGACCGATTGCCGACGCGCACACTAGGCACGGCGCGCGTCAACGCCGCCTTGGCGATGGCCCCCGCCGCGCGCATACATGCGATCTCGGCCGGTTCCTTGACGAGGCGCTGCCAATTGACGAGATCGCCGTCGTCGACGATCCGCGCCTCCGGCAATCGGCGGCGCAACGTATCGACCCCGCGCGGCGACACGAAATACCCGTCCATTGAGATCGCGATCGTCGCCTTGCCCCAGCCTTCGGCCAGGATCTGCTCGGCGACGAAATCGTAGGGATGACGCGTGGGCGACTGGATGCAATCGTCGCCATAGGGGCGGACCGATGTCGCATCGAGAACGGCCGAACGTGATGCGGCCGTACGATCGACCGAGCGGCCGATCCAAATCGGCGCCGGTCGATCCTTCGCGACGACCAGCATCTGATGAAGATAGAACGACCAGCCGTCGCAACCGGCCAGATAGAACATGTTCTCCGGCGACGGCACGAGCAGCATGTCGATCCCCGCTTCGCGCATTCGCAGCTTCGTGCGGGCGAGGCGCGCCGCATGATCGAAGCCGGGGGTTGCGAGCGAAGCGGTCATCGCGGACGCTTTAGAATCGGCCGCCGGAAACGTTCAGCACCGAGCCGGTGCAGAACGACGCCTTATCGGACAGCAGGAACAGCACCGCTTCCGCCACTTCCGTCGGTTGGCCGACGCGCTTCATCGGCACGGTCGCTTCGATTTTGGCGAAATGCTCGGGCGTGTTCATGTCGGTGTCGATCGGACCGGGCCGCACGGCGTTGCAGCGGATCCCGTGTTCCACACCTTCCAACGCCAGACCGACGGTGAACGTGTCGATCGCGCCCTTGCTGGCGCCGTAATGCACCCAGTCGAACGGATTGGCGCGCAGCGCCGCGACCGACGAGATATTGACGATCGCGCCGCCCTTCCCGCCATGCTTGATCGACATGCGCTTGATCGCCTCGCGCGCGCACAGGAAGTAGCCGGCGACGTTAATGCGGAAGACGTCGTCCAGCGTTTTGGCGTCGATGTTTTCGATCATGCATTTGCGCACGGTGTCGCTGGCGCTGTTGACCAAATGCGTGACCGGCCCCAACGCCTTGTCGGTTTCGGCGAACAGGCGAACGATATCCGCCTCGGCGCCCATATCGGCCTGAACGGCGATCGCACGCCGGCCGCTGCGCACGATATCTTCGACGACCTTCTCGGCCGGCGCGCGGTTGTTCTTGTAGGTCAAGGCCACGTCGTAGCCCGCCTCGCCCGCCAAACGCGCGATCGACGCGCCGATGCCGCGGCTGGCACCCGTCACCACGAGAATCTTTCTATTACCGGCCGACATCGTCGCTCCTCGCGTTGTTCCGCTTACTTCAAACCAAGAATCTGGCGTGCCTCGCGCGGGGTGGCGATGGCGCCGCCCAGATCGCGCACGATGCGCACGGCCTTGGTCACCAAGGCCGCGTTGTCGGGCGCCAGAACGCCCTTCTCGATATAGACGTTGTCTTCGAGCCCGACGCGCACATGGCCGCCGAGCAAGAAGGCCTGGGCCAGCATCGGATATTCGAATCGGCCGATGCCGAAAGCGCTCCACACAGCACCCGGCGGCAGAATGCTCTGCACATAGGCGAGCGTTTGCGGCGAGGCGTCGACGCCGTATTTGACGCCCATGACCAATTGGAAGAACGGCGTGCCGGGCAACGCGCCTTCCTTGATCAGATCTTTGGCGAGATGGATGTCGCCGGTATCGAAGCATTCGAGTTCGGGCTTCACGCCCGATTCCACAATCAACTTCGCCATGCGCCGCAGATTGGGCGGCGTGTTCATAACGACCTGCGCGCCCGAATTCATCGTGTTGAAATCGAGGCTGCAGATTTCCGGCCTCAACGCCACGATATGCTCGACGCGTCGCTCGGGCGTCGTCAGCGTCGTGCCCGGCGCCGCGACCTTGGGATCGTCCGGCGACGGCACGAAACGCCCGCCGGGCCCCGTGGTCAGATTGATGATCATGTCCGGCGCGCCGGCGCGCACGCCGTCGACGACCTGACGATAGAGGTCGAGCTCCATGCTGGGCGCTGCCGTGACCGGGTCGCGCACATGGATATGCGCGATCGCCGCACCCGCCTTGGCGGCATCCACACATGCCTTGATGATCTCCGCCGGCGTCGCGGGCAGCTCCGGGTGGTCCTTGCGGCTGGTCAGATTGCCGGTGACGGCGCAGGTCAGGATCGTCGGCATGGTCAAGCTTTCGCGTGGCGTTCGATGGCGCGGTCGATGGCGACCGGCAGCTTGTCGGCGATTTCCGCCACATGGGAATCGTCGATCACGTAAGGCGGGGCGAGCAGCACATGCGCGCCGCGCTTGCCGTCGATCGTGCCGGACGACGGATAAACCATCAGGCCCAAATCCAACGCTGCGGCCTTGATACCCGCCGCGATGGCGCCGCCGCGCTCGAACGGCTTCTTGGTCGCGCGATCCTCGACCAGTTCCAGCGCCATCAGCAGGCCGCGCCCGCGGATGTCGCCGATATGAGGATGATTCGCGAAGCGCTCGTCGAAAATGCCGCGCAGTTGCTGGCCGCGCTTGCGGACATTGGCGAGCAAGCCCTGCTTCTCGACGACGTCGAGCACGGCCAACGCCGCCGCGGCACCGCAGGCATGGCCCATATAAGTGTGGCTATGCGCGACGGCACCGGAGCCGTCTTCCATCGCTTCGACGATCTTGGGGGCGAGCAGCACCGACGCAATCGGCTGATAGCCCGCACCCAGGCCTTTGGCGATCACCGCGATATCGGGTGCGATGCCTTCCTGTTCGAAAGCGAACCAGGTGCCCGTGCGGCCCGAACCCGACATGACTTCGTCCAGGATCAGCAGCACGCCATATTTGTCGCAGATCTCGCGGATACGCTTGAAATAGCCGGCCGCACCGGGCGCCGCGCCCAGCGTGGCGCCGGTCACCGTTTCGGCGATGAAGGCCGCGACATTCTCCGGCCCCACGCGCAAGATCTCGGCCTCAAGCTCGTCCGCGACGCGGCGCGCATATTGCGCTTCCGTCTCGCCGTCTTGCTTGTCGCGATAAAGATAGCAGGGCGCGATATGCGCGACCTGAAACATATAAGGCAGATACGGCGCGCTGCGGACCGCGTGGTTGCCGATCGACAACGTGCCCAGCGTGTTGCCGTGGAAGCTTTGGCGGCGTGCGATGAACTTGGAACGCGACGTTTCGCCCTTCTCGACGAAATACTGGCGCGCGTTCTTCAGCGCCGCTTCCATCCCTTCGGAACCGCCGCAATAGAAGCTGGCGCGCGCGAAGGCGCCGGGCACAATCCCGGTCAGACGCGCCGCCAGCGTTTCCAGCACATCGGCGGTGAAATAGCCCGTATGCGCGAAGGCGAACGCGTCGAGCTGGCGCTTGATCGCGTCGATCACCGTGCGGTCGGAATGGCCCAGGCACGACACCGCCGCCCCGCCGCACGCGTCGAGATAGCGCCGCCCGGCCTGATCGACGAAGTACACGCCATCGCCCTTGGCGGCGAGCGGCGGCACCTTGCGCACTTCGCGGTGCAGGACGCGGCTCGTATTCGCGTTCGCCATCGCTTCGGCTCCTTAGCGCGACTTTTCCATGATCGTGTGCGACTGCTCGCGCATGAACTGCGGCAGATCGTAGGGACCGAAGCCGCCCTTGCCGGACACCCCGGACCCCTTCCAGCCCGCGAAGGTCTGGTAGGTGGGCCATGCGCCCGTCGTGGCGCCCGACGCACGATTGGCGTAAAGCACGCCCGCTTCCGCGCGATCGAGGAACATCTGCAGCTCGGCCTTATCCTCGGCATAGGCGCCGGCCGTCAGGCCGTATTTGACCGAGTTGCCCGCTTCGATCGCCGCCCCGAGATCGTCATAGGGCATGAGCGCGATGAACGGCAGGAACAGCTCGTCCGTCAGCAGGCGATGGCCCGCGGGCAGGCCCGCAACGATCGTCGGCTCGACATACAGGCCGCGATCGAAGATGCCGCCCGACAGGCGCTTGCCGCCATGCAGGACCTTACCGTCCTTCGCCGCGTCGGCCGCCGCCTTCAGATAGGTGTCGAGCGCGTCCTTCGAAATGATCGGGCCGATGAACGTGCCCGACTCGCGCGGGTCGCCGATCACCAGCTTCTTGGTGAAGGCGAGCAGCTTTTCGACGAATGCGTCATAGACCTTGCGGTCGATATAGGCGACTTCGGCGGCACTGCATTTCTGGCCTTGCAGACCGAACGCGGAGCGCGCGACGCCTTCGGCCGCGACGTCGAGATCGGCGGACTTGGTCACATAGACCGGGTTCTTGCCGCCCATCTCCACGATCACGGGCCGCATATACGGACCTTGCGCGAATTGACGGAAGATCGACATGCCGACATCGTGCGAGCCGGTGAAGGCGATCGCGTCGATGCCCTTGGCCGCAGCGACCAGCGGACCCGTCTTCTCGCCACACACCATATTGACCACGCCCGCAGGCACGCCCGCATCGGCCAGGATCTTCACCAGCAGGCTGGCGGTCAGGCCGGCGCCGGGGCTGGGCTTGTAGACCACCGCATTGCCCGAGACGATCGACGGAATGATCATCTTGAAGGACAGCGCCACGGGGAAATTGAACGGCGCGATGACGCCGAACACGCCATAGGGCTTCAACACCGTCACCGTGCGCTCGTTGGGCGTGGCGCGCGACAGCGTCGTCTCGAAGCCTTGGTTCTTTTCGAAATCCGCGCAGAAATGGCGGATCATGTCGACGGCTTCCTCGACCTCGCCCATCGCTTCGAGGCGCGACTTGCCGACTTCGAGCAGATTGGCGACGCCGAGTTCGAATTTGCGCGCTTCCAGGATCGTCGCGGCGCGGCGCAGGATCGACAAGCGCACCGACCAGTGCAGCCCGTACCAGCCGGGCTGGGCCTTGCGCGCAGCGGCGACCGCGCACGCGACGGCACCCGCCGAAGCGTCGAAAAATGTTCCAAGTTGTACTTTATCGTCGAACGGCGCCGAGACCGTGTACGACGTGCCGTCGCGATCTTCCCGGCCGTCGATCACGTTCGGGATCGTCTTGCCGAGGCCCGCAACGAATTCAGGAATATAGCCATCCAACAGCTTATGGACGCCCGCGAAGTTCTCACGGACATTCGAGTAAGTGACCCGCGGCAGCGCTTCGGCCAATGGCATATCCCTATTCCTTCACTTGTTCGAGTGGGGACATTATTAGTTCTATATAGAACATTTGTCAATGCACCGAAAATCGCCCGAACCCACAAGATCGCTGGATTTCGCGCGCATGCGGCACCGTTCCGGCCATCGCATTATCTTTACAATGGAACTTTCCCGGCGCGCCGAATCGGGTATTATCCGGACCGTTACGGGGGCCGAAAACCAAGATGCCGCAAGCAGATCACGCGAAAATACTCGAGCAGAGCGAAGTTCGATTCGGATACCGCATCGCCGTGCTGGCGAACTGGTATCGCGGCCCCGGTTATAAATTGATCGAACAGCGGCACGGCATCACCGAGCCGGAATGCAGCGTTTTGTTCTGCGTCGGCCATTCCAACGAACTAACCGCGACCGATGTGTGCCACATCACCGGCCGGCCGCGGAACAGCATGAGCCGCGCCATCCATATCCTGCTGCGCAAGAAGCTGATGGCGCGCGAATCCGATCCCGGCGACGCCCGGCGCAAAATCCTGCGGCTGACCAAGCCGGGCTACGCGCTCTACCGACAGATCGTGCCGGTCTTCGTGGAGAGCGAGCGCAACATGCTGACACCGCTCAGCCTGTCGGAGATTTCCGATCTCGACCGCTTGCTGACCAAGATGATCGCGCACACGTCGCAGTCGCATAAAATCTACTGATCAGGCTTCGCCGGCCGGCGCCGCGAAGACGCGGCTCGCGGCCGCCTGCCAGCCGATGGCGAGCGTCGCACCTTCCCGCACACCGTATTTGCCAAATCCAGCCGACGGCGCCTTCAGCAGTATCTCGCGTGGGCCCAGCTGGCACGGCACCAAAACGTGATCGCCGTTATAGACGACATCGCGCACGGTCACGTCGACGCGATTGTCGATCGGCGCTTGCGGCGCAATCGCGATCAGTTCCGGCCGTAGCGTGATCAGCGCGCGATCGCCCGGCTGCAAGCCGGCACCCGGCTCCGCCAAGATCGGAATTCCGCCATCGAGCAGGATACGCCGCCCGCTTTCGCCCGCCTCGACACGGCCATACAGCGAATTATTCTCGCCCACGAAGCGCGCGACGAAGGGCGTCGCCGGGCGTTCGTAGATTTCGGTCGGCGACGCGATCTGCTCGATCCGGCCGCGATTGAACACGGCGATACGGTCCGACATCGTCAGCGCTTCGGATTGGTCGTGCGTGACGTAGACCGCCGTCATCCCGATCTGGGCATGGATGCGCTTGATCTCCAACTGCATCGACTCGCGCAAGCGGCGGTCGAGCGCCCCCAACGGCTCGTCCATCAGCACCAAGCGCGGTTCGAACACCAAGGCGCGCGCCAACGCCACGCGCTGCTGCTGGCCGCCGGAGAGCTGTGCCGGATGGCGCGACGCGAAATCGGTGAGATGCACCTTCGCCAGTGCGGCCGCCACCTTGCTGGCGATGGTCGCACGGTCGATGCCGCGCTGACGCAACGGGAAGGCCAGATTCTCCGCCACAGTCATATGCGGGAACAGCGCGTAATTCTGGAACACGACGCCGATATTGCGTTTATGCGGCGGGTCGCGCGTGATCGATTGGCCCGCGACAAGAATATCGCCCGCATCCGGCGCTTCGAAGCCCGCCAGCATCATCAAGCAGGTCGTCTTGCCCGAGCCCGACGGCCCGAGCAGCGTCAGAAATTCGCCTTCGACGACGTCGAGATCCAACCCGTCGACCACTTTGGTGCGACCGTCATAGCTTTTGGCAATTTTGGAAAAGCGCACGAAGTCGCGCCGCAGGGCGGTCGACATTCTATTCCTCCGCGTTGCGAAGTCTGTCCCCGCGCTGGCGCAAATACTCCACGCACAGCATCAAACCGCAGGAGACGACGATAAGGACGAGCGAAATGGCGACAAGCGACGGCGTCAACTCGTCGCGCAGACCGCTGAACAACTGGCGCGGCAGCGTCAATGTCGAGGGCGAGGAAACGAACAGCGCCACGACCACTTCATCGAACGAAGTGACGAAGGCGAATACGGCCCCCGACGCCACGCCCGGTGCTATCAACGGCAACGTCACCTGCCGGAATGTCGCGAAGGGTCCCGCCCCCAGCGACGCGGCCGCCCGTGCGAGATTGGGATCGAAGCCCTTCAAGCTCGCCGTCACGGGGATGACGACGAAGGGCAGCGCCAAACCGGCATGGGCCAGCACGATCCCGACGAAGGAACCGTGCAAACCCACGCGCGCCAGCACCAGCGTCGCCGCCAGCGCCACGATCACCACCGGCATCACCATCGGCGACAACAGCAACGCGCGCACGAGCGCCTTGCCGGGAAAATTGGCACTTTCGAGACCGAACGCCGCCATCGTGCCCAGCGGCACGGCGATGACGACGGTCAGCAGCCCCACGATCAGGCTGTTGCGCAAGGCGAACATCCACGGATACGCCTCGAACACGACGCCGAACCAACGTAGCGAAAATCCGGGCAGCGGATAGGACAGCGAGGTGCCGGAGCTGAAGCCGATCGGCAGAATCGCGAGGATCGGCCCCAGCAAAAAGCCAAGGACCAAAGCGCTCCATGCGGCGAGGGCGAAATTGATGCGCGGTCGCATGCGACGCCTCAACCCATCGAAACGCCGCCGGCCTTCAAGGCACGGCGCAGAACGACGAATGCCAACACGGTCATCGCGAGCAGAACGAGCGAGATCGCGGAGGCCATCGACCAGTTCGCCTGATCGAGCGCGAACCGCGCGATCACGCCGCTTTCCATCTGATCGGTCGGACCGCCGACCAAAGCGGGCGTCACGTAGAATCCAAGGCCGAGCACGAAAGTCATCAATGCGCCGGCCGATACGCCGGGCAGCGACAGCGGCAGATAGACCTGGATGAAGGCGGCCCACGGCTTGGCGCCGAGCGACGCCGCCGCGGGCAGAAGATTGCGCGGGATCGCTTTCATCGTCGCATAGATCGGCAGGATCATGAACGGCAGCAGCACATGGATCATCGCGACGTAAACGCCGAAGCGGTTATAGACCAGCGTCAACGGTTCATCGATCAGACCGATCGACCGCAGGAAGCCGTTCACCATGCCGTTGGGCTGAAGGATGATCACCCAAGCGGCGGTGCGTACCAGGATCGACGTCCAGAACGGAATCAGCAGCGCGAAGATCAGCGCCCGCCCGATCGCGGGGCGGGCGGCGGCGATCACATAGGCGAAAGGATAGCCGAGGATCACGCAGCCGAGCGTCACGACGAAGCAGATCCAAAACGTGCGCAGCACGAAATCGAGATAGACGCGCCGGTCTTCGGGCGCCAATTCGATCCGCCCGTCCTCGTTCCAGCGCAGATCGAGGGCCGCCAGAACGTAGTAGCTGGTGATCGGGCGCAGGGCGTCGTTCAGCGTGCGCCAATAAATCGGCTGTTCCCAGCGCGGGTCGAGTGTCGCGAAATCCGCGACGCCGGGCATTGCGGGCAGATCGTCCACGCCCCGCTTGGTGCCGAGCAGCAACGAACGAAAGCCGCCGATCCGGTTATTGAGATCGCGTGCGACTTCCGCCACCGTCGTCGTCGGCACCGCGCGCAGATCGGCCGCAAGGGCGACGGCTACCGCATCGGGGATCGGCAGATCGCCGTTCCATTCGGCTAGTGCGGTCGCCGCGCGCGGCAGATGCAGCCGCGCCGTACCGCCATCGACCGCGCGATAGAGAACGCTGGCGATCGGGGCGGCGAAAGTCAGAAGAATGAAAACGATGGCGGGCAAGGTAAGCAATGCCGCCCGCCACCCGGCGCGCCGGGCAGAACTTCGGGCGCCCGATCCCAGGGCGCCCGAAGCCGTTTCCGCATTGGCAAGACGTGTCGACATTCGTCCTTATTATCGGACGAAGATCAGCGCGCCAACCAAGCGTTCCAACGCTCGGTCAGGCGATCGGCGTTGTCGGCCCAGAAGCCCTTGGCTTCCGGCGTCGACAGACTGAGCGCGCCCGCGACCGAATCGCCGATCGGCAGGATCGCCTTGGCTTCCGGCGTCACCAGCGCTTCGGCCGCCGCAACGGTCGGCGAATAGGCGAAGCTGTTCGAGAAATTCGCCTGCGCCTGCGCGGAGCTGGCGATCTTCAGGAACTGATAGGCCGCGTCGACCTTGGGCGATCCGGCGACAACCGCCCAAAAATCGGTCCCGGTCATGCCCGGCTTGAACGTCATCTTGAAGTTCCGGCCGGCTTTCGCCGCCGCCGAGATGCGCGCGTTGGGGGCGAAGACCATCGAGACGGTGCCCGCCGCCAGCAGCTCCGGCGTCTGGGCCGGGGCTTCCCACCATACGACCTGCGACTTGATCGCGTCGAGCTTGCGGAAGGCGCGATTGACGCCTTCCTCAGTCGACAGCGTCTTGTAGACATCCTTCGGCGCGACACCTTCGGCCAGCAAGGCGAGTTCGAGATTGTAGAGCGGCCCCTTGCGCAGGCCGCGGCGGCCCGGCCATTTCTGGGTGTTCCAGAAATCCGCCATCGTCTGCGGCGCTTCCTTCAGCACGTCGGCGTCATAGGCGAGCGCGAATGCGTAGGTGTAGGAGCCCACGCCGCAATCGGTGGCCATGCCTGGCAGGAACGCGCTGCGTGGCGTGCCCATGCGCGCGAAATCGACCTTGAGGAACGTGCCGTCGTCGCAGCCCGCCTGCAACACGCCGGCTTCGACGTTCACGACGTCCCAAACGATATCCTTGCTGGCCTTCATCGCGACGAACTTGGCCATGCCGCCGAGATACACGTCTTCCTTGAAGCCTTCCTTCGCGGCGGCGGCGTAGGGTTTCAGATACGCTTCGCGCTGCGCCTCCTGAAGTCCGCCGCCCCAGCCGGCATAGGTGAAGTCGCGCGCCGCGGCCGTGCCGGCGGCGAAGACGATCGCGACGGCGCACAATGCCGCCTGCGTCCGGATTTTCTGCACATCAAACATGGAGGGCCTCGCCTATTTTCGTGGTTGATCCGGCCGGGCGCCGTTTCCGCTACCCGCCTTGATGGCATAATATGTACCAAAAGGAACAAGTTTCCGAAAGCGAAATTCGTCGCACCGACGCCGGAACGCGCCCGTTCGGCAACCAAAAGGCAGGGTGCTGCGGCGCATATACGCGCCATCGATCCAAATATTATGGTGAATATGGAACGGGATAGAGATGTATGCCGCGATTCGACCGCACCGTCAGCCCACCCCGATTTCAGTGGACGTTTGCGTATCAGAAAGTACTATTTGGAACATAAAGATCGGTCAGGATCCCAATGGAACGCATCGTCGATAGTCATGCCCATGTCTTCTGCGGCCCCGAATTGCCGCTCTCGGACAAACGCCTCTACACGCCCGAACCTTGCCAAGCGGGCCGCGTGGAAGACTTCGCGGCCGTGCTGGATTCCCACGGCGTGACGCATGGCCTGATCGTCGGCGCGCAGCCTTATCACACCGATAATCGCTGCCTGCTGCGGGCGATCGAAGCCGGGCGCGGCCGCTTCAAAGGTATTGCCCTGGTCGATGGCGATACGCCGATGCGCGAGCTCGAAACGTTGAAAGCGGCGGGCGTCGTCGGCTTTCGCATCAATCTCAGCTGGGAAGGCCAGCGCGCCTTGAACGAGCCGGGCTCGGAACGCCTTTTCGCGCAGGCGCGCGAACTGGGCTGGTTCGTGCAGGTGCATTGCGAGCGCGAGGAGTTCGCGCAAGTCGCGCCGTTGCTGCGCACACGCAAGGTGCGCGTGATGATCGACCATCATGGCCGCCCCGATCCCGACCTCGGGATCGGTCAGCCCGGCTTTCAAGCGATCTTGAATTTCGGGCGTGAAACCGATGCGGTCTGCAAGCTGTCGGGCCCGTTCCGCACATCGAAGGCTGGCGCGCCCTATCGCGACGTCGATCCCTTCGCCGCAGCGATCATCGACGCCTTTACGCTCGATCGTTGCGTTTGGGGATCCGATTGGCCGTTCGTCTGCGTCGATAAGCGCATCGACTACGGCCCGCAATTCGCCGCGCTGAAACGCTGGCTGCCGGATCCGAAGGACCGCGAAAAGGTGCTGTGGTCGACCCCTGCGCGTCTGTTCGGGTTCGCGTAAGCATGTATCCGCCGCCCAAAGATATCGAAACACGCGTTTTCTCGCGGCTGCCCGACGCATTTCGCGAACCGCGCGAACTCAGCGAATGGGAGAGATTCGAGCTGTCGGGCCGTTCGACGCATTCCTTCCTTGAAGGCCCGTCCTTTGATCGCGACGGGCGCCTCTACTGCGTCGATATCGCGGGCGGGCGTATCTTCCGCGTCTCGCCCGACGGCGAATGGACGTTGTTCAAACAATACGCGGGCGAGCCGACGGGGCTGAAGATCCACGCCGATGGCCGGATCTTCGTCGCGGACAACAAGCTTGGCATCCTCGAGATCGATCCGATCAGCGGCGCGATCGCGCCCTTCGTTCAACGCGTGAATCTCGAACCGCTGCGCGGCTGCAACGATCTCGTCTTCGCCGACAACGGCGATCTCTATTTCACCGTGCCCGGCCAAAGCAGCCTGACCGATCCGACCGGCCGGGTCTATCGCGCCACGCCCGATGGCACGGTGTCGCTGCTACTCGGCAATGTGCCTTATCCGAACGGGCTGGTCTTGGACGCGGTGCAATCTTCGCTCTATGTCGCGGCGATGTACGCGAATCAGATTTGGCGTGTGCCCCTGGGCGGGACCGCCTCGCCCGCCATGGGTGTCGGCGTTTTCGTTCATCTGTCGGGCGGCTTGGGGCCCGACGGCCTCGCACTCGATATGGACGGCAATCTCGTGGTCGCACAAGCACGCCACGGTGCGGTCTGGGTGTTCAACGATCTGGGCGAACCGCTCTATCGCGTGCGGTCCTGTGCGGGACGCTCCATCACCAACGTCGCCTTCGGCGGCGCCGATAACCGCACGCTGTTCATCACCGAAGCCGCGACGGGCAGCATTCTCCAAGCGGATTTGCCTGTCGCCGGTCGTCCGATGTTCTCGCACCACGCCCGATAGCCGTCATCGCATGGATAGCAACGGAACGGCGGATTTTATCGGCGGTCCGGATGGTGGGGCTTCCCGCAGAACGCGTATCCATTAGCGGGAACCCCACCGGCGCGTTAAGCCGCAAGCGCTTTCAACGGCTCGACATACGCCTTGCCGAGCGAGCGCGCCACGCCGTCATGCGTGATACGGCCGGCATGGATATTGAGGCCGCTGCGCAGATGCGGATCGTCGATCAACGCCGTCGTCGCCCCCTTGTTCGCGATGGCCAGGATATGCGGCAAGGTCGCGTTGGTTAGCGCCAAGGTCGACGTCCGCGCGACACCGCCGGGCATATTCGCCACGCAGTAATGCACGATCCCGTCGACGATATAGGTCGGTGCCGCATGGGTCGTGGCGCGCGTCGTCTCGACGCAGCCGCCTTGATCGACCGACACATCGACGATGACCGAACCTTTGCGCATCTCGGCGAGATGCGCGCGCGTAATCAGCTTGGGTGCGGTCTCGCCGGGGATCAGCACCGTGCCGACGATCAGATCGGCGTCGCGCACCAGATCGTCGATCGCGGCGCGCGTCGAATAGACGGTTTCGATCGCCGTGCCGAAGCGGTCGACCGCGCGCCGCAAGGCGGACAAAGATCGATCGACGATCGTCACGCGCGCACCCAGCCCCAGGGCCATCGCGGCCGCATGACTGCCGGAGACGCCAGCCCCGAGGATTGCAACATAGCCGGGCGCCACACCCGGCACGCCGCCGAGCAGCACGCCGCTGCCGCCATGCGGTCGTTCCAGCGCCGACGCGCCGACATGAATCGCCATGCGGCCCGCCACTTCCGACATCGGCGTCAGCAGCGGCAAACTGCCGTCCGGCGCGGTTACGGTTTCATAGGCAATGCAAGCGGCGCCCGACGCGATCAGATCGTCGGCCTGTTCGGGATCGGGGGCAAGATGCAGATAGGTGAACAACACCTGATCCGCCCGCAGCCGCTTGCGCTCCACCGCCTGCGGCTCCTTGACCTTCACGATCAAATCGGCGGCGGCGAAAGTCTCTTCAGCGCTCGGCACGATCGCGGCACCCGCCGCGATATAGGCCGCGTCGTCGAAGCCCGCACCGATCCCCGCCCCGGCCTCGACCAGCACCTGATGGCCTGCGGCCGTCAGCTCGCGCACGCCCGCGGGCACCACGGCCACGCGGAACTCGTTGTCTTTGATTTCCTTCGGCACGCCGA
>VFQP010003396.1_pt1 | contig 16175 bp, 16 predicted proteins | sample 3512351 | NCBI WGS metagenome assembly VFQP01 (sample SAMN10412372, study PRJNA504923) | tailings metagenome | isolation source: Relicate 1 Philex TSF1 revegetated site | place: Philippines: Tuba, Benguet | collected 2017-08-29 | reverse complement strand
TTCGTGCACTCGCAGTGGGTTTGTGAGCGGCGACGAGCTGCGCCAGGCCGTGCACGTCACGGACCACAAGCTGAGCCGCAAGCTGCTTCAGGATGACGATGACAGTGACGGCGAGCCGGGCACTGCGCACGGCGCGTACACGTGCGAGGTCGTTTCGTACGGCTGGACCAACCGCAACGTGCAGCCGGTCAACGACCGCACCGTGGTGGCCTACGCGTGATTTGGGAGGGCCGCAGTTGCTGGCCAAGAGCAAGATGAACTTGCTGCGCTTTCTTTGTAGCGGCTGAATATGATGCTGCTGAAGCTGTTGCGAACTGCTTGTGGCAAAACCCAGCACTTGCAGTGTGAGGCTTGGGCTCTTGCTTGTGTTTGAGGCTGGTGTTGAACTCCTGCGCCTGCTTGTGAGACCGTGCACAGGGTCACGGTGAGTCTAAACCTCAACCCAGCTTTTGCCCACGGACCAGGTGCTCCCACCTGGTCCGCACAACAACACCCTTATCAAACAGGCCTGCACCGCACGCCGCTTTGCTGCACCGTATGGGAATCCGTGTTGAATGCTGCTTGTGCCTTTGCCTTTTGCAGTCTGGGCCACCTCGCCGCCCTTTGGCTGAGTGCCCTTTGGTACAGGATGGCTCGCCCATGCACAGCCTCTATGTACAGGACGGTTGCCTTTGCTGCAGCGCGGTGGTGTTGAACAGGTTGCTTTGGAATGTGGCTGGAACTCGTGCCCATGAGATGGAGGGTGAGGGTTGGAGGTGGCGGTGGTTGGAGGGATGCTTGCTTGGCCGTGCTTGGCCTGACCTGTTGTGTTGCCTCGCTGTTGCTGCATGCTTTGGGCTGAACTGTTTGCGTTGCTGCCGGGCTGCCCTGCCAAGACCAGCATCGCCACGTGTGCATGCTCTTGTGTGTTTGGGGGAGCCGGAAGGGTTGGTTGGCCGGTGTATGGTGCGTGGTGGGTTGTGTGCTGTGGCCGCACGTTCTCTAAGCAAGGTCTGTCGCACGGTTCGGCGTGAGGCAGAGGGACGCAGTCCCTTCTGCGCACACACACAGGAGCGTCAGCTTTGTGAAGCGCCCGCGCAGGAGCCGTGCAAGCGTCGAGCAAGCTAGCCACGCGCGCAAGGCCGCAGAAAGACGGCCCCCTGAGGGCATGGCCCAGTGCAAGCCACGCGCGGTTGTGCCTGCCTCAGCTCTTGTCCTGGACCCAGCACACCAGCCGTCACCTTGGGACTGCGCTTGGGACTGCCCTGGGCCGCAGCGCGCCCGCAGCGCCACACGACGAGGGGTGCCGTCCCGCCGGCCTGGCGAGGCCACGACGGCCACCTCAGCGCAGGCCACCACACACTGCCGATGCCGCACGTGTTTGCCGGGCGCCACCAGCGGTTGTGCGCGCATGCGCACCAGGGTCATGATCGCAGCGGAGGGGCCTTGCAGGCACACACATCAGCATCAGCATGCCGCCTGCTCCGGCTGCCCCCGCTGCTGCTGCAGTGCCCGGCGCAGAAGCGAGTGAACAACAGCAGGCTCAGCAGCTGCTCCCCATCCGGCGCTATGCAGCAGACATCGCCCGAGCCGCCAAGGAGCACGCGACCGTCGTGGTGATTGGCGAGACGGGCTCTGGCAAGACGACGCAGATTTCGCAGGTGCAGAGCTCGTGTCGTGCAGCCCTCTGTCCGTGCACTTGCGGACGGGCTGCCAGATGTGTTGAGCTGCGTGGAGCAGCGTGAATGACGCCTCCGTGTGCACCACATCCGTGTGCACACGCGCCCTTGACGTGCGCAGATTCTGCTGGAGGCGGGGCTGGCGGACGACGGCGGCATGGTCGCCATCACGCAGCCGCGGCGCGTGGCCGCCGTGACGGTGGCGCGGCGCGTGGCAGAGGAGATGGGCGTGGAGCTGGGACAGGAGGTGGGCTACACGGTGCGCTTTGAGGACTGCAGCGGGCCCGCCACGCGCATCAAGTACCTGACGGACGGCACGCTGCTCAACGAGTGCCTCGAGGACGCCAGCCTCTCGCGCTACTCGGTGCGTGCACGTCTCCTCCCGCTCCACAGCTTGCCTGCTCCCTGGCCTGTGGGGTCAGCCTCCGAACGCGCGCGTGCGCCCCAGGCGGCAGCTCATATGCCTGTTCGTAGCCGCGCGCCGCCCGCTCAGGTGATTGTGCTGGACGAGGCGCACGAGCGCAGCCTCAGCACCGACATCCTCTTTGGCGTGCTCAAGCAGCTGGTCAAGTCGCGCGCCGCAGCGGCCGCGGCGGCAGCGGCGGCGGACGAAGCGCCCAGCGATGCCGACGGCGGAGCGGCGCAGCAGCGCAAGGGCGCGGCCGGCCGGCGGCGGCCGCGCCCCCTCAAGCTCGTCATCACCAGCGCCACGCTGGACGGCGAGAAGTTCTCGGCCTACTTTGACGGCTGCCCCGTGAGCGCGCCGCCGTGTTCCGCTGCTGCTGCTCCTGCTGCTGCCCACGCGCGCTCTTTCGCGAGCCTCCTCCGCTCAGCGCCGCGCGGGACCTCTTTGGTCTCGACAGGGCCGCACCGCAGCACAGTCCGCACCGCTGTGCCGCACGCGTGCAGGTGTTCCACGTGCCGGGCCGGTGCTTCCCCGTGGACGTGGTGCACACGGTGGAGGACCACACGCACGACTACGTGGACGCGGCGGTGGACGCCGTGCTGCAGCTGCACACCTCGCAGCCCGCGCCCGGCGACATCCTCGTCTTCCTCACGGGCCAGGCGGAGATTGAAAAGGCGCTGGCCAAGCTGGAGCAGGGCGTCGCCAGCCTCGACGCCGGCAGCTGCGCGCCGCTGCTGCTGCTGCCGCTCTACGCCTCGCTCCCGCCAGAGATGCAGGTGCGCACGAGATGCAGGTGCGCGCGGTGTGCGCGCGCATATCATCTGCTTGCCAGAGACGGCTCCACCAGATGTGAAGCTCGACGCACCTGCACGCGGCGACGCGGCTTGCGTGGAGCGGAGCGTCCTTGTGCGGAAGAGAGTGCCGGGAGTCGATGGCCGTGGCGCGAGATGATAACTGACGATCAGTGGTGGCGTGTGTGCGGTTGATTTGCAGGTGCGCGTGTTCCGGCCGCCCCCGGCGGGCACGCGCCGCTGCATCGTGTCGACCAACGTGGCCGAGACGTCCGTGACGGTGGACGGCGTGGTGTACGTGGTGGACAGCGGCATGGTCAAGCTCAAGACGTACGTGGCGGCGACGGGCATGGACAGCCTGGACGTGGTGGCCACCTCACGGGTCAGCGCCACGCAGCGCGCCGGCAGGGCGGGGCGCACGCGGCCGGGCAAGGTGCGGTGGATGGAGGCTGTGCACACGTGTGTGGGCTGCGGTGAACAGTGACTCGCTCGCTTGGTGGGGCGTGAGGCGGCCACACGGGCAGGCCAGCGTTCCACGCGCGGCGCTCGGCCCTGCGGTACCGCTGCTCGTGCGGGCCAGGTCCGTGGACACCCCAGGCCGCGTTTGCCTCTGTTGTGTCGACGCGGGCTTCATGTGCGTGCGCGTGTGCGCGCGTGCAGTGCTACCGGCTGTACACCAAGACGTTCTTTGACCGCACCATGCCCGACGTGACGCCGCCAGAGATCCAGCGCACCAGCCTGGCCGGCGCCGTGCTGCAGCTCAAGTGCATGGCGCTCGACATCGACGTGCTCACCTTTGACTTCCTCGACCCCCCGCCGCGCGAGGCGCTAGAGGTGTGAGGGCGGCGGCACCGGCAGCGCGTGCGCGCCGACGCTGCCGCTGCGCTGTGCCGCGGCGGTGGTGGCCGACGATCGCGGCGAACAGTGCCAGCAATCGCGTGCGCGTGCGTGCGTGCGCGCCTTGCCCCCTGGTTCGCAGGACGCGCTGCGCACGCTGTACCTGTTGGACGCGCTGGACGAGGACGGGCACGTGACGGCGCTGGGCCGCACCATGTCGCGCCTGCCGCTCGAGCCGGGGCTGGCCAGGTGCCTGCTGGCGGCGCAGGAGCTCAGGTGCGCCCGCCGTCCACTTGAACTCCACGGCGCTCAGGCGGTGGTCAGCGCCTGGGAGCAGCGGTGCGCTGAGGAGAGCGCTTCCTTGAGCCAGGGCACTTGAGCCGCCAGCTCAACAGAGGCGCCACGGCCAGCGGAGCGGCGGCCGGCGTCGCCGTTGGCGATGTGCACAGTGGTTAACGTGTCACGCGTCCTTGTTGCCACCGCGCTTCGCACCAGGTGCCTCCCCGAAGCCATCACGGTGGCGGCCATGCTCTCCACCGAGCACGTGTACGAGCACGGCCGCGGGCCCTCGGACGGTGCGCACGCCGGCGGGCCCCCGGGCCGCGGCGGCGGGGGCGGCGGCGGGCGTGGCCCGAGCGCGCGTCTGCGTGAGCTCGTGGCCGAGGGCCTGGGCGACCACGTGCTGCTGCTGCGGCTGTGGGACGAGTGGGCGGGCGCCGGGTGCAGCAAGGAGGCGCTGCGGGAGCTGGGGCTGGACCCGCGCGGCATGGGCTTTGCCAGGGACGTCAGGAGGCAGCTGCAAGGTGCGCGCGCGGCACCACGAGGGGGGGGAGGCGTCTTCGCTGTTGGGGAGGGGCGGGCCAAGCGCCTGGGGCGCGGGTGCGGCAGTTGGTGTGCCAGCCGTGGCTCAGCGCGAAACACTTCGACGCTGCGGCGGCGAGCCTGAGAGACGTGTTGTGCGTGCGTGCGGTGGTGCTGCAGGCATCATGTCTGGGAACCGCGGCGGCGGCGGCGGCAGGGACGCGGGCGCCGCCGCGACCACCACAGGGGGTGGGGACGACACCGGGCCTTCAGGCGCGCAGCGCGAGGACGAGAGCCGCGACGCGTCGTCGTCCCAGCGGCAGCAGCGGCAGTCGCAGCCGGCGGGAGGGAGAGAGGAGCGGCAGGGGGGCGACCGGGAGCGGGACCGGCACAGAGAGCGGGAGGGGCGGAGGAGCAGGAGCCGCGAGCGGGGCGGGCGGCGCGGCAGCAGGAGCAGGAGCAGGGAACGGCAGGCGGGCGGCGGCGGCGGTGCGCCGCGCGGGGGCGCGCAGGCGGGGAGGGATGGGGGCGGCGGGCGGCCGCAGCAGCGCGGCGGCGGCGGCGCGGCGGCGCTCGAGCCCTACGCCTTCCCCTCGGAGCAGCACCGCATCGCGGCGCTGACGCAGGTGCGCATGCCCTCGTGCTGTTGTCCGCGCTCGTGGCTGGCGGGGGCGCGGAGCAAGGCCAACGTGCAAAGCTGCTTGCAGCTGTGTGCGCAAGACTGGAGCGGCTCAGCGGGCGCCAACGCGTGATCACCCCGCGCGCCAGCACGCGCCGCGAGCTCTGGCGCCACGCCCTCACGCGACGCTGCGCAGGCGCTGACCATTGGGTTCGCGCACAAGCTGGCCCGGCGGCTGCCGCGGCACAACGGCTACCGCACGCTTGGCACGGGCGCGCAGATTGGCGGCGGCCAGCTGGCGCAGCTGCACCCGGCGTGCGCCACGCTCAAGGAGGACCGCGACGGGCTGCTGCCAGAGTGGCTCATCTACCACGAGCTCGTCTCCACCAGCAGGCCCTTCCTGCGCCAGGTAGGGCGCGTGCGGCGCGGGCGTTGGCTCCTCTCGACCTGACCTGACCTGGCGCGACTCACCGCTGGCCGAGCCTGTGCGCCTCGCCGCGCGGCAAAACGCCGGCTGCGCCTCAATCGTGCAGGTGTGCACGACGCACTTTGCCTACGTGGAGGCGCTACTCAAAAAAATCGCCAAGGTGGACGTGCAGCGGCTGAGCGGCGCCGCCGCGGCGGCGGCCGCCGCCGCCCGCGCCGCCTCGCAGCAGCTGCCCGACCAGCAGGCGCAGCAGCCGGCGGCGGCGGCCAAGGCGGGGGGCCCGCAGTCGGCGCTGGTCAAGAAGGACGAGGCGGCGGTGGACGCGGCGAGGCAGAGGTATCTGCAGCGCAAGGCCGCCGGCGCGACCGTGGGCGTCAAGCGCTGAGCCTGCGTGTCGTCGGTTCACAACTTGCAATCAACGTCGCGTCTCCATCACAGGAAGACGTGCGTCCTGGTGTTGACGGGCGTGCGGCAGATGGCGCAGCGCTGCAGCCGCGCGGCGCATGCCGCGCAAAAGAGGTGCCCGCAGTTGACGACGGTGGCGCGCGGGCGGCTGAAGCATACAGGGCACATTCCGTCGCCCAGGTTGGCCGCCGTGCTCGCTGCGCCGCTGCTGCTCCCTGGCACTGTAGGACTGAGCGCGCCTGCTGTGAGCGAGGAGCCGCCCAGGTCCGCCAAGTCAGGGAGGTGGGGGGCGAATGGGGGCCGTGCGCCCGCGCGCCCGGCGGCGGTCGACCCAGCGTGTCGCGTTGGGGAGGGCGAGAGGCCCGCAGGTGTGTGCCGTGTGGGGGTGTACGCGCGGTCGATGCCAGCGACGCCAGGGCGTGGGATGGTGGCCGTGGTGGAGGGAGACGCGCGAGCTGCAGCGGCGCCCGGCTGGAACAGCCGCTCACCCCCGCCGGGGCCAGCGGGGGTGTTCTGGCCTGCGCACCACCGGTCCAGCGCGGTCGAGGCGCCTTGCAGCCGGATGGCCGTCGTGCGAGGCCCGGTGGATGAAGCAGCGGCTGCGGGCTCGGGCGCCAGAGAGCGCGACGCTGGCGTGCGGTCCCTGGCCGCGAACGCGGTCGTCGCGCCCCGCGACGTCGCGAGCGGCGTGGAGGCGCCGAAGCCCGCCGGCGGCCGGTCCGCCAGCGCGGACGCGCGCAGCATGGCGGTCGCCGCCGCCACGGCCTCCTGCCGGGCGGCGTCCAGGCGCCTGCGCCCCACCTCGGCGCGCACGCGAGGCAGGGCCGCCTCCAGCGACAGCTCCAGCTCCTCCAGCACCGCCAGGGGCTGCACGCGCAACAGCGCCGCCTCCTGCGTACCATGCGATCACGGTGGTGCCGCTGAGGAGGGTTAGCCCTGCGTGTTGCCGGCTGGCAGACCTATGCTTTGCCACCCGCGCACCTGACCAGACATGCGGTCGACACGCTCCCGCAGTGCCGCCGCTTCCGCCTCGGCAGCCTGCGAGCGAGCCCGCGCGGCGCTGAGGGCCTCTCGGGCGGACGCCGCGGCCCGCCCGCTCTCCTCCAGGTCCTCCGCCAGGCGCGTCGCCTGCTGCTGCGCCGCCGCCTCTGCCGCCCGCGCCGCCGCCGCGGCCGCGACGTGGGCGGCGGACTGCAGGCGCGCGGCGTCCAGCCCCCGCTCCAGCTGCAGGGCGCGCTGCTGCGCCTGGTCCAGCTGCCGCGCCAGCTCAGCGGCGCGGGCCCGAGCGGCGTCGAGCTGCGCTTGGTGCTGGGCGGCCGCCTGCTGCTGCGCCTCGTGCGCGCCGGCGCGGGCGGCGGCCAGCGCCGCCCGCGCCTGCTCAAGCGCGCCGGCCGCTCGGCTGGCGTCTGCGCGTGCGGCTTCCAGCTTGCGCTCGGACAGGGCCTGCAGGGCGCGGGCAGAGCACCAGGCAGCCTGGACGTCTGCATGGCGTGATGGCCCCATCCTGTAATCACTGGAGAGCTGCTCCTCACCAGCTCGGCCTCCAGCTCACTGAGCCGCAGGTGCACCGCCTCCACTTCCGCCAGGTGCCTGCAGATGCGGCGCGCGCCGTGCTGCAACCAAGGGTCCGTGGTGGTGCTCTTGCAGGGAAGCGTGGGGGAAGGGCCTGCTGAGCAGGAGCGAGCGGCGCACCTGTCCTCCAGCCGGCGGCAGTGCTGCTCCAGGTGCAGCAGGTCGTCCTGGGCGGCCTTGAGCGCGTCCTCCGCGCGGGACCGGGCGTGCGAGTCGGCCACGCCTTGCTGCTGGCACGCCACGAGCGCCTCTGCGCGCAGCAAGGGTGCTCGGCGGTGTGGGGTGGGGCCCGACGCACGCAGCGCGCCCGGCCCGGGGAGCGGCGCTGCTGCGGCCCCGCCCCGCACCCTGCAGGTCTTGGCACGCGCGCTCCCGGGCCAGCACGGCGTCCTCTCGTGCTGCAAGGACTGCTTGTGCCTCCCGCGCCGCGCTCGCCGCGCCCTCGGCTGCGTGCTGATGCACGGCCGCCTCCACGCGTGCCTCGAGCAGCTCCCCCTCGAGCGCCCTGCACCTCTCCCGCCACATGAGGGATGCTCGGCTGCACAGCGCGGCCAGCTGCTCCCCCTGCGTGGCGGCCAGGCGCACGACGTCTTGCTCCGCTGCGCTCGACGACTGCGCGACCTCGTCGCCACGAGCAGACATCGCGCGCGCGTGGCGTCCCCAGCCCAGGGGCTGTCAGGATGCTGAGTGATCGACTGACATCTGCGCGCATGCACTGGGCGCCGTTCGCGACTCGCTCGTTCGAGCATGGGCGATCCGGGCCCAGCGGGAGTCGGCACGCTTAGTGACATTCTCTCCAGCAGCGACACCAGCACGAGCAGCGCCAGCAGCAATCACTGAGTTTAGGAGGGACAGCACGGTCGAGCGGCGCCCTGCCGCACTGCCACCGTGCTTGCCGCACGCTCGTGCAGCCAGATGCCAGCGAGATGACCGCTGTCGACTTGCCAGGAATGGCGCTGAGGTCCAGCTCGATGTCGGCCGCCGTGTCCACCGGGGGCCCTGGCTCTGGAGGCGTGCCCCTGGCCAAGGCGTCGCAAGCGCGGAGAACCTGGAGCCTCACTGACCTCTCCTGCCTCAACGCCGTCAGCTCGCCCATTTGGCTCTTCAGGTGCGCCCAAAGCGCGTAGCAGGAGAGCCTCCTACACGCGCAGCTTCGTGTTGAGATTCGCTTCGCGGAGGCAGGCAACGGTCGGGGTCGTGCGCGCCGAACGTGTACGCGTGCGCGCGGCTTGGCTCGCAGTTGCGCCACGAACAAGCTCCTGTGGGCCAACCGCGGCGCCGTGGCGTACTTCTCGAGGTGCGCTCGGCTGGCCATCATGTCCGGCGCTCGGCATGTCCCTGTGCGTGGCTGCGCTCCCCACACGCCGGCTCGCGCGCCGACGCGCCGACGCAGGTCCCTGGACCAGCTCCTGGCCTTCCGCTTCAGCAAGAGCAGCGACGACCCGCAGGGCCTAGCGGAGCTCACGGCCCAAGTGCGCCAGGACGTCGAGGTCCGTGCGTGATTGCGGGCGGAGAACTGTCGCAGGGCGGGAGTCCAGTGGGGCCACTGGAGCAGCTGAGCAGCGCAGGAGGGCCCTCCCTGGGAGGCAGTGGTGCTACGTCACCTCACCCAGCCGGCGCGGGTCCCCTGGCGCCAGCGGTCCAGTGTGGCCCGACAACCGATGCATGCAGCGCAGCCAGCGGTGTCAGCGCACAGGGCCTGCAATTGGCACACCCGCAGCAGAAGGGCCGTGCGTGGTTGGGGGTTCTCTGGGGGCGTTGCCCAAGAAGGCAAACGTCCGAGCGGTCGGCGCCCGACGTCTTGTTGCCGCGCTTGCAGATTGGGGGCGGCGAGCTGGTGCTCAGCGGCGAGGGCCCGCTGCCCGGCATCATCCCGCACCCAGAGTCGCACCTCTACGAGTTTGTGTACCAGGTGCGGGGTCGGGATGCTTCGGCGCTTGTCTGGGAAACGTACCCGTCAGACTCGGCTGGTGGGTGGGTGAACCCCAACAGCCCTCACAACACAACTGCCCTGAAGGCGACAGTTGCCTGTGCAGCTCCCCGGAACTGAACCTTGTGTGGGTGCGCTCGTCCCTTGCCTGTGCCGCACGCAGCAAGTGGTGCTCTCCCAGCCCCACACGGACACCACGCTGTGCACGCTCATCCAAATCAAGGGCGGCCTCACAGCGGCACCGGCGGCGGCGGCGCTGGCCACCGGGCCCGCCTCCCGCACCAACGTCAAGGTGCGGGAATGCAGGGCCGGCCCTCCTCCTTGCGTGCGGAACGCTCCTCTGGCGGCAGCGGCGTCAGGTAGCGCTGCAGCCCGGGGAGGTGAGGGGATGGTGACGACGCCAGGTTCTCACCCACGCCACCCCTGCCGCACGTGCGCGCGCCCACTGCCACCGCCCCGCAGCTGGTGCACCGCAACTCCAAGGAGGCGGCGGGCGCGCCGGGCGGCGGCTCGCACAGCCAGGATGGGAAGGGCCGGGCACGTGAGTCACGTGCAGGCTGCCCGCCCCTGTACCCCCCCCCCCCCCGCCCGCACACGCACTCCAAACCGCTCACACGTGCCCTCGCGTCCCGCTGGCCCCCCCCCCCCTTTCACGCCGCAGTGACGCTGAGCATGCCCGCGCTGCTGGACCTGGTGGAGAGCATCCTGGCGGGCAAGCCCGTGGCGCTGGAGCACGTGGAGGCGCTGCACCAGATGCTCACGCGCGGCGAGCTCATCACGCAGGGCAGCCGCATCCGCGAGGAGCTGATTGAAAAGGAGGAGCTGGACCAGGACGTGGGGCTCAACCTGCTGCAGGTGAGGGGCTGGTGGGGTCTGTGCTTGCCCAAGAGGGCGCGGGGGGCTCAGTGAGGGATCCTTGGGCGTGAGTGAACACAGCGCGCTGCAAGGGAGCGGGGCATCGCCGAGCCGCAGCAACAGTCCCTCTCATCCGAGCGGGGCGAGAGCTCTGCTGTGTGCCTGCAAGGCGGCCCTGACGCGTCCGTCGCGTGCTTGCTACGTGTCGCCGTGCCGCGCAGCTGCTGGGCAACACGACGCTCACGCAGCCGCCCGACCTCTTTGAGCTGCCCTCTGCCGACCTCGACGGCGGCCCGCAGCCCTCGAGCCCCTCGCTGCGCCGCCGCAGCCTCGGCCACTCGCTCACCGTCGCCACCTCCGCCGCCGCCGCCGGAGCCGCCACACCAAACCCCGACGGCGTGCAGGCCAGCGCCGGCAGCCACGGCGCGCTGCTCTCGCCCGGCGCGCTGGGCGCGGCGGCGGCCGGCGCCGCCGCCGGCGTCGTCGGCAGCGCGTCTCCGGGCAGCGGCGCCGGCGCCGACGACGACGAGCAGAACCAGCCCTTTGGGCCCTTGTTCCTGGCCATGGAGACGGTGCTCTGCACGGTGGACGACTGGCGCTTCGACGCGTTCCGGCTGGCCGAGGCGACGGCGGGCCACCCCATGTCGGCGCTAGGGTTTTGGCTCATCAAGCGCGCCGGGCTCATGGACGTGCTGCAGCTGGACGCGCAGGCGCTGGCGCGCTTTTTGCGCAAGATTGAGGACTCTTACCCGGACAACCCGTACCACAACAAGACGCACGCCGCCGACGTTCTGCAGGCGCGTGGGCGCTCTGGCGTCTTGCGTTTGGTGACCGTGGGCAAGCAAGTTTCACAGTGGTGCACCTCTCACAGCTGCGGTGGCGGCGTTTTGACCCTGCCAGAGGGGCGAGCACTCACGGTGCTGTGTGATGCTGCTGCTGCGCGCAGAGCATGCACGTGCTCATGACGCGGGGCGGGCTGCTGCGGCGGCTGGGCGACGACGCGCCGCTGCTCATGCTGGTGAGACCTCGGTTCGAGCGCCCCCTCGCCTGGGCCCTCCGCGGCAAGTGTGGCGTGTGATGGCTTGACTGGGCGTGTTGCTGATCGCGTGTTGCCCACCTCTCTCCAGGCGGGGTACCTGGCGTCCATCATCCACGACAACGAGCACCGCGGTCTCAACAACGACTTCCTGGTGCGCATGAGCGACGACCTGGCGCTCACGTACAACGACTCTAGCCCAATGGAGAACCACCACGTGGCGGCGGCCTTCCGCGTGCTGCGCACGCACGGCTTCAACTTCCTCCGGAGGCTCGCCCGCGACCGCCTGGTGAGCGCGCCCTCCCGCCCCCCCTCCCTCGCCGCCTCTCTCCGTCCCGTTCATGGCGAGCCATGCGGTGCGGTGCGGTGGCGCGGCTGCGCCACGCTGCGCGTGGCGCCTCGTGGCGCAGGTGCGGCTGCGGCGGCTGCTGATCGAAATGGTGCTGGCCACCGACATGAAGCAGCACTTCAACATCCTGAGCAAGTTCCAGGCCAAGCTGCAGGTGCGCGCCCAGCCACCTGCTTCCGCAGCGCGCGGCCTGCACCGTCGTCCGCCTCGCCGCGGCCCGCCACGCTCGCTCGTGACCTGACGCGTATGGCGCGCGCGCATTGTTTGGCCGCAGGTCAAGCTCCGCAGCTCTGGTTACCAGAGCTCAACGCTGAGCCTCCAGGCGCACGCCGGCGACCACCTGAGCGCCTCTGGTGGGCGGCGGGCCGCCGACGCGCCGGGCGGCGGCGCCGGCGACGACGGGCTGGGCCCGCTGGTGGAGGACGAGGCGGACCGCTCGCTGGTGATGCAGGTGGCGCTCAAGTGCGCCGACGTGGGGCACCTGGCGGCGCCCTGGGACGTGCACCACCGCTGGGTGTCGGGCCTCGAGGAGGAGTTCTTCCGGCAGGTGCGGGCGGCGTGCCTGCGTGCCTCGCGTTTGTGCGCCGCGCACGGCGGGCTGTGCTGCGGTCCCGCCGGCGCCTCTTCTGACGAGTCGCGGCCTGCCCGTTCGGTGCGTGTGGTGCGTGCGTGCGGCAGGGCGACAAGGAGAAGGCGGCGCACCTCATGGTGTCGCCGCTGATGGACCGCTGCAAGGACGGCATCACCAAGTCGCAGGTGGGTGGTGGGGGGTGGTGGGGTACTGTGCACAAGGACACGGCATCAGCAAATCGCAGGTGTGCCCGCCGCGCCGCAGCGTGCAGGCCTCTTTCACGGCACCTCCCACGGCGCAGTGCTTTGAACGGTTGTCCTGTGTCGGCGATCTCGGCACTGCGCACACAACACCACGCTGTGTCGATCCTGCCCCTCGTGCATGCGCCGCGCGCCACGCGCGCAGGTCGGCTTTTTCGACATCGTGGCCCTGCCGCTCTTCTACTCGTGGGCGGCCGTGTTCCACGAGGCGCTGCCGCTGGTGCGCGCCGTGGAGGACAACTGCAACCGCTGGCGGCTGCTCGAGGCGGGGCGCAACACGCACACGGGCGGCATGGGCGGCGGCAGCGGGCCCGCCACGGGCACGGGCACGCACAGCTCGGGGGGCAGCGGCGGGCACACCAGCCACACCAGCAAGTAGAGAGGCGCTCGACTGTTGGCGCGTCTTGCCGGCGGGCGCAGGGCCATGCCGGCCAGCCAGGGGGCGCGGCGGGGCGTCCCTGGGGGGCGTATGCGGTGTGCGGCGATTCGGTGCGGGAGTATTCGCGTTTGGGCCCTGCGCGAGGTCACGTGGGGAAGGCAGCGGGGTTTAACGTGGGGGTTGTCAGCGTCCCGGGTGCGTGGTGCGCCCGCCGGAGCGGCGAGACGCGTGCGGCGCCGCTTGTACAGCGTTTCCTCCGAGGCATCGCATGCTCTGCACAGAGGGCGGTCCGCTCGCGCGTTCCCTCTTCTTCTTGATCCTTCTTTGCCCGCGCACGGTGCGGTGCGGGGCGGCCTGGAAAACTTGAGTGCGCCCGCCGCGTGCCGTGCTGCGTGGTGACCGCTGACCCGACCCGACCCCCAGCAGCAGCCAGGAGCGGTTGCGCCTAGACGCCCGGCTCTCTGGGGCGGGCGGCCCGCCCGCCCTTTGCTACAGCTTGGTGCACGCGCGCGTAGCCGCACAAGCCCTGACAAGCCACGCTGACCGTGCACGACGTGTGCACGCTTCCTCATGCCTCTCCTCCCCTCAGCCGGACCACCGCACTCTCTGCCGCACTCCCTGCCGTGCGCGACCGCGCTCGCGCCCCCCAACCTCCTCCACGCCTCCCTATCGTCTTGTTTTGGACGTGCGACCGGGGCGCCACGCTGCTGCGCCCGGCACGCTCCCTCGTGGGGCGGCGCGTGCTTTTGAAGCGCGAGGAGATCTCGTCGGGCCCTAAACAACACAAGGGCCTGGGAGGGTGCGCCGTGATGACCGTTTGAGCTGGCCTCGTCCAAAAAGGAGCGCGTGCATCTCTCTCTGCCACGTGCACGCTATGCCGCCAAGAGCCTGACGCAAAACCCGGTCAGAGGCTGCACGTGCACACATCGAGGCTCCCGGAAGCAGAAGACTGCGTGTGTGTGTGTGTGTGTGTGTGTGTGTGTGTTGCGCGTGTGCGTGTGCCTTGTGTGGGTTGGTGGCGCTATTGAAGCAATCGAGGTGGCTGTGTGCGTCGCGCGCGGACCAAATCGCAAGAGGGGACGAGAGGGGTGTTGCGCAGCGTTTGGGCGCTGGCGCCGCCGGCCGCGCGCCGGCTGGCCTGCCGAGCTGCTGCCTTGGTGGTGGCCTGATCGACCGCGGCGTCGTTTTGCGTGGCGGGTGCGGGGGCTGTTGATGCAGGCGTGCTTCCCTCTGCCCACGGCTGCCACATAATCAGGCTCGTTAGGTGCTTTAGGTGACGTGGACATGGACCTGGCAAATCTGCATATGCAGTTTGGTCGTGCTTTGTTGCAGTGACACCGCCCGGGGCGGCGTGATGGACTGACGCGAGGCCTGGCGTCTGTGTGGCGCGTCCCCCGCGCCTCCTGCACTGCCTTGGGAGACGGACTGCCCGTGGCCGCTTAGTCCTCCACCTGCGGCCTCCCACGCGCGTGTGAGGCGCGGCCAGGGCTCTCCGCCTGCCGCCCAAGTTGCTGACACGTTTGTAGTAGCCCCCGCCCATCTTTTGTGGAGAGATGGCGCGCTCCCGTGCTCGTCTCTCTCTCCATTCGCCGCCGGCACCGCCTCACGCCACATCTGCACGGCGCGGCAGCACCTACCCTGGACACTTTCCCCACTCTTTCCCTCTCTGTGCGTTGTACATGCTGAGGCGCTCTCCCCCTGCTCTTCGTCCCTCTTACGGACGCCGCAACTTGTGAACTGGTGACAAGGTGGGCGCGCCTGCTGCGTGTACGCGCCTGACCCTGACTCACGGACTCTCTGACCTGAAGGGCGCAGGAGGATTGCCATAGCGCGGGAGCATGTGTGCTGACGCCTCCCATGTGAGCGAGTGCACGCGCCGCGGGAGACTGCTTTCGCTCTTGGATTGGTATCCGAATCTTTTTGGCTTACCAGTGGTCCACCCTTTTCAAGCTGCTGCCACAGCCCAGAGGTGCAGAAAGACAGAGAGAGAGAGAGAGCGCCGGGGCGCCACAGCCATCAACGAAACGGCGCCAAACGCGTCAGCAGAGGTGTCCGGGGGTTGCGCATGCAGCGCCGTGGCACTGAGAGAGCGGAACTCAGAGCTCGCCGCAGTCCTGGATGACGACGGGCACCACCGGCCGGTCACGGGGCCCCGTAGGGAGGCCCTCGATCTTTTGCACCACGTCGAAGCCGTCGATGACTGCGCGCGCACGTCAGCGCCACGCCAACAAGCAACGCCCTCTGTGAGGCGGAAGGCCCAGGAGGAGCAGCGGAGCCCCTTCCCCTCAGCGGCCCAGGAGGCCTGGATCGCCCAGTTGGATCATCCCTCACCCTCGCCAAAGACGACGTGGCGGCCATCCAGCCACCTGCGGCAAGCGTCACGAAGCAGTGGCAGCAGTGAACTCGTGGCTTGCCGTGCGGGAGCAGTGCCGCGGTGGCCAGGGCGCCGCTCACGGCGTGGGCACGGTCGTGATGAAGAACTGCGAGCCGTTTGTGTTGGGTCCTGCGCGCGTGGGGGTGGACCCAGGGCGAAGGTGATGCAGGCAGCCAGGCGCACTGGCTGGCAGCAGCATGGGCTGCAGCATGGGCAGATGGCTGCAGCATGGGCACATGCGCAACCGGCAACATGGGTTGCGAGGGAGACCACGCACCGGCGTTGGCCATGGAGAGCAAGCCGGGCGCCGTGTGCTTGACTGCGCACAGCAGGGCATGAGGGGAACGGACGTGGAGACCGGTCAGGTCGAAGTAGGTGCGCGGCGCTTCACTGGCCCTGGCCGCGCACTGCGCGCCTACTCACACTTGAACGACTCGTCGGGGAAGCGGGAGCCGTAGATGGACTTGCCGCCTGCACAGGAGCATTCAAGGCGACCACGCGGTCCGCATGCTGGGGCAGAGCAGCAGCCACACATCAGCAAAAAGTGCGCGCCATTTCCTCGGCGCACCGGTGCCGTTGCCGCGCGTGAAGTCGCCGCCTGCGCACCGTCAGGGCAAACGGCACGGGGGCAACAGAGCCATGAGCATGGCGGCAGCGTGGGTGGGACCTGGCTGCGCCGCTGCAAAGGGGGGCACGCACCTTGGATCATGAACTGCCTGTGGTCGCCGTGAGCGGGCAGGCAGGCAGGCAAGCAGGCAGGCACGTGGTGTTGGCAACGCGGGGTGGGCGGCATGGATACGGAGGGCTAGAAGATAGCGGGGCGGTTTGAGGGGCTGCTGGCGATCGGCGGCCCAGCTCTGCTGCAGCCCGACTCCTCCCCAGTTACTGACCTGATGACGCGGTGG
>VFQP010003395.1_pt1 | contig 16175 bp, 17 predicted proteins | sample 3512351 | NCBI WGS metagenome assembly VFQP01 (sample SAMN10412372, study PRJNA504923) | tailings metagenome | isolation source: Relicate 1 Philex TSF1 revegetated site | place: Philippines: Tuba, Benguet | collected 2017-08-29 | reverse complement strand
AGAGGCCGTGCGGCAGCTCCTGCTCGGCCTTGTGGCCCTCGTAGTCGCTGAGCAAGCCGAAGGGCGGATCGGTGAACCAGATGCTGCCGTCGGACTTCACGACGATGTCGTTCGGCGAGTTGAGGCGCTTGCCGTCGAAACGGTCCGCTAGAACAGTGATCGCGCCGTCGTACTCCGTGCGCGTGACGCGTCGCCCACCGTGCTCGCACGTGACGAGACGGCCCTGGCGATCGCGCGTATTGCCGTTCGCGTAGTCCGAAGGCTTGCGGAAGACCGAAGTGACGCCAGTCTCCTCGTCCCAGCGCATGATGCGATTGTTGGGGATGTCGCTCCAGAGCAGATAGCGGCCATCGCCGAACCAGACGGGACCCTCAGCCCAGCGAAAGCCCGTTGCCAGACGCTCGACCGCGCCGAGCGCGATGACATAGCGCTGAAAGCTCGGGTGCAGAACGCGGATGGCCGGATCAGGATAATAGGTGGCGGGCGTCCATGGGCGCCGCTGAGCGCTTGGTTCGGTCATGCTGTTCGTTTCCTCCGTCCGTCGTTTCTTGTGGTGCAGTCTACGCTGCGGCGATCGCCTCGATCTCGAGCAGCCATGCCGTGTCGAAGATGCCGGTGATGATGCAGGTCAGTGCGGGTCGGCGCTCGCCCAGGAACTCACTGCGCACTTGCCTATATTCGGGGATGTAGCGGCGGTCCGAAAGGAAGATCGTCACCTTGATGAGATTGTCGAGCGTCATGTCGGCAGCATGGAGCTGCGCCACGACATTCTGCCAAGCGAGGCGCGCTTGGCTTGTGAAATCCGCCGGCACCGTGCCATCCACCGCGACGGGGATCTGGCCGCTCACGTAGAGAGTGCGCGCGGCATTCCGCACTTCGACGGCCTGTGAGTAAGTGCCAGCAGGTGCCGGCGCGTCGGTCGCATTGATGATCCGCTTTTCCACGTTGCCCCCTTCTACTCTGTATGCAGAAATCAGCGTACGCCGTTCACAGCTGATATTTCTAGTTCATCCTTTTGGCTAAATCACTTGGTCCGCTTCAAGGCACTGCGTTGTGCGCTTGCGCAGCGCACGTGCCTCGTGTCACATCCGCCACCAGGGGAAGCCGATTCGTTCGGCTACGTATCATCTCGGGGCTTTGCGCACCCGGGCCGGGGGTTATAGTCATGGCATCAGCCGCTCACCGCCCACGATCCATGCCCGCCAAATCTCAGCCTGCCACCTCGAGCACGACGCCGCTCGCCATCGCGAGCGCATTGCGCACGCTCGAGGCCGAGAGCTCGGGGCTCACGGCACTGGCAGCAGCTCTCCAGAACGGCCTCGGCGAGGTCTTTCAGGAAGCTGTCAGGGTGCTCGGCACCGCCGAAGGCCGCGTCGTCGTCAGCGGCATCGGCAAGTCCGGGCACATCGGGCGCAAGATCGCGGCGACGCTCGCCTCGACCGGCACGCCCGCCTTCTTCATTCATCCTTCCGAGGCAGCCCATGGCGACCTCGGCATGGTCACGCCGAAAGACGTGCTGCTCGCGATTTCATGGTCGGGCGAGACCATCGAGCTGAAAACGCTCGTCACGTTCTCGCGCCGCTTCGGCGTGCCGTTGATCTCGATCACGTCGCGCGCCGCGTCGGCCCTCGGTCAGGCCTCCGACGTCGTCATCGAGCTGCCGCGCGCGAGCGAGGCCTGCCCGCACGGGCTCGCGCCCACGACCTCGACGACCATGCAGCTCGTCATCGGCGATTGCCTCGCAGTCGCGCTGCTCGAGGCGCGCGGTTTCACGGCGACGGACTTCAAGGTCTTTCATCCGGGCGGATCGCTCGGCGCGCAGCTCAAGTTCGTCACCGATCTCATGCACAAGGACGACCGACTGCCGCTGGCCCGCGTCGATGAGCCCATGACGAGTGCGCTCGTGACGATGACGCAAAGGGCACTCGGCTGCCTTGGCATCGTCGACGGCACCGGCAAACTCGTCGGCATCATCACCGACGGTGACCTCCGCCGCCACATGGGCCCCAATCTGCTCTCGGCGACGGCCGGCCAGATCATGACGCCCAACCCCAAGACCATCAAACCGACTGCGCTCGCCTCTTCCGCGCTCGACATCCTCAACAAGTCGCGGATCACGGCGCTCTTCGTCGTCGAGAGCGGCCGGCCGATCGGCCTCGTCCACGTCCACGATCTCCTTCGCGCAAGCGTCGCCTGAGCGTATCGCCGACCTTCTTTCGGCAGGCATATGGCTGAACGGGCGCCGCCCTTGTTCAGTCACGTGCGGGGATTTGTCTAAGCATCTCAGCGGTATGCATCGATGTGGCTCCGGACTGGAGCACACGGAACGCTGCGGCATCGAATGCGCTATCCAAGCCCCGGCGAACCCAATAAAGAGCCGTCCGACGTCTCAAAGCTCATCTCTGATCCGGGGAGGAAACCGTACATGGCTGATACCAAGAAGATGAAGCGCCGCCAGTTTCTGAAGGGGGCCGCGCTTGCTGGCGCCGCCGCCGGTACATCCGCACTTGCCGCTCCGGCCATTGCCCAGGGCAAGACCGAATGGAAGATGGTCACGACGTGGCCGAAGAACTTTCCAGGCCTCGGCACGGGCGCCAACCGCTTCGCCGAGAGCGTCACGGCAGCGACCGATGGCCGGCTGACGATCAAAGTCTACTCGGCCGGTGAAATCGTGCCGCCCTTCGAGAGCTTCGATGCAGTCACACGCGGCGCCGCCGATCTCATGCACGCCGCGCCCTACTACTGGCCGAACAAGAACAAGGCCCTGCAGTTCTATTCGGCCGTTCCCTTCGGCCTGACCTGCACGGAGACGACCGCCTGGATGAACTACGGCGGCGGCCAGGAGCTCTGGGACAAGATCCTCGACCCGTTCGGCCTCAAGGGCTTCCACGCCGGCGGCACCGGCGTGCAGATGGGCGGCTGGTTCAATAAGGAGATCACCGGCACCGACAGCGTCAAGGGCATGAAGATGCGCATTCCGGGCCTCGGCGGCGAGGCGCTGAAAAGGCTCGGCATGACCATCATCAACCTGCCGGGCGGCGAGCTGTTCGCAGCACTTCAGTCCGGTGCGATCGATGCAACCGAGTGGGTCGGCCCGTACAACGACCTCGCCTTCGGCTTCCACAAGGTCGCCAAGTACTACTACTGGCCCGGGATGCACGAGGGCGGCACGACGCTCGAAGTGACCGTCGACAAGAAGAAGTTCACGGCGCTGCCGAAAGACGTCCAGCGGATCTTCGAGGAGTGCTGCAAGGCCGAGGCCGACAAGCTGCTCTCGGAGTTCAATGGCCGCAATGGTCAGGCACTTCAGACGCTGCTCAATCAGTACAACGTGCAGCTCAAGCGCTTCCCGAACGATTTCCTCACCGGTTACGGCAACGCCGCGGGCGAGGTGATCCAGGAAATGCTGGACGACAAGGATCCGCTCACGCGCGAGGTCACCCAGTCCTACCTGAAGGCGCGCAAGGAACTCATGGCCTGGAACCGCATCGCCGAGCAGGGCTACATGAATGCCCGCCTGCTCGACATCAAGTTCCCGGGCTGAGCACCTGCAAATGCAAAACCGCGGGCATCTCTCGATGCCCGCGGTTCCATTTAAATCTCTGCATTGAGGCGCCGACGCGCGCCGGACCGCCGCCTACTTGCGGGTTTCCTCGACGAGGCGCACGACCACGTCCACGTGGCTGATGCGCATGCCTTTCGGCGCTTCCGGCAGACCGTCGACGCGGATCGAACCTTCCGGAATGTCCAGCAGCCGGCCGTCCTGCTCGATGTAGAAGTGGCTGTGGTTCGACGTGTTCGTATCGAAGTACGTCCGCGTGCCGTCGATCGCGAGCTCACGCACGAGGCCGGCCCGCTTGAACTGGTGCAGCGTGTTGTAGACGGTTGCGAGCGAGACGCGCTCACCGCTCGCCACGGCCTCTGCGTGCAGAATTTCCGCCGTCACGTGGCGGCCGTGGTCGGTAAACAGGAGCCCGCCAAGCGCGAGGCGCTGGCGCGTCGGGCGCAAGCGAGCGCGGCGCAACAGCTCCACGACCTCGCCTTCGCTCAGCGGCCTACCGTGATCATCGTGCCCATGTGCCTTGTGCATTTGTCCGCTCACCAAGCGTTCGCGCGCCCACCAAAACGGCGCGCTCTATCAACCTCGCCGCCATTCCCTACGGGAATACTCGACTTTTGGGGTCAACATCCAGTGTTTTTCGCAATCGAGTTGCTGCCTTATAGCGTGCCTTGGCCTCGGGCTGCAACTGAACGGGCCGCCGCAGGCCGCCAGCCGCCCTCGTTTAGAGCCCTTCAAAAATATAAACCGGCTCAATTGCTTACCGGTTCGTCAGTTTGAGCTCGATGCGCCGGTTCCGCCGGAGGATTTCCTCGCTGACACCGTCTTCAAGGGGTGCGAACTCGCCGTACCCGGCGGCGACGAGCCGGTTTGGCGGCACGCCGCGGCTGATCAGATACTTCACCACGCTGGTGGCGCGCGCACTGGAGAGCTCCCAGTTCGACGGGAATGCGCTGCTCGCAATGGGGCGCTGATCCGTATGGCCATCCACCTGCAAGGCCCAGCTGATCTCCTTGGGGATCTGGCGCTCCAGTTCGACAATGGCCGCGGCGAGCTGGTCAATGGCCGCGAGGCCTTCAGGCGTCATCGTCGCCTGCCCCGAAGGAAAGAGCACCTCGGACTGGAAGACGAAGCGGTCGCCGACTATGCGAATGTCCCTGCGGTCCCTCAGCAGCTCACGCAGGCGGCCGAAGAAGTCCGAGCGATAGCGCTGCAGTTCCTGAACCTGCCGGGCGAGCACGACATTGAGCCGGGCGCCGAGGTCGGTGATGCGGGCCTGCGAATCCTTGTCCTTGGCTTCGGCCGCGGCCAGTGCTTCGTTCAGCGCCGCAATCTGACGCCGCAAGGCAAGGAGCTGCTGATTGAACAGATCGACCTTGGCGAGCGCCTCGCTCGAAATCTCCTTCTGGCCTGCGAGCTCCTTAGTGAGCAGAGCGGCGCGCGATTCCGCCGCTGTAGCGCGCTCCGCATCCAGCCCTGCAAGACCTGAGAGGCGGGCGCTTTCCGCACGCGTCGACGCAAGCGTCGCCTGGATCGCAGCAAGCTCGTCCTCAAGACCGCGGGCCTTGCCCTTCTCGAGCGAAAGCAGGCTCGTCAACTCGGCAATCTGCAGGTTGAGCTTGCCGAGCGCTGTATCCTTGCGGCCGGATTCCTGGCTGACGAAGTACTGCGCGAGCATGAACAGCGAGAGCAGGAACACGAACGTAAGGAGCAGCGTCGACATGACGTCGACGTAGCCCGGCCAGAACTCACCATACTCGTTGGAGCGTCGCGATCTCGAGCCCGCCATGGCCTAGGCGCTCCCACCCCCGCCGCGCCGCGAATTGCCGCGGGCTGCAAGATCGCGTAGCGCGGATGCCATCTCGGCCTGACGCGACGCCTGCTCGTCCACCCACTCGCGCACGATCTTCTGCTCGGCCCGCATCTGGCCGACGACCTCCTGGAGACCGCGTCCGACATCGCGCATGCTCTCCGACCCCTGACCGCCCGACGCGCCGATCATGTGAATGCGATCCGAAAGCTCCGCGATCGTGCGCTGAACCTCGAAGAGCACGCCGAAGAGCTGCTGGCCAACCTCACCCGACTGCTCGCCGCCCGGCGTCAGCTCGGTGATGCCCGAGAGCCATTCTTCGAGCTCGTTGTAGAAGCGGTTGTGCGCGTGGCTCGTCTGGAGGTCTAGAAAGCCCAGCACAAGAGAACCACCGAGGCCCATGAGCGATGACGAGAACGCCGTTCCCATGCCACGCAGCGGACCCGAAAGGCCCGACTTCAGCTCCTCGAACATGAGCACGCTGTCACTGCCCTTGGTGTCGAGCGAGTTGATGGTCGTGCCCACCGAATTGATCGTGTCGAGCAGTCCCCAGAACGTCCCGAGCAGGCCGAGGAAGACGAGGAGGCCGACGAGATAGCGACCCGTGTCACGCGCTTCGTCGAGACGGCCGCCGATCGAGTCCATGATCGAGCGCATCGACGACGTCGACAGCGAGAGCTGGCCCGTGCGATCGCGCAGCATGGTCGCCATCGGTGCGAGCAGCACCGGCTTGTGCTCGATGGCCAGACCCGGATCCGCGATGCGAAAGGCATTGACCCAGCGGATCTCGGGATAGAGACGGATGACCTGGCCGAAGGCGCGCAGGATGCCAATGCCGAGAACCGCGAGAATGAAGCCGTTGAGGACCGGATTGGCCCAGAAAGCGTGCTGGATCTGCTGATAGAGGATGGCGCCGCACAGGCCGACGACCATCAAGAAAACCAGCATGCCGCGCAGGAACGAGCCCGGCGTATTGAGCGTGCGATGTAGCCGTCTGCCCGCCAGCTCAGTCGGCCGCGCTCTCGCCATTGCTCAACTCCCCGCCTCACACATAAGCCACATCACAGAGCCGCCGTGGAACGGCGCATTCAGCCCGCAGTGCAGCAAAACACTACCCGATGATCGTGGCAAAACAACCAGGACTGTGGCGAAAATCACAGCAGTCCGGGCTGCGGCAAGAAAATGATCGGATTGTGACGAGGATCAGGCTGCCTTCTGGAGCGCCGCCACCAGCAGCTTATGGATCGTCGGATTGCCCGCAACGATGCTCCCCTTGTCGAGCATCTCCTCGCCGCCGGCCAGGTCCGTCGCGATGCCGCCGGCCTCCCTGAGAAGAACGATCCCCGCCGCCATATCCCAGGGTTGCAGATCATGCTCCCAGTAGCCGTCGAAGCGCCCCGCCGCCGTCCAGGCGAGGTCGACCGACGCCGCGCCGGTGCGCCTGAGGCCTGCAACCTCGCGCATGAGCGGGGCGGTTTCACGCTCGAAGCGCTCATAGCCGCCACGCCCACGGAACGGGATGCCGGTCGTCAGCACGCTGTCCTGAAGCGATTTGCGTGCGGCCACGCGCAACCGCCTGTCATTGAGGAAGGCGCCCTTCCCCTTCTCGGCCGTATAGAGCTCGTCACTCACTGGGTTGTAGATGAGGCCCGCAACAAGTTCTCCATCCCGCTCCAGCGCGATTGAGATCGCAAAGAGCGGGATCGAATGCAGGAAATTGGTCGTCCCATCGAGCGGATCGACGATCCAGCGATGCGTCTTGTCATCGCCCTCGATCTCGCCACCCTCCTCCATGAGGAAGCCATAGCCCTGCCGTGCTTTGGCGAGCTCGCGATAGACGATTTCCTCGGCCCGCTGGTCCGCCGCCGAGACGAAGTTGGCCGGGCCCTTGACCGAGACCTGGAGCTGCGACACCTCGCCGAAGTCGCGCGCGAGACTGCGCCCGGCCTTGCGGGCGGCCCCGATCATGACATTCATAAGCGCGGATGCGGGCATGGCGCCTCGGTATCTGGTCTGTGCTGCTGGAAGCGGCAACCCCTAACGCCTGGGGCGCGGAGTTACAAGAGGCGGGCGCCTTAACGCCGGGGGCGCATGGTCGCGCTCGTAGTCGCGCCTTTGGCGCGAACAGGGCCTCGGCCCTGTAACCCGATCGGGGGACACCCCCGAAACCCCCGTCCTTTATGAACTTGGAGCTTGCCGCTGGCGCCGCCATGTCCCTTCTCCCCGTCCTACACGGGGAGAAGGTTAGGATGAGGGGCAGCGCCACTTACCAAGGTTGGCGTTTGCCGCTGCCCCTCACCCCGACCCTCGCCGGATGGAAGGCAATGGGGAGAGGGGGAAGTGAGCGCGCCTCACACGATCGCTGTCTGCATGGTCGCCGCGGGCATAGCACCACAAGGGATTGTGGCAGCACCTCTTCCCAGCAGCCCGCGGCAAGAAAACAAAGCTACCCCCGCGGATCAGCGGCATCCTCGATCTGCAGCTCGATGCGCTGACGGCCACCCCAGGTATCCCGACGCAGGTTGCCCGCAACATGGATCGGCATCCCGCCGGTATTCGTGAGCAGCTCACCCAGCGGCTGGCCAACCGCGCGGAACGCGATGCCATCTATCCTGCTGCCATCGTCCGCTTCGAGCGTCACGCGCAGGTGTGCCTCGCCCATGACCTTGGCAAATCGCACGCGATGCGCGGGAAAGACGAAGCGCGGCTGCGGATTGCCCTGGCCGTAGGGCCCAGCGCGCTCGATCAGATCGATGAGCGTGTCATTGGCGGCTGCGGGCGTTAGGGCACCGTCGATCTCGAGCGCACGCGCGGCGCGCGCGGTCGTGGCCGGCGAGGCGACCTGCTCGGCGAGATACGTGCGTGCCGCCTCGAATTTTTCGCGCGCAACCGTGAGGCCCGCGGCCATGGCATGACCACCGCCCTTGAGCAGCAAGCCATCGGAAGCCGCCGCACGCACAGCCGATCCGATATCGACGCCGGCGATAGACCGCAGCGAGCCCGTGCCCTGATCAGGACCCTCCCACGCAATGACGCAGGCCGGACGGCCGAAGCGCTCGACCAGCCGGCTCGCGACGAGACCGACGACGCCTTTGTGCCAACGCTCGGACGCAACGACGAGCATCGGCAAATCTGGCATCTCGTCGATGAGCCGATCGGCTTCGGCTACAGCCTCCTCGAGCATCTGCGTCTCGATAGTCTTGCGCTCGCGATTGAGCTTGTCGAGCTGCACGGCAATGCGCGCGGCTTCTGTTTCATCATCGAGCGAAAGGAGGCGCGCACCCAGCGCCGCATCACCAATGCGCCCACCTGCGTTGATGCGGGGGCCAAGCACGAAGCCCAGCAAATACGGCGTCGGCGGCTGATTGAGGCCGGCCGCATCCACGAGCGCGCGCAGGCCGACGTTCTGCCGCTGGCGCATGACCTCGAGCCCGCGCGTGACATAGGCGCGGTTGAGCGTCTGCAGCGGCACCACATCGCACACTGTCGCGAGCGCCACGAGATCGAGCATGGCGAGCAGATCGGGCGGACGGCCGTTCTTGTCGTAGTACCCGCGCTGGCGCAGCTCGCGTGTCGTCGCAACGAGCACCATGAAAACGACGCCCGCTGCGCAGAGATGCCCGAGCCCTGAGAGATCATCCTGGCGGTTCGGATTGACGACCGCCGAGACCTCGGGAAGTTGCTCGTCGGCCTGATGGTGGTCGATGACGAGCACGTCCGTCCGGCCGCGATGCTGCGGCGCGAGTGCCTCGAAGCTCGTCGTGCCGCAGTCCACGGTGACAATGAGCTGCGCGCCCTTCTCGACGAGGCCCTGAATGGCGGGAACGTTCGGGCCGTAGCCCTCGAACATGCGATCCGGGATGTAGATCGTCGCATCGAGACCGTGCGCAATGAAGAAGCGGCGCATGAGCGCGGACGAGCACGCACCATCGACGTCGTAGTCGCCAAATACTGCTACGCGCTCGCGCTTGACGACTGCGTCAGCGAGCCGGCGCGCGGCCTTGTCCATGTCGTTGAGCGTGCTCGGATCGGGCATGAGTGCGCGGATGGTCGGATCGAGGACGTTCGGCACCTCGTCGATCGCAATCCCGCGCGCGGCGAGCACACGTCCGAGGAGTTCGGGCAATCCATGCTGCTGGCTGATGGCGATCGCGGTATTGGCGGCCCCTGGCTGAAGCCGCTCGCGCCACGTGTAGCCGCGCGCCGAGGCAGTTACACCGAGGAAGGCCTCGCTATCGCTGCCGCCCCTCTCGCGCGGCCGTGCTCGCGCTGCCCCTCTCGCCATGCCCCACTCCCCTACTTCGAGGGAGCGAGTTGTAGGTGATTCGTTTGGGCGCTGCTGGTTGCGACCCCCGCAAGCTGTGCATTGGCACGCTCAGGAGGGGAACGGACAGGGATCAGCCGGCCGACTGCCTCTTCACGACCGCATCCAACTCCATCAGCTCGCGCATGAGGCCCTCGAAGTCTTTCAGCGGCACCATGTTGGGGCCGTCAGAGATCCCCGGGTCGCGATCGGGCGCCTCATGCGTCTCGATGAAGACACCTGCCACGCCGACCGCCACGGCCGCGCGCGCCAGCACCGGCACGAAGCGGCGATCTCCACCCGAACTCGTGCCTTTGCCGCCCGGCTGCTGCACCGAATGCGTCGCATCGAAGATCACGGGCGCGCCGGTCTCGGCCATGATCGGCAGCGAGCGCATGTCCACGACGAGCGTGTTGTAGCCGAAGGAGGCGCCGCGCTCGGTGACGAGCACATTGGGGTTGCCGCTGCCGGTGATCTTGGCGACGACATTCTTCATGTCCCAGGGTGCGAGGAACTGGCCCTTCTTGACCTTCACCACCCGACCCGTCTTCGCCGCCGCAATGAGCAGGTCCGTCTGGCGGCAGAGGAAAGCCGGAATCTGCAGTACGTCCACGACCTCGGCGAGGATCGCGCACTGCCCCACATCGTGAACGTCGGTGTGAACCGGCAGGCCGAGGCTCGAACGGATCTCGGCGAATACGTCGAGTGCCGCAGCAAGCCCCACGCCGCGCTTGCCAGCGAGCGACGTGCGGTTCGCCTTGTCGAAGCTCGTCTTGTAGACGAGCCCGAGGCCGAGGCGGCCTGCAATCTCCTTCAGTGCCGTCGCCATCTCGAGCGCGTGGGCGCGGCTTTCCATCTGGCAGGGGCCGGCGAAGACGGAGATGGGACGGCGCGGACCAATGATCACATCGCCGACGCGGACTTCGGGGTTGGGCCGAAGCGCTTGATCGCTGCTCATGCGCCCTCCTTTCGTATTGCCCTCAAGGCGCGCATGTTCCGCGCGCGAGGCGGTTATTTGTTCGCTTCAAGGTGTGCCTTCACGGTCTTCCGCACAAGATCGGTGAGGCGGACCAGCGAGGTGAAGCTCTCGCCCTCCGTGTAGCGATAGAAGTAGAGCAGGCGACCACGTACGACCACATGGCCATAGACGCAGAGGATCAGCTTGTCGGCCCCCTGCTCGGTCCGAATGCGCTGGACGAGGCTTGCATAGCAGGCCTCGGGATCCTCGTGCACGACCCCTACGAACTTCGTCTCGTTCAGCTTCACCGCGCCACTGATCTGATTGAATTTGTCGCGGACGGCTCCGGCAGGACCGCTGATGATGGCGTCTCCCTGCTGGCGAAGCGCTGTGCAGATCTCTTTTGCAGTCTCGTTCTCGCGCCCTTTGAAGTCCTGGCTTAGAAACTGCAGGCCGACCTGCACTTGCGTGAAATCATCGAGTGTCGGCCGATGGCCACTGCGCCATGGTGGGATCTGTGTGCAGTCTGCTGCCGCCATGAGCAGCTCGTTGTGTCCAGCGAGGCCGCGCTCGACAAGTTCATAAACGCGGCTGTCGGAAGCGTGACCACGATCGAGCTCGCACTGGTCGGGATCAAGGACGAGCACGACAGCTCGTCCGCCAACCGCGACTGTCACATCGCGGGCGTCAGCTCCTGAATGAGCTATAGGCAGTGCAGCAAGGCCAAGCAAGATTGCCGCCATGATACGGACGGCGCGCCCATTCCCCCACATCACATCCGCTCCCCTATTGCGGCCCAATTCGTACCGGCTTCGCACCCTTAGCCGCGAGTGCCTCATAGCGCGGTAGCTCGTCATGCACGTCGAACCACGTCACTTGCTCGACAACGTGAGCGTGCCCCGTCGGCGGCCAGGCCGATGGGTCCTCGAGCGTGCCGTGGTAGAAATGAATCTCGTCCGGCCAGCGCGCGCCTGTATAGGCGACGGGCGTGCCGCAGGTCCCGCAGAAGTGGCGGAATGCGCCGGGCGAGCTTTCGTGGCTTTTCGGCGTCGCGGCCGTGTAGCGCGCGCGGTCGATTTTGATGCCAACGTAGGTCGCGACTGCCGAGCCGACCGCGCGCCTGCAACTCGCGCAATGGCAGTGCATGACCCAGCGCGGCTTACCCGTAAACTCGTAGCGCACCGCCTTGCACAGACAATGCCCGCGCGTGACGATTTCGTCGTCCGCTGCCGGCTGGCCCCCGCTCTCGGTCATCGGACCATTCTCCTCACGCACCCCGACTCGCCGGTCAGACTGTAGGCGCCTTTCGGGCTTTTTTCGATCAGTTCGATCGCCACCGAAACGTCCGCCTGATGCCCCGCGCCATCCTTCCAGTCAATTCACAGGTAAAGGAGGCTCGCCATGCTGACCTGCGTCATTCGCTACCACATCGACCCGACCAAAAAGGACGAGTTCATCACATACGCGCGCACATGGGGCCAGGTCATCCCCCGCTGCGGCGCCGACCTGATTGGATACTATGCCCCCCATGAAGGCTCGAGCACGCTCGCCTATGCCATGTATAACATCCCGAGCCTCGCCGAATATGAGGCCTATCGCGCGCGGCTTGCGGCCGATCCGCTCGGGCGCGAGAATTACCTGTTCGCCCAGCGGGAGAAATTCCTGCTGCGCGAGGACCGCACATTCCTGAAGTGCGTGTCCATGCCCCACGGAGAGAAGACATGATCGCCGTCATCTTCGAGGTCTACCCCGCCGAAGGGCGCAAGGAGGAGTATCTCGACATCGCTGCGAGCCTGAGGCCCGTCCTCGAGAAGATCGACGGCTTCATCTCCGTCGAGCGCTTCCAGAGCCTCGCGAACCCGAAGAAGATCCTCTCGATCTCCTTCTTCCGCGACGAGGAGGCTGTCCAGCAGTGGCGCAACACCATGGCGCACCGCGGCGCGCAGGCCAGGGGTCGCGGCGGCATCTTCGCCGACTACCGCCTGCGCATTGCGAGCGTCATCCGCGACTACGGCATGAACGAGCGCGAGGAGGCGCCATCGGATAGCCGGGCGGTGCATTCGGACAAGCCGGGCCAATAACCAAGCGTGAGCTAGGCGCCACCGCTCTCCCTGAGCGCTTTGATGGCCTCGCGCGCGAGTTCGTCGGCGCGCTCATTCTCAGGGTGGCCGGCGTGGCCCTTGAGCCAGTGCCACTCGATGGTATGGCGTTTCACGGCCTCTTCGAGACGCTGCCACAGCTCCACGTTTTTGACGGGCTTCTTGTCGGCCGTCTTCCAGCCATTGCGCCGCCAGCCGAAAATCCACTTCGTGATGCCGTCGCGGAGGTAGTTGGAATCCGTCCACAAATCGACGCGCGAGGGGCCCTTGAGCGCCTCCAGTGCCGCGATCGCGGCCATCAGCTCCATGCGGTTGTTGGTCGACTGGGCCTCGCTGCCGGAGAGTTCCTTGCGGTGCGTGCCGGATTCCAGAATGGCACCCCAGCCGCCCGGCCCCGGATTGCCCGAGCAGGCGCCATCCGTGTGGATGATCACATGAGGCTTGGCCATTAGCGCTTCTCGAGACCGTATTCGCTGGCCGAGGCGACCGACTGGTGGAAGCGCAGGCGCCGCACATACTCGAGCGGGTCCTTGCGCTTGACCAGCGCTCCTTCCGGCGTGTTGATCCAGTCGTAGGCGCGCGTCAGCAGGAATCGCAGGGCCGAACCGCGCGCGAGGAGCGGCAGTGAAGCGCGCTCGGTCGGACTGAGCGGGCGCACCGCATCATAGGCGCGCAACAGTGCCATGCCCTTGGTGAGATTGAACGAGTTGTCGGTCTCGAAGCACCAGGCATTGAGGCAGACGGCTAGATCGTAGGCGAGCGCGTCATTGCAGGCGAAATAGAAGTCGATGAGGCCCGAAAGCCGGTCGCCGAGGAAAAACACGTTGTCGGGAAAAAGATCGGCGTGGATGACGCCGCCCGGGATGTCGCGTGGCCAGTGCGCCTCGAGATGGGCAAGCTCGCCTTCGATCAGCGCCCCAAGACCGCTGAAGATCTCATCCGCCCGCTCGCGGAAACGCTCGTAGAGCGGCCGCCAGCCGGCGAGACCCAGCGCATTCTCGCGGCGAATGGCAAAGCCGCGTCCGGCAAGATGAAGCTCGGCGAGCGCCTTGCCGACGGCCGCGCAATGCTCGACCCTCGGCCGACGAATCCACACACCATCGAGGAATGTCACGAGCGCAGCCGGCCGGCCAGCCATCTCCTGCAGCATCACGCCATTGCGATCGCGCACCGGCGTCGGGCAGCTGAGGCCGTTCTGCGCGAGGTGCTCCATGAGCCCGAGGAAAAACGGCAGGTCTTCGGGGTGTACGCGCTTCTCATAGAGCGTGAGGATGAAAGGCCCCTGCTCGGTGCGCACGAGGTAGTTGGTGTTCTCGACACCCTCGGCAATGCCCTTGCACGAAAGCAGCGTGCCGAGCGGATAGCCATCGAGAAAGCGCACGAGATCGTCGTCGGAAACTTCCGTGTAGACGGCCATGTCGGCATTACCCCTGCGCGCGACGGGAAGTGCGCGGCGGCGCGTCGTCTCGCAACTCCCGCGGCACGTTGAAGGCAATGCTTTCCTTGGCCGTAACGACGCTTTCGACCGTCACGTCGAAGCGCGAGCGGAATGCGTCGATGATCTCGTCGACCAGCACCTGGGGTGCCGACGCCCCGGCTGTCACGCCGAGCGTGCGGATGCCTTCGAAGTCCGCCCAGTTGATCTCGTGCGCGCGCTGGACGAGGAACGCCTTCGGGCAGCCGGCCCGCTCGGCGACCTCGACGAGGCGCAGCGAGTTCGAGCTGTTCGGTGCGCCGACCACGATCACGCGGTCCGAGCGCGGCGCGATGCTCTTGACGGCGGACTGCCGGTTGGTCGTCGCGTAGCAGATGTCTTCCTTGTGCGGCCCGACGATTGCCGGGAATCGCGCCTTGAGGATAGCCACGATCTCGGCCGTATCGTCGACCGAGAGGGTCGTCTGAGTGATGAAGGCGAGCTGCTCCGGATTGTCGGGATTAACCTTGCGCGCATCGTCGGCCGTTTCGATCAGGCGAACGGCTCCCTCCGGCAGCTGTCCCATGGTGCCGATCACCTCGGGATGGCCGGCATGGCCGATCAGCAGGATTTCATGGCCTGCGGCATGGTGGCGCTCGGCCTCGACATGGACCTTCGAGACGAGGGGGCAGGTCGCATCAAGGTAAAAAAGCTTGCGCTGACGGGCGGCGGCCGGGACCGCCTTCGGCACCCCATGCGCCGAAAATATCACAGGGGCATCCGTTTCAGGAATTTCGTCGAGCTCCTCCACAAATATGGCGCCTTTCCGCCGGAGGTTCTCGACCACGAATTGGTTGTGAACGATCTCGTGGCGCACGTAGACCGGCGCGCCGAATCGGGCGAGCGCTAGCTCAACGATTTGGATGGCTCGGTCCACACCGGCACAAAAGCCGCGGGGAGCGGCGAGCAGAATGGTCAGCGGCGGGCGATCGGGCATGGGATGTCGAACCGACGTTGGAGCGAGCCGCAAGTGGCACGAGAAGAGCGTTCCGCCAATCCTGCATCTTGGCCTTGCAGCTTGGCACGGGTTTGAGCGAGGTGCTACAGTTGCTGAATAAAATCAAGAGCAATGGGGCTCGTACCCGTGGCACCGGGGCGAGGGCCTATGCGGTGACAGAGGGACTGTCATCCATGTCGAATGGGGTTCGTGTGACGGGGAATAAGCGTTCTTGGCGGCCGGGCGGTCTGAGCCTGATCACGGCTTCCGTCATCGGCCTCATGCTCACGGGCTGTGGCATGTCCACGCTCACTTCGGGCATGGGCGGCGGCATGTTTGGCGGCACGGGCTCGACCGCATCCTCGGGGCGCCTTACGGAAGAAAGCCTGCTCTCGTCCGCCAAGGCTGACGGGGCTGGGGGCAGCGGCGGCGTTGCCCATGGCTGCCCGCGCTTCCAGGTGGCCTCGCGCGACCATCACGTAACCATCTATGAGCCCGGACGGGCCGGCGACAGTCTCGGCGTCATGCATCGCGGTGAAATCACCCGCACGGCCCGCGAATGCAGCATCGAGGGCAATCGCGTTACGGTGAAGTATGGCTTCTCGGGCCGCATTCTGCTCGGGCCCCGCGGACGACCCGGCTCCATAACACTGCCTGTCCAGGTTTCCGTACGCGACACGAAACGTGCGGCTATCGGTGCGGACCGCACCAGCGTCGAAGCGGGCGTCTCGCTCGACAACCCCATTGGGTACTTCTCGCAGGTGCGCACGGTAACATTCGACATTCCCGAGGGATCGCGCGCAGGCGAAATCGACGTGTTCGTCGGTTTCGAGCAGACGGCGCCAGGCGCCGGATAAGCCGTTATCCCCGCAATGGAGGGCAGCCGCCGATTGACAGGTGCGGCTGTCCGCCTATTCTCGCACTGCCAGTCGACATCTGCGGAAGAGACCGGCACGCGGCTCGCCTTGAGCCCGCGCGCTGGCGCCGAAGGAGCAACCGCCCCGGAACCTCTCAGGCAAAAGGACCGCAGATTGA
>VFQP010003394.1_pt1 | contig 16176 bp, 19 predicted proteins | sample 3512351 | NCBI WGS metagenome assembly VFQP01 (sample SAMN10412372, study PRJNA504923) | tailings metagenome | isolation source: Relicate 1 Philex TSF1 revegetated site | place: Philippines: Tuba, Benguet | collected 2017-08-29 | reverse complement strand
ACCTGCTGCCACTCCTGCTGGCCCAGCCTCTCCAGGCTCAGCTTGAGCGGCGCGTCCACGTCGGTGCCGCCCGAGAACGAGCAGGACAGGAACTGCAGCAGCTTGTCCAACGAGTCCACGTCCACCTTGAGCTCCAGCTCCTGCACCTCGTCTGTGCACCACGCCAGCACCAACAGCACCAGCGACGCACAACTCTGCTTGCTCCGCTGCCATTGCTGCGCGCTGCCCGCGCAAGCAAGCCCCCGGGCGGGGATGCGGAGCGCGGGAGGCACGGAGGTGATGAGCCGCCCGGCACGCCGTGCCGCGCCACGCAGCCGCAGCGTGCCCGCCGCCCCTGGTCCCCGCCCCGCCCACTCACTGGGGCCGGAGAAGGCGTACAGGTAGCAGGCGCGGCGCTGCCGGTGCGCACCACGCAGGCACTCGAGCGCCAGCGCCTTGGCCACCGTCTCCCGCGCGCCCTGCGCACGCATGCCCACGCATGTTGTCACGCACAGACAAGGTGAGGTGCCGGTGCTCGCCGCGCGCAACCTCCAGGCTCCCGCCCAGCCATGGCAAGCAGAAACACCGCGACGCAGCCGCGCGTCGCGCGAGCCAGGGTTGCAGCGCAGCCCTGCCAGGAAGAGCAGAAACCTCTGTCCTTGCGCGTGCTGGGTTTTGGCCCCGCCGCGGCGACCAAACAGGACGCGGAGCCCCACGCAGACACGCGCGCCCTGGCGCACACCCGCATGGAGCCGCAAGGCACGCGCCTGCATGGAGCCCGAGGTGTCAAGGCAGAGGATGATGGGCCCCAGCTCGGCGGCCGGGCGGTACTCCATGCGGCTCGTCACGCGCGCCGGCTCGTCCTCCAGCCACCCTGCGCGCACGACCACCACGCGCCACACAGCGAGAGAGCAGCGCAGCAGCAACGACGACGTGGCCGCTTGCTTTCGCGAGGCGCGTGCGGTCGCTGCCGCCCCGTGCTGCGCGCGCTGCCGCCGCGGCAGCCGGCGGACGCGTGCGGGCGCTGCCGCTGCGGCAGGCGGCGGCGCGCGGGCGGGTGCGTATATACGCGCGCACCTGTGCGCTCGTAGGAGAGCAGCATGCGCTCGGCGCGCCGCACGCGGTGCAGCATGCGCGCGGCGTGGGCGCCTGGGAGGTAGTACTCCTGCACATGGAGACGAGAGGACGCGCACGCACGCCGCCATGCGATGTGACGGCCACCGCAGGGCCCCCGCCGCACTGCGCTCCCACGCCGTGGGCGGCACCTCGCGCCACGCCTCTCAGAATCACTCACGCCACGTCGGGGCTGCCAGCCGCACCACCCCAGCCCCTTCTCACCTGCAGGTCCAGCTCCCCAGACTCACTCGGGTCCAAGAGCCTGCAAACACACACCCAACCGCCACACCACACACACTGTTCACGTGCCTCTGCGCTGCGAGACATCTGACACGCCCAGCAGCTTGGCTCCGGCCCCGCCAAGATGTCCAAACACACACAAACTCCTCCGCACGCGCGCAGGCCCCGCGACTCCCCAGCCCACGTCGCCGCTCCGTCGAGGCCCCCCGCCCTTCGCCCTCCCCCGATGCCCGCTCACTCACTCGCTGCTGGTGGCGCGCTCGCCCCGCCGCCCCCGCCCGCCGGCCTCCTCTTCGCGGCCGTGCTCCCCGTCCACGTCGCGCAGGGGGCTCCAGGTGGGCGCGCGGCCCGTGTCCTCGTCGTCGGCGCCCGCCACGCGCGCCTTGCGAGGCCAGCCGTGCGCCAGCAGCGCCATCTCGGACGGGAGCATGCGCGACAGGTCGCCTGCGCGGGCGCCGAGTGACGCGTCAATCCAAGAGCCACTCTCATCGGCATCGTCCCCGACTCCAGCAACCACGCCGCGCAGCCGAGTCATCAGCACAGGCTCAGCACAGGCAGAGCGTGCTGCGCGGTCATGGTTAGGGTTGCAGACCTGCCGGGGCGGCGCGCACCTGAGCGCGTGAGGCCCCGGACCTCCTCGGGCTGTAGCGGCGAGCGGATGACGCCCGGGGGGTAGCCCCGCGCCTCCAACTGCACACCAACGCAGCACACGGGCCGGGTGCTTGAGCCTTGTGCGCGACGAACCGTGCGAACGGAGCTCGTCGCCGTGCCACACGCCCCCTGCCAACCCTGCGGCCGCGCTGGGCCACGCGGGCGCTCCGGTGGCTGGTGCTGCGGGCAGCGCGGCCGCGCACCTCTTCGGGCGCCCTCCGGAGCGGCCCCTTGCCGCCGCCGCGCCCCAGCTGCCGCACCAGCTCCCGCAGCTCCTGGCAGTTCTCCAGCACCTGCGCCGCAACGCCCCCGGCGGCACGCTCACCGCCCTCACTCATCACCACGCAACGCCTGCAGGAGGCTTGTCCTCCGCCACGCCCCCTCCGTGGAGCAGCGCATGAGTAGCTACTATTCGAGTGCTGCGTGAGTGAAGGTGCTCACCTTGCGCAGGCTGTCGAGCTCGCGCCACCCCGAGCGCTGCCACGTGCCGCGGCTCAGGTCAAAGCCCGTGTTGCCGTCCAGCAGCGCTGCGCACAACCCTCGCACAATCCACGCACGCTCTGGTCCAAGGCTGCTCTGACACGCTGCTTCCTGCGACCTCGGCCCTAGCCCTGGCCAAGCCACGCAGGGCTCTTTGGTCAACAGCCAGCAGAGAGACTGAGGCGGTGCAGGAAGCAGGGCGCAGGGAGCAGCAGTGCGCGCACCGTTGAGGTCGTCAAAGGCCAGCTCCCCGCTCTCCAGGTTCTGCATCACCTGCACACGGAGCACCCAAGGCGCGGCGACGTTGTGACGCTCCCTGCAGTGCTGTGTGGAGCTTCCGCCCGTTTGGCCCGCTACGCTTCCCTATCCCCATCTCCCTCACCTGCGCCATCTGCTGCTCAAAGTTGCGCACAATGTCCTCGGCGATCTTGTCCAGCTCGGCCGCCATGGCCGGGTCCACCCTGCATGATGGCACGGGCGCGTGCGTTTAGGGCCTGGGGAGCGCGAGCGCCGGCAAGCTGCACGCGCCCCAGAGCCGCTTGCGAGCGTTCTGGCGCTCTGGTGTGGCCAGCAGGCCATCCGCCTGGCCTCTGCTGCACAGGTGGGTGGGAGCGGTTGGGTGCTCTGAGCCGCAGCAAGGCCAGGCGGCGTCGCTGGCACCGGGCGTGCTCAAGCCCGGACGCACACGCCCGTGGGGCTTGGGCCCCGTCACTCGGGATGTGGCCAATCCCACCCGCACCAAAACCATCGCGCACACGCCCGCTCACTCACTTGTCGTCTGGCATGAGCTCGCCCCCCTCCATGTCCTGCAGCATGACCTTGAGCTGCCGCTGCTGCTGCTGCTGCTCGGCCTTCTTGCCCTCCTTGAGCGCCTCCTCAATCGCCTGCTCCATCTGCTGCTGCTGCGACGCCTCGTCCTGCATGCGAGCGCACATGCACCCACCCACCACCTTGAGCAACGCGCCGGCGCCCGGCAGCATACTGCGTCGAACCGCTTCACCCTTCCGTGAGCTTCACGTGCCGTGATACAGGTGAAGGGGCCCTAGAGCCTGAGCGGTGCACCTCCCTTGCCTCATCGGGCAACCGTTTCCCTCTCCATGCAGTGCGCGCACCTCGCCTTGCTCCTGCTGCTCGGCGCTCCCGCCGGCGCCGGCCTGCCCCGCCTGCCCGTCGCTGCCCTCCTGCTGCTGCTGCTGCTGCTGCTGCTGCTGCTGGCTCTGCTGCTGCTGCTGCTGGCGCGGCGGCGGCGGCTCGGGCTTTTTCTTCTTCTCCTGCTCCGCAAGCTGCGTCTCAAAGTCCTGCAGGGCCGTTGGGGGCACGGCAAGGCAAGAAGGGGATGATGGACGCGCGGCGGCGGCCCACAGCGCGCAGGGAGAGGCGCGTGCTGACTCAGCGCAACGCAGCGACCCAGCGTGCGCTGGCGTCGCAAGGCTCACGCCGCGCGGGGCGGCCCCTGTGGGGCGAGGGGCGTCAGTCGGCGCGCACCTGCACCAGCAGCAGCATCTGCTTGATGAGCGTGTTGAGGATGGCGGGGTAGCGCCGCGTGAAGCGGGGCATCTCCAGGTTGCGCAGCGCGTCCTGCGTGGCGAGCGCAAAGGCGCAGGCATCATGCTGTGCCACATGCGCGGACGCTGGGGCAGCAGATCGTTGGGCGCAGTGTGCCTCACCGCGAACTTGGTCTTGAAGGGCTCCTGGGGCCAGTCCACCTCATCCAGCTTTGGCAGCGTGCTGCAGGGACACGCGGGGATGGGCAGCGGCGTGCGCCGGCGCGAGGTGATCAAGCGCCCGCCCGCGCGTGCTCTGCCTGCCATCACTGACGCCAGGGGGCAAGCAGGTAGAGCGCTTGCTGTATGCCATGCTCACCCCTTTTGCAGCGCGATCTTCCACGTGGTGAGCGCGTCGGCGCGGGCGCGCAGGTCGTTCATGCCGTGCGTGCCGGGCAGCTCCATCAGCGCCTGCAGCATGTCGTCGCTGAGCCTGGCGCGGTTGTTCCAGTTGGTGCCCATGAGCCTGCAAGCCGCGCGGGCGTGGGGGAAGAAGCAGCACCACGGGCGTGGTGGTGGCGGTGGGCAGCGCACGCGTCAGGCCGGCCTCATCACCGTCAGAGCCCGCTCACTCGCGGCTGAAGAACTTTTGCGCCAGGGACTCTTGGAGCGCCGCTGCGGCCCTGGCCGCGTCCTGGTTGCTGCTGCCGTTGGAGGCATAGCTGCCCCCCAGCGCGCGGCACGCGGTGAGGGCGCCTCGCGCGGGCCTCGTGCTCCTCGCTGCCCCCTCCGCTGCCAGGGGCACTGGGCCATCGAGAGCGCCGTGGACGCACGCCGCCACTTGGTGTGCTCCCTGCTGCTGATGCCTGCTGCACTGTGGCGCTTGGGGGCTGGCGAAGAGGTGAGGATGGCCCGCCACGCTCGTCGCGCAGCCCTGGGCCGACGCCGCCCTGCTGGGCGCGTGCAGGCGGCGGTGCATGACGATTTCGCGCGTCCCGCTTGGGCCTGCACACGCGCAGAACGCGAGCATGAGCGTGCCAACACTCCCGAGGCTTTGGCGTTTTTGCTGCGCAGCGATCTGGCCCATTGCGTGGCTTCGTCCTGTGTGTGCAGAGCGTCCTCATCGAGCAGGCATCCGCGTGGCGCCGACGATGGCTGCTGCCAAGGGCGCGCCTGTGCTGCAGCTGACTGGCGCGAGCCACGCGCAGGGCGCCAGCGGGTGGAGGCGCGACGAGCACCTGATCGACGCGCTGCCATACATCGACACCTTGTCGGCGGCCGAGAAGAGCCAGGTGACTTGATGAGCGGCATGGATGAGCGGCAGCATGCAGGCGCGACAACCCGAGCGCTCAGCCTGGACGACCTGGGCACACACACGGTGGCCAGGTTGAGGCTCTGATCGAGGAGGAGTGCCGGCGCAGCTCCAAGAAGCCATCAGACTACCTGGCGGAGCTGCCCGCGCCGCCGGCCGCCACGCCGTTCGAGGGGCACCCCCTGCTCGCGGCGGAGCTCGAGCGGTGCGTGTGTGCAGGTGCTGGTGGGGCAGCTGGTGGGGCAGGCACGCTGCTCCTGGCGGCTGGGCGGGACCGTGGTCGGCGCGCCACGCCACCGCAGCGACCTGCAGCGCCGGCCCTGCCGTGCTGCAGTCAGCAGAGAGGAAGGTGCACAGCCGCTGCGCAGTCTTGATCTGGGCCAGCGCACGTGCCGCCCGCGCGTGCTGCCCGCAGGGTCAAGGCCAAGCAGCAGATGCCGCCGCTCGACACGAGCCGGTACCGGCTGGACCCGCCGCCGCAGACCAAGCGGCAGCAGCTGGACGCGTGGAAGTCCAGCGTGGACAACGCGCACGCGCAGCTCGAGCACCAGTACAACCGCATCCACAACCTGGAGCTGCTGCTCAAGTACGGAGACAAGGTGCGGAGAGAAGAGGTGCTGAGCCCTCCTCGTGCCGGAGCGGTGCCAGTGGTGTGCTGCGCAGGCTGCCCAGCAGGCGCTCTTTCCTTGTCTCTGCGCACGCATCGGCCTCAGCCTGCAGCCTGGCTGGCCCTTGTTGCTTCCCACACGGCGCGATCGTGCGTGCGGGCGCTGCGCCTGTGCGTGTGCGTGTGCGCAGAGCTGGCGCGCCCAGGTGCAGCTGCAGGAGAGCCTGCTCAAGGGCCTGGAGGCGGAGCTGGCCTCCACGCGGAAAGCCATCATGACGCTCAACCAGGAGCGCAAGCTCTCGCAGACCGCCGCAGGCAAGCGACGCTGGTGGCGCTGGCCTGCTTTGCCTTGCCCACGCCAGCCGGTGGGCACGTGTGCTGGGGCGCTGCCATCCCGGTGACGCGAGCGATCACGCTGCTGGGTGCTGCCTCACGTGCTCGTCATCACCAAACAGGGCGAGAGCTGGACAAGGTGCGGGACGAGTACTACACGGCGCTGGCCAAGAACCTGGAGATTGAGGCGGCCATTGAGACGCTGCAAAAGGAGGTGGACGCGCTGCGCGCCCAGGCGAGGCCAGCCGCCGACGGCGGGGCAGAGCAGCAAGGCGCTGGGCAGGCGCAGCAAGCAGGAGGGGACGCGGCGCAGGAGCAGCAGCAGCAGGGCAACGGGCATCAAGGGGGAGCGGGCGCGGGGCCCATGGACGTGGACGGGCCCGTGGCGGTGGCGGCGGCGGCGGCGGCTGCCAACGGGCATGTGGGGACGTGATGATGTTTAGGTGATGCTGCTGTTGCTCGTTGTTGTTCTTGGTGGTCGTCTGCATGCGGCTTCGGACTGCAGCTGTCAACGCGTCGTCTGGGGAGTGCCGAAAGCGCAGGCATTCTCGCTGCGAGCGCAGGAGAGGAGGGGGCGCGGAAGGAGCACATTCACTTCGTGCGAAAGCACGCGAGAGAAGCAGCACCAATGGCCGCGATGTTCGCGGGGCTGCGCGCTTGCTTCGGGCGCGGCGCGGGCGAGTCGGAGCCGGCGCCCGCGCGCACTGCGATGCTGGGACATGCTGGCGCAGGACCGCGGCTCGACGCCATCTCCATCGCTGCGGCGTCGTGTGGTTCCGCAGTGCACGCACGCGGGGTCGGCGCGCCCCCGGTGCTCACGCTCAACGCTCCCGCCGGGCCGCATGATGAGAGCGCACCGCCCGCAGAGCCCGGGAGCAATGCGGCAGGAGCCAAGAGCGTCATGCTGGCAGCGACCAGCGGCCAATGTGGGCCCAGCGGGGCCATGGCGCTGCCCGCCGCAGCGCAGGCGCCTGAGTACGGCACCAGCAGCAGCGGCGGCGCAACCGCCACGGGCACGCCACCCAGCAGCACAGCGCAGCTCTCAGCGCACATCATCCCCGGCAAGCAGGCCCCCAGCACGCTCACGCCGGCGGCGTCCTCGTCCTCGTGGCCCGCGCTCTCGCCCGTGACCTCCGCCCGTGACGAGTCCGACGGCCCGCTGCGCCTGCTGCTGCGCCGCCTGGCGGGCTCGTTCAACCACCCTTGGCCCAGCGCATCGAGGGCCCTGTCGGGCAGGCCCCAGCAGGAGGAGCTGCGCTCCGCCGCCACGGCGCCCACACCCATGTCTGTGCCGGAGCGCGCCCACGCGCCCTCCACCCGCTCCCTGCCCCCTGACGCCGCCGCGGCCGCGCTGCCTCCCGCCGTCGCCGGCCCCCCGGTTCCGCCGGCGGGCCGCGTGATGCACCGTCGCGGCGACACGAGCGTGTCCGACGGCATGGTGTGGGCCGCCACGGCGGGCGGCCCCAACGGGAGCGGCAGCGGCGCGGGCGAGGGCAGCGCGAGCGGCGGCGTGGGCGGCGTCCCGGCGGGTGGCAGCATGGGGCTCGGCTCGGGGCAGCGGACCTTTAGTTCTTGGAGCCTGGCCAGCAGCGGCGGCGCGGGCGGCGCGGAGGGCGGCGAGAGGAGCCTGGTGTCGGCGGCGCTGTGCCGCGTCACCTCGGGCGGCAGCAGCAGCGCCAGCCCGCCGCTGGGAGGGCGCGCGAGCAGCGGTGGCAGCGGCGGGCACGGCAGGGACGCGTCGGCGTCGGCTGCGTTGGCCGAGGCCGAAGCGGCCGCCCGCCAGTTTGCCACCCAGTTTGTGCAGGTGAGAGGTTTCGGGGTGGGTGCGCAGCGGCGAGGGGTGTGGCGCCGCGGCCGCCACCACGCGATGCCGAGCGCGGTGCGCGGCTGTGGTTCGGCGCAGGCGCTGCTGTCTGGCAACGTGGTGTGGGCGTCGCACCCATTGGTGGCGGACCTGCTTGACGGCGCGTGCGAGATGGTGACGCACGACGGGCAGCTGCACCAGGGGCGCACCGCCATCATCCGCCGGCTCAACAAGGGTGAGGGCGCTGCGGCGGCGCTCAGTGGTGGGATGGGGCCAGCGGACGCGTGTACCGCCGCTGAGAGTCGTGTGCGTTGTGCGCCGTTCGCGTGCTTTCTGCACAGGCATGGAGCAGTTCCTGCAGATGCTGGGCGTCACGGGGGATGAGCAGGGCGAGTCCGCGCAGCAGCTGGCGGAGCGCGCCGGCCAGGTGATGTTAATGCGCTGGGGCGCACGCGTCCTGGGTGGTGACCCAATGAGCCCGGTGTCAGAGCGGCCCTGGTCAGAGCTCGCTGCACCCGCACGACGTGTGCGCACCTCGCAGGTCGAGAGCCACATTGACGTGGTGAGCCTGCCCAGCCACGGGCACGGCCCGGGCAACGGCAGGGGCAGCAACGCGCGGCGCGCCGCCCTGCACAACGTGGGCCGCGCCAGCGCTGCGGCGGCGGCACGCAGCGGCAGCAGCACCGTCGTGGTCGTCACCTACACCTTCCGCGCCGGCCTGCGCAGGTGCGGGGAGGGCGCGATCTGCGGCAGGCCTGCTTGACTCGTCGAGATCGAGATCAGGATCCTCGACCCTTGGGGTGCCGCTTGCGCTGGCTTGCAGGTTCAAGATGCAGGACCGCTTCAAGGTCCGCGTCAACCTCATCACGCGCCTGCGGAGGCTGCGTCTGTGACCGTGGTGGCCCGCACGTCGGCCATGCGCGCCCTGTGCCGCCCCCTGCAAGCCTGTCAAGCCAAGAATCGGCCAATAAACCTCAGTGTGAAGACGACTCTGGGTCAAGAGAAGCTGCGCAACCACAGCAGCACCAGCAACTGCGTGCAGCGCTGTAGAGAAGCTTGCTTCTCGCGTGGGCCTGAGGAGGAAGGATGTCGTTCGCGCTGCGGCCGCTCGGAGCCGCGACTCGCCAGCATGCGAGGCGGCTGCTTCGGCAGGAGCCCATGCAGGGGCAGCAACGCCGTGGCATGGCGGGTGGCGAGGACGATGGCGTGCACCGGTGAGGGCAGGCGCAGCAAAAGGAGCGAAGATGGGCACGAGTCGCTGCGTCGACAGATTGTGCACGCGCGCATCTGGCTAGGTAGCCGTCTGCGTAGCCGTGTAGCGCGAGCGGGGGCGCCGTGGAGATGGCGAGATTGCGATTGCGTTCGGCGCTCCCTGCGCGCAGGGTGAACTGGTGGGACGCGCCGACCAACCCCGACGTGTGGAAGAAGCACCAGGTGCGCGGCGCGAACGAGCAGCGGCTGGGGATCGGCCTGTCTGCCGGGGTGCTTCTCCAGGGGATCCTTTGCAGTGCTCAGGGGAGAGCCCGTGGCGTGTGCACGCTCCTTGCTGCGTGCAGCTGGCGTGGTGGACCACGGGCTTCTACCTCTCTGTCTATTGGCTGGTCGCGGGCGGCTCGAAGAAGGAGGCGGCCAAGTGAACGTGCCCGGGCGCGTGGGGTGCAGCCGGCCGCAGCGTGACGGGGTGCAGCTCCTCCTCTGATGATCATCCTCCAGGTCGTCACGTGCAACGGCTTTTCCAGGACACCGTGGCCAGCAGGGGGCACGCAACACGCAGTAGGCGGCCCGCCCCTAGAACGGCCAGTCGGCAAACGCAGCGCGGTGCTCGTGCGGCACCTCGAGCGGGCCAGCTTTCCCTCCGCCGGCGAGGAAGGGCAGCCAATGCAGGTCGACGCCGCCGCCTCGCAGGGGCAGGGCCTGGCAGCACAAGCGCACGCGCACGGCGGGGGGTAGGTTCCTCCAGCTCTGCACCTCAACAGCGCGGGACGGCTGACCAACACGTGGCTCAGGCATGCAGTCGCACCTGGAGCTCATCAGCAGAGACCCAGCAGGCGCCCGCGCTCTCCGCGTCCGGCAGCGTCTTGGGCGTTTGGTCGGGCGGGTCCAGCTCTGCGTGCGCACCGTACGCGTGGGCGGGCGCTGGGCGCACGGCAGCATCCAACGCGGCAAAAGGTGGAGGTGTGCTCAGGCCGCACCTGCAAGGAAGGTGACGCGGCGCCAGGTGCCCTTGCGGTGCACGTCCACGCCCAGGACGCCCGTGAGCTTGATGCGCACGCCCGCCTCTTCCAGAGCCTCTCGCAGAGCTCCCTGCAGGCGCAAAGGCATCGCCCAACCCCCCCTCCAGCGTGCGAGAGAAGTGGCAAACAGTGCGGGAACCAGCACCTGCGTGCCTACCTGCCGCAAGCTCTCGCCGGGGTCAACACCGCCGCCTGCCAGCCAGTAGCCCTCCTTGCCAGACTCCTGCAGCCGCCATGCGGGTGCCAAGCAGGCGTTTTACCTCGGGGGGCGCTGACGTCGTTCCCCGACCTGCACGGTCCCTGCCGTGGCAGGCCGCACCTGCACCAGCAGGAACCGTCCGTCCGTTGGCCGCCGGATGACTGCTAGCGCGTACACGCCTGCGGAGAGCACGGCCCCCGAGCGCGCGTGAGCCGCACGGCGATGCGGTGGGGCCACTTCCCCTGAAGCGCTGCGCCACGCACCGGTGCGGGGTGGCAGGGCAGGGTGGCCCGGCGGGCGGTGGACCGTGTGCACGTGCCACCCGATGTTGACGTTTGCTTGGCCGCAGATCTGCGGGGGGCACCAAGCAGGGGGCACAAGCAGGGAGCAGTCCAGCATGTCGCTGCCCACCCGCTGGTGAGGTCGACCAGCCTCAAAACACTCACTTGACAGGCGCCCTCCAGCTGCTCGTGGTCCGCGTGCCACAGCGGGTGGTGGTGCCAAAGGTCCGCTGGCGTGAGGCGCTGCGCGCAGCGAGCGGACCACACCCCACCCTGGCAGGCCTGCAGGGCAGCACCGCCCCGACGCCTGCGCACGTTCAATGTGCTCACCTGCAGCCCGCACCAGTCGCAGCTGAGGCTTCCACTGAGGCTGAGCGCGCACGCCGTCCGCAGGGCCGTCACCAGCGCTTCCCGGCTGAACGTCACCATGTTGGCGCCGGCAGCAAAGGCCCGCACCCTCAAGCGCGCGTCCTCGGTGGCAGATTGGTGCCAAAGCACGATGAACGAGAACGGCGCCCGCGCTCGGCACGCGGCCAGGTGCGCCTCCGGGGTTAGGATGAACACGACCACGCCCTGCTGCTGCACAATGTCCTGCTGCTGCACGCTATCCTGCTGCTGCTGCTCCAGCGTGTCCGATGCCACGATGCGCACGTGCGGCACGGCATCGGCGAGCTCCTGAGCGCTGGGCCACAATGCATCGGGGCGTCCAACTAAATGAATGACGGGCTGCTGCGGTGCTGCCATTGTAGATCTCCTGCGCGGTCCTGGCCTTGATCCACTTTTTCTCGCAAGACCGCCAGGGCCGGCAAAACGGGCTCACGAAGCTCTTGCCACCTTGCGCGAGTCGCCCAGGGCGTTGCGGCGCGCACTCGGCGACGCGCCCGCGTCTTGCCATCACGCACTTTCGCGGGGCTGTGCACACCGGTGGCCCCGACAGCTCGCAGATGGCACGAGGTGCGCGGCGTTTGCGCACGCAGGTTGTGGTGCTCCGGTGCGGAGCATTGATCACTTTGCACGCATGTGTGGGACCTGCGCGCGTCGAGGGGCCCACCGCCAGCCGCGGTGCGCGTGCTGGCGAGGCGCGCACGCGTGCGCAGGTGCCCCACGCACGGCGTCCATGTAGCCCGGCAGAGCCCGTGCAGAGCCGGCCGCCGACAATGGAGAGCATGCCACCGCCAGAGGGCGCGGCTACGCTGGGCGCCACGCAGGCAGGAGGCTGGCGGCGCGGCGCCATCAAGCGCACCTTCCAGCACCTCGGGGACGAAGCCACCACGACCGCCACGACAGCCACCACCACCGGCACGGCGCTGGTGGCCACCACCGCTGGCACGCGCAGCAGCGCCGCCAATGCCGCCGCCGCCGCGCCGCGCGCCAAGGCCGCGCCGCCGCCGTCCGCTGCGGCTGCCCACTCCCCACCGCCACTTCGCCAGCGCATCACGGCGCCCCGGCAGACGCCGTCCGAGTCAGACTCTCCAATCGCCGCCCTGCCCGTCCTCACCAGGAAGCCCAAGCCGCCCGCCGCCCGCACCTCCGCCGCCGCCGCCAGCAACCCACGCGCTGCCAACGCGCGCGCCGGCCCCCCCAGCGCCCCAGGACCGCCCCCCGCATCCACCGCACCGCGCACCAAGAGCAGCGGCGCGCACCAAGGCAACCGCCCCACGCACCGCGCGCCGCCGCGCAACGCCGCCGGCGCGGGCGGGCCGCCCGCCGCCGCGCCGCACCAAGGAGGGGATGACGGGCCGCCACCGCCGCCGCCGCCGTCAGCGGCCCCCAGCAGCGGCGGCGCCGCGCCCTCTTCCCTCGCTGCCGCGTCGCCGCGTCCCTCACGCCGCAGCGCCGTCGAGGCCATCGCCAGGACCCGCGAGGTCCTCCAGGTGGAGCAGACGCCGGGCGCCACGCTGGCCGTCACGTACGGCGAGGGCGCCCTGGGCAAGCCCGTGAGCTCCCAGCGGGGCATCATGCCGAAAGGCACCAGCGGAAGGGTGAACGGGCCGCCCCTCGTTTTCCCCAGACTGGTGAGCCTCACCTTCACGCAGCCGGACGCCTCGCCGCGCCGCCCGCAGCAGCGGCAGCAGCAGCAGCAGAGGCGGCGGGGCGCTCGGCAGCCCCAGGGCGCGGCGGAGGGCGGCGGGGGCGGCTCGCTGCTGCAGGTGGCCCGCCCGTCCTCGCCGGTGATGGAGGAGCAGAGGAGGGCGGGGGGGGGCGGAAGCATGAGCCTGGACGGCAGCGGCTCGGGGCTCGCGCGGGACGACGAGGTGGAGGAGGAGCAGCAGCACCACCACCAGCAACACGATGACGAGGAGGAGGAGCAGGAGGCGCGCGCCGGGCGGGGCGCGGCGAAGCGGCGGCGGCGGCGGCGGAGCGCCCAGCCAGAGCAGCGGCGGGGCGGCCTGTCGGAGCAGGGCCGCGAGGAAGAGGAGGGCGGCGGTGAGGGCGCGCCGTGGCGAGGTGGCGGCGCGGACGAGGAGTGGCGGCGAGCGGAGCCAGGGGACTTGGGGGTCGACGCAGGGGAGCAGGAGCGGCGGAGGGTGTTGGGCCCGCTGTCGAGGGCGCCGCTGCTGCGCCCCGGGGCCTCCTCGCTGCTGGGTGCGGCCGGGCCGTCTGGGGCTGCGGCGGTGGCGCTGGCGGAGCAGCAGGAGCGGCTGCAGCGGCAGGCGGGCCCGTCGGGTGGCCTTGTGGCTGAGCAGGGTCGGCTTGCGCGGGGGCGCCGTCTCCGCGCGCCGTCGCAACAGCACGCGCTTCCATCGGCCCATGAGGAGGGGGGGGAGGATGAGCAGGGCGTGGACGGGGAGGGGGCTCGGCCGCTGTGGAGCCCGCTGGGGGCGACGGCGGGCGGCAGGCGCGGGGTGGCGGCGTCGCCCGCCGCGGCGGCGCTGGAGGCGGCGGCGGCGGCGGAGGCGGCGGCGCGGCGAGCCCTGGCGGCGGCGGCGGCAAACCGGGCGCAGGCAGAGGATGAGCACAGGCGGGAGCAGCTGTGCGACGCGGTGGTGGGCGTGCTGGAGCAGCTGCGCGCCGCGGCGGACCGGGTGGAGGCGCAAGGCCTGGCGGAGGGGGGCGGTGAGGCGCTGCCCCAGGCGGATTGCAAGGCGCTGGTGGTGGTGCGCGAGGCGCTGCAGCCGGCCCTCGTGGCGGCGCGGGTGACCCTGCTCCCTTCGGACAAGGTGAGAGGTTGCGTTGGGGTGTTTGGTCAGCTGGCCACACCGCCACGCTGAGCACAGAGCGAGAGGTGGGCATGCTGCAGGGCCGCACGCACTGGCGCGCAGACGCACGCACGGCGGCACGGCGGCATGGCGTGTGCGCAGGTGCAGCTGGCGCTGGGCTTTCTGAGCAGTGAGGCGCGCGGGTGGGGCGGCGCGCTGCAGGGCTGCCGCAGCGCGCCCGAGCTGGTCGAGTACGTGGACGCGCTGATGGACGTCATCCGGTCCTGATGCGTCCTGACGTGTGGCGGGCGGGACAGATGGTCCTTGCGCATCGGAACGCGCGCGCGTTGCATTGCATACACTCAAAGCATTGAGGCCTCCTCGCCTGACGCTGCATCCACCTGCAAGCTGCTGAGCTGCACTGAGCACTGAGAGAGCTGCCGCCATCTGCGCCGTAGATGCTCGAAACGAGTCGTCCAGGGTGAAGCTGCCTCAACACGTTGGCTCCCCGCAGACAAGAGAGGATGGGCTCGTTCGTCTCAAAGTCGCCGCGCCCAGCCGCCCCACCCCCTGCGCCGCTGCCCCCTTCGATGGCCCCTCCACCGCCCACTGCCGCAGTCACGGATGCTGCGGGACATGCCCCCGCCCCCGCGGGAGCAGCGCCAGCCGCCCCGCGCCGCGTGGTTGTGCTTGGAGGAGGCAACGCCGCGGGGTACTTTGCCCGCGAGTGGATCGCCAGCGGCGGGGCTGGGTCCGAGCTGCTCATCGTGGGCGAGGAGCCAGGTGAGCGCCCTGGCGCAGGCGAGCGCCCAGGCGGAGCTCAGGTCGCAGCGAGCAGACTTCCGCCACCCCGCTGCCGCCCCCGTGCGGAGGGGAAGACGAGCCACCGCAGCAGCCCGAGGTCCCAAGGAGCACCGGCACGGCGTGGCGGCCACTGCAGTGGCTGTCACTGCCGCGTTCCTCCACCCTCTCGGCGGCGGGGACGCGTCGTCGAGCCGAGCGGCAAGAAGGAGTTGGAGGGTGCTCTGTGATGAGTGGACGCCGCCCGTCCTGGGCGGGAGGGCGCCTCCCTGGGTCCCGCTTGGACCGCAGGGCAGGACCAGTCCACTCTAGAGGTGGAGGTCTTTTTGGACTGGCCACTGCCCTGCGTGTTGCACCATGCCAACGGCCGCAGCAGCGAGAGTAGCAATACCGGCGGCAGGTGCGAGCGGCAGGCGGCAGGCGTGAGCCCTGGCGCGTGGCGGCGGCACGAGCCCTGGCGGTGGCGGCGGCTGCGGCCAAGCGGGCGCGCGTAGAGGAGGCGCCGTGCTGTTCCACACCCAGCGCGCCACCTCGCTCAAGCACGGCAGACCGGCGTGCTCCGGCGAGTAGTCGTCCATGCCGCGAGGAGACGCCAGGCTGCCAGACCCTGCCAGGGGTGGCACCACCCGCCAGCGCCAGCGCCGCCTGGCAGGGGCAGATGCCGGAGGAGCGGAGGACCGGCGGAGGACCGGGGGGCAGGGGGACCCAGGCGGAAGGTGTGACCGGGTCAGTGGGCGGCACGCGGCGTGGCCACGGTGGCCATTAGCTGTCGAGTGGCACCGGGGACGCACCAATCACGGTTGCGGGCACGCTGATGCGCGACGCGCCCGGCAGAGGTGCTAAGGTGTTGGGTCAGCCACGGTTGTAGAGAGCCGAGCAGGTGGGCATGCAGGCAGGGCCGCACGCACACGCACGGCGGCATGACGCGGCGTGCGCACAGGTCAAGGTGGCGCTTGGCTTTCTGAGCAGTGAGGCCGGCGGGTGGGGCAGCGCGCTGCAGCTCTGCAGCCGCGCGTCCGAGCTGGTCGAGTACGTGGACGCGCTGATGGACGTCATCCGGTCCTGATGCGTCCTGACGTGTGGCGGGCGGGACAGATGGTCCTTGCGCATCGGAACGCGCGCGCGTTGCATTGCATACACTCAAAGCATTGAGGCCTCCTCGCCTGACGCTGCATCCACCTGCAAGCTGCTGAGCTGCACTGAGCACTGAGAGAGCTGCCGCCATCTGCGCCGTAGATGCTCGAAACGAGTCGTCCAGGGTGAAGCTGCCTCAACACGTTGGCTCCCCGCAGACAAGAGAGGATGGGCTCGTTCGTCTCAAAGTCGCCGCGCCCAGCCGCCCCACCCCCTGCGCCGCTGCCCCCTTCGATGGCCCCTCCACCGCCCACTGCCGCAGTCACGGATGCTGCGGGACATGCCCCCGCCCCCGCGGGAGCAGCGCCAGCCGCCCCGCGCCGCGTGGTTGTGCTTGGAGGAGGCAACGCCGCGGGGTACTTTGCCCGCGAGTGGATCGCC
>VFQP010003393.1_pt1 | contig 16179 bp, 22 predicted proteins | sample 3512351 | NCBI WGS metagenome assembly VFQP01 (sample SAMN10412372, study PRJNA504923) | tailings metagenome | isolation source: Relicate 1 Philex TSF1 revegetated site | place: Philippines: Tuba, Benguet | collected 2017-08-29 | reverse complement strand
GGTGGCAGCGTGTGCGTGCTGCGCGCGCTGTGGGCCGCTCGTTGCCCCCCCACGCGTGGCGCGGCGTGGCGTGGCCCGCAGGCCTGGTGCCAGCGGTGCGCGTGCTGTGGGGCACACATGCGTCCCCCTGTGTGCGGCGTGGCGCGCAGGCCTGGTGCTGGCGGTGCGGGGCCAGAACCAGCTGGGCGGGGACTTTGAGGTGCACGAGGTGCTGTACCCAGGCATGGCGCCGCAGCCGCCCCTGCCACCCGCCCCACCCAGCGTGAGTCGCCCGCCGCCGTCACTCTCTTTGCCCTCTGCCCGCACAGCCACGCCGGGGCAGAGCGGAGCGGGCACTTAGCAAGCGCCCTTGCGTCGCGGCGGCTGGAGTGCGGTGCCAGAGTCCGTCGCTGCACCGCTGCCTTGAATGGCGTTGTGCATGTGCGTGTGTGGGTGTGCGTGCATGTGTGCGAGCAGGAGGGCGACAAGCTGTGCGTGCTCATGTCGGGGCTCAGGCTCAGCAACGCGCAGTCAGACCTGCTGCAGGTGAGCAGGAGTGCATGCAGTTTGGACCACCCTCCACGGCGTTGTCACAACGGCCTGTTCGCAAGGGCCCCGCGCAGCTCCTCATCGCCCGCCCGCGTCGCGGCAGCCACCTCCGCTCTGCTGCGCCTTTGCTTGCCCCCGCTCTCACCCCGAGCGCACGTTTGAGCGCACGTCTGCAGCTGCGCGTGGCACAGAGGCACACCCTGGTGTCTGCCTCTCTCGCGCCCGTCATTCACACACTGCTTTGCGCCGCTCCCTCGCGCCCCCGCGCCGCAGCTGCACCTGGCGCTCGACCTGCTGTCCGGGCACCTGGGCGGGGAGCGCGAGCAGCAGCAGGCGGCCAGTGTCGTCCGCGTGGTGCTCGCCGGCGGCTGCATCGGTGCGCCCCGCCCCCTGCCCTCCCCGCCCACCTTTCCCGCGCCCCTCCCCTCCCCGCCTCAGCGATCAGCAGCGCGCCTCCGGCCTGCCCTCCCCGCCCGCCTCTCCTGCTCCCCTCCACTCCCCTCCCCGCCTCTCCCTCCTCAGCAACCAGCAACGCAGCAGCGCGCCGCGGGCCTGCCAAGAGGTGAAGCGCGCGTGTGCACGCGTGCACCGTGGCTGCTGCGGCTGCTGCGGCTGCTGGGTGCAGGTGCCCTGGACACCCTGGCGTCCACCCAGGTCCACAGCAACTCGGCGCTGGGGCGCCTGCAGACGCAGCAGGCCGTGCAGCCGCTCAAGTGAGCCACCGGGGCGCCGCCTGGCCTCCGGCTCGTCAGGGACGACGCAGACGAGGCAGCACGCGCACACACGCCCCGGTAGCCGCGCCCAAGCCCCGCCGAGCAGCATACACCCAGACGCATGCATACGGCCCACTTTGCCTTGCTGCTGGCCCGTGCTGCTGGCAATGGGCGGTGGCCCGCTCCGTTGGTGCAAGGTGCCCACACCACGCGTGCACGTGCCTTCTCTCGCTCCCCGTGGCCTGCAGAGACCTGGACATGTACCTGTCGGAGCTGGCAGGCGCCGTGCCCGTGGACCTCATGCCCGGCGCCGACGACCCCACCAACGTGGCCATGCCGCAGCAGCCCTTCAACAGGTGCGCGCACGCTGAGCTTCGCGCCTGGCACAGGGCGGTTCCCTCGGTCCAGAGCCTCCCAGGGGTCGAGACGGCGCGGGCGGTGATGGTGCACCGTGGCCGTCCCGTCGCCAGGGAATGGGCGGACGGTGGTGATGCCTGGTGGTGGTGGTGGTGGGGGCGCGTGGTGTATGGCGCAGGTGCCTGCTGCCGGCGTCGTGCAAGACGGGCGCCGTGGTGCCGTCCACCAACCCGCACGCCTTCACGCTCGACGGCGTGCGCTTCCTGGGCACCAGCGGGCAGCCGGTGGAGGACGTGGCCAAGTACAGCAGCCACCCCGACAGGTGAGGTGGGGCGCGCGCGACGCCTCCGCACCTTGCGGCCCAAGGCTCGTGCCACGCGCGATGCGCGCCGCCTGCTTCCTCCTCGCTCTGGTCTGTCTGTGCAGTGCTCGCGCGAGCTTGCGCGAGGCATGCATTGCTCGCGTGCCCGCCCGCCTTCCCGCCCGCAGGCTGTCGGTGCTGGAGGCGTGCCTGCGCTGGCGGCACCTGAGCCCCACGGCGCCGGACACCCTGGCCTCCTACCCCTTTTACGAATCAGACCCCTTCATCATCGCCTCCACGCCGCACGTGCTCTTTGCCGGCAACCAGCCCGAGTTCGCGACCAAAGTGGCCACGGGTGCGTGGACGCGCTGAGTTCAGCTGGCCAGGGCTGCGTACCCATGCGGTGCGCCAGCAGTGCTTGGGGATGCATGGTGACGTGTCGTGGGGCGGCGATGGATGCGCAGGTGCCGAGGGCCAGTCGGTGCGCGTGGTGTGCGTGCCCAGCTTCAGCCGCACGGGCGTGCTGGTGGCCGTCAACCTGCGCACGCTCGAGGCGCGCCCGATCCACGTCAAGGGGCCCGACGCGGCGTGAGGGCAGCTAGCCTGCGCTGTGGGCGGCGGCGGTCGACGCGTCCAGCTGTCGGTGCCCGGTTCTTGCCGACACGCATGCCGCTGCCCCCTGCGCTCTTCGCTGCGCGCCTGCAGCGCTTGCAATGCTCTCCTCTTGGCGGTGGAGCACGATATGGTTTGAAGGACGAGAAACGGGTACGGGAGAGGCCCGCGCAAGCGACCCGCGACGGCAGGAAGCACGCACGTCACCTCGAAGCCACAACGCACTGCGCATACGCATCCTCCGCGGGGGGCGGGGTCGTGGGCTTGGTGAGAAGCAGCACACGCGAGAGCAGAGCGCGCCTAAGGAGCAGCGGAGCGGCGTGCAGCCATGGGCTGCGGCGCGAGCTCGCAGGCCGCAAACGTGCAGTCCCCCGAGGTGCGCGGAGGACCACCCCCTCGAATGACAGTACGAGTGGCCGTGGTCCACCAGGAAGACACCAGGAAGACACAGCGTGCAGCACGAACGGCATCACTGTGGTGGGAGCGATAGCAGTTCTGGCACCTGCTGCTGGGTCCTGCGCAGACCACCGTGACCACGGGGGGCGGCGCCGGCAAGCTCAAGCAGGCGCAGCTCGTCAAGGTCAACTCGCAGCTGGGCAAAAAGAAGATTGTCAACAGTTTCGTCGTGCAGAAAGGTCGCCACCGCCGGCGGGTGAGCCTGTGGCGCGCTGGCGTCCTGCGATGCAGGCACCGTGATGCAGCGCACGCTGGTGTCGCGATGCTGCGGTGTGGACACTGATGCAAGTGCCACAGCAGGGGATGGCCGCTCAGTGTGCCGCAACGCGCCTCCACGCTCCTCGCAGACGGATGAAAACACCGACACTGGGCCGCGGAAGCCAGTCGTGGCGCGGGACCCCGAGTTGGACACGGTGGCCGAGGAGGGGCACGCCGGCACAGAAAGTGCGCGTCCTGCAGGCCTCTTCTGGAATGGCGCAAGGAATGGCAGCACGCTTGGCGGCAGCAGGGCTCTCCATGCGCTCAGCGCCCAAGGCCCAGAGGGTGGTGTGTTGGTGGTTGCGCCCCACTGCCGTCGCAGAGATCCTGCTGCCTGCCGAGTCGGGTGCCGTGGCGGACCCTCAGCTCAAGGGCGTCTCGTCCTCAGGGCCATCCTTCAAGGTGAGGCACAGCAGCTTGAGCGGCGCGTGGCGCGCCGCGCGTGCTGCGAGGCCCACGCCTGCCTGCCTCACTTATCAGCGAGCAGTCGAGCGCGGGCCATCTCGCAGTAGCATACACGGCGACATGCACGCTGCTGGCAAGTGTGCTGACCTCCGGGGGCCGCCTGGGGTTGGCTGGGCGTGCGCGCGACGCAGATGCAGCGAGGCCTCCAAGCCAAGCTCCTCGCCGAGATGACAGCGCCGGGGCAGGTGAGCCGCAGGGAGCAGGCCCTGCAAGGCGCACCGCCACGTGAAGCAGTGTGCGCCACGCCGCCGTTTCACTCACCACACGGACCCTGCGCCGTGGGCGCGCAGGACTTGGAAGAGCTGGCGCAGTTCAAAGAGGCGCTCTACTCTCAGGACATGGCAGAGGTGCTCAAGGGCGTGTCTTACATTAGGCAGAAGCTTTCAGGTACGAAGACAACTGGACAGCCGTCTCGCCCCGCCTCGCCAAGCGGCCCAACGGACGACTCGACGCCCTGATGCTGGTGCTGACACGCCCTCTCTCCCTGGCGCAGTGGTCAACCCGCCGGTGGCCGCCATCCGTCAGTCGGGCGTGCTCCCGCGCCTGGTGGAGCTGCTGCGGCGCGACGACCACCGCGTGCTGCAGTACGAGGTGGCGTGGACGCTGACCAACATTTGCAGCGCCGAGCACGACGACTGCCAGGACGTGGTGGAGCAGAACGCCGTGCCTGAGTTCGTGCGCATGCTCGCCAGCTGCGACGACGCGCTCGACGTGCTCGAGCAGGTGAGTGGGCGTCGAACGGCTAAGGTTAGAGCTAGGGTTGGCTGGCGCGCTCCCGCCAGCTCTGGTGAGCTTGCCCGTTGGCGTTGCGTGCCAGGCGAGCCCACGTTGAGCGAGGGACCCGCTGCTTGCATGGGTGTGCGTTGCGCCGCGATCCGCAGGCGATCTGGGCGCTGGGCAACGTGGCGGCCGACTGCCCCGACCTGCAGCGCAATGTGCTGGACGAGCAGGTGATGCAGCCGCTGCTGGCCTGCGTCAACCGCCACAGCGACAACGTCAGCGTGCTGCGCCACGCCATGTGGCTGCTGGCCAACCTCTCGCGGCCAAAGCCGCAGGTGCGTTGATGCATGCAGACGCCGCACGCCCCTGGCCCTCGGCACTCATGGCGGCCAGCACTCATCGCGTCACACCAGGGTTGCCAGCCCTCTCCCGTCAGCTGAGCTCCAATGAGCCTCCAGATATCATGTCACATCGTGTGCCTTGTCTGGCCATGTCGCTTTGCACATCTCTGGCAAGCAGACGATCGGTGTGTGCGCCGCACCTGCTCCCTGACCGGTGTGTGCGCCGCACCTGCTCCCTCCCTTGCTGGCCACGGTCCTCAGGGCGACGAGCTTCTCGAAGCGGTGCCCACGCTCATGGGCGTGCTCAGCGTGCCCGACCAGGACATGGAGGTGGCCACGCACGCCTGCTGGGCGCTGGCCTACCTCACGGCGCTGGAGGAGGCCGTGGACGAGCTGGTGGACGGCGAGGGCGCCAAGGAGGCGCTGGCGCAGCTGGTGGCGTGGGTGGCGGCGCCGCCCAGCAACCTGACGGCGCCGGCGCTGCGCGTGCTGGGCAATCTCTGCCACGGCAGCACGCGGCACACCCAGGTGCGGGGTGCCGCCGCCGTAGCACCAGGCAAACGCTCTGCCTTGCCTCCTCTTTCCTCCTCCAGCGCTAGAAGCGCCGGCGGGCGGAAGCGAATCAAGCCCTGCGGTTTTTTGTGCGCGTGTGCGTGTGCGCGCGAGCAGGCGGTGCTGGACGCGGGCGGCCTGGCGGCGCTGCTGCACTGCCTGCAGTCCTCCACGCGCACCTCGCTGCGCAAGGAGATCGTCTGGAGCCTCAGCAACGTGGCCGCCGGCACGTGCGATCAGGTGGGGCGCAGCGTGCGCATGCGGGCATGGGCCGCCGCGCCAGCAACAGGTGCCGCAACGGCTTGGCCCTGCCACAACCTTGCTGTGCGGCGGCCGCGCAGATCGAGGCGTTGCTAGCGGCGGGCGTTTTCCCCACCGTGGCGGACATCCTCAAGCGCAGCGAGGAGACGCTCAAGCGCGAGTGCGCCTACGTGCTCGCCAACCCCTGGGGCAAGACGGTGCAGCTCTCGCTGCCCGTGGCGCAGAAGCTCATCGACGCCGGCATCATCCGCGTGAGTGCCCGGGCGCGGCGTGTCTCGTTGCGCATTCACGTGAACGGTCCAGCGCTCAGTGAGGATGAGCAGCGAGGGAGACCAAGCACCAGCCCAGGCCAGATGATCAGCTGGTCAGCTAGCGCCCAGGGGCACGGACGGTGCTGCAACGCCGCCCTGGTCCTTTGCACGCCGACTCGCGCCGCAGGAGCTGACCCACTTGCTGGACCCCTCGCAGCAGCCCAGCATCGTGCTGCTGGCGCTGGACGGCCTCACCGACGCCGTCAAGAAGGGCCAGCAGATGATGCGCGAGGCGTACAAGAACGCGCCCAAGCCCGCCGAGGGCGAGGAGGCGCCGCCGCCGCCCAGCAACGCCGTGGCCGTGGCCATGAAGGATGGCGGCGCCACCGAGCGGCTGGAGCAGCTCGTGTCCTCGCCGCACGAGGGCGTGCCGCAAAAGGTCAACGTGCTCAAGAACCTGCTGCAGTTCCTCTAGGGAGCAGAGCGGGTCGGCGTGGCGACGACCGTTTCTTGCGATGCCCTGGCGTGTGCGGGACTTGATCTGGGGTGGCTCAGGCCTTGGCGTGTGTGAGCGGCTGGGACCAGAATGCACCATCTTCCCACTCATGGCCTGCTTGCCACTGCGCTCCTTCGGCTTGCACCTTGCAAGGACTGCTCCTGGCCCTCGGCTCACCCCCGCACGCACGCTCGCATTGCACGCACTCGAACCGTCCCCTCAGTCGCTCTCCCCCACGCTCATCGAGTACATGCACGCGTGGCTGACGGCGGCCGCGCCGCCGCCCCGCACGGTGTACTCGACCGAAATGTCGAGGCTGCGGTGCTTGCGGAGGTTGCGGCACATGCTGAGCCGCCCCGTCAGCGCCTGCCCCGGCGCCAGCGCCACGGGCTCGCGCAGCGGGAGCAGCGTCTGCACCCAGTGCGTCTGCGGCGCCAAGGGCGAGGTCGACAGCTTGACGGGCGCCTCGCGGCAGCGGTGCGCCGAAAAGTCCGTGTCGAACCAGAGCGCCAGCGCCGCCACCTCGGTCGCGCCCTGCAGCGCCGCGCCGCCCGCGCCGTCAGCTGCGGGCGACGCTGGCGCGAGCTCGAACGAGGAGGTGAAGTCCTGGTCCTCCGCCTTCATCGTGCAGAGGTCGAACACCTGCCGCCACACAAGCCGCAGCCGCCAAGGTCACGTCGAGTCGCGGCTGCGCCCAACGTTGACGATGCTCGGCCCCACTCCAAGACACACAGCAAAGCCAGCAGCGGCGCGCACCTTGGCCGTCACGGTGTTGGTGGTGATGTGCTTGGCGTCCACGGGCACGACGTGCGCGCGCCCCTGCAGGCCCCTCCGCACCTCGGCCGCAATCGGCTCCATGCTGAACCCGTACACGTCCTGCGCAACAGGCCGCGCGCGTGGCACCGCACCTCGCTTTCCGCAGGCGCCCAACGCCCCAGCGAGCGACGCGCCAGGCGCGGCAACACCCGCATCGCGCGCACAGCGCGCACGCGTGCGGCAGCTGGGCTCCCACCCCGCCGACCTGTCCCAACGGATGCAAAGCCCACACACACGCGCCTGCCAGAAGCCGAGGTCCAGCGCGGCGGTGCTGGCGCCCGCGACAAAGACGGTCGCCAGGTCAGGCAGCACCACGCCGCCCGGCGCCAGCCACCTGTCCCTGGCCGCCAGCACACTGTCCAGCATGGTCTCAAACAGCAGCGCGTAGCCCATCCACTCGCTCACAATCACGTCCACCTGTGGGCAACAGTGCGGGCAGCACACTGTCCAGCATGGTCTCAAACAGCAGCGCGTAGCCCATCCACTCGCTCACAATCACGTCCACCTGTGGGCAACAGTGCGGGCAGCACACTGTCCAGCATGGTCTCAAACAGCAGCGCGTAGCCCATCCACTCGCTCACAATCACGTCCACCTGTGGGCAACAGTGCGGGCAGCACACTGTCCAGCATGGTCTCAAACAGCAGCGCGTAGCCCATCCACTCGCTCACAATTACGTGTGCCGTTGCAAGGGCTACGGCGCGGGCAACCACAGCCACGTCGAGGAGAGCTCCGGAAGCAAACGCCCAGCGCAACAAGGCAGGAAGGCCAGGAAGCAAAGAGGCCATGGGGTAGGTGCGGGGGCGGCGGAGGCGTGGGGCGTGGTCACGCCTGCGCCTCACCTGCGTGATGCCGCCGGGCAGCTCGGTGAGCTCCTCCACCTTGGACGCCACCACGTGCAGCGGGCCGCCCGCCTCGGCGCCGTACCCCGCCAGCGACGCAATCTGGCCCGCCACGCACACACAAAAGCAACGCACCGAGCAACTGGTTGAGCAAAGAAAGCACCCGCAGGTGAGGAGGGCGCAGGCATCCGTGCCGCAGCGACCGAGAGCCGTCGCAGTGCGCGGGCGCGGGGCGGCGCACCTGGCGCGCGAACCCGGCGATGCGCTCCGAGCCGTCGATGGCCACGACGGCGCGCGCGCCGCCGCGGCAGGCGAAGAGCGAGAGGATGCCCGTGCCGCAGCCCACGTCCATGACGGCCTTGCCCCGCACCAGTGCGGGGTTGAGCTCCAGCGCCTGGCGGTATGCCTCGGTGCGCGGCTGCGGGCACCGGGGAAAAGATGGAAAAGCAAGTGGTGGCTGTTCTTCCAGGGTGATGGCTGATGGGGTGCCTCTGTGCTCTCCTCGTCCTTGACCTGCCTCGCAGGAACCCTGGGTCGCTGCATGCCGTGGCACAGCAACGGAGCACGCACCTTGTCCGAGATCATCTCGCGGTGGATGCTGAAGCCGCTGTAGCCCTCAAAGTAGCTCTCGTCCACCGCCCGCGCCGCCCCTCTCCCCGCCACCAGAGCGCCCGCGCCACGTCCCGGTCGCCGCGCCACGGGCCCCTCGCCGCCTGCCGCCGCCGCCGCCACCGCCGCGCCCGCTGATGAGGCCCCCACTGCGCCGGCGTCGGCGCGCTGCTGCTGCTGTTGCTGCTGCTGCTGTTGCAGGCTTGGCCCCGGTGCGCCCGGGCCGTCTTCGTCGCCCGTCAGGCCCACCGCCTGCAGCATGGTCTCCCGCAGCAGCACCAGGGCCTGCCGCAGCTCCTGCACCTCCGCCCGCAGCGCCGCGTTCTCCTTTGCCAGCCGTGCCGCGGCTGCCGCTGCCGGCGCCTCGTCGGCACCACCCGGGTGCCCGCCTGCAGGCTGTGGCGCGGACGCCGCGGCTGACGGCCCCGCCGGCGCGGCGGTGCCTGGCGGAGCGGCCGCGTCGGCGTCGCCGCCGCCGGTCCACTCGTCAAAGCTGTAGAAGAGCAGCGCGTCGTCTGGGCGCGTGGGAATGAGGAAGCGCTCGTCGTCCCAGGGGCGCAGTGCAGTGGTGGCGGGGCTGACGGCGGCCTGCTGCAGCGCCGGGAGGGGGTCGCGCTGCGCGGCGACCTCGGCGCGGATGTAGTTGATGACCTGGATCACGCCGTAGTCGCTCAGGCCAGCCTGCACACGGGGAGCGTGGCGTGGCAGAGCGCGATGGCTCGCGCTGTGCCTGTGCGCACAGACGCAAGCCACAGCCCCACCTTGCCACCGCACCTGCTTGATGAACTGGCGCAGGTCAAAGCCGTGCTTGCGCGCGTCGTGCTCGATGGCTGCCAGAGGCGACGGCAGCAGGGTGTCGTCGAACAAGCTCTGCGCGGGCTCCTCCTCGCCCTCCTCGCCAGCGTCGCCCTCCTCCTCCCACTCCTCCCACTCCTCGTCCGCGCCACATCCCGGCGCGTCCGCTTCCTCCGAGTCGTCCTCTTCGGAGTCCTCCTGCTGCGACGCCGTCACCTGCGCGCCCAGCCTCCGCCACTCCTCCTCCTTTACCGCCTGCTGCTCGTCGAGCTGGTCCTGGGGCGCCATCTGCGTGCGTGGTGCGCGCGAGCAACGCTCGAGCCGCCACGAGCAGCCAAGAAACGGCGCGATCAACCGCTTCTGCCAAGTGGCGAGCGCAGCAAGAAAGCGAGAGCCGCGAGCCACGTCGTGCACTCCCGCACATCGAGCCGCTCAACCCCTGTCCTGCCTGCCCCTACCTCTCTGGCCACATCGGCACACCGCCAGGCGGGCCAAAGCTTCGCTTCGAGAAGGCGTGCGGCAGCAGCTGGAGTCCATCGGAGAGCGGAGGAGCAGCAGAGGCTGCTGGCTGCTGGCGAGATGGCCGACCTCTCCCAGCTAGCGCAGGCCTTTCGCCAGACACTCGCGCCCCAGAGGGTGCGCGCGAGCCGACAGATGCAGCGCAGAGCCACAGCTCGAACCAATTCGATGCGCCCGTGGTGACGGGCGCGTTCCCACGAGCTGTGGCGCTGCGTGGCTCGCGGGCGAGCGCAGGAGGCGATCGTGCAGGCGGAGGCACAGCTCAAGGCGCTGTCCGCGCAGCACGGCTTCGCAGTAGCGGTGCTCCAGGTGCGCGCGAGAATCGTCCGATGGCAGGAGCGGCCTGTGGCTGCAGCAACGCTTTCGAACTCGACCTCAAGAGTGATCCCCCGCGCCTCGCCTCGCAGCTGCTGGCCGTGCCAGAGCTGGAGGAGGCCACCAAGCAGGCAGCAGCAGTCAACTTCAAGAACCTGGTCAAGTACCGCTGGGTGAGCCTGCCCTCGGACGGGGGGAGCCGCCGTGGCGGGGCCGCGATCGCCGGTGCCGACAGATCGCGCGCAGCGCAGACAGCTGCCGGCCACACCACACAGCTGCCGGCCACCTGTGCGTGCTGCTCGTGGCGTGCAGGTGCCCACTGACGCAGACGCGTACTCTGGCGTCAAGCCGCTGCTCGAAGACGAGAAGGCACGTGCCACGCGCCGCAGCAGCAGCACAGGGCCAGCAGCTGCTGCCACAAAACAGCACCTTGGCACGCGCCCTCAGGGCCTCAGGGCAGGTGGGCAAAGCGCAGTGCTGCACCACTGGCGCCCGGCAGACTTGCCCCCCCCCCCCCCCACCTGCGCGCGTGGCGCAGGCCAGCATCAAGGCCCAGCTGCCCACACTGCTGCTGGCCACGCCGCCCTTGGTGCGGGCGCAGCTCAGCGAGGCCCTGGCGCTCATCTGCAACCACGACTTCCCCAAGGTGAGGCCCCTGAGGGCCCCAGGGTGCCAGGCACATTCTGCCCTAAAGCGGGGATGCGGGGAGCACCAACAGTGGAACGGGGGGACAGCTGGGCCAGGGGTGCAGGCGCAGGCGTGCCTGGCACCCTGGACACGGCAGCGGCAACGCCACGCCACAGGCGCTCTTCCGCAGTGCGGACGATACACCAGCAGCGAGCTGCTCAGCCACGAACACTGGCGCTGGCCGCACGCCGCCGCTGCTCAGCGGGCAGCCCCGCTTCACACGGCTCGAACGTGGTGTGCCCCTCCCGCCCTCCCGCCCGCAGGCGTGGCCAAGCCTGCTCCCGGAGCTGGTGGCACGGCTGGCCACGGCGGCGGGCTCCAACGACCTGCCCACCATCCACGGCATGCTCGTCACGGCCAACAGCATCTTCAAGAGGTGCGCGGTGGTGGCACACCCGCTGCTCGCCGTTGCGCTTGCCGCATGCCACGGGCGCAGCACCCGGGGTAGCAGCACCAGGGTGCAACCGGTGCACCTGAGGCTTTGCGCGCTCGCTCAGCTCCGGGGCATGGCGCCACGGCAGAGCGCTCGTTTGCCACGGAGAGCGCTCGTGCCCCTCGTCCCGCCCGACCCGCCCCAGCAGGTACCGCAACCAGTACCGCTCGGACGCCATGGTGGCGGAGCTGGCCACCTCGCAGGAGACCTTTGCGCCCACGCTGCTGGAGACACAGAAGCACCTCTCTGCGCAGGTGCGGGCCAGCAGTAGCCCAGGGAGGGTGCTGCACACAGGCGGGGGCTAGGCTAGGGAAGGGCACTCAGCAGCCAGCAGCTGTGTCCTAGGTCCTCGAGGCGGCAGCTCCACACAGCTGCGGCGACGCAACGCAGAGTGCGGAGCGCGCCCAGCATCGTTGCTTGTTCAACCGTCGACTTTGCTGTGCTGTCGTGCGCGTGCGCAGTTTGCCGCCACCCAGGACACCGAGCGGCAAAAGCTGCTGCTGCAGTGCGTGCGGCTCTCGTTCCGCATCTTCTTCTCCTTCAACGCGCCGGGCGTCACGCCGGTGAGAGTTTGGGCTGCACGCGACGCAACAGGCGACGACGGGGGGCCGCGGCAGCGCCCCCTCCCTCCCTTACCTCTGACGGGGACGCCCCGCAGGCCCCTCCACTGTGCCACATGGAGAGCGCTGCCGTTCAGGGCTGCCACGCACCAGCCGCGGAGCATGAACCTCAAAAGATGGGCCAGCGCCACACTGTGGTCCGCCTGGCTGACCAGAGACGTTGTGCGTCGGCGTGTGCGCGCTCTGCCACCTGCGCAGCTGATGGAGTCGCAGCTCGAGGCGTGGATGGACGCGTTCCACGTGTTCCTCACGCTGCCCGACCTGCCGGCGCTGGCGGAAAAGGACAAGGACAAGGAGTCGGTGGTGGACGCCGTGCGCTGCGCCGTGTGCCACAACATCAACCTGGTGCGGCCCCCCCTGCCCCCGCCTGACCAACTGCCTTGGCTTCGCTCTCTGCTTCGTCTGCGCGGTGTGGCTGGGGGCCGCAGCGGCGTTTGCGCATGCCGTTGTGACGGCGTCTCACCGTTGTGGTGCTGCGTGTGGTGCCTGGATGTGCTGCCTTGTGCGCAGTACATGGAGCAGAGCGAGGAGGACTTTGCCAAGTACCTCAAGACCTTCGTGACGGCCGTGTGGGGGCTTCTGCTCAAGCTCTCGCCCGCCGCCGGGCAGGTGCGGACCTAGCACCCCCTGGCTCACCAGCAGACGCTCAGGAAAGCGGCAGCCGCCTCTAGAGCTCCCAAGTCATGATTAGCCTCGCGCAAGTCGTGTTTTGCGCTGCAGGACAACCTGGCCATGGCGGGCATCCGCTTCCTCACCACCATCGCCAAGAGCTGCCACTGCACGCTCTTCACCGAGCAGAACGCGCTGCAGCAGGTCTGCGAGTCCATCGTGGTGCCCAACCTGCGAGTGCGCGCCGACGACGAGGAGGTGCGCGCGACGACGCCCCGCTGCCGGCGTCGGCAAGCAGCGATCTCGTTCGTGCGCCACGTCGCGCCGCTTCGCCACGGGCCGCTTGCCGCGTATGCCGACCTCCTGCTCGCCCGCAGGTGTTCGACATGAACCCGGTCGAGTACATCCGCCGCGACTCGGAGGGCAGCGACAGCGACACGCGGCGGCGCGCAGCGGCCGACCTCGTCAAGGCGCTGGTGGACAAATTCCCCGCCGAGGTCACGCAGTTCTGCACCGGATACGTGCAGGTGCGAGCCCCTCCCCGCTCCTCGCTCGCTGCGTCCTGTCCCTGCTTCCGTCGATCGCTCGATCGCGCTCGGCCTGCTGACAGTCGACGCCTCCGCCTGGTGCCGCAACTTCCACGCGACGCGCCTCGCAGGCCATGCTGGCCGAGTACGCGGCGTCCCCCGCCACGGCCTGGAAGGCCAAGGACTGCGCCATCTACCTGGTGCTGGCGCTCACCGTGCGCGGCAAGACAGGTGCGAGCGCCCACGGCGCGACCCTTCTCGTGTGCCAACGCCACCCGCGCCGGGCACGCAAAGGCGACGCCTCGCGCAGCACCGCCGGCGCCCACCACAAGCAAGCGTCCAGCAGCACACCTGTGCGCTGATTATCCTGTGTGTGCGCGCAGCGAGCCACGGCGCCACCAGCACCAACCAGCTCGTCAACGTGCAGGACTTTTTCGGATCCCAGGTGCGCGACCTGGATCTCCTGGACCACCTGCGGCCGCCCACCCGCGCATGCACGCAACCCCAGCAATGGCGCGCGTGACGTGCCAGTCCCGCCTTTGGTCGTTTCTTTGCCTCGCGACTGGCAGGTGCTGCCCGAGCTCCAGTCGGGCAACCTGGAGGCCCTGCCCATGCTCAAGGCCGACGCCATCAAGTTCGTCACCACCTTCAGGTGAGGTGACCGGCCACCTCATCGCGTGCACGTCTGCGCGGAAAGGAAGGCACACGACGCGTGCGTCCACACGCCGCGTCGGGGACGCTCGGCCGGCTTGCCAGGGCGCAGCTCGGGCGTCGCACGTGTGGCAGCGCGCCGGGCATGCGCAGCGGGCACGACGCGTACAGCGAGCTGCCCCCCCTGGTGCGCGCGCGCACAGGAGCTTGCTGCCCAAGGAGGCGCTGCTGACGGCGCTGCCCAGCCTGGTCAAGCTGCTCACGTGCTCGAGCTATGTGGTGCACTCGTACGCAGCCACGTGCGTGGAGAAGATGCTCGCCATCAAGGTGCGGTGGCGGGGCACGGTGGCAACTCCTAGGCGAGCGAAAGCCTTCTGGTTCGGCAATCAGAGCGCGCGTGGAGGAAGCCCAGCTCTTGAACCATTCGTGATGCCGTGTACGGCGCTCGACCTTGCCACACTCGGGGCCATGCGTGATGAGTTGCTCAAGGCATGATAGCCTCCCCGTGCAGCAGTGTGCCCACCTGCGTGCTTGGTGCCCCGCTGCCGCTGCCGCTGCAGGACGGCCAGACGCCGCGCTTCACGGCGGCGGACCTGCAGCCGCACCTGGCCACGCTGCTGCAGAACCTCTTTGCCGGCTTCCAGCACCCAGACAGCGCCGAGAACGAGTACCTCATGCGCGCCGTCACGCGCGTCATCGGGTGAGGGCTTGCGGGGCGCATGGAGGCGTTTGGGCTTGCGGCGTGCTCACGTCAGGACGTCATCACAGAGGGCACTGGCATGGGCGCGAGTGGTGCCGGGCTGATGGAGAGCCCGGAGGCGACGTGCTGATCACGGGCGCCGCGCGCGTGTGCAGGTTCACCGGCCCCGCCATCAGCCCCGCCGCGCCCGCCGCCCTCCAGGAGCTCGCCCGCATGCTGCTCGAGGTGCGCCCTCACACCCCTGCTTCCCCCCTCCCTCATCCGCTTCTCTCCTGCTTCACCCTGTTCGTCCCAGCCCCTCTCTCCCGCACGCCCGTGCGCCCGTCTCCCATCACCGCAACCCACCCACCCGTCAAGCCTGAGGCCGTCGCGCGCACGCCCTCCGCTGCCTTATTCCGCTGCCCAGGTGTGCAAGAACCCCCGCAACCCGGGCTTCAACCACTACCTCTTTGAGTCGGTGGCGGCGCTCATCCGCCACGCCGGCGCCTCCAACCCCGGCATGATCGACACGTTTGAGCAGCTGCTCTTCCCCGCCTTCAACCACGTGCTCCAGCAGGTGAGCGCGTGCGGCTGGTCCCACACGCACAGAGGCCTCGCGGAAGGCTCAGGACTGTCCTGGGCCAGCTCGCGCAGCGCGCGTGGGATTGCGATGGCAGAGCAGGCGATCACCGGGGCCGCGCTGCTCCCGTGGTTGGGCGCCGTTGGGTCGGTCGCTGCGCAGGACGTGCAGGAGTTCCACCCCTACGTGTTCCAGATCTTTGCGCAGCTCATTGAGCTCCGGCCGGCGCCGCTCCCAGCCGTCTACCTGCAGGTGTGTGGACGAACGCGTGCGGGTGTCCCGGCGGGCGGGCGGGCACGTGCGCGTGCAGGCTGCGAGGTGCGGCGGCCAGGCCCAGGAGGGGTGAGGAGGTGTCACCGAGGCGGGCCCCACGTCGCCTACCTGCAGCCGCGCCTGGCTGTTGAACGGCAGGGACTGACGCCAGCGCCCGCACCGCCGCATCCCTGCTTGTCACGGCTTGCTACACTCGCGTCCTGAGTTGCGATCGTGCGCTGCGGCCTGCGTACGTGCGCAGATCTTCCCGCCGCTGCTGCACCCCCAGTTCTGGGAGCGGTCGGGCAACGTGCCGGCGCTGGTGCGCCTGCTGCAGGTGAGCCGCCCACCGCTCGCCCAGCGGGTGCAACGCAACTCTTATCGACTTGCTCGACCGCCACCACCGCCGTCTAGGTTTCGCGCCACGAGCGCAAGGGCGTTGATCACCACCGCAGCATCAGCACCAGCACCACCGCTGCCACTGCGCCGCCGCCCCGCCGCGCCGCAGGCGTACCTGAGCAAGGCGGGCGGCGAGGTGGTGTCGGGCGGGCACCTGCTGGCCGTGCTCGGAGTCTTCCAAAAGCTCATCTCCTCAAAGGTGTGACTTGACTGGGGATGTGAATGCGGCTGGGGCAAGCACGCAGTCCTCTCTTGTGTGTCCGAGACTGTGCCTCCCTGCCCAGCGGTGCAGCCCTTGAGCGAAGGAAGCTGCGGCGCCGTGGCGTTTGCAAGCGGCGAGCTGAGCGCGTGGCGTGGCGTGGCGGTGGCGTGGCGCAGGCGCACGACCACGAGGGGTTCCACATCCTGTGCGCGCTGGTGGAGAACGTGCCCCAGGCGGCGTATGACCCCTACCTCGGCACCATCTTCACCCTGCTGTTCACCAGGCGCGTGCGGTGGTCTCGGGGGAGGTGGCCTTGGGGAAGGGAGGTGGCCTTC
>VFQP010003392.1_pt1 | contig 16198 bp, 14 predicted proteins | sample 3512351 | NCBI WGS metagenome assembly VFQP01 (sample SAMN10412372, study PRJNA504923) | tailings metagenome | isolation source: Relicate 1 Philex TSF1 revegetated site | place: Philippines: Tuba, Benguet | collected 2017-08-29 | reverse complement strand
TAAAAATTTAATTTTATCATTAGGCATATCTGTAGCTACAATGTCGGTAAGCTGCAGCAAAGATGATGAAGCCGAACAGCCTGCACCGGTAGTTTACGCAGAAGAAAATCCTTTGGCGAAATATTATGAGACTACAGGATTTACAACATCTTCAGATTTTATCAATGCGGGAGATTACGAATTCGGGCTTGCTTTTACACCAAAAGTGAAAGGTAAAATCAATGCTCTGGTTGTGAAACTTCCTGCGGTCAATTCCAATCTGAGGGTTACTGTCTGGGATTATGCCACTAAGACAGTGTTAAGATCTGAAACGGTGAATGTAGGATCTGCCAATACGGAGATTGTAAAAAGTATTCCTGAAATGGTTTTGGAAAAAGATAAAATGTACTTTATATCCATGAATTCAAATGACTGGTATAAAAAAAATAAACCAGATAATTCTAATGCAGTATATCCTGTAACTGCCGGAAATATTGTTTTTTATGAATACAGATGGGTTTCGGGTACTGCACAAAACTGGCCAACCAATGTGTCTTCTAATTATAATGCAGGAGACTTAAGTTTCAAATTCCAGCAAATTAATTAACCAATCATTCTTACATATTAACAAAAAAGGCTGTATCAACTATTGAAACAGCCTTTTTTTAGTAATAAAAACATATTAAACTTTCAGCAGTTCAATAGTTCGTTCCGGAGATTCTGCAGAGAAAACTGCATTTCCGGCAACCAAAACATCTGCTCCTGCATCAAATAATTTTGAAGCATTGTCTAGATTAACTCCGCCGTCAATCTCAATCAACGCTGTGGAATTGTTGCTGAGAATTAAATCCTTAGTTTCAGCAATTTTTTTATAGGTGTTTTCAATAAACTTTTGTCCGCCAAATCCAGGGTTTACACTCATCAGCAATACCAGATCTACGTCTGCAATAATATCTTCCAGCATAAGAACAGGTGTAGAAGGATTCAGCACGACTCCGGCTTTTACCCCTTTGCTCTGAATGTGATGAATAGTTCTGTGAAGATGGGTGCATGCTTCATAATGTACTGAGATAAGATCTGCTCCGTGATCAACAAATTCATCAATATATTTTTCTGGTTCTACTATCATCAGATGGACATCTACAAACTTACTGGCATGCTGCTGCACAGTTTTCATAACCGGAAATCCAAATGAAATATTCGGAACAAATCTGCCATCCATTACATCAATGTGAAACCAGTCTGCCTGAGAATTGTTCAGCATTTCGATATCTCTTTGCAGATTCCCGAAGTCTGCGGATAAAAGGGAAGGAGCAATAAGCTTCGTTTTCATTTTTACTTTTTATACTTTACTTTTATTTCTTTTTTCAGATTGATTAACTAAAATAAGTCAACAGGAAAATTCCCAGACATATAATTAATTCAATTATTGTTAGTCTGATATGATGTATTTTAGTGACCAATAGTCTGTCAATTATAAATAGTCCTAAAGGAATAAAACTAAAAATCATTAGCATTTCCAGAACCATATTATATGCTGATCCTATTTTAGGAGGATTGAAAACCCTATATACTGTTAAAAAAGCAATATATACAAAGAATAAAGCAGTTATAACAGATATAAAAGTAGGTTTCCGGACTAGATAATTATAGACAGCTTTCATTTCACTATGTACTTGTCTCTTTTACTTATTAATGATACTTCAGCTTCATTTCCGGTGTGATTTTCAGAATCGTTTCATAGATCAGCTGAATAACATTCCCCACATCTTCTTTTGCAACCATTTCTACTGTTGTGTGCATATAGCGCAAAGGTAAGGAAATCAGCGCACTCGGAACACCGCCGTTAGAATGGGCAAATGCGTCTGTATCTGTTCCGGTTGCTCTGCTCGCAGCGGCTCTTTGAAAAGGAATTTCTTTTTCTTTTGCAGTTTCGATGATTAGCTCCCTTATTTTATGATGTACACTTGGCGCAAAAAATACTACGGGGCCATTTCCGCATTTTTGATCTCCTTCTTTTTTCTTCTCAATCATCGGAGTGGTGGTATCGTGGGTTACATCAGTAACAATAGCGATGTTGGGTTTGATGGTGTCGGCAATCATGTCTGCTCCGTAAAGACCCACTTCTTCCTGCACGGAATTGGTAATATATAATCCGAATGGAATTGTTTTTTTATTTTCTTTTAGTAGTCTTGCTACTTCTGCAATCATAAATCCGCCGATTCTGTTATCCAAAGCGCGGCATACAAAATACCGGTCATTCATTTCAAAAAACTCATCGGGATAGGTAATCATGCATCCTACAAAAATTCCTAGTTCTTCTACTTCCTGTTTTGAAGTAGCTCCGCAGTCAATGAAAATATTTTCAATTTTAGGAGTAGGTTCATTCTGGTTGGCACTTCTGGTGTGAATGGCGGGCCAGCCAAAAACTCCTTTTACGATTCCTTTTTCTCCGTGAATATGCACAACTTTTGAAGGTGCAATGGTCTGATCAGAGCCGCCGTTTCTGATTACATATATCAATCCGTCGTCTGTAATGTAGTTTACATACCACGAGATTTCGTCTGCATGTGCCTCAATCACGACTTTAAATTCTGCTTCAGGGTTGATGATCCCATAACAGGTTCCGTAGTGATCAACTTCAATTTTATCTACAAAAGGAGTGATATACTCCATCCATATTTTTTGTCCTTCATGCTCGTAACCTGTTGGTGATGATGTGTTTAAATATTTTTCAAGGAATTTGATTGATTTCTTTTCAAATTTCATATAAAAGGAATGATTTTTGTTATTAAAACTTGCTATTAATACCTGTAAAAATAATGAAATTTCATAAAATTGCCCTCCTTTTTCTGATCTTTTTGGGAGTGCATCTATTCGGGCAGCGAGATTCTGTAATTGCTAAGTCATTGGATCAATATCCTCAGGACCTGCTTCAGAAGGATGAATTTGGGAATCTGTACTATTATGATGAAAGACAGAAAGCCAAAATCTACGAAATCAATGGCGAAACGGTCGTGGTGATGGATGAGCTTACTCTTTTAAACAAACCAAGATTCAATAATCAGTTAGATAAAAATTATTATTTCTTTCTTAATAAAAAACTGTACAGGGTATATCCTCTCTTTTTAACAGCATTGCAGCAGTATCGCGATATTAAAGTTGAAATGGATGATATGAACACTTCGGCAAGACGTAAATATGTGAAAGACAGACAGAATATGCTTGCTGATCAGTATGAAAAGCAGTTAAGAGATTTAACCACAACAGAAGGTCAGGTTTTTGCAAAACTGATGAACCGTGCCACAGGAAAAAATGTTTTTGAGATCATAAAAGAACTTCGTGGAGGATGGAGCGCTTTTTGGTGGAATCTTAAGGGGAAAATGGCAGATATAGATTTGAAAGATCAATACAATCCCTACAGAAACCGAACTGATGAATATCTGGAGTCTTTGCTGCAATCTAACTGGAATTCAGGTTATTTGGAACCATATCCGGGAGCAAAAGATTTTAGAGTTTCCAAATAACGTTTTATGAAAAAAATACTCATTATTTACCTTGTCGCTTTTGTAGCAGGCTCTTTATTTTCTCAGGAACTAGGAAGAGGGTATAAAAGTTCTGAAGTTGAAAAAAATGATTGTATCACTTTCATAGATGAAGAGAAAATCAAAAGTAAGATTGGATCTGACCGCAGATTGATTGGCTTTATTCCCGGGACTTTAGGTAGGGATAAAAAGAACAGACCTCCGTTGAATTGTGAGACAAGTCACGGAAAGATTACAATCTTCTACATTGTAAATAAAAATGGTGTTGTAATTTATGCGAGAAGAGAAGACGGTCTGGAAGACGTATGCGTAGTTTCTTCGGTTGTCGGCTGGGTTCAGAAATACGTAAAAGCAGAGAGATCCTCAGACTTGTCTTACGGCAGATATACTATTGATATTTAAATCGTTCTTTCAGTTTGTCAAAAACAATTCTGTCAACCGGAAGTGTAAAAGGATTTTCTTCTTCATCAATAGGAATCCAATCTGTTTTTTCGATGCACGGATCCAAAATAATAAAATCTTCTTCATTAATGATGTTTACAAGATAATATACGGTGATCAGTTGCTCATTATCCCTGAATCTGGATACTAAAAAATCTTCCTGAGTATAAAGATGTTCAGCAATTTCTATATTTACATTCAGTTCTTCCTCAAATTCTCTTTTCAGGCAGTCGGTTAAGCCTTCCCCGTATTCCAGTCCGCCGCCGGGAAATTTCATCAAAGGCTGTCCGGCATATTCTTCAAAAAGAGTCAGAACTTTCCTGTCTTTTACAACACATGCATACACTCTTACATTAAAGCTGTTGATCATAATAATAATTTGTACAGCTAAAGTAAGGAAAAATATTTTGAAACGTATACTGAAACATGAAAGTGAATATCATGCTGTAAACCAGATAAAAGAATGTCCGGTTCGTAAATTTTACAGTTTCACAGCATTAATCATCTCTCTCTTTCCCGGAGGTCCCTGCTTTTTTTCTACTTTAAAATTAAGCTCTTCCAAAATTCTTCTTACGCTGCCCTTTGAGGAATAAGTGGTAAGAAGTCCGAAGGAATTCATTTTCTCCGAAACCATTTCAAATAAAGGTTTTTCCCAAAGATCTGGTTGAACTCTGGCTCCGAAACAGTCAAAATAGACGAGGTTAATCTTTGGCAAATCAATGTTTCTGAGATCAAAGAAATCACATTGAATCTTTTTAAGGTGGAAGCCTTTAATAATTTCTACTGATTTTTCCCATTCGCAGGTATGAATTTTATGGTAAATATTTTTTAACTCAGGATTATCAAATAATTCAAAATACGCAAGATCTTTAACTTCCGTTTCATTTATGGGATATTTTTCAAGAGAATAGTAATTGATAATATGATTTTTGTCAGTTTTTAAATATTCATTAATTGTTACCAAAACATTCAAACCTGTTCCAAAACCGAGTTCTAAAATGTTAATTTCGTAATCATAAACTAAATTCAATCCATTTTTGATAAACACGTGTTCTGCTTCCTGCAATGCTCCGTGATGAGAATGGTAGTTTTCGTTTAATTCGTTGATAAATAGTGTTTTACTGCCGTCTTTTGTGATTTTAATTTCTCTGTTCAAGGTATTTTTTTTTCAAATTTAACCTAAAATTTTTATATTTAAAAAATTATGTTAAATTTGTAGAACATCATAAAAATTTTAAGAAATGATAATTCAAAAAACTGAAAACTCCAGAATTTCTGCTTTCGATCCTAATAATTTTTCTTTTGGAAATACTTTCATAGATCATATGGTGATCTGTGAGTACGAAAACGGAAAGTGGGGGGAGGTAAAATTGGTTCCATACGGTCCTTTGCAATTCACACCGGCAATGATGGGAGTAAATTACGGACAGGCATGCTTTGAAGGAATGAAAGCCTATAAAGACAAAGACGGACAGGTTTTCCTTTTCAGGCCTGAGAAGAATTTTGAACGTATCAATAAATCCGCAAAGCGTCTTGCAATGCCTGAAGTAACCGAAGAAATGTTTCTGGAAGGGCTAAAAGCATTGGTAGATATTGACAGAGACTGGATTCCTCAAGGTGAAGGAATGTCTTTATATATAAGACCTTTGATCTTCGCGACTGAAGAAGCTTTGAAAGCAAGAGTTGCCAATAAATATATGTTTGCTATTGTAGCTACACCGGCAAAAATGTACTATACAGAACCTGTTTCCGTAAAAATTTCGGATCATTATTCAAGAGCAGCTAATGGAGGAGTAGGATCTGCGAAAGCGGCAGGAAATTATGCAGCAGCATTTTACCCTACGCAATTAGCCATCGAAGAAGGTTATGAACAGATTATCTGGACCGATGATGCAACACACGAGTATTTTGAGGAAAGCGGAACGATGAATGTTTTTGTAAGAATCAATGATACGATCTTCACACCGCCTACTTCAGAAAAAATTCTTGACGGTGTAACAAGAGACAGCTTTATTCAGCTTGCTAAAAAGAGAGGGATAGAGGTGAAGATTGAGCCTGTAAAAGTAAAAGATGTGATAGAGGCTCAGAAAAACGGAACTTTAAAAGAAGTTTGGGGAGTGGGTACTGCTGTGGTTACTACTGTTTTTCAGGCATTGGGGTATAATGGAGAAAAACTTGAGCTTCCGAGACTTTCGGATGAAGAAAGTTATGCAGTAACACTTAAAAATGATCTGGTAAACTTACAGACTAATCTTTCAGAAGATCCTTTTGGATGGAGAGTATTGGTAGATCATGCTATGGAAACAGTATAATCTATTATAAATATTGATTAAAGCCGGTTTTTTTCCGGCTTTTTTTATTGCAGGTGGAGTGTTTTGGATTGTAATTTGTTTTAAATTCCAGTGTTTTTCTAAGAGAATAACCGGAAAGTTTGACGTCTAAATTACCATAAAATTCCGTAATTTTGCACAGCGTGATTTTCTGGTAAAATCGCTCCAAATTATGAGTAAATCAACAGAATATATAGAAGTTTACGGTGCACGTGAACACAATCTTAAAAACATCAATGTAAAAATTCCGCGCAACGAATTGGTTGTGATAACCGGGCTTTCCGGCAGTGGAAAGTCTTCACTGGCATTCGATACCATTTTTGCTGAAGGTCAGCGACGTTATATTGAAACTTTTTCTGCTTATGCAAGACAATTTTTGGGAGGATTGGAACGTCCGGATGTAGATAAAATTGAAGGACTGTCTCCCGTGATTGCCATCGAACAGAAAACCACCAACAAAAATCCTCGTTCTACCGTAGGAACGGTTACCGAACTGTACGATTTTCTCCGACTGTTATTCGCAAGGGTTTCAGATGCCTATTCACAGACTACCGGAAAAAAACTGGTAAGCTATACCGAAGATCAGATTCTGGAAACCATCAAAGAAAACTATAAAGGCGAAAAAATTATGCTGATGGCTCCCGTGGTGCGTTCCAGAAAAGGACATTACCATGAGCTTTTTGTACAGATGGCAAAAAAAGGTTACGGACAGGCAAGAATCGACGGCGAATTGCAGGATATTGAATATGATCTGAAACTTGACCGTTATAAAACCCATGATATTGATATTGTGATTGACCGCTGGATTATCGGTGAATCTGCCTCAGAAGCCAGAATGGAAAAATCTCTGCGTACCGCTATGGAAATGGGAGAGGGCTTGATCGGCATTCAGAAATTAGGAAGCAATGATATAGAATATTTTTCTAAAAATCTGATGGATGCAGAAACCGGTCATTCTTTGGCATTGCCGGAACCGAATACGTTTTCTTTTAATTCACCAAAAGGAAGCTGCCCCAATTGTAAAGGTTTGGGTACCATCAAAAAAATCAACACCGATTATTTTGTTGAAAATCCTAAATTGTCAATCAATCAGGGAGGTTTGCTGCCTTTGGAAGATATTAAGTCAAATAAATATATTCTTTCCCAAATTAAAAATATTCTGGAAATTTTTGGGCTGGATTTATCAACAGCTTTTAAAGATATACCGGAAGAGGCGCTGAATTATATTTACAACGGATGTCATAAAGAATTCAATAAAGATCTTAAATACGCAGGAATTACCAAAAAGATAAAGGTAAGTTTTGATGGGCTGATTCCTTTCATGGAAGAAATCATTGAGGAACGAGAATCTTATGAAGCCATCATGCTGGAAAGACATTTTACAACGGAAGAAACCTGTCCGGTGTGTAAAGGAACCCGTCTTCAGCAGGGAAGTCTGAGTTTTAAAATCGACGGAAAGAATATTGCAGAAGTCAATGCTTTGAGTTTAATTGATTTAAAAGAATGGCTGGCTGAGGTAAAAGATAAATTTTCAGAAAAAAATAAAATTATTGCTCATGAGATTTTAAAGGAAATCGAAACCAGACTTCAGTTCTTGCTGGATGTAGGTCTTGATTATCTGAGTCTGAGCAGAAGCTCCAGAACACTTTCCGGCGGAGAATCCCAAAGAATCCGTCTCGCAACGCAGATCGGTTCGCAGCTGGTGAATGTTCTTTATATTTTAGACGAACCAAGTATTGGTCTTCACCAGAGAGACAATGAAAGACTGATCAATTCACTGAAAAATCTTCGTGACATCGGAAATTCTGTTTTGGTGGTAGAACATGATAAAGACATGATTCTGGAAGCTGATGAGGTCTTAGATATTGGTCCGAGAGCCGGAAAATTTGGCGGAGAAATTCTCTGGCAGGGAAAACCTGAAGATCTGGTAAAAGCGGACACCATCACTGCACAATACATCAACGGTAAAAGAAAAATAGAAATTCCTGCAGAAAGACGAAAAGGAAACGGTAAAAATATCGTGTTGAAAGGTGCAACCGGAAACAATCTTAAAAATGTTACACTTGATATTCCGCTAGGAAAATTGGTCGTTGTTTCAGGAATTTCCGGAAGTGGAAAATCTTCTTTGATCAACGGAACTTTGTATCCTATTCTTAACAAACATTTTTACAGAGCTGTTCAGGAACCTTTACCGTATAAAAAAATTGAAGGTCTTGACAATATTGATAAAATTGTAGATGTAGACCAGACTCCGATTGGAAGAACGCCACGTTCCAATCCTGCAACCTATACAGGAATGTTTACCGACATCCGAAATCTTTTTGCCGAATTGCCGGAATCTAAAATCCGAGGTTATAAACCGGGAAGATTTTCTTTCAACGTAAAAGGCGGAAGATGCGAAACTTGTCAGGGAGGCGGTTTAAAGGTTATTGAAATGAATTTTTTACCCGATGTGTATGTTCACTGCGAAACCTGTAACGGAAAACGTTTCAACAGAGAAACGCTGGAAGTCCGTTACAAAGGGAAATCAATTTCTGATGTATTGGAGATGACAATTGATGAAGCCGTAGAGTTCTTCCAGCCAATTCCTAAAATTTTCGCAAAAGTAAAAACGCTGCATGATGTTGGTTTGGGATATATTACGCTTGGTCAGCAGTCTACCACGCTTTCGGGAGGAGAAGCGCAGCGTATCAAACTGGCAACAGAACTTTCAAAAAGGCAGACCGGAAACACTTTATATATTCTTGATGAGCCAACAACCGGACTTCATTTTGAAGATGTGAAAATTCTGATGGAAGCCATTAATAAACTGGTTGAATTGGGCAACTCATTCATTATTATTGAACATAATATGGATGTTATTAAATTGGCAGACCATATCATCGACGTGGGTCCTGAAGGCGGAAAACACGGCGGACAAATCGTTGCACAGGGAACACCTGAGGAAATTATTAAATCTAAGAAGAGTCTGACAGGGAAGTTTTTGAAGAAGGAGATGGAATGATAATCAGTAGCTCTGTCAAGGTTCTAAATTTTGACTAGGCTGGAGGATCTGTAACTAAAGTATTTCGTTTTAAGATCTAGTAGATTCCACCTTTTCACTTGTTTTTCGTAATCATGGTTGTCTTTGCGAGAAGCGAAATAAAAAAAAATCTTTTATAAGAAAGTTGTAAACTTACATATTACAAAAAATCCGTCTCACTTGAGAGACGGATTTTATATTTATGAATGAAAACAGAATTATTCTGTATCATATTTGCTGATTACTTTTTGGGTAACTCCCGAGCTGCTGAATCCTCCATCATGGAAAAGATTCTGCATTGTAACTTTTTTGGTAAGATCTGAGAAAAGCGTTACACAGTAATCTGCACATTCCAAAGCAGTTGCGTTACCAAGAGGAGACATATCTTCGGCATAGCCAAGAAAACCTCCAAAACCTTTCACGCCACTTCCTGCCGTAGTCGGAGTAGGAGACTGGGAAACAGTGTTGACACGCACTTTTCTTTCTCCCCAATAGTTTCCAAAAGTTCTTGCAATGCTTTCAAGATACGCTTTATTGTCAGACATATCGTTATAATCAGGAAATGTTCTCTGAGCAGCAATGTAAGTAAGCGCCAGAATGCTTCCCCATTCATTCATACAGTCTTTCTCGTAAGCCACTCTCATTACTTTGTGGAAAGAAACAGCAGAGATGTCCCATCCTTTTTCTAACCAGTCATAGTTCATTTCTGTATAATGTTTACCTTTTCTTACATTGATAGACATTCCTATGGAGTGGAGGATAAAATCAATTTTACCAAATTTTGCGATAGCGGCATCAAAAAGCTTTTCGAGATCTTCAATAGAAGTTGCATCTGCACCAATTACTTCCGAGCCTGTTTTTTCTGCTAATCCGTTCAGCTCGCCCATTCTCAGAGCGATGGGAGCATTAGATAAAATAAATTCAGCACCTTCTTCGTGGCATCTTTCAGCAACTTTCCATGCGATAGATTGTTCATTAAGGGCTCCAAAAATAATTCCCTTCTTGCCTTTAAGTAAACCGTATGACATAATTTTTTAATGTTAATTTGATTACAAATGTAGCAATAATTTGTGTTTAGAGCATAATAAAAACGAAGCCTTCGTAAAAAAGACTTCGTTTTTCTCTGATAATATATAAAAGACTAAAAAACTATTAATTTGTTTTCTTGTTCCATTCTGCCTTTACGTCTTCAGCAGCATCTTTAGTTTTCTCCCATGCATCATTGGCCCCGTCTTTAATATCTTCCCAGGTTTCAGATACATTTGCCTTTACTCTGTCGAACCAGTCTTCCTGAGTAGCTTCCTGATCATTATTTCTTTTTTCGTTGATATAGTCTCTGGCTCTGTCTGCCAAATCACTTACTTTCCACTTTGCATCATTAGCCGTGTTTCTTAAAGAATTTTCTGTGTTGTCAACCGCTCTTTCAGCTTTGTTGTAATCTTGATTTTCCATAATATTGATATTTAGTGTTAATTTAATTATAGTAGAAGAGACAAGAAGTGTTCCTAATAGAAAAATTGATTTGTTAAAATTTTCATAAATCTTTAGTTTTTAAACATAACGCAAGTTCATACATCACATTATTATGATTGTGAATTCACTTAGTTTATGGTATTTTTCACATTAATAAGCAATGCTTTATGGTATTTTTATATGAATTATTAATAATTTATACTAATTTTGTATCAAATGAAAACTAATGAAAACAAAATTAATTGTTGCCTTTATTGCTGTCTTAATTTCAATTATTGCATGTGGACAGGTTGGGATAGGTACAACAAATCCTCATCCATCATCTATCTTACATCTTAGCAGCACAAACAAAGGACTTTTATTGACCAGCATTTCTTTATCATCAGTAACCGATGCGTCCACTATTCCTTCTCCTTCTTCTGGACTTCTGGTCTGGAATAACGGAAGTGGAGGACTTACTCCTGCAGGTCTGTATTACTGGAATAATTCTCAGTGGAATTTTTTATCTGCAACAGGAAGTGGAAGTGCTACAACAGGCTGGAATACCAACGGAAGCAATATTGGATCATTTTCCGGAGCTTCCACTACATTGTCAATTGGAACCTCAACATTTGATGATCTTATTTTTAAAGTGAACAATATAAATGCGGGGCGCCTCGGTACCAATGGCTCAGTTGGTTTTGGAACGGGAACTTCTTCTTCACAGAATGGAGTTGCTATAGGAACCAATTCGACAGCAAACAACAATGAAAGTACGGCAATAGGAGCAGGCTCAAATGCTGCAGGCTTTCAGTCTCTTGCTCTGGGATACAATGCAAAAACAAATTCCAATAACGAAACGGCTGTAGGTAATAATGCACAAACAAACGGACAAAATTCTACTGCACTGGGCACGGGAACCAATGCTTCGGGGCAAAATTCTACAGCATTAGGATTTGGAGCATCAACGGCACAGGCTAACGCTATTGTTATTGGTAATAGTAGTGCTAACGTAGGGATCGGAACAGGTACGCCCAATACTGCTGCAAAAATAGATGTAAACGGACAGTACAAACTTGGAGAGAGAGGAAGTATTCACAAAAATCAGATAAGTTTTGAAGTATGGCCGTCAGTTTCAATTGCAGGTTTGCAGTCAGGAAGAACCACCACAATCAATATTCCGATACCGGCAGCATTGCAACCTGCTTCCAGCCGGGCAAGTATTGTAGTTTCTCCGGCAAATGACTTTGCAGGAATTTCAGAGTTTGGGATAAATAATCCACGCCTCACTTCCACTTCCAACATAACGATCAATGTCACCAATATTACGAACGGGACAGCCAGTTTAAACTCAGGACATTTTTATGTAACAATTAATGAATTTTAAGCCAAAACCAAGGTACAATTGAAAAGGATTGCAATCTGCAATCCTTATTTTTTACTTAATAATTCTTTCTAAAACCCATTCAATCAGCTTTTTTTCGGAAGCCTGATGATCAGAAGAAAATTCGCCGCGTCTTCTGTTGGCGATCACATTATTGACCGTAATTGCTTTATGACCTAACAATTTTGAAAAAGCATAAATTGCCGAAGTTTCCATTTCGAAATTGGTAATTCCCAAATCATTTAAAGTTTCAAGAAATTTTTCGTCCAGAGCTTTTAAACGAAGTTGTCTTCCCTGCGGAGCATAAAATCCCGGAAAAGTAGCAGTATTTCCATGATAAGCTGCATCTTTATACAATTCGCCCAATTCTTCAGACCATTCTGAGAAATAAAGCATTGGCTTAATCTTCTGGTAAGGAAAATTTTCATAAAAATTTTTAGAAAAATCATTCTCAAAATGATAGTCCTGATAAAAATTCATCAATCCGTCTAAACCTACAACATTCTGAGTAACGAGCATATTATCTACCTTTACATCAGGATTTACACTTCCGCATGTTCCCATTCTGAAAAGGCTTAATGACTGGTGTTCTTTTTTGAATTCTTTATTTTTCAGATCAATATTCACCAATGCATCAAGCTCATTCATGACAATATCAATATTTTCTGTCCCAATTCCTGTGGACATCACAGAAATTCTTTCACCACGCAAAGTTCCGGTATGGGTATAAAACTCACGTTTGTTCTTTTTGATTTCAATAGTATCGAAGTATTGCGAAACTTTCGGAACTCTGTCGGGATCACCTACCAATATTATTTTTTCGGCAATATCTTCAGGTAAAAGATTCAGATGATATACACTTCCGTCCGCATTAAGCACCAGTTCTGAAGCAGCAAGTTTATTGAGCATTTTATTATAATTTATGTATTCAGTTTAAATTTCGGGGAGTTAAAATTACTAAATTTTAGGTGAATAAAAGATAAACATTATTTAATTCGCTGTTAAAACTGCTGTAATGTTCAGATAATAGTTTTGCAGCATGAAAATATATCCGTTATTTATCTTCGCTGTTTTTTTTGGCTTTTTAGTAATGTCTTTTGAGACCGTTGATAAAGGTGTGAAAGTAAAAAATAATTTTATTTCTTCCGCATTATTAGACTTTAAAATAAAGGTAGAAAAGCTTAAAACTGATGCATATCTTTTTCAGGACGAGAAAGCAGATATAGAAACCGTTCGCAAATCGCTTTCATCTGCAAGAAACGCCTATAAAGAGATTGAGTTTTATATAGCTTATTATTATCCCGAGTTTGCTAAAACTCATCTGAATGCGGCCCCTTTATTCAGAATAGAAGCAGCCGGAACTTCTGCTTTTACATTACCTCCGGAAGGATTGCAGGTTTTGGACGAACTCATTTTTTCAGATGAAGCTTCTGATAACAAACAAAAAATTATTGAAATCACAGACTTTTTATATAACAACTTTAATAATTTTTATCTGAGTGCATCCAAAAACGGAATGACTCAGGGAGTCAATAAAAGCCTTCCTTTACGGATTGAGCTGATCAGGATTTATACCTTAGGACTTACCGGATTTGATACTCCCGGTTCACTCAACATTTCGGAAGAAGCGGGACATGCTTTACTTGGAATAAAAAAATACATCAAAGACAACCTTTACTTCCGAAACTTTGCAACAGAAAAAGCCGACCGTTTGCTGTCTGATGCCATTTCCTATCTTTCAGCTCATAAAGATTTTGATAGTTTTGACCGGATTGAATTTTACAAAAAACATCTGCAGCCAATTTACGAAGAAATGGGAAAATGGGATGGAAATGCCGATGAACTAAAGGAGTTTTCAGGCTGGAATCCATCCAGTAAAAATATTTTCAGCAGTGATTTCCTGAATCCGTATTTTTATACGCTTCTGAAAGATACAGAAGATAATCATCATCTGAGAAATCTGGGAAAAAGGATTTTTTACGACAAAACATTAAGCGATAACGGAAAAATGAGCTGTGCAAGCTGCCATTTACCGGAAAATGCTTTTACAGATTTGCAGCCAAAATCTTTAAGTAATATTGAAGGTAAAACTGTTCTCAGAAATTCTCCGTCTCTTTATAATGCTGTTTTTGCGAAGAGATTTTTTTACGATATGAGGGCGTTTTATCTTGAGCAGCAGGCTGAACATGTAATTTATAACAGCGATGAGTTTAATACAAGCTACGAAAGCATCATTAAGAAGCTTAAAGCAGATTCAGACTATAAAAAAGCATTCAGAAAAGCTTATAAAAACTCAGAAATCAATCAGAAAACTTTTTCTAAGGCATTGAGTTCCTATGTTGCATCACTTTACTCGTTTGATAGTGATTTTGACCGTTTTATGAGAAATGAACTGGAAGTCTCTGAAGATGTAAAAAAGGGTTTTAATCTTTTTATGGGAAAAGCCAATTGTGCCACCTGTCATTTTGCACCTCACTTTTCAGGACTTGTTCCTCCATTTTTTAATGAAAACGAATCTGAAGTTTTGGGCGTGACGAAAAATCCGCTTCAGAAGTTTCCTTTAGAAATAGATTCTGACAAGGGAAGAGTTAACAGTAACGTAAAAAAGGAAAACTCGTGGATTTATGAAAATTCTTTTAAGACAGTAACGGTAAGAAATATTGCCCTTACGAAACCTTATTTTCACAACGGAGCATTCAGTACGCTGGAAGAAGTTGTGGATTTTTATAATGAAGGCGGAGCAGAAGGATTGGGTTTAAAAATAAATAATCAGACTTTACCTGCGGATAAACTCAATCTTTCGTCTCAGGAAAAGCAGCAGATTATTTCTTTCCTTAATTCACTTACGGATATAAGTAAAGTAAAGTCTGAAGGTAAATAAGGATTTTTAACAATAATTTAATCCTCGTAATATTCAGTTTTTGATTTGTTAATTTTTGGATTAGTTTATTTAAAACCTTATTAATAAAGACTTGGCAAAGATCAGATAGTTTTGCAACAGTAAAATAAAAAGTATTAAAATGAAGAAAAAACTACTTACAGTTGCTATGCTTGCATCAATGGCAGGCTCACTGCTTCACGCACAGACTACCATTTTCGGACAGGGATCATCATGGAGCTACAACGACAGCAATGTGGCGTTGCCGGCTCAATGGAAAAATGCAGACTACAATATTACTTCCTGGGCTTCCGGAAACGGACCATTAGGTTATGGTGATCCGGTAACCACAACCATCAATTCAGGATTGATCACAGCTTATTTTGCAAAAGATTTTACAGTAAATCTGGCAGATTTAAGCGATAATATGGAATTTGGTGTAAGGAGAGATGATGGTATCATAGTGTATCTTAACGGACAGGAAGTCATAAGAGATAATATGCCTTCGGGAACCGTTACCCACAACACATTTTCCATTACTACAATAGACGGAGCTGCGGAAACAGCGATCAATCTTTTTACCATTCCGAAAAATAAGTTTGTACAGGGTGTCAACAGAATTTCTATCGAATTACATAACAGAAGTGCAACAAGCTCTGATCTTACAATAGATGCTTATCTGAAAACCACTGTACCTGTGACACCGCCTGTCAATACATGTACCGGAACTCATATCAGCTGCTTTACATCTATCGTACCTACAAGCCAGACTTCTAAACTTATTATTCCTGCAGAACATGCATATCAGATGATTTTGAAAGAGGGTGACAGCTATACCGAAGGTGGAGGAATGGTAGGTGGTCTAAATGACTTTACCGGTTATGTGCCAAAAAACTCAAGCAGTGTAGATGGTTATCTGTCTGTGAACCACGAGACCAATCCGGGTGGTGTAACGATGGCTGAAATCAATTACAATCCTACAACAAAACTTTGGCAGCTTACCAAATCAAGAGGAGTGAGCTTTTCTGCACCAAGTCTGGTACAGACCATCAGAAACTGTTCAGGAGGCGTTACTCCGTGGGGAACAATTGTTACTGCTGAAGAATCTGTAACAGGAAATGATACCAATGCAGACGGTTATAAAGATTACGGCTGGCTGATTGAAAT
>VFQP010003390.1_pt1 | contig 16202 bp, 23 predicted proteins | sample 3512351 | NCBI WGS metagenome assembly VFQP01 (sample SAMN10412372, study PRJNA504923) | tailings metagenome | isolation source: Relicate 1 Philex TSF1 revegetated site | place: Philippines: Tuba, Benguet | collected 2017-08-29 | reverse complement strand
GCCCTCCGCGCCGCCGGCACCGCTGTTGGGGTCGTCGCCAAAGAGGTCATCGCCCAGCCACCCGCCGCCGCCGCCGCCACCCGTCGCGTCAGCGAACGAAAACAGGTCGTCGTTCTGGCCCCGCCGGCCGCCGCGCGCACCGCCCGCGGACGACGACGCCCACTGGCCGTCGCCGGCATAGCCGCCGAAACCATCGTCATAGCCGCCGCCGGCGGACTGCTGCTCGTACCACGACGAGGGCTTGCGGCCGTCGCCGTCCCACGCGGCGCCGCGGCGGCCGCCGCGCCGGCCGCCGGGGCCGGAGTAGAGCGGGGTGGGCACCGGGGCCGGGAAGTTGAGAGCCTGCACACGTGCGTGTGTTTGGGCGTTCCTTTAAACTCATCTAATCTTTGAGTCCGGAGCAAGGCACAGAAAAGAGGGAGGTCCCACTCACCTGCACGTCCACGCCGCCGCCCAGCAGGCCCAGCGCCGCCTGGATCTGCCCCAGCTGCTCCTCCGTCGGCGGCGCCTCCTCCACCACCGCCGGCACCGCCGCCCCGCCCTGGCCCGAACCCTCCTCGTCGGTCACCGCCGTCGCCGCCGCCATGCCGTCGCCCGACGCGTCTGCCGCGCCGCCGCCGCCGCCGGCGCCGGTGCCGCGCCGGCAGATGCGCCAGGCCTCTTCCGCCACCAGCTCGGCAAACTCGGCGGCGCCCATCACACCATCGCCGCCCTGCAAACGGGAGTCGCAGATTGCCTTCAATGGTTGCTTGTCAGGGCTTGGGCTCGAGATAGGCAGCGGAGTCCTGTGAGAGCGGTCCTCACCTGAGCAGGCAGCGCCAGCGCAGCGGCGGCTCCGCCGCTGCCGCCGCCGCCCGCCGCCGCCCGGCACAGCGCCGCCAGCTCTGCGTACGTCCGGCACCTCGGCAGCGCCGCCGCCACGGCGCGTCGGAACGCCGCCGCCAGCTCGGGACCCGCGCCGGCGCCCAGCGCCGCTGCCGCCGCCGCCAGCTGCTGCAGCGCGTGGCCGCCCATGAGCCCGAGCCGGGGCTCGGCGATTTCCAGCAGCTCCGCCGCCAGCGCCTGCACGGCGGCAAGCCCTGGCGAGGGCTCGGGAGAGCCGGCGGGCTTGGCGGAGGCGGCCTTGGCCTTGGCTTTGGCCTTGGCTAGCTTAGCGCTCAGCGCCGGGGAGAGGCGGGCGGAGGAGGGCGCCGTGGTGGCGGAGGGCTGGGGCACGAGGTAGGCCAGGCCAGAGAGGATGGCGCCCGCCGTGGTCTCGTCCACGTCCGGCAGCCTGCGCCGATTTGGTTTGCCGTGTCGCGTGCGGAAATAGGGATCAGGGAAAGGTGGGCGGCGCGGCGAGGGTTACCCCGCGCAAACCTTGTCCAGGTGGAGTTCTCCAGACGGAACCCCCCTTCCCGCACACGAAAAAGACACGACGCACCTGGCGCGGACGGCCTCCACGTAGCTGTCGCGGAGAGCCTGCGACGGCACGTAAAGCGCGGCGGCGGCGGCGGCGCCGCCGCCCGCCGCCGCCGCCGCCGCCAGCGCCGAGCCGAACACGCCCAGCTGCTCGGCCGACAGCGCCGCCAAGCCCCCGCTTAGGGCTTGGCCGGGCATGACGCGCTCGAGCGCGGCGGCGACGCCCTCGTGCAGCTCGGCGCGCAGCGCCGCGAGGGCGTAGGTCAATGAGACGAGGGCTTGCGGGTCCCTGCGGGTCAGGCAGGCCGACGACGAGCCGTTCACCGCTGAGGGTCCGGGCGCCTTGCCTTCATGGCGCCCACAAAAGCAGAAGCGCGTGGAATCATCATCAGGGCAGTCCTGTCCTGTCCTGTGAGCGGGCGCTACGCTGCGTGCGGCCCAGAGCGTCACGGGGCGAGCAGGAGGAGGTGGAAGGGGAGGCGCGCTCACGAGAGGTTGGCGAGGTGCGGGCCCAGTGCCTCCATGGCCGTCGCCAGGAAGCCCACGGGCAGCCGCCAGCCCTGCACAAGGCACGCGCCGACGCATCACAGCCAACGCTTAGACCGCCATTGCGCCGACTGCCCACACCGTCGTCTGCCCGCAGCCCAACCTCCCAGTACGGTGGGTGGGTGGGGTCTACACCACACCTGGCGCGCCAGCGAGGGGCCAGCAGGAAGCACAGCCCCCATGCCACAGGCGCTCCCAAGCCTCCCCCCACCGCACCTGGCGCGCCAGCGAGGCCAGCAGGAAGCACAGCCCGGGGCCGCTCATGTCAAACAGCCGCGGCTTGGCGCTGCGCACCATCGAGGGGAGGTAGTCCGGCGGCAGAGAGCCCCTGCGCTCGTACACGTGAGAGGTGCCAGGGCAGCAACGCTGTCAGCATCGCCACGCGCACGCGAGCGCCGCGGGGTGAACCAAACCCGGGGCTGCGGGCAGTGCCCTCCCAGCCCTGGAGCAAAGGTGCGCAGGGCCGCTGTGCGCGGGCGGTGAGCAAGAGCAGGGAGGGTCACGCAAAGAGGCCAACTCGCTCACCTGGGCTGCGCGTGGAGGGCGTAGGCAGCACCGCCCCATGAACACAAGCAGTGAGCGGGCCACACCGCACAGGCGCTTGAAGAAAGGGCCTGCTCACCGGGGCTGGGCCTGGAGGGCGTAGGCGGCGTTGTCCAGGTCGGCGGGCGTGATGAAGCGGGTGCCGCGCATGGCCTGCGTCAGCGCCGCCTGCGCACGTTGCGCGCAGCACGCATCCAGGGCAGGCAAACAGTCAGCGTGGCGGCGTGGCGAGTCATCGGACAGGATGCCAGAGGGCGTGTGGGAGGGGCTTGGGTCGCGCAGAGGCGCCGGGGAGGGGAGGGGACTGCTCAGCGCGTCAGCGTGTGTGGGGGGGGGGGGGGGTGGGGGGGGGGGAAGGGGGGGGGGGGGGGAGGGAGAGAGGGGCGCACCTGGAGGCAAGAGGTGGGCACGCGGTAGTCCATGGCCACGCAGGCGGCCAGGCAGGCGTACAGCTCGGCCACCTTGAAGCGCTTGGGCTGGGACTGCGGGCACGTGCGCACGCCAAGAGCAGCCGCGCACGTCAACGCACGCGGCGCGCGGGGCCGCGCCTTCGACGGCGCCATCGCGGGGCGTGGGACAGCGCCGTGGCGAGGCGTGGCGCCGCGGGCGTGGCGAGGCTGCCGCCCCACCTGGCGGCGCCGAATGCAAAACGCCCAGCGCGCGGCCGCAAGCCGCGCGGCTTGCGGCCGCGCGCAGAGCAGCGCCGCTGTGGTGCACCGCCACTGCCCCTCACCTTGATGTAGAGCAGCACTGCCTTGGCGGCGCTGGGCTCGCGCACGTTGAGCCGCGCCAGCGCAAACACCACGCCGCACACCTCGTCGCCGCGCATCCTGCGAGGAGCAGCAGCAGCGCCAGCGCCCGGGAGCAACATCATGCTTTTTGGTGGACGCACAGCCTGAGCCCTATCGCGTGACCCACACACGGGGGCAGCGGCTGAGCCTGCTGTGCCACAGGCGCCTGCCCTTTAGCGCCCCGAGCGGCCACTCCTGAGGAGGTGCCGCAAGTGAGCACACTCACACTCCAGGTTGCCCAGGCGCCTGCCCTGAACGCTTCAAGCGGGCACCTACCCCGGCCCAACCACGAACGAAAACGGCCCCAAGCGGTGCCACTCACTGGTCCAGGTTGCCCAAGCACGTGCGCAGCACGCTTCAAGCCGCCACCTGCCCCGGCCCAACCGTACACAGGAGCGGCCCAAAGCGCACTCACTGGTCCAGGTTGCCCAAGCACATGCGCAGCACGCTTCAAGCCGCCACCTGCCCCGGCCCAACCGTACACAGGAGCGGCCCAAAGCGCACTCACTGGTCCAGGTTGCCCAAGCACATGCGCAGCACGCTTCAAGCCGCCACCTGCCCCGGCCCAACCGTACACAGGAGCGGCCCAAAGCGCACTCACTGGTCCAGGTTGCCCAAGCACATGCGCAGCACCCGCGCGACAAACTCGTGCGCGCGGGCGCGGTCGTCGTCGCCGGACAGAGCGCGCTTGGCGGCGCGGCCCGCCTCGCGCGCCATGAGGTCCGAGAAGGGGTCCACCGACCCCAGGCCGCCGCCGCCCTTGGCGCCCTCGCCGTGCTGACCCTGCGGCGCGACCGAATGCACGCGAAAATGCATGCTGGTGCCGTGCTGCCTGTGCGGCGCCGCGCGAAAGCGTGCACGCGCTGCCCCTGCAGCGGCGTCCTTTGCTGCTATTGCGCCAAGCGTCGTGAGGCGCAGCGGGGGCCTGGGCTGGGCGCTAGCGACGAAGCGACGCCTGTGCGGGGGCCCCCTGCTGCACGCCCTGCAGCGCCGCGCGCCTGGCCCCACGGCCAGTGCGTGGAATCCCTGCGCCGCACGCCACACACGGTGCTGCGCACCTGCGCGCCGCTGCTGCTCTGCGGCACGGTGAAGCGCTGCGAGGCCGGCACCACGTGCGCGCTGCCCGTCTGCGCCGAGTCGAGCGAGCCGGGGCCCAGGAGGTCCGCGAGCCGGACCAGCATCTTGTAGGCCAGGCGCTTGTTCTTCTCGAACCTGCGTCGCGAAGAGCGCGTGCTCGCGGCGCCAATGGGTGCCCGCGCGCCCCGCGATCTGTGCCTGGGGCCGGCGGCGGCGCGGGCGCGGGCCGTCGCGCACCTCTCTGGCGCCTCCTGGAGCAGCGAGGCGCAGGCCTGCCAGGTCTGGCAGTCGGAGAGCATGTCGCCGGGGTTGATTTCCTGCGGGGAGGGGCAGCGCGGGTTTCGGGGCGCGTGCTTTTTCGCGCTGCGTCAGCGGCGTCCGATGGGTGGATGGCCCCACGCACGCACGCAGCGCACCCGGGACACGCGCCGCTCGGGGTTGACCTTCCAGCCCGTCGCCATGTCCCCATGATCCTGCAGTGTGTGAGCGTTTGGCACGTCCTCCCGGCCCAGCGGCGCCTCTGCGCACCGCACGCCCCTCGGCGCTCTGGTGGGCCTCGCCTCGTGCGCCGCAGCGCGTGCGATGGTGCCCACCTGCACGTCGACGGCCTTGGTGGAGTGCGCCACGACGCGCTGCTGGCGCTGCGAGGCGCCCGATGCGCGCACGGCGGTGGGGCCACCAAAGTGTGCGGCGGCACCCGCAGGGCGCGCCTGCAGGCGCTGCGCCTGCAGCAGCGACGATGCGTGCAGCCTCATCCTGCGCAAAGCTGGTCACCAGCAATGCGCACACGAACACCGTGAACGCTTGTCATGGGGCCGCCCCAGAGTGGGGCCTGCAATTTTCGCTCTGGCTCTGGCTGCGAGCGCCCGTGGCCTGTATCGTTAGCGGCGAACGGCTTGTCCAGCTCAGTGTGCCTGAGCAGCGGGACGCCTGCTGTGGCCACCAGCACTTGCGGGGCGCCGAGTTGAGATTGGCGGAAGCGGCGAGCAATGGCCCTGGTGAAGCTGGCAGCGGGCGCGCTGCTGCGGAGCAGCGGCGCGTCGCCGTCTCTGATGGCGATGGCGGCTCTGGGCCAGCAGCAGCGCACGCTGGCAACCGCGGTCGACTCCAAAGTCATCACTGTCGAGGTGCGCGCCTGCGCGTGGCCAGGGCCCCTGCAGCGCCCGCAGAGCCACGCGCAGCGGTGCGCTGCCTCCATCGCGCCCTGTTGCGCCCGGCGCGGCGCGCTACTGCTCCCAGCCTGGGCGTGGCCGAGAGCGGGGAGGTAGCACCTCCTCGAGCAGCAGCGCCAGCAGAGGCCCACAGAGAGCGCGTGCCGCTCACGTTGCTGCACCGGTGTTGCTGCGGGCTTGGTCCTCCCCAGGTGGCCCCCTTTGCCGTGCACAAGATTGAGCCGCCCTCGCGCACGGTGGAGACGACGGTGGGGCAGCTGGCCAAGCTGTACAACATCATGTACAAGATGCGCAGGATGGAGGTCGCGTCCGACATGCAGTACAAGGCCAAGCTCATCCGCGGCTTCTGCCACTTGTGAGCGGCGCGGCGCGCACGCGGCGATCCCGCCCGCCCGCCCGCCGGCATGCGCGCCCCAGCCCACACAGCGGGCGATAAACGGTGCCAATTGGCGCGTGCGTGCAGGTACGACGGCCAGGAGGCGGTGCTGGCGGGCATTGAGGCCGCCCTCAACCTGCAGGTAAGCGCCCCGCAAGCAGCACGCCAGAAGGAGGTGCAGGCAGGCAGCGGCGGGGGAGGCGCGGCGCGCGCGTGGGGCCGTCCTGCGCTTGCGCCCGGCCACGCGTGAACGGCGCTGGGGTGTGGCAGCGCAGCTCTGGCGAGGCCACAGAGCGCAGCGCACGCAGCAGCAAGGACCGAGCGAGATGCGAGGCATGTGTGCTGTGCGCTGCCGATTGGGGGGCCGCAGGACTCGATCATCACGTCGTACCGCGACCACTGCCACCACCTGACGCGCGGCGGCACGGTGGCCGAGGTGATGGCCGAGCTCTTCGGCCGCGCCACGGGCGCCACCAAGGGTGCGCTCTTTGGTCGGGGGGAGAAGTGCGGCATGCAGCACCCGCGCAGAGGACGGGGCGCCGCCTCATCACGAGTGCAACGCCGCACTCGTGCGTTGGCGTGCGTTTCGTGTGTGGGCGATCAACCCAAGGTCGTGTGCCGAGGTCCTGAGCGCGTGTTCCCCGCCGTCTTTTGCATGCAGGCCTGGGTGGCTCGATGCACATGTACAACCGCAAGAACAACTTCTACGGCGGCAACGGCATCGTCGGGGCGCAGGTGCGGCGAGGGCGCTGGTGGGAGAGACGTGGCGCCAGGGACGCGCGCAGTGGGGCGTGCGCGTCTGTGCACCGGTGCAGTTGTCTGGGCTCGCGTGCCTGTGCGCTGCGGGGCGTCTGACCCGCCCGGCGGCTGCGCCCCGGGCCCCCGCCGAGGCGTCCGGACAGATGCGAACCCAACGCGCACGCACGCGCGGCTTTCATCTCGCCTGCACGGGTGCACGCACGCTGCGGGGTCGGATGCGGGGCCCTGCCTCACGCTGCGAGGGTGGGGACGCCAGGCCCTCAAAGCCCTAACTTGGCGTCCGTGCCCTGGCCATGCGCAGATCCCGCTGGGCGCCGGCGTGGCGTTTGCGCACAAGTACAAGAAGCAGCCCAACGTGTGCGTGGCCATGTACGGCGACGGGGCCGCCAACCAGGTGCGAGGGGGTGGGGGTTGGGGGCCGGTATTCTGGACGAGTTGCGAGTAGGAAAAGACAGGGGGCGGAGCCGCCAACCAGGTGCGTCAGGGTGTGGGGGCCGGGGCGTGGTTTGGGAGATTCTTCCAAACCAAACTTGGCCTCCCAAGTTTGGGAGTTGGGAGGGCTGGAGTTGCCAGACCATGCCGCCGGGCAGCGCACAACCACGACACCACGCACAAGCCCGCTCGACCCACCACCCTCCTCGACTTCCAACCTTGACCTCCACCCTGAAACCTGAACCTGAAGGCGTGAACTGAACTTGCTTTTGGACTTGGTTGAACTTGACCTGACCTGCGCAGGGCCAAAAGTACGAGGCGCTCAACATGGCGGGCCTGTGGAACATCCCAGTCATCTTCGTCTGCGAGAACAACCACTACGGCATGGGCACGGCCGAGTGGCGCGCGGCAAAGTCGCCCCTCTACTACACGCGCGGCGACTACATCCCCGGCATCAAGGTGAGGCGGCGGACCTTAGGGTTCGGGTCGGGTCTGGCGGCATGTGCGTGGTGCCCTATTGGGCGAGGGAAAGCCGCAGCGCTGTGAACCGTGCCTGGCGCCGCCGTCGGTGCGCGCTGCTTTGCCCCCGGCAGCGTCGGCGGCGCCTTTTGCCACCGTGGCGTTCCCGTGTGGCCCGGATGCGCTGGCTGCGCGTCTTCGCGGCCGCGGCGCTGTCCACCACCCCAACGCCCTGGTGCGCTGCTGCTGCCGCTTCGTGTCGCCTCTCTGCAGGCGGACGGCATGGACGTGCTGGCGGTCAAGCAGGTGGTTTCGTACGCCAAGAAGTACGCGCTGGACAATGGGCCCATCGTGCTGGAGCTCGACACCTACAGGCGCGTGCATGGGCGAGGGCTTAGGGCGGGTTGTGTCGTGCGCCAGGAGCATGCGTGGTTCTGGCGGCGGCGGTCACACTGGGCACTTGGCGGGTTTCAGTCCTTATGCACGGGATAGCTGTGACGCCTGCTCTGCGCGCCTTTGGGGCGGAGCAGAGCGAACGCACGCTCTTGCCTCCTCACGCGGCACTGGCCGGCGGCGTGGCAGGCATGGCGGGCCGCGTGGTACAGCTTTGGACCACAGGCGGGCACGCGTCCCCGTCCCAGGTAGCGTAGTGCTGCAGGGGCAGCCGCAGCGACTACTAGGTCTTCAGCACTGGGCGGGCCTGCGCTTGCCTCGCGGCGCCAGCTCCCCCCAGTGCTGGCGACTGGGCGCCGGCGCTGCAACTGCCCTTGCGGTGCATGGTCTGCTCGGCGCGGGAGCGCGCCCGCCTGCGTCGCTCGGGGCTTAGCCTCGCCGCCTGCCTACCGTGCCAGCAAGCAACCCAGCGCAGTGAAAGGGCGAAGCGTGACTTGTTGTGAGCAGCGGGCTCTGTGCGAGCACGCAAGCGGGACCGATGGGCACCGCTGCCACGCCATGCCATACGCATGCCGCTTTGCCCGCACAGCACGCATGGCGCCAGTACCAGAGCTACCAGGCGCTTGCATGGCGCTTGCGCATCGCGTGGCCGCAGGTACCACGGTCACTCCATGTCGGACCCCGGCTCCACGTACCGCACGCGCGACGAGATCAACTCGATGAGGCAGCAGAGGGACCCGGTGGAGCGCGTCAAGAAGCTGCTGCTGGAGAACGGTGCGTTGTAAACCTCGGGCAAGTCGCTAGGGTTGTGCGCTGCAGGCGCGCACTCTGACAAAAGAGCTGGACGAAGACGTGAGGCCGGAGGCTGACTTATTGCTTCCTCGTGATGCAGGCTACCCCGCCGATGAGATCAAGAAGGTGGAGCGCGAGGTCAAGCAGGAGGTGGACGCGGCGGTGGAGGCGGCCAAGGCAGCGCCCATCCCCCCGCTCAGCTGGCTCTACCGCAACATGTGCGTGTGCTGTTGCTCTCGCCGCCAGCCGTCACACCTCACCCACTCCCTTGCCTCGTCTTCTGTCACACAATCCCGTGTGTGTCGGTGTGTGGGTGTGCGCTCGCAGCTACGTGGCGCCCGGGGACGCCGAGATGCGCGAGCCCCTGGGTAGCTTTGTCAAGCCCGTCCACAGCATCGACTACAAGGTCTGATCAGTTGTCCCAGATCCTAGCACCCCCTGCTGGGCAAGCAAGCTCTTGGCGTTTGGTGGCTTGTGTGAGAGCAGAATGGCTTGCTCCTGTTGTGAGGTGGCGCAACGCTCCTGGGCGTATCCAGGATGCGCAGCAAGTGCTCCGCCCTGCTGCCCTGCGCTGCCCTCACCTGGCAATGCGTGAGTGTCCCCCCGAAGAGGAGGGCCTGCGCTGAGCTGCTGCTGCTGCTGCTCGCCAGTGTGTACGTGCAATGCGGGCGCAGCCACTCCCTCCTGCTGGCAGGACAGCGAAGATGCGCCGTAGCTGAGCAGCCCAGCTGCCCCTGGGCATGGAGGTGGGAGCGGGCCTGCCCATGAGTCACGCACCACTCGGGCAGAGGGCAGTGCGCCAGGGCAGAGGCCCCGCATCACACACACAGCGCAGCAGCGCGCTCCCTGGTTCAACGCGCCGACGCATTGACGATCCGCGCCGCCCATCATGGCGTGCTGCCTCGGGGGCAAGGCCCCCAGGGAGTTCTTTGACGAGGTGCTGCTCTTCAGGGCCGTGCAGAACGGCTCGCTGGACAGCGTGCGCAACAGCCTGGCGTCCTCCACCAAGCCGCTGGACGACGTGCGCGACGGCGTGAGTGTCTGAGGCCTCGGGAGAAGGACCGGCTACCTGCTCGGGCGGGCGAGGCCTTCTGCGCGCATCGAGCCACGGCAGGCGGGCCTGCGCCAAGCCAGCACAGCGAGCACATCGTGCAAGTGCCGCACCGGCGTCGCTGGCAAAGGAGCGAGCTTCAGCAGCTGCTCATCCTGCTCGTCGTGCCTGGCTTGACGATCGCGGCCGCAGGAGAAGCGCACGCTGCTGATGAAGGCGTGCTGCCACTTCCAGATTGCCATCGTGGAGATGCTGCTGCAGAAGGGGGCGAGGGTGGACCTCCGGGATCAGGTGAGCACACCCGCCCGCCCGCCCGCGACCAGCATCAGGGGCAGCCACGCAGAGCATGGCAGCATGTCAGTTCCTACCACCAGCAGTGCGAAGGCCCCCTCACCGTGATTGGCGCGGCGGGATCCGCGAGGGCGGCTGCAGTGCAAGTGCGCCCCCCGAGCGGGCGCCTCGCCCCCCCAGGCCCCCATCGCTGCACGCACGCAACTCCCGCAACCGCAGGAGGACCAGACGGCGCTGCACCACGTGGTGATTCGTGCCGCCAAGGAGCCCGCCAAGCTCGCGCAGGTCAGGCGGCACCCCGCGTGCGCACCACGCCACCCCGTTTGGCGATTATTCACGCCCGCAAGCGCCCGGCACGCGGTGCTGCTCACAACCAGCAGCTGCGGCCAGTGGGAGGCAGCTGCTCCAGCCCGAAGACTCGAGGGGACAGGGTCGCAAGCACCTCGCGCCTCCCGCCCCGGGGAAACACAACAGACAGAGCAAGGAGCTCCGTGCACGTGCGCGTGCGCGTCCTTGCTGCGTGCAGGCGGTGCGCATCCAGCAGCTGCTGATCCAGCACGTGACGCTGGCGCAGGCGCGCACGGTCCTCGACGTGCCCAACCGCGAGGGCACGCCCTTGCTGCTGGCCGTCAACGCGAAGCTCGACGCGCTCGCCAGCGGCATGCTCGAGGTGCGTGAGGGGCGAGCCTTGGGGCGTGCAAGGCGGTGCACGGCACAAGGGGACGGGTCGCTTGCGCGGTGCCGCGCTGCGCGGCCGCCGTGCCGCGGCGCACGACGTGCTGCGCCGCGCGCCGTCACCGCCAAGCACGCCGTCAGACGGGCAGGGACTGCGGCGTGCGCAGCGCCGCCCCCAATGCACACGTCGCGTTGCGTTGCGTTGCGTTGCGTTGCGCGTCGTTGCCCAGGCGCGGTTCGACCCCTCGGCCGTCACGGCGGGCGAGGAGTGCAACGCCCTGCACCTGGCCATCCGCACGGGGCAGGTGGCGCTCATCCCCACGCTGCTCCAGGTGCGGACTGCGCGGTTGGGTGGCGGCGGGGAGCTTCCTGGCGTGGCGGGGCGCTTGCCTTCACGTGGCAGCCCCCGCAAGCAGTTGCTGCCAAACCTTGGCACTGCTCTCCTCGCCTTCCTCCCGCCCTGCGCGTCTGCGGGAGCCCGCGCAAGCAGCTGCTACCTCACGGCGCAGCAAATCGCGACCAAACAGGTGCCCCGGGCCATGCGCAACCGCGCCCGCAGGTGGCGTCGCAGCTAAACGTGACTGCGCAGCTGGTCAACCGGCCCAGCCGCACCGGCAGCAGCCCGCTGCACGTGGCGGTGCTGGCCGAGCAACAGGAGGCGGTCCGCCTCATCCTGCAGGTGCGTGCGTGCCTCTTGACTCTGCCGCAGCCGTGCCAGAGTGGCGGCGGGAGGCCGCGCGCCTGATCCTGCTGGCGCCCGAACGCACACGCCGCTTTCTCTGCCTGCGTCGCCAGCAGAGCAGAAACACAATGCGAGCTCTTCCCGCCGCGCCGCGCACCTCCCAGCCCGTGGCGGTGCCGCCGCAGCGCGCCGCCCAACGGCCCACCTCCTTCTCCCCCTCCTGCGCGCGCTACGCCCCCCGCAGGTGCCGCAGGCGGAGCGCAGCCCTCAGGACGCGCAGCGCAACACGCCTCTGCACCTCGTGCTCCTGAGCCTCCTCTCCAAGCCCAACCAGCCGCACCTGGTCGCCACGGCCCGCGAGCTCATGCGCGCCGGCGCTAGGGTTGACCTGGCCAACGGCATGGGCCAAACCCCCGTGGCGCTGGCGGTGCAGCTGGCCAGCAAGGTGCTGGACGGCGGCGCGGCGGCGGCGGGGGTGCCGGCGGGGCTGCTGTACGACCCGTTGGTGGCGCTGGCGCAGGGGCACGGCGCGGCGGCCGACAGCAACGTGTTCAACTCGCTCAACTCTGAGGTGTGCGGTTGAGGGGAGGGGAAGGAGAGGGAGGGAGGGGTGGTCAGGGAGGGGGGAGGCCGAAGCAACGCTGTTACACTCTGAGATGTGCAAGGGGGTGGCGTGAGGGACAGACTTTTGGCATGGGAGGGGGCAGGGCGGGGCGGAGCGAGCAGCGCAACGGTTGGTCCCGCGTGCATCGCGTCCTGGGCGTTGGCCGCGCAGCGCCGGCGTGAGCGCGGTTGTTGGCGACTGTCAACCACTGTGCTACTTCTTGTGCTGTGCCGCTGCCGCTGCCTCAGGGCGTGGCGCCCGTCCACGTGGCGGCGCAGCTGGGCGTGGTGGAGGTGCTGGCGGGGCTGGCCAAGCGCTGCCCCAGCCTCAACGTGGACCTGCCGGATGGCAAGGGGCGGCTGGCCACGGTGCTGGCGGCACAGGTGAGTGGACTTCGTGGGGGAAAGGAGGCAGGCCAAGGGAACGAAGCAGAGGAGCAGGGCAGGCAAGGGACTGCTGGCCACGGTGCTGGCGGCGCAGGTGAGGGTGTGTGGGGGTGCGGAAGGCACGCCAAGGGAAGGGAGCGAAGGATGGGGCACAAAGGGGGTTTCAGAAATGGGGCGAGCCGAATTGCGCTGGCGTCAGCGTGGCCAAGCCCTGTGACTTGTGTGTAGCGAAGGCGCGCCCGCGTGCGGCGCCAGCAGCCGGGGCAGGGCAGAGCACCGCCTAGGGCGCCAGGCTAGCGAGGGCCCTCGTGACATGTTCCTCGCGGGGCGGGCGACAGAGCGGTGCTGCTGACGCTGCTGAGACCTGGTTCCACTGAACCTTGAGGGACGCCCCTCTTGATGCGCCTCGCAGGGCGGGCAGAAGGCGGCGCTGCTGACGCTGCTGTGCTGAGACCTGGACTTTGAACCTGGCGCGTCTTGTGTGATTGCAGGGCGGGCAGAAGGCGGCGCTGCTGACGCTGCTGTGCGCGATACCTTTCTTGACCTATCTTGACCCCTATCTTGTACTTGCAGGGCGGGCAAAAGGCGGCGCTGCTGACGCTGCTGGGCCCGCTCAAGGCCGACCCGCTGGCCATGGACAAGCACTCGGGCTCCTCGGCGGCCAGCTTCATGCTGCTCAACGCGGCGCGCATCCCAGCGGACAGCGTGCTCGAGGTGAGGGGCCTGCCTGCGAGTGTAGCGGTGCGTGGCCGCTTGACTGCATGCTGCGGCGTGCGGGTTTGCGCTTGCTCCGTTTTGAGTTTTCTGCGCCTCACATGATGGCGACCGTGTCCTGCACGCGGGTGGCATCCCAGCGGGGGGCACCGACGGCTGGGGCTCAGAGCTTTGCCCCCTTTCCTGCCCGCTTCTCCCCTGCGTCAGGTGATGGCGGCCGTGTGCAAGGCTCCGTCGCTGGGCGGCATGCAGCGCCTCTCCACGCAGCCCGTCACGACGGCGGGCACGCCGGCGGTGCCCACGGCGCTGCCGCTGCTGCACCTGGCGTGCGCCACGGGCTGCCTGCCCGTGGTCAAGCACTTGGTGCAGGAGGTGGGCGTGCCCGCAGAAACGCCCAGCAGGTGCGCGGCTTTGTGGGCGGGGAGGGGAGATGGGCTGGGAGGGGGGGGGGGGCGCCACACATGGGGTGCCTCGTGGGGGCCCAAGTTGGCAGCACCTGGCCCAGGAGGTGGGCGTGCCCGCAGAGACGACCAGCAGGTGAGAGCTTGCGCCGTGAATAGACGGAGGCAGACAGGGCGCGCCCTCACCTCACCCTTTGCGCAGAACAGGCAGCCCTGCATGCTGCGCACCTGCCGGCGCTGCGACTGCAGCGCTGCAGCGCGGTGAGCCGTGCATGCGCGCGCCGGGGACCCTAGCCTCAACCCTAAGCCCATGCGCGCATGGCGCCGCCTGCGCGCGCAGGACGGGCCTCACGCCGCTCGGCGCCGCGGTCCAGGCCTACTGCGCCCCCGGCAACCAGGGCCCTCACCTGCTGGCCATCGCCGAGCTCTTGGTGCAAAAGGGCGCCAGCCCCGGCGCCAAGGATCCCCTGGGCGGCGCCGTGCTGGGCAAGGCGGTGGAGGCGGGGCACCTCCGCATGGTCATGTCCCTGGTCCGCAACGCCAGGTGCGGCGAGGGGCGCCCCGCACAAGACGCTTCGCATTGCTTCGCTTCGTCGCGGCGTTGCGGCGCCGACCTCAGGCAGCTGTGGTCCTTCCTGCCTTGCCTCTGGGAACGCAGCTCGTACGTGGACCACCAGGCGCCCAGCGGCGCCACGCCGCTCTACCTCGCAGTCGTCCAGGTGCGCGCTGCCGTCGTCGTCGTCGTCGTCGTCGTCGTCGTTGCACGGCATTCACCAGGTGGCTCAGGGCATCTTAGGGCATCACACAGTGGGTACCAGAGGGATGCGTGATGACCTAGTCTTCCACAACCACGCCTACCGGCGTCCTCTTTCTTTCTTTTCCTTTTTCTTGCACGGCATTCACGACGTGGCGTCACGGTGCCGCAGCCCGCTGATCAAGGATCGGGTCAGGCAAAAGTCTTGCGTCGCCGCGGGGGGGTTGCGTGTGCGCTCCGGCCTGGGCTCGATATCCCAGATCCTGTGCCCAGGCGTGTCGCGCGCTCTCTGTGGCGAGCCTCTCTCTCCTGAGGGAAGTCACGCCCACGGGCGGCAAAGCAAGCTTCTGCAAGTGCTTGTCTCCTGTGTGGCGGCTGCGGCGGCCCGCAGGGCGACCAGGCGGCGGCCCAGGAGCTGCTGACGCTGGGCGCCAGCACGGCGCCCTGCGCCAAGTTCGTGCCGCTGCACGTGGCGGTGGGCACGCGGGACCTGCCGCTGGTCCGCGCCATCCTCGCCACGGAGCAGGTGAGGGGGCCGAACGCTTGGGGCATGAGAGCGGGTTTGCCGAGCGGGGGCGGCTGGGGTGGCCGTGTCATCCTCGCCATGGAGCAGGTGAGGGGCAGGCCTCAGCGTTGTACAGGACGCGAGACCAGCACCCTCTCGCAGCGGAGCTTGGGGAGGCGGGGGCCGCCGGGGTGGCGCCCAGTCCACCTGCCGACATGCCCTTGGCATGAGCCGCCGAGGAGAAACGGACCGGTGCGCGGCGTGCCGTGCTCGCTTGTGCACGAACACGCGCAGGGCCGCCGCAGCGTGGGCGTGGTGGACAAGTTTGGCTGCTCGGCGCTGAGCTACGTGTGGGCGCCGTGGCCGGCAGTGAAGCTGGGCGCGCAGCATGAGGCGCCGGCCAAGCGGGCGGCCAGCGGCGGCAGTGACGCGCAGCCGGCGCTGGCGACCGTGTCGCGGCAGGACACGGGCCACAACGAAGGTGCGGAGGACGCGTGCCGCCGCCGCCGGCGCCCGCCGCACCTGCCGCTTCCTTGCATGATGCAGACGCGGACGCGGACGTCGCCATTCGCTCTGGAGAAGTGCGCTCGCCGCTGCAGCTGAGCTGATCTGCTCGCCGGCCTGCACGCGTATGCCCTCATGCAGGGGTCCAGGTGGAGCTGGTCAACCTGCTGCTGGCCTGCCCCGGCTGCGACGTCAACTTCCTCGACTCCAACGGCCGCCGGCCGCTGCACCAGGTGCGGCGCGCCCGCCCGCCCGCCCGCCCCCGCCCCCACCTGCCTGGAGGCGCCTCCTGCACGACGCCGCAGGGACCGCTCGTTTCGCCTGTTGTGCATGATGGCGCGCCGCGGCCTGCGCTGCCACGCCTGCGCGCTTCGCTTCGTTGCAACAACTGCACGAGCCGAAGACGGCGCTTCGCTCACGTACCGCCTCAGCCGAGCCAAGGCGGTGGTTGGTTGGTTGGTTGGTTGCTCCGCAGGCGGCGTCGCTGGGGCAGCACCGCGTGCTGGCGAGCCTGGTGGAGCGGGCGGGCGCGGTGCTCGACGCCAACGCCATCGACGGGCAGGGCTGCACGGCGCTGATGCGGGCGGTGGAGCGCGGCGACGACGCCATGGCGCAGGTGCCCGCTTGCGTGGCGCTTGCATGGCCGGGCGCTTGCACGACGGGTTAGCGGCAAGGCTCCAAGGACCTAGACACAAGCCCTGAAACCGCATTTGCGCGCAGGCGCTGCTGGAGCGCCTGCCCAGCCTGGACGTCAATGCCGTCAGCAAGCCCACGCCGTCCGGCGCCTCACGCGGCGGCCCAACCGCCGCCGCGACCACCGCCGCGGGTGGCGGCCGCACGGCGCTGCAGGCGGCCGTGGCGCTCGGCCACGTGGCGCTGGTCCAGCGCCTGGCC
>VFQP010003389.1_pt1 | contig 16208 bp, 13 predicted proteins | sample 3512351 | NCBI WGS metagenome assembly VFQP01 (sample SAMN10412372, study PRJNA504923) | tailings metagenome | isolation source: Relicate 1 Philex TSF1 revegetated site | place: Philippines: Tuba, Benguet | collected 2017-08-29 | reverse complement strand
TGGTGCACCCGCTGGCCCTGGCGCTCGCCAGCCGGCTCCCGCCGCTGGGCGGGCCCGCGCCCGCCTCTGCCGCGGGGCCGGCAGCAGCGGGCGGCGTGGCCGCCTGGGGCGACGCCGAGACAACGGCGTTCAATCGCTGTGAGTGTTGCGTGGCTGCCAGCAACACAGCCTGCTTGCGCGGCCGCGGTGTGCATGTGTGTGTGTGTGCCGACCCTGTCCGTGGCGTGCATGCGGGCTTTGGTTGGTGGTCGCGGTGCAGGCCTGGCGCAGCTGCAGCAGGCGTACCCACACCTGCTGCGGCAGCTGCTCTGCTGCTGCGTCTTCACCCTGGCCACGCCGCCGCGCCCGCCCGCCGCCGCCGCCGCGCTCCCCCGCCACGCCCACGCGCTGGAGGGGCTGGTGTGGTGGCCGGCGGCCACGTGCCGCGCCGCAGAGGCAGCGGCGACCGCAGCGGCAGCAGCTTCCCCAGGCGAGGACGGCGGCGACGCAGGCGCCATGTCGCCGCAGCTGGCGGCGCGGTGCCTGGAGCTGCTGCTGCCGGCGGCGGCGACAGCGACCAGGAGCGGCGCCCCGGGGCGCCCTGGGGCGACGCCGGCGGGCAAGAAGCGGGCGCGGCAGCAGCAGCAGCAGCAGCAGGTGGTGTCAGAGGCCGGGTCTGTGTTGCCGCTGCGGCTGAGCGAGGCCGAGACGGTTGAGCTTCTGGGCGCCGCGCTTCAAGGTGAGTTAGGCGCGAGCGGGATGGGGACGTTGCGTGTGCCACTCCCGCCCTCATGCTCGCCGCAGGCATGCGGGGCGCGGGCATGCCGTGGGTAGTCCTCTCGCCACCGCTGCGCGCTGCGGCGCAGGTACGAGCGGCGGCGTGGGGCGCGACCACGCCCCCCCGCACGGCACGGCGCCGGCGCTCCTGCTCCTGGTGGACCGGCTATGTGAACGGCTCACTGCGCAGGACAGGGACAGCAGCCACCAGGCGAGGAGGCACCAGGATCCTCGCCGCGTTTGCCGGCATGCCGTGCTCAGTGCAGGTTGCGTGTGACGCTGACCGGTCCGCTTGTTACCGGCCCGCGGTGCGCTTGCAGGCCGGCGCCGCACCGGTGCTGCTGAGCCTTGCGCAGCTCCTGAAGCCTCGCGCCAGCACCGCGCCGCCGGGCGGGCGGCACAAGGCAGCGGGCGGCGGCGTCCCGCCGGACGACGAGGCTGGCGGCGGCGCGGGCGCGCTGCAGCGGGCGCAGGCGCGGCAGGATGAGCTTTTGCGGCAGTGGGCGCAGCAGGCACCCGGTGCCGGCGAGGGGCAGGGCGGTGGGGCCGGCGGCGGCGGCGGCGGCGGCGGCGCGGCAGGTGTGCCGTGGAAGCGGGTGGCGAGCTGGCAGCCCTGTGCGTTGGGCTGCCTGCCGTCGGCGTGCTGCCTGGCTGGGCAGCTGCCGCCCACCTGGCTGCCTGCGCCGTCACCGTCGCCGTTTCCAGCGCTGGCGGCGGGCGGGGGCCCAGGGGAGCAGCAGGGAGGGCACGGAGGGCACGGCGTGGTGGGTGGGGGCGCTGGGCAGGAGGGTGAAGGGGCGGTGGGGGACGGCGTGGCGGAGGCGCAAGAGGAGCTGTGGGGCGTGGCCACGGGCGCCGACGAGCACGGCGACGAAGATCCAGCGCCAAGACTCGTGCGTGTTGGAGGAGAGTGGCTGGACAGGGAAGGGCTGAAGGGAATGAGCGCTGTCGTGCTGCTCGCCTAAGTTGGACGCGCGCGCCACGGTGGCGCAGCATGTGGCCTGGGCGTCCCGTGAGCGGCGTAGTGCAAGGGCAGAACAGGTGAAAGTGCCTAGCAGGAGCCAAGCCAGAGCCAGCTGGCCAAGATGAGCCTGGCGCTCGGCTGCCCCTCGGCGGCCCATCACTGGCGCCAGGTGCAGCGAGGAAGCAGCGTCCCCCGGCAGCACGCGACGCGTTGCTGCGCCTCGCGGTTGCAATGGCGCCGCGGATCGCTGCTGCCTGGCCAGGGCCCGCAGCTGCTGCGCGGAGGCGTGGGGCCCGCTTTCGCGGTGCCCATCGTGCGCTCGTCCGGCCTGGCCCAAAAGCCCCGCCTCACGTTCGTCGGCGCAGCAGGAGGTGCGCGCACATGTGCCGCTCAGCGCGCCGTCCGCCTGCCGCGGCGCCAGGCCGTGGGCCGCCTGACCCCGAAGATGAGGCCCAGACGGTGGCGCCAAGCTCAACGAGCGTGGGAGGAAGGAGGGGGCAGCAACAGCAGCAGGAGGGCCAGGGCAGTGCTGCTGACTGACGGTGCGGCTGGCCGGCAATGGCCTGCTGCTGCTGCTGCAGGCTCGGCCGACGGCATGAGCCCGGACAAGACGCAGTTTGCGGACAAGCTCGCCGACGGCAACCTGCGCCCGCCCCCCATCTCCAAGCCGGACGCGCAGTTCGTGGAGGACATGGGCCTGGAGTTCGTCTACACGCGGGAGGGCATCGTGCTCACCGAGCTCAACGACCTGTTTGAGAAGGTGCGGCGCGGCGCTGTGGGCACGAGGTGGCGCTCGCGGGGCGAGCAAGGGAGGCGCGGCACCGCCACTGCTGCACAGCAGCAGGCCGCCTTCGCCAGCGCGCTTGCGCGCCGCCAGCCAGTGCGCTACCTTCTGAGCCGGTGCACGCCGCTGGCCTGCGCGCTGGCTGCCGCCGCCGCCACGACCGCCCCCCCAGCGCCCGCATCAGCGCAGCTCACCAGCTCTGCCCCGGCGCCCGCGCTTCCGCAGGTGGGCTTCCCCCGGAGAGACATCGACAAGCTCCGGGTGGCGCTGGAGAACACCTACCACTTGATATGGATCCGGTCCACCAAGCAGGTGGGTCGGGGCGACCCTGTCCTTGTTCACTGCGCCGCTGGAGCATGTGCTTGGCCCACCACTCACCGAGGGCGGTAGTGGCGGTGCGACATGCTCCCACATCCTGGGGCGTGTGCCGACTGACGCGTCGGCGAACCGGCGTGCCGCGCCCGCTGTACGTGCAGAGCCGCCTGGCACGCATGGGGCAGATGGTGGGCTTTGCGCGGGCGACCAGCGATGGCGTGCTGAGCGCCACCATTTGGGACGTGGCCATCCTGCCGGCGTGGCAGCGCAGCGGGCTGGGGCGCGCGCTGATGGAGCGGCTGACGGCGCGTCTCGTGCAGGACGACATCCCCACCATCACGCTGGTGAGGTGCTCGACTGCACTGCCACGCATGGCTCTTTGGGAGGGGGAGGTCGACGTGGGTGGGGCGGTCGCGCACGTGCGCTGCTAAGCACCTCGCGAGCATTCCGTCGCTCCTGGGGTGCTGACTCGCACGCGCCGCCGCCGCCGCCGCCGCCGCCGCCGTGGTGTGCTCCGCAGTACGCCGAGCCTCACGTGGTGGGCCTGTACGAAAAGCTTGGCTTCATGAAGGACCCCGACGGCATTCGCGGCATGGCATTCCAGCGCAAGAAGCGCAGCAAGGCGGGGCAGCTGCAGCCGGCGCTCAGCCGCTGACCCGGCCGCGCATTCGTGCGGCGCTCGTCGTCGTCGTCGTCGTCGTTGGGCGGCCAGTAGCGTTTTCACGCCTGCTTGCCTGGATAGGCGCGCCAGGCTGCAGCAGGGCGGCGCGGCGCGGCCGCGTGCCCACCGGGGCGCCGGCACGGTGTTCCCGTGGCGAGCTTGCTCATTCTTGCTGTGGAGGCGGGCGGCAGAGCAGGCGGTGGAGCGAGGAGGGCCGTCCTTGTTGGGCCCTCCGTGCTGTGGAGGCGAATGGTGGAGGGCCGCCCCTGTTGGATCCTATGCGGCGCTCTCAATCCTCCCGGCGCCGCGGGAGAGGCCGGAGGCGCCGTTGAAGAAGGCCTCTGGCCCGTGGTCCAGAAGCCAGGCCTGGGTCGGTTGCCCAAGACCTGCCCCAAGATGGCAGGGCAACGCCGCGCCGCTTTTGAGGTCGTCTTCCCTGCCGTCAGGGGCAGAGCCTGTGGATTGACTGCCTCGGCCTGGACGGCACGCGAGGCCAACACGTCTCTCCCCCACTCTTTGTGTGCTTCTCCCGTGGCCCAGATGCACAAGCGGCGGCAGCGCCGGCGCGCAGGGCGGCGGGCTTGGAGACCGCCGTGCGCCGGCGCCGCGGCTGCCTTGGCGCCTGCAGCGGCCAACCTTTTTGCCACTGTCCCCGCTTCCCGATTCCCGCCCCCCCCTTTTCCCTGTCGTTGTGGTTTGTGCCCGTGGGTGTGTGTGCGGTGCGCGCTTTGCTCCTCGCTCGGTGTTGGTTTGCGTTGCCCCCGCGCGGCCGGCGGCGCCGCGTCGCGGCCCCGTCGGCGGCGGGGTGGTTGGGCGGCGCCGCGGCGGGGGCCGCCGTCGGCGCCGCGGGCTGGGTTGGGGAGGCCATTTGATTTTTGCTGGGGTTGAGAGGCACGCGCTGGTAGTCTTGACAGCGTGTGCGAGAGAGTGCGAGCTTCCTCCTGTGCTGCTGTAGACCCTATCGTGTGCGCGTGATGGTTGGGTGGGCGCGTTGGCACGCCCACGGTGCGCGGCGCCCGCCACCGCAACGATTTTGCTGGGGGACTGCGTGTGCTTGGGAAGAGGCGCCGCCCTCATGAGGGGCCCTCTGTCCCCTGTTTGCTGCTGCGCGATCATCTAGAGCGGGCACCAGCGTGCCCAGAGCAGGAGGAGAGTACTTCTGAACCTTTGGCCCCAGGTGTACGACAACTGCAACGCGACTGAGCGAGCCTCGCAGCCTGTGCCTTGGAGGGGACATCACATCTCTCATCGCGTGGGCGTTTACAAACGTCAGGCGCAGCAGGAGAGCACCCAACACGAGGCAGGCCGCCGCGCTACTCGTCGTCCTGGCTGCGGAGGCGGGCGCTGCCGTTGGTGACCTTGATGTTGAGCTGGCGCGCGCGCTCCACGATGGCCTTGCGCTTGAGCGCCGACACGTTGTGCGCCACCTCGGCCGCGTACTTCCTGCCGCACGCAGCGCAGCACAGGGGCGGTTGGAGAGGGGACGCTGACAATTGCTGGGCGCGTCGTGCTGTGCCCGCGCGCTGAGGGCCCACGCAGGCTGGCCATCATGGTGGTCCAAAGGTACCGCGAACGCATTGCGGCTGGGAGCTGCCGCAGCGGCGACGAGCCTCGGCCTCCTGCCTCCCAAAGGGGCCCAGGTGAGGCAGGGCAGCCCTCCACAGCAGCTGCTCCGCTGCGCCCCAGCGCCAGAGGGCCCGAGTCGTGGTGCGACGCCGCTGCACTGCTGCCGTGGAGAAGGAGCATGGCTGCCGATGTTGCGCCGCCGCTCCACCGCCGCCGCCGCTGCTTGCGCCGCCAGCTCTGTGGCCGCTGAGGGCGACTTTGGTCGGCCCCCCTGCCTGCGGCGCCCCCGTCGCACCTGTTGTGCATCAGGAGCAGCTCCAGGTCCTTGACGTTGGACACGACGAACTTGAGGAAGCCGTTGGGCAGCACGTGGCGCGTCTTGGCGTTGGAGCCGTAGCCAATGTTGGGCATAGGCGCCGTTCCCTTGAACTTGCGGCGCACGCGGTTGTCAATACCTGCGGAGACCCGGCGAGAGTGCAGCACAGAAGCGCGTGTGGGCACCACGCTGCCCGTCTGGAGCGCTGGCCCGACGCCCAGCACCAGCACGGCATGAACCGGTGCCGGCTCACTTGCCCAGCGCTTCTGCCACCCCCAAACACTGTGCCGCAAGCTTGCTGCTGGCGCGCACCCTTTGGCCTGCGCCATGAAGGCGCGACGGCGATCTTCACATCGCTCTGGTGGCGCTTGAAGTGCGCCCGGCGCTTCTTCACGATCTTGAGCTTCTTGAGGGGCGTCACCATCTCGCTGCCTCAGTCGCTGCCTGCGAGCACACGTCGCCGAGGCCTGGGGGGTGTACTGCGAGCCGAGCACTCGCCCCCGCGAGCACGCAGCTCGGCCCCACTGAGACTCCAGCGGCTGCAGCCAGAGACGCCATGCCATCCGTTCGCTGCGGCTCGCCGCCTGCTCGGCCGCTCGGCATTGCCGAGGAGGCTGCACCACCCTCCAGCACGCCAAGCTCGGCCGCGAAGGCTACGCGGTCCAAAGGTGCTGCGTGGCTGTTTCCTCTAGTCGCTGGGCTCGTCCTGCTGCATCCGCAGCGCGCCTTCGCCTGCAGGCGCCTCCGGCCCGCTGAGCCCACGCGCCCACGCGCGGCCCCCCAAGCGCGCGCGCACCTGGGACAGCGCGGACCTCGTGAAGCTGACGAAAAAGGGGGAAGCGGGAGCCGTGCCGCGAATTGCGCATGGCCGTCCGGGCTTGCGGAGGGCGTGGCGTGAACGACCGTGAATGCGGGCACACGCGCTGCGATTGTGTAGACTGGGCGAGACGAATCTGATTCTAGGGCCCCGTGCCCTTTCGTTCGTTCCCCACGAGATGGCTCGTACGGCCTTGTCCTAGTCGCGCTGCCTCCATGCGTGGTCTCTCCCTCCCCTCCCTGCCGCGAATCAACCAGCGCTGCTCGCAGTCAAGCGTCCAGCCGCGAAGCCACCAGCGCTCCCACCGCCGCCGCACCCGCGCTGCTTCCGGCCTGGCTGGGGAAGGGCTGCCCCGCCACCTCCCGGTCAGAGGCCGTGTCGTAGAGCGTGGAGGGGACGGGGCTGTTGGCCCCCTCAACCGCCTTGGAAGGAGGCCCAGAAGCAAGGCGGGCCGTCGTGGCGGCGGCGATGGAGGAGCCCAGAGGAGCAGGAGGAGGGGCGGGGACCAATGAGCCTTCACAAGGTGCCGCTTCCGTCGTGGAGGAGCCCAGCCGGGGCCGGCTCTCCTCCGCGCGCGCCAAGCTCAAGCCACCCCTGCCGCGCGCGCCGCCAAAGGGCGCAGCAGCCAGCAAGGACGCAGGTGAGCGCGTGCGTGCAGGGATCCAGTGTGCGCGCAGGGGTGATTCTCCCAGCTCGCGGTCAACATGGCGGACCCGCCACGCTGCATCGCGTGCGACAGGACCCAGAGGGCCGGTCGACCACAAGCCCAGGATGCCCACCAGCCTCGAGCGCAAGCTGCAGGTGCGGCGCAGCAGCAGCGGGGCCAAGCTCTTGGGCCCGCTCCCCAGGGGGCTGCGCCCCCCTTGAAGGACGCGCACGCGGTTCGCACGGTTTGCCTGCGCGCTCAGGACGCGCGCGTGGCGTTCCACCGGCGCCTGGGCGTCAGCCTGGACCCCACGCGGCCCACCTCGCCCGGCACCATGCACAAGCTGCTGGCCCAGCTAGAGGCGCAGGAGCGGGCGCACCAGGTGCGCGCACACAGAGCTCTCGCCCTCTCTGCGCCAGCGCCTTTCCCGGCGCCGCGCAAAGCGCACGCGTCGCCACCTCGCCATCCACACGCTGCCGCGCTCGCTGCTCGTTCCGCAGAGGGGGGGCGGCGGCCTCAAGCCCATCTCTAGCATGCACCACAGCCCCGCCGCCGACCCGCCGCCCAAAGCCCCGCCCGCCCAGGCGCAGGAGCCACGCCGCAAGTCCGGCGGCGGAGCCGCCCCCGCCTCCGCCTCGCTCGTCACGGCCACGGCCTCCGGGCTCTCGCCCGGCCACGCCACCGGCGCCGGCAAAGCAGCAGGCGCCGGCGGCGACAGCGCCGACATGAAGCTGTTCCTGGGCGGGCGCGGGCGCGTGTCGCCGCACATCAACCTGGGCCTGAGCATCCTGCCGACCGCCACGCAGCAGTGGCAGGCCGACAAGACGCTCTACTACTCGCCCATCGGGCCCATGGCCGGCACGTCGCCGCACCAGTTCGCCGGCACGCTGCGCGAGGTGGGTGCGCGCGCGGCGTGCTGTGGGGGCGTCCGGCTCCAGGGGGGCGGGACGGGCATTGGCGCGCAGGTGCAGGTGGGGTGCAGCGCGTGCTGGCGAGCTACGGGCGCCAGGGATGCCTGGGGAAGAGGAGCACCGGCCCAGCAGTGCAGCGCACAGCAAGGCGTCGTCGCCACGCAGTGGTGGTCACGCGGGCGCGGGCGCGTCCTGCGTGCGCTTGGCCCGCAGGGCATGCTCATGTACTTCAGCCCGCTCAAAAAGGTGGCGGCGCTCGAGGCGTGGGCCAAGATGGACGAGGAGCTGCAGGCCGAGGTGAGCACAAGGGGGGGCCCGCGCCCGCCATCCGGCCCCACTGCTCACCCTCTCGCGGCACCCACGGACAACGCACTGCCACAAGGAGACTCGTGCCGGCGGCTTGCAGAGGCACCTGCACCTGAAAAAGTGCACAGGTCAATCAAAGGCGGTGCGTGCCCTGTGCCTGCCTTGTCCGGCTGTGTGTGCACCGCAGCTGCTGGAGGAGGTGGTGGACTACCAGCGGCAGCGCGCGCCAGCCTTCACGCCCGCCCGGCCGCTGGCGCCCGGCGAGGGCGTCTCGCTGCCGCCGGGCTTCGGCGCGCTCTCGCGCCGCGCCGCCGCCGCCGCCGCCGCCGCCACGGCGCCCTCGGCGCTGGCGCGGCGCATCAGCGACGCGTCGTCCCTGGGCGGCGGCATCGACGGCAGCGACCTGGTTGGCGCGCGCGTCTCGGCGCTGGCGCAGCAGCTGCAGGTGCGAGCGTGCACCTTGGGGCATTGCCGTGCTGGCCTCCTGTGGTGTTTGGCGTTGATGCGGCAGCTCCAGGTGTGGGAGAGCCTTGCTACCGCTTTGCGGCCTGAATAATCATCCTCTGACGCGAGGCCGCGCTGCGTCAGTCCCCAGCGCGCGACTCGCGGCACCGCCGCCTTCACGGGCCGACGGCACGCGCCGCCAGCCCCCGCGCGCGGCAGCCCCGCCTCGCCGTCGGGCCCTCGGACGCCGTGGAGAGAAAGCAGCACGCTTGTTGTCGCGCACCACATCCTTGCAGGTCCACCCGCTGGCGCTTTGGCGCCTGCTGGACGAGGAGCTGGGCGAGGGGGGCGGCGCCGGCAACGTCGAGCGGGGCGCCGCCGCTGAGGAGGAGCGCGCGCCGTCCCGCTCCCGCTCCCGGGGCCCCAGCCGCGCGGCGAGCCTCGCCGGCGGCGCCTTTGAAATCCGGGCCCGGGTGCCCAAGTCGGTCAAGGGGGAGGGCGACGACGACGACGACGAGGGCGGCGTGAATGGCAAGAGCGAGGTGGAGCAGGAGCTGGAGGAGGTGGGGCAGCGCGTGCGGGCGCGGCGCATGCAGAGCCTCCACCGCCGCTCCATGGCGGCGTCGCGGCACGGCGGCGGCGGCGGCAGCCGGCCTGGGTCGGCGCGGAGCCACGCCGCGCTGTCCGCCATCCTACGGCGCATGCCCGTGGCGAACAAGGCGCACGCTGGCGACGGCGGCGACGACGGCGACGGCGGCGGCGGCGGCGGCACGCGGCGGCACGGCCACGGCAACCAACCGCTCATTAAGGCGGGGCTGGCGGCGGCGCAGCACCGCAGCCACACGCTGCACGGGACGCCGCTGTCGGGGCGCAAGCCGGTGCAGGCGCCCGCCGGGAGCCCCCGCGGCGCCGCCGCCGCCGCCGCCGGCGACGTCATGGCGGCGGCGCACGCCGAGCTGCCGCGGGTGCTGTCGCCGCGCAACCCGATGGCGGGGAGCCTGGCGGCCGGCATCGTGGGCGGCGGCGGGGGAGGAGGCGCGAGGCAGCACACGACGGCGACGCTGACGGTGGACGTGGGGCGGGCCGCCGCGTCGCCCAGGAGCGGAGGCGGCGGCGCGCTGATGCCGCTGTCGCCGCGCAGGGCGGACGGCAAGCCGGGGTCGCCGATCCGCGCCCGGTCGCCGGCGGCGCTGCCTCCCTTCTCCCCCGACGGTGCGCCGCCCTTCCACTTTGCTTTCACTCAATCCCCCCTTGGTTCTTCGTCTGGTGTTGGTCCAGGGAGCAGGGGACGCGTGCATCGTCATTGAAGCGTGCCGGGCGTGCGCTCCCCTCCTCCGCGGCGCCGTCGCAGGCGTGCCCAACCTGTCTAAGAGGTACGCCGACGCCGCCCGCGCCGACGAGTGGCAGCCGCACGCGCCCGGCGCCGTGCGCCCCGGCACAGGTGCGCACCAGCCCCCTGCGTCCCCTTCCTCCCCTCCCTGAAGCGTCCTCAATGCGACCCCGACGCTGTCCCAGCCACCCCAGTCTGACGCTGTCCCAGCCACGACGCTGTCCCAGCCACGACGCTGTCCCAGCCACCCCAGCCCGACACTGTCCCAGCCACCCCGGCGCTGTCCCAGCTGCGCGCCTGCTTGCCCACGTCACTGGTCTCCACTTTGTGTTGTGCTCCTGTGCTCCTGGCTTGATTGCTTGATCGATCCGTAGGGGAGATGTGGGACCACCGGGCCGGCGTGTACAACCCGCAGTTGGCCGACCAGCTGGACCTGGTGCGGCAGCAGGAGGAGCACGCGCAACGCGAGGCCCACGCCGCCGCGCAGCTCGACAAGGCGCGCGCCGTCGTGTCGGCGGGCGGCGCCCGCCGCTCCGCCAGCCCCTCGCCCGAGCGCCGCTCAGGCGCGTCGCCGCAGCGGCGGCAGCAGCAGCAGCAGCAGCAGCAGCACGCGGCGGGTGGGGCGCTGCAGCCGCTGGGTCAGCCGGGGGGGCAGCAGCTGAGCGGCGGCGGGCAGCTTCCGCCGCTGGCGACGGGAGGGCTGGCGTACGTGCACGTGCCGGCGCGGGGCGGGTTTGCGGACGGCGCGGGGGAGGGCGGCGCGGGGGGCGGCGAGGGCGGGCCGCCGCCGCCGCCCAACCTGCGGGCGCTGCGCGCCAGCGTGGGCCGCAGCGTGATCCGGCGGCACGTGACCCAGCAGCTGGCGGCGCTGCCGCTCAGCGGCGGCGGCAGCCGCTCCGGGTCGCCGGCCGGCGGCGCCGCATTGCCGCCGCCCTCCTCGCAGCAGGGGCGGCGGGGCGCCGCCGCCGCCGCCGCCGCCGCCGCGTCGCCGCCGCCGCCGCCGGCGCCGGACGCGCTGCCGGCGGACAACGCCTACGCCCTAGCCATGGAGCTGCACGCCCTGGCGCACCAGTTTGGCGTGCAGCTGGACGCGCCGGAGGACGGCGAGCTCCCGTCGCCTGGCGGTGGCGACACCAGGGCGTCGGCGCCGCCGCCCGGCGCGCAGGCGCAGGAGCGGGCGGAGCGGCAGCAGGCCAGCGCCATGCTGCGCGCCGCGCTGAGCACGCCCGGCGTGTTCGAGTGGGACCGTCTGCTGCTGGGCCCCAAGCAGACGCTGGCCAAGAGCCTGGCGCGCGAGGGTGCCGGCGGCAGCAAGCGGGGGCCGCCCGTGCGCGCCGTGTCGCAGCGGCAGCTGCAGCCGGCCGGCGCGCTGCTGGCGCGGGAGATCCGCCGGCTGCGGCAGGTGGTGCGGGAGCAGCAGCAGAGCCCCAGCCACGCGCCTGGCGCCGCCGCGCCGGGCGAGTTTGGGGCCGACGGCGGCGCGCCGGGGGCGCCCGGTGGCAACAAGGACGCGGCGGCGCAGCACGAGGGGCACCGGCAGCGCACGGCGGCGGCGATCAAGGCGGCCACGCGGCAGCAGGAGGCGCCGCTCATCCACTTTGAGTCCGAGTCGCTCGCCGAGTCGCGCAAGATCGTGCTGCAGCTGCAGGAGGTGCGCGCCGTCAAGAACCTGCTGTGGGACGCCGAGGCGAGACTGGTGCCGCTGCGGCAGAAGCGGCGCAAGGCTGGCGGCGCCGCGCTGCTGCTCAGCCTCTGAATGCCCGCTCGCTCCTTGCCGCTTGCAAGTGGGATCTTGCCGCTTGCAAGTGGGATCGCGACGCGCGGCGAAGTTCGCGAGGCTCGGAAAGGTTGGGGTCACGGCAGCAGCTTGCGCCTCAGGTCCTGCACCTCGAGCGACACGGACAGGAAGCGCTCCTGAAGCGCCTTGAGGTCCTCCTCGCAGTCGCCCGTGCTCTTGGAACCCGCCGCCGTCGTGGCATCCGCCAGGTGGCTCGCTGCGCGTGTGGCGGTGCGCGTGCGTGCGTGAGACGGCGCCAAACAGTGCACCAGTGTGAGCTGCGCTGTGACCGGTGGCGCCTTGACGCGCACCCAGATGTGGCCACACAGCAGGACGCGCGTCCTCAGCAAGCTCACCATGAGCGGCAACAGCGCCTCCGGGCAGCGTCAGGCTGGCGAAGGGCTTGCTGCCGACGCGGTACCAGTAGCTGTTGACAATGGTGATGCGGTTGAGCGGCCTGGCAGGAAGTCGAGCAAGCACAGGAGGGCGCGCGCAGGCGAAGGAGGAAGACGCAGCGTCGCGCGGGCCGTGCTGACGACGCAGAGGCGCAGGGCAAACGAGGACGCGTCACCTGGGGGGAGAGAGGTGCTGCCTCTGAGGCTGAGGTGAGGGCGCGAAGCTACTGAGGGCGCCAGGCTGGGTGGCCTCCTCCGGCCCCAGTCCCACGTCGGGAAGTTGCCCTCCCCCGTGCCCCACCGCAGCCACTCACATGACAAAGATGCCCTCGCGCCGCGTGGGCAGCTTCTCCAGCTCCTTGACCACGCCCATGCCGCGCGTGATCTTGCCGAAAATGGTGTACTGCGCGCCGCGCGCAAAAGACACGCGCCGCCCCGCCGCCGCCGCCACACGCTCGTCGCCCTTGCCCGTGCTTGGGAGAGGACGGACAAGGACAGCGCTCGTCGCGCTGATGCAAGGGTATCTCCGAGAGGAAACTCACCTGCATATCGAGGTGGGGCGCGTCGCCCAGCAGGATGGAGAAGGACGAGGTCCCGCTGTTGGGGTCGTCGTACCGCCCCATGGACAGCACACCTGCCGCGCAGGACGCACGACGCAAAGGACGCATGCACAATCAGGGGGGGCGCAGGCCCTTGGCTCTGCTTCGCGCTCTCCTGCCGCTGCGGGGCAACCTGCACGTGATTTTGAGCCGCAGCCGAGGGGGCGGCAGGGGCGGGTGTGGCGCCGGTCGGGCGCACGTGTTTGTGCGCACCTTCGTGGTGCTTGACGCCCTTCTTCACCTCCAGCGGCACCGTCTTGGACGCGTGCTCCTGAGAGCGTGTTGAGGCAGGGCAGCATGGCTGGCCACCTGAGACGTGCCCGGAGCACGCGCCTGGCCGCCGGCGCTGAACTCGAGCGCGCACCTTTTGCTGCTCGGTGAGCGGCGCCAGGCGGCCAGACGTCACGTCCGAGCACTGCGCGACAAAGCCCTTGTCCACGCGGAAGATCTGCGGCAGGCGGCCAAGCGAAGCCGTGTGAGGAGTTGCTGCGGAGACAGTTGCTGCTGTGGGGTCGTCTGGGCCCGTCCTGCCTGCCCACCTGATTGGTGGTGTAGAGGCCCAGCTGCACGAGCGTGAAGATGTGGGCCGCCGTGACTGGCGCCACCTACGAGGCACACAGTGGCCAGGAGGACCTGGCGCACATGATGCTGCGCGCGGCTGTCGCGAGCGGGAACACACAGGTACAGCTTGCTTGTGGCCCAGCGCACACCTCTGGCAGGAACGCAAACTCCTGCGTGTGTGAGTGCAGCAAACGCAGCGCAAGGCGCAGAGATCAGAGCCCGTCGCGCACGGCCGCTTGATGTGCGGCACTTGTGAGCCAAGAGAGCACACACGCACTCACGAAGTCCCCGCTCTCCAGCTGGAACACGACGCGCTCCTGGCTGAGCAGCAGTGGCTGATCTGCATCCTGCGCGTGCGCGCCAGCTGCGCACAGGAGCAGGAGCAGGAGGGCCTCCCCGAGCCACGCCCGCATGCTGCACTGTTGGGGACGCTGCATCCTGGCGCCACTAGCACGCCAGCACTGCTGCTCTCCTCCCTGCGGACAGCACTAAGACCTGACCATGCCGCGATGGAGCTGCCAGGGCTCCAAGCGCCGCCAGACGCGCGATGGCACGCCGTGCAGGCTAGCTGTATCTCTAGGCAGCTCGCAGCGCGCTCCGCGGACTTGGGGAAAATGGCGCACGATGCGCGAGACGAGGAGCGGCTCATCGACAAGCTGCGCAGGCGCGAGGTCGGATACCGACACACGCCGAAGCAGCATCGGGGGCACTCACTGTACGCTGACGAGAGCCTCGTGCGGCGCCTCAAGCCCGAGAGGGAGCTGCACGGCCACGCAGCGACCCTCCACAGCGTGTCGTGGTGCGCGCGGGGCGCACGGCGCTCAGCAGGGACGGGCGCTGCGTGAGCTCTAGGGGTTTCTCTCGGCTGTGGGGCACGGCGCGCGCTTGGGGCGACCCGCTGGGCGCGCCGCTGCTACACACGCACGCAGGAGCCGCGATGGCAGCCACCTGGTCAGCGCGGGCGAGGACACGCTGCTCAAGATATGGGACCTCAGCTCGGGCAGGCCCACGGAGGTCACCGTGCACTCGGTGCGTGCGCGGGACGCCGCCAGAGCACGCGCGCAGCGCGCAGCGACGGCAGGGGACGCAGCGCTGCCCCTGCGCGATGGATTGCCGCTCACGTCCTCACCGTGGCCACTGTCGGGGTGCACTGTCCGCTCTCAGGGGCACCTGGCCGGCATCACGTGCGCGTGCTTCTTGCCCGGCGGCGGCAACGCAAAGGTCGTGTCCTGCAGCTCCGACCGCCAGGTCCGCAGCCCAGCGCCACCAACACCACCTGCTCGATCCGCGCGCGCCGGCGCATTCGCCCTGCCTTTGAGCCCCAATCCGAGAAAAATGCGTCGTGCGGGTGCTTCACGCTCGGTGCTCGCAGGTGCGCGTCGTGGACCTGCACAAGGGAGCCGTCAAGTGCTTTGTGGCGCACCGGGCCGTCGTGAGGGCCGTGGCGCCCGTCGACGCAGGTACGCCCACCCGCCCACCCACCCTCCCTTTGGCTTCCCCCCGGCGACGCAACGCCGCAGCGACTTGCGCACCCGCGCACCCACCCTGCGGCTGAAAGCCGCGCAGGCCCTCACCTCAAGTGTGCGGATGAATTAAATGCGCTTGCGCTGCCGCCTGCGCAGACGTGATTCTGTCGGCGGGGGAGGACGGGCAGGTGCGGCGGCTGGACGTGCGTGAGAAGGGCCTGCCACGCGACGCCAGCCAGACGGCCGTCGACGAGCACACGGCCCGCTCCTTGCTCGGTGAGCCGCCGCAACGCTTCTGCTCGTCCTCTTCCGCGCGCCCCGAAGCGCACACAGCTCGCCTTGCCGCCTTATTGCGGCTCGCAAGCACGCTGGAGCGCTATGGGCTGAGCATTGTGCGTCCGCTCCTTCGCTGCTGCTTGGGGCCCGCGTGCAGTGGAGCAGCTGCAGGAGCTGGGCCGCGGCGGCGCGCTGGCCGGCGCCGCGGCGCCCGGCCACGTCAGCGTCATGTGCCTGGCGGTGGACCCCTACGCGCCGCACGCCTTTGCCACGGGCGGAGGCGACACACTAGGTGAGCACATGCGCCCCACCCCTCCCTCGCCTCCTCGCCTCAGTCGCAGCTGCTGCGCAGTGCGCCATACGCAGCCACCGCGAGCCGTTCGCCACCAACTGTTGCATCTCTGATGTCCCAGGCACCCAGGGGACTCATCCCTTGCCCTTGCCCTTGCTTGCACGGCGCTTGCACGCGTGCTTCTCTCGCAGTGCGCGTGTACGACCTGCGCATGCTGCGCCCGCGCACGTCGCTCTCGCACCTGGTGGCGCCGCCGCCCTCGTGGACGCACTGCTACGTGCCGGCGCACCTGGCCCGCGCGCCCTTCACCGGGCCCAGCACGCCGTGGGCGCGCCGGCCCACCTGCACCGTCACGGGGCTCTGCTACTCGCACTCGGGCCGCCGCCTGGCGGCGTCGTACGCCCACGAGGACATTTACGTGTTCGAGTGAGTGCGGTTCGCTTCGCTGCGCTTTTTCACCACCTTCTCACCCGCACCTCACTTATCTCATGATAGGGCAGGAAGAGCGCGGCTCGCGGCGCCGGTCCCGTGCGGTGTTTTGAGAGGTGCGTCGCGGTGCGCGTGCGTGCGGCCGCAGCACCAAGGCGCACGCCCGCAGCCCCGACGCGCTCCGGGCCCTCACCATGCAGCCGCAAGCCCCGCCCTCGCTGTACGACTACGGGCCAGGCGGCGCGCTCAGCCTCTTGCCGGCGCCGCCACGGCCGCCAACCTCGCCCTTCCCTCGCATGACGCTCACGCGGCCCACCGGCAGCACCGCGGCGGGCGCCGGCGGAGACGCGGCAACCGGCGGCGGCGGCGCTGGCGGCCTCACGCGCCTCAGCCAGCTGTTCAACTTCAACCGGTCGCTGTCCCGCGCCGCGGCCGCAGCGCCGTCCGCCGGCGGCGGCGGCGCCAACGCGCCCGCTGCGGGGGCGGCAGCAGCGGCGGATGCGCCGCCGAGCCTTCGCGACCTGATCGGCCCTCCCCCATGGCTGCGCGACGGGCCGCCGCCCCGTGTGTTGCTCCCGGCATCGGCCGGCGGCGGCG
>VFQP010003388.1_pt1 | contig 16217 bp, 17 predicted proteins | sample 3512351 | NCBI WGS metagenome assembly VFQP01 (sample SAMN10412372, study PRJNA504923) | tailings metagenome | isolation source: Relicate 1 Philex TSF1 revegetated site | place: Philippines: Tuba, Benguet | collected 2017-08-29 | reverse complement strand
GCTCGTTCGTCCCGCGCTACCCTTCACCGTCCCTGGCGCCGCTCTCGCCGTGCCGTGCCGTGCGCCGCGCTCCCTGCGTGCGTCTCCCGCCGAGGGGCGACGCTGCCTCCTGCGCCCGTGGCCGCCGCGCTGTGCGTGTTGGTGTTTGTTGCGTGTGCGTGCGTTGATGCTGACCGCGCTGACCGCGCCGCCGCGCCGGCTGCCCGCCCGTGCAGCGCAAGTCCCACAGAGTCAAGGAGCGGGAGGGAGGGCGGCGGGCGCCGTTCCCGCCGCCCCCCCTCACTCGTGTGCCCGAGGACCCCGACCTTCCCCTCTCCCACACCGCCTTTGAACGTTTGCCGGTGCCTTACGGGATTACGGGTTGCATGACTTGGTTCTGCAACACCCCTGCCCCATTCAAGACCAGAGGTGCCCCTGTGGAGTCCATGGTATGTGTTGGCCGCAGCACTGCACTGTTGCCAGTGCGGCCCCTCCTCTCTCTGTGTTTGCATCCTGGGCGCAGATGCCCACCCGATCCCTCTCCCTGCATGCTTGTCGCTCGATGCCTTGGGGGGTCCCTCTTTTTCATCCTGGGGAGCAGCTGCCGTGATCCTCCGGGTCGCGGGCGCGACCTGCCCGACTAGGGGCCTCTGTGGAGCGGTGTGGAGGAGGAAAGGGGCGGGAGGCCTGACTTGCTGGAGGGATGGACGGAGGGGACGGAGGAGCGCCCGGCGCGCCGCGCCCAAACAGCGCGTGCGCGCCGCACCCTGCCACTGTTCAGTGTGCCACTCCCGCATCCCCTGTCTCTTACCCACCCTTGATGGAGCTGTTTTTCTGCCAGTGGGCGCGGTCCGCGTGCGCAACAAGAGGCGCTTCGGCGCTTTGGCCCCGGGGGACGCGCCCGGCGGCGTGGCTGCGGCCGCCAGGCGCGGGCTGGGCCAGGGGTTTGCGCGGTGTGGGCGTGGGATGGGTGAGCCAGCGGCGCCTCCCCAAGAGGCGCACGCTTCGCCGTGCTTCTCCGTGGGGGTGCATGCCTGGGTGCGGGAGCAGCCCTGCGGGGGCCTGAGAGGGGTCCCGTTTCCTCCGCCACCGCCTGGACGCTGGCAACTAGTAGGTCAGTAGCTCTTTAGCCTGGGCCGCCGCCAAGTTGGGGGGGGGGGGGGCGGTGTGTGCGTGGATCGCGCGAGCGAGGCCGGCGTGGGGCGGCCCCCATTGGGGCCCACCTCGCCGGTTGGCAACGCTACTCGCGGGAGAGGCAATCAGGGGCCCCCGAGGGAGGAGGAGCGGGCCTCCGAGTCGCCTGGTAGGGTTAGCCGCCCTCACGGCGCCCGCTGTCCTCCCCCCTGTGCGGCTCCGCCTCTCTCCTGTGCGGCCTCCCGCCACACACACACCCTCGGCGCGCCAACGGTTCCTGCATCCCCCTTGCGCGCCCCATTGCCTCCGCATCTGCTCCCTCACGGAAAAGGAGAAAAGCGACGTGTGTGTGTGTGCTTGTGCTTGTTCGACGCCCCCGTGCAGCACTTGTTTCCCGTGCCCGCCCCGTGCCCGTCCCCTGCCATTCAGACTCCTGCCTGCCCCGGAGGAATCCTCAGCCGCGTCCCGTGCACACCGCGCCGACCCCCCCTTTTCTTCACGGCCCGCCACCCCTGCCCTTTGCGCCACCCCGTCGCACCATCGGCACCGCGGCGCCCCTCCCCCCGCCCGCGCGCCGATGGCGCCCACCGTCGTCCGCACCCCCACCCTCCCCCGCCCGTTGAGAGCGAGACTGCGATGTTGAAGACTAGCCCGGCCCGAAGCCGCACCTGCCTGCTGGCCCCCGCCGCCACCCATTCCACCACACCCGCCCACGCCAGCCCGCGCGGCACGGCGCTTTGCACACGGCCAGGGCCGCGCCCACCCGTCAGGCGTTTGCCTGCGGTGCGGCTGCCGGCCTCCTGCCCCGCCGCAAGGCAGCGCGAGCCGTGACTGCGTCTCCGCAGCGTCCCCATTCACTCCGCACGCGCGCCGTCCCACGCGGGCCGCACCTCACCTTTGGTCGCCTCATTGTCCCCGTCACCCGCCGCTTCCGCCTCGCGCGCCGCGGCGGCGCCCGGCCGACTGACTCACCCCCACCGCCCCACACGCACACAACCCGCTGGCCGTTGCTGTTTCGCGCGTCTGAGACGCCGACTGAAGACTGCTCTGCATGTGGGGCGAGGAGGCGACGTGGCTGAATCGACGCGACAACGCTGCCGCCGCACCCGTGCTTTTTGCGGCCAGGCGGTGCGCTTGCGGCGCGCCCGTTTTCCCCGGCCCCCCCCTCCCTCACGCACACGCACGCACGCGCGCGCCCGCGCCCATGCGCAGGCTGCTGCTCAACCTGCACTATCTGGCTCTATGCGATTCGGAGGACTGCGACGGGCGCAGGGGTGGCGAACGCTGGCAGGAGGCGCGCGGTGGGTGGGTGGGTGGGTGGGTGGGGGGGGGGGGGGCGTGAGGTCGTGCGCCTCGGAGGGCCCCCTGGGCTTACCACCCCCCAGCAGGTTGCCGACAACGACAGCCTGCACGTTGACACGCACACGCGCCCCCCTTTTCTCCCACTTGCTGCAGCGTGTGCGCGCGACGCGGGGCGTCTGTGTGGCGTGCGTGCGTGGCTGCGTGTGTGGTGTGCGCGCACGCGGCGTTTGCTCCCCCGAGACGTCAGCAGTAGGCGGTCAGGATAAACTTACCGCCCCCCTCAGGTGACGCGGCTCCGGGTTCCCTGGTGACCTGGGAAGAGAGAGAGAGAGGAGGAGGAGGAGAAGCGGCGCCGGCGCTGCGTGCCTCGCAGGATGAAGGAAGGCCCGCCCTGCGGATGATGATGACGCTTCCTGTCCCCGCCAGCTGTTGCTCTGCCACCTGCTGCACTGGCCGTCCACTCGTTGGCCGCGTGGCATGCGCTGTTGCCGTTGTGAGAGAGCAGGTTTGCGCCGCCGAGGTCAAAGGTGGACGAGGGCTTCCCGACCTCCTTCCCCCCTCCGCCGCTGATTGGCGGCGGCGGGGCGTTCCCTCCCACGCACTGATTTGATGGCGTCGAAAGTCATGGTCGCGACGACGGGCTTTGGTGTACCTACCCTCTTTCCCTGCTGCCAGTGCGCGACGGTGCCGTCTGTCTTGTTGTCTCCGGGCGCCACAACCACACCGCCGCCGCCCCCCTGGCGACGGGCCGGTGGGGCACACGACCCTAACCCTCACCTCACTCCTCCTTCCCCTCCACGGCGCCCCAATTGGCTGCGCCGCCGTCACTGCGTGGCCACACTGCTCCAGGTCGCCTCCCTCTTTGCACGTCTGTGTGGCCCTGCCTGCATGCGCCGCCCGCGCCCGGGGGCGCCAGCGCCGCCCCAACAAAAGCTTTTGCCCTGGGTTCAATGATCATCATCAGCGCGTGCACGCACACACTTGACTGCAACCCATACACGCCGAGGCAGAGACAGCACGAGGCAGCCCTTCCGTCACCATCGGTGCTTTGGCTCGCAGCGAGCTCGTCGACCATCACCGAAAGCCACAGAAAAGCAGAGTCACAGACTCGCTCAAATCCGCCGCACCCAACGATGCAATCACATGGGCACGCAGCCGCAGGCGCGCAGCATCCCGCCGCCGTGCCCGTGGTGCCCGTGCTGCGCGTGGTGCGCCTCCCGCTCGCACCAGGCGCGGTACTCGGCGCCCTCGTCGCTGCGCTTCAGGTCGGCGGCCCACGCCGGCAGCCCGCCCGCCGCCGCTGGCGCGGCGACCGCGGGCACCGGCGGTTGCGGGGTGGAGGGCGAGGGCGCGGCGGCATCTACGGCGGCGGCGGCAGGCGTGCCTCCGGGGCTCAGCGGCCCCTCCTCGTGGATGGGGTGGCACGGCGCGGCGCTGTGGCTGCCGCGCGGCTGCTGCGCCAGCTGCAGCTGCTGCTGCCGCAGCGCCGCCACCTGCGCCTGCGCCCGCGCCCGCCGCGCCTGCTGCTGCTGCAGCTGCAGCGCTTGCACGACGGCGGGCGTCGTCCCGCCCCGGTCAGAGGTCGAGGGAGCCGCCTGCTCGTCGCTGGCGGGAGGGGGGCGGGCTGGCACTGACTCGGCAGGTCTGTCGGTGGGCGCCCGTTGTTCTGCTTGTCCAGACGCCGGCGTCGTGGAAGGCTCCGCCAAGGGCGCGGGCGACGGGTGGGCGAGGAGCTGGACCTTGATGTGGTGGTGGTGTGCTGCGGCGTGCTGCGTCGCGCTGGTGGCGCTGGGCACGGCGTCGCTGAGGCTGCGCGCCGCCGAGAAGAACGCCGCGTCGGACGTGGGGTGGGCGCCGCCGTCGATGAGGCCTGCGCCGTGGGGGGGCTTGCCGTGGAGCTCCACCAGGCTGGTCGGGACGGCGACGGCGACGGGCTCTGGAGGAAGCGCCGGCGCGGCGGGACGCTGCGCCGGGGCAGCGATTGGGGCGTGCGCGGCCGCCATTGGTGGTGTGGTAGCTGCTTTCAAGCTGGGGGCTCTCCTGCGGCGGCAGGGAAGCAAGAGTGTGCGCGGCGCTCATCATCCCACGCGTGGGGGGATGACGGCGCGCCGTGTTGAGCGCCCGCCCACCGCGCGGACCGCACAAGGAGCCCCCCTGGCACTGTGTGTTGTCGCCCCGGCATGCCCCCTGGACAAGGCCAGCGTGTGTCCTCTCGGACCAAGGTGCTGGCGTGATGGAGCTCTGCGCGCTGCTGGTAGAAAAACTGCCGCTTTCGCGACCGCGAGCTCGAGGGCGCGGCTGAGAGAGAGGCCATACGCCGCCTTGCTGATGCCTGCCGAAGTTGCGTCTGCGCTGCGCGTGTGCGCGTGTTCCTGCCGCATCCCGCCGTACCTCTGCCGCCCAGCAGCACAATGCCCCTCCACGACAGCGTCGATTGCAGGAAGCGTGCGACCCGCCTGCACCTGCCCCAAGTGCTGACGGGCTCAGGCTCCTTCTGCGCTGTGGTGGGGCCAGACGCCCTGATCTGCATGCACCTGCATCCCCTGGGCCACGACCGGATCTGCGCAGCAGCTGTCATGTGCAGGGACAGGGCACCAGCGCTTTCCCTCCCTTGCCCACCAGGAGCGCTGGTGCGGTTGGCAATGTGTCGCAGCCGGCGCCGCGATCACGGTTGGGCGTGGCGGCCAGGAAGGCACAGAGCAGACTGCCAGTGCTCTAGAGCTTTCCTTTGGTGCCCTCTTGGTGAGCACCAATGGGATGGGAGTACCGCCAGACTCGCATGCTCGTCGCGCGCTCCGCGTATACCTCCCCCACGCCCCACCGTCCCCACACACATTGTCCAGCATGCAGCAGCGCGTGCTCGGCGATGCGCCATCGGCGATGGCCACGCAGCATCAGCATGCACGCAGCTGCAGGTGCGCCCCTGTGGCGGCGGCAGCTCCGCCGGGCGCGCCGCTGCAGCTCCGCCACCGTCACGCGCCAGCAGCACCGCTGCTGCTGCTGCCCCCTGCACCTCCCTCAGCAGCGGCTCCCTGCAGCGCGCCCTCTCTGGCCAGGCCCTGGGCCTCTGCTGTGGAGTCGAGGTCAAGACGGCGAGCGCTGCACCACAGGTGCCACGCTCTGCCAGTCGACGAGCAGCAGCAACAAGAGCTGCTGCAGGAGCAGCAGCAGGACGCGTCGATCGTGGCGACGGCGCTCGCAGCTGCGGCCCAGGCGATCCAGCAGCCAGCGGCTGAGGGCCACCAGGCGCCTCCAGAGCCTCAGCAGCAGCCTCAGCAGCAGCCACCAGCATCAGTAGACCCAGCTGGGCAGCAAATTGCGCCTGCGGGCGGCTCTGGCGACGCCCCGCCGAGCGACGCCCCACCGCAGCAGGAGCCCCAGCGCTGGCGCAGCAGGCAGCCGCGCAGCAGGCAACAAGCGGACCCACCATTGCAGCAGCAGCAGGAGGACGAGCAGCAGCACGACATGCGCTCCATCTACTACTGGCCGCCGGCGCGCGACGCGCGGCAGCGCCCGCCCTTCCAGCAGGCCTACCCGCCCGACGGCGTGCACTTCAACATCAACTCGTTCCTGGGCCCGCTCGACACGCACAAGGGCAAGCTCTACGTGCCGCCCGGCCGCTACCAGCGCTTCCTCTCCGAGTACCACGCCGCCTTCCACGACGGCTACAAGCTCTTCCTGTCCGAGCGCTACGGCTCGCACCCCTTCCGCTACTTTGTGGAGCTGGACTTCCCCTGGGAGCTGCCCGAGCACCTGGTGGAGCACGCCTTCCGGCGGCTGTGGCCCACGCTGTGCCGCGCCGTGCGCGACGCCTACCGGCTGGCGGCGCCCTCGCTGCGCGCGCTGGTCAGCATGCGCACGCCCTACAAGGTGCACGTCAACTGCCCGCAGCTCGTCACCACCGAGCTGCAGGCCATGCTGGCGCGCGACCAGCTCATCGACGCCGCCAGGTGAGGCGGGCGCGGGGGCGCGGGCGCGGGCGTGGCTTGGACACCAGTGGCCGGAGAGTGCAGGGAGGTGACGGTCGGCATCTGTGCCGGGGCAGAGCGAGCGTTGCCGCGCGGGTGCGTGCGCGCTGGCGGTGGTGCCGCGGCGGCGCAGGAAGCTGTTCAGCGAGGGCGGCGCCAGCTCGGCGGACGGCGCGACGGACGCGTCGCGCGCCTTGGACCGCGAGGTGGCGGCGCTGCTGGACTGGGAGTCGGTGGTGGACTTCCCGCACGGCTCCTTCCGCATGCTGGGCTCGCGCAAGTCCAAGCAGCTCGTCGTGGTGCGCGTGCGGTTGCGGGTGTGCCGCTTGGGATGGCCCGGCCGGCAGGCACCTGGGAGGAGAGCGGGCGCAAAACGAGTGCGGGAGGGAGGGCCCTCCACGCTATCCTGAGCTCACGCGTGCGACGTCGACCGAGAGTGTTGCCGGGGCGCCGGCCCTCTCTGCCCGTCGCTGCGCCGGCTGCGCAGAACAAGGAGCCCGTGTGGGTGACGGACAAGGCCTACTACCCCGTGTCCTGGTCCAACGCCGGCGGCTGGACGCCCGTGCCCATGACGCTGCGCCGCATCTGCGACTCGAGCATCATCCCCACGCCCGAGCAGCGGCGTCGCTTTGAGCAGTCGGCCGCCTACCTCCGCTTCATCTACGCGGTGCGGCGCCGCTCCCTCTTGCAACGTCCTGGCGCCGCCACCGCCGCCACCTTCCCACTACCACACACACCGTGGCGACGTGCGCCCTGCCACGGCTGTCGCGCGCAGGACGCTTCGGCGTACGAGCAGCGCATGCGGGACAAGATCCAGAAGAGGCTCGAGGCGCAGGAGGAGGCGCTCAAGCAGCTCAGCGCGCCCCTCGCGCCCACCCCCACCGCGGACGCCTCCTCGTCCTCCTCGTCAGCCGCGACCGAGGCCGCCGCCGGCACCGACCCTGTGCAGGCGAGCCCTGCGTCGTCAGAGGCGACGAGCGCAAGCGCAAGCGCCGCCACGGCGGAGCAGCAGGCGGCTGCGGCGGCCAAGCAGCACCGCAAGGCGCAGCACGAGCTGCAGAAGCTTCGTTCGCTGCAGCAGGCGCGCGAGCGGCAGCAGCGCGAGGGGCAGCTGCGCGCGCTGGCCGAGGTGGTGGGCGGCGGCGCGGGGCGGCGCTACCTGGCGCTGGCGGGGCAGCTGGAGCGGGTGGAGCAGGAGCAGCGCGCGGCGCAGGCGCGCCTGGCGCTGCTGCGGCGCAAGCAGGCGCTGGGCGGCGGCGGCGGCGACGCAAAGGAGGAGGGGCAGCAGCAGGACGCGCAGGAGGCGGAGGAGGTGCGGCAGCTGGACGTGCACGTGGTGGGGCTGCAGCGGCTGGCCGTCAGCCTTCGGGACCAGCTGAAGGAGGCCGAGGCGAAGCTGACGGGAGGCGCGGATGATGGCGGCGGGGCCGGTGACTCTGGCGGCGCTGCGGCCGCTCCCGCCGGCGAAAGCGCCGCTGCTGCAGCGGCGACGGCAGCGGGACGCAAGCAGCCCCACCACAAGCAGCGCATGGCGGCGGCGGCGGCAGCGAGCGCGGCTGGGGGGGCCCCTGGCGCCTCGTGGGACCCGGAGCAGCAGGAGCTGCTGCACGCCGTGGCGGTGGCCAAGCGGCGGCTGACGCAGGTGCAGTCCCCTTACACGGCGCTGCAGCAGCTCATCGCGCGGGCCGGCGAGGCGGGGCGGCAGCCGCACCCGGACGACGAGCGCCTGGCGGCGGAGCTGCGGGACCAGGTGCGGGCGCGCTCGCGCGAGCTGACGGAGCTGGAGAAGCGGTGGAGGGAGGCCAAGGCCAGGGCTGAAGCGGGCGCGGGGGCCGCCAGTGAGGCGGCCACTGGGGAGGGCAGCGCCGGCCAGGCACCGGCTTGACGCGATTTTGTTGCGCGGCAGGTGTTGACCGTGGCTGGCGCTGTGCATGAGCACATCGTGCAAGTGTGCGCGCGAAGGGGGTGCGAGAGCGGAGCGAGAGGAGGTTGTCCCCCCGCTGCATGCATACTACTGCCCGGTGCACGCGCCGTCGCTCTTGAGCGCAGCAAATCACCTGGCAGCCAGTCGGTGGAAAGCGTTTGCACACGCTAGGAACCGCTGCCTGCAGCTTGGCCATCGAGTGCGTGGCGGCAAGCTGATGGTGTCGCACCAGCAGCGTTGAGTGACACATGTCATGGAGAAGCAGCAAGCAAGCAAGTGGCAGCACAGCTCCTGCAACGCATCGAATGCGTGTGCGCCAAGCGAGTCGATCCTTCGGCGCGGTGTTCAAGCCTGGCCAGTCCTGTACGCCGGCAACATCCCGTCGGGTCAAGCCACAGGGTGCTTCTGCGCCCCACCCCCTCACCCCACAGGGCCCTTTTCACGACCTCACCGGCAGGCAGCGCGCTATGCCACCACACCACCGTCTCCACACCGTCTCCAGAGGACGCCTCTAAAAGTTGAGCACGCCCTTCTCGACGCCCAGCTCGGCCAGCTTGAGCTCCTCCTCGTCGATGTTGAGGTATCCGCCGCGCTCGCGGTTCTTGCGGATGCACTCCTTGTCCGACTCGTCGCAGGGCTCGCACTCGCCGCACGCCAGGCGGCACATGCCCTGCCCCGAGCTGCCGCCCAGCATGTAGCCCGGGTTCTTCTGGCACTCGCCCGCCTCGGCCCACGTCTTGCACTGCGTGTGCCTGTTGGTGCAGAGGCCGGGGTCGGGCTGCGGCGTGTGCGGGGTCGCGAGCGACCGGTTCCACTCGTCCTCTGCGCGACGATGCAGGGCGGCATCAATCAATCGCCGTGAGCCGTGAGCGGCTGCATCGGTAATCGACGCTGCGATCTGCTCGTTGTCGCTGCGCTGGGACGGATGGTGAGCCGAGAGCTGCGCCCGTCACCGCCGCCAAAGCCACCCCTCCCTCTCCCGAGCACACACGGCCCCCAAACAGCAGCGCTTACCGCGGAACGGCAGCGGGTGGATCCAGGACACCGCGGTATATTTCCTCGATCGTATGACAGGGCCTGCGTGCGCGCAGCAGCGGCACAAATCACGTCTGAGGGCCGCCCACCGCCCACCACCCACCCGTCCGAGGCACCCTCAGCCTGCCCTCAACTAGAACGGGAGTTCTAGTCACGAGATGCATGCCTGCGGGGGGGGGCCTGTGTTCCAGGGGCGTGTGGCCTCAGGCTGGGGCCGCGCGGGACGCGACGTGTGGGGATGGAGAGGCTGCCACAGGGCTCTCTGGAGAGATGCCGAGGGGAGCACGTGACAGCAGTGAGGTGTGCGCAGGCAGGCAGGCAGGCAGGCAGGCTGTACACCGCCGGCGGCGGCACTATCTTGAGATGCAGCGCCTGACAGCGTGAGCGGAAGATGCCTTGACGAGCGCGTTTGGAGCACCGCGTTTATGCGCGGCGTCAGCAGGACTTGGCTGATTGATGGATTTCCTAGGCTCCTGGGCCTCCTGGGCTGATGGCGTGGTGGTGGCTCGCTGTCTATCCCCCTCTCACGCTGGCGCACGCCATCCGCGCCCCGCTCCCCAACACCAACTGCACGTCCGCAACGCCTGCGGCGCCAAGCCGGCCAGCCGCGAGCCCCAGGAGCGATCAGCAGAGCACCAGCGTCACCACTGCACCAGGCCCTGCACCAGGCCCTGCACCAGGCCTGTGTGGCGTCCGACCAGGTACCAAGTGTCCCTCCCCACCAAGCTACACCTCTACCGTGCGGTGGTGGTCAGCACCCTTGTCTTCGGGGCGCCGGAGACGTGGGCGCACTCAGCAAGCAGCGGCGGCTCGACGCGTTCCACACCACCTGCCTCCGCCGCATCCTGGGCATCCGCTGCGGCCCCAACACGCCCAGCAACGCCAACCTCAACGGGCGCACCGCCCAACAACCCATCAGCACCCTCCTACGCTCCCGCCGCCTCACGTGGCTCGGGCATGTCGGGCACCTGGCGGACTACGACCCTGTCAAGCAGCTGCTCTTTCCCATCGCACGTGGCGCCCCAGAAGGGCCGCCCCCCTGCCGCGCCAGTGGCGGCCTGGCCCGGACATGGATCAAGACTGCGCATGTGGAACCTTGCGGCAGCGTTCACGAGAAGAAAAGTGCCCCAGCAACAGCGGCGCAAGCCCTGGCCAGACAGGCCTGGCTTGCCTGACCCAATCACGTTGGCGGGCTGCAGCGCCGTGACACCGCCATGTAGCCGGCGCGGCGGCGGCAACGACGACCACTGCTCTCAACCGTGCGCTCCCTGGGCGCGCCAGGGCGGCAAATGCCCTTGCCGCACGCAGACGCAGCACGGTGAACATTGCGCCACGCGGTGCAGCCGGCGGCGGCGACGCGCTCTTGATGCACTTATGCCACAGACCTCTGGGGCTGCGCCTTGGGAGGAGCCGCGCAGTGCGTCGAGAAGCTCACTGCGCGCGCTCTCATCCCTGAGTGCGCACCTCCCTCCCTCCTCCCTCGCCGCGCGCCCGGACCCCGTCACTCTCCCTCCCTCCCCTTTCCCCAGCCCAACGTTCTTCAAGTCTGTGCCTTCCGGGGTCCTAAGCAAACCCGCCACAGCCGCACGAATGCAGCGCGCCCCAGTCACACTCACAGCCGGTGTGCATGGAGAAGGGGTCCTCGCCCTTGCCGTCCGGGTGGCGGTCCCAAAAGAGCAGCGCGTCGCCGCGCTTGGGCTTGTACGCCACGTGCCCCTTGGCGCACTCGCTAAAGTTGCCCTGCGATGCCTCGCCCATCCTGGGGTCCACCCAGTGGCTCTCGTCCGTCTGGGCAAACGCCGTCTCGCCGCCCTCCTCGGGCGCTGCATGGGGGGGAGGGCGGGCGCGTGGGGGGGGAGGGCAGGTGTGGAGGGAGGGTGTGCACCGCGGCGGCGTCCGGCGGAACCAAAGCGCGGCGGAAGAGAGCTGTTCCTTGGCTCAGCTGTTCAGAGGAGCCTGCTCACTGCTCATTGCCTTGGCCCCGCCTCCCCGCGGCCGCCACCTCCCCACTCACCCACGAGGTAGATGAGCACGGTGCAGAGGCGCCCCAGCCCGTCAATGTGCGCGCCGTACTTGTTGGTCGGCCCGTACCGCAGCACCTGCGCGCAGCACGGACGGCGCAGGCTTAGCGGGCGGCCATGGTAATGACGCCCTCGCCCGCAGACCGCACACTCTCTGGCCTCCGTCACGCCACCGCCCTGGACACAGAGGGAGCCACATCCTCTCGCACGCGCCTGCAGGTCCTCCTGGTGGCTGGGCGGCAGGCCCGTCCACACGGCCAGCCGGTGCTGCACTGCCTTGATCACGTCGTCCTGGTTGCGCCTGCGGGCAGATGCGCGCGCCATGCGGGCGCACAGCTGGGGCGGGCCGCGTGATGCGCGAGTCAAATGAGTGGACCTGCTCAGCAACGCCTGGCGAGGGGCCCCCGCAGGCCCACGGCAGGTGAGGCGCTGTGCTTTGGCCAGCATTCCCACCCGCCCGCCCAGCACGGCCGCTGCTGTGCTGCTGCCGCTGCCGCTCACATGAGAAAGGTGCCCGCTGACGTCCTGATCGAGTCGACGACGCCCTGGTTGTGCGCGCCCACCACCGTGGACCGCTTCATCTGCGGCGACGATTTCAAGGCAGGGACACGGGCGTCGGGCGGTGGCGTGACGCTCCACCCCACCCATGCCACGGTGAGCCCGCCCGCCCACGCCTGAGCAGACTGCGGACCTGCGGCGCGGCCAGCTTGATGATGTGCGCCGCCTCAGCGTCGGTCAGGAAGTTGTGGTAGACAAAGGCGCGCGGCTTCCAGCTGAGGACCTGCACCCTGCGCGTGCGCGACGAGAGGGTGAGCTGGTGGCGAGGGTGAGCCTGCGACAGTCGCTCAGGAGGATCAGGTTGAGATTGCGTCCTTGGTCAAGACTTGGGGGCGCTCAGCCACCGACCCCAGGAGAGCGAGGCGAGCGCCCGGCGCCAACGCGCTCGGGGCGGGCATGGCTGCCCGGCCACGCCTCACAGCTCCTCCCCCTCCCCCTCCCCCTCCTCCTGCTGCGCAATTGCGGCCCCTAAACGCTGCTGAGCCACGCAGCGCCGCACCATGGCCGCTTGTCGCGCGGCGTCTCTGCAGCTTCCCCCTCGGGGTGGAAGGTCTCCCCCTTCCAGCCGATGAAGGGCTCGACCTCTTGCCCTGCACAATCGCAGCAGCGGCCCGTCGCTCGCTTCCCCAATGAGCTCGCCGCGCCGTTGGGGTCGGGCTCCACCTGCTCTCAAACAGGAAGGTGGTGGTGCACCTGGTCTGAGCGCTGCCTCGGCGCAGAGCTGCACGGACACCAGCAGCGCGAGCGCGACCGCCCGCTCCGCCAACGCGCCACGCCGCAGCGGCTGCATTGGCGCCCCGGCCCGCTGAGCCGTGCCTGCCTGCCGGACTCCTGCAGCCTCAATCGGACTCCAGGTGGCAAGCAAGGACTGCGAGTGACGGCGCTGCGTGAATTTGACCTATCCACTGCGCCACCAGCAGTCCCTCCCTGGCGCTCTCCTGGTGACGCGCTGCATGGCCAGGGCGTCCGGGCGTCCAAACCGCAGCGCCTCAGCGTCGTTGCGTTTGAGGACAGTGGCGAGGCCCTGAACTATAGGAACCTCACAAGCGAAGAGACAGGCCTGCCTGCAGGCACACTGCAAGCGCAGAGCAAACTTGTGGCGCCAACGGGATGGGACTCCTGGGCTGCTTCACGGCATGCGGCGCCACGGTGCGGAGCACATTGCTGCTGCAGTGTTGAGCGTGGCGTTGATGACGTCCCACCACGTTGGGCTCTCTGCAGCAGCGGAGAGCTGAGGCGCCAAACAACTGTCGTCCGAGGCACACCCGCCTGCAGGTTGATGATGACGCACGCCACGCCAAGGGCGGCCGTGGCAGCAGCAACACCGTCGCGCGGACTGGTCCGCCGCAAGCCACGGCCGAGGACCTGCACGTGCTGGTGCACCACGAGGCGCCGCGGTCACCTCCGCGCGTGTCTCCGCCCATCCTGCTGCCTCCCCCATCAGCAGCACCGAACCACGAGGACGACGCGCACGACTTTGTTTCGTGCGCCTCGTCCTTCACCAGCGCCACCAGCGGCATCACGGCGCCGCAGCACCCGCACACGCAGCTGCACTGCCATCACGCGCCGCTGCAGACGCTGCCAGAGGCCGCGCTGGAGCCCCAGCAGCCGCCGGACCTTGCCCAAAGCGGCGTGGTGGCGGACCGGGGCAGCGCGCAGGCCGTCGCAGGGGCCGCCGCGCCGAGCCCTCACCTGGAGCTGCTCAGCACGGTGGCGCGCCTGTACAAGAAGCACGGGCACCCATGCAGCGCCTGCCAGGTGTGCGAAGTGGGATGCCTTCCTGCCGTGGGCGCCCTTCCTCCTGGCGTGTCGCGGTTTCCTGCGCAAACCAACGGGAGTGCGGCATATGGCTCACTCGACTCTGCGCGCCGTGCGTCCCCCCGCAAACGCCGCCGAGCGCACGCCTTTGCTCTCCCCGCCCCGCTGCGCAGCACGTCATCCGCCACTGCGCCGAGCACCACGTGCCGTACGACGAGCTGGAGGCGGCGCTGGCGCACCTGGCGCCGGGGAGCGCCGCCGCCGCGCCCTCTGGGGGCGACGACGAGCTGCTGCGGGAGATGCGGGGTGACGTGGAGCGGCTGGTGCGCGCGGCGCGCTACATGGCGCAGGGCCTGCGCTCCGTGTTGGACGACGCAGGTGAGGCCCTGGCTTGGAAGAAGAAGAAGCTGGAAGGAGGCGAAGTGCCAAAGCACGAGCCTCGCACGAGCGTGGCGCTTCCAAGCCCAGAGAGCGGGCTGCCAGCGCCGCCAGTGGCATTAAGTCCAGGGAGCTGCAAGGCTGTGGTGCGCCACCTTGGGCGATCAACCGGTTGGCCTCGTGTGTGCGGCTGGCGCAGGATGGACCGTGTGCCAGGACGACGCGTTCAAGATGTGCTACCGGCACGAGCCCGGCACCACCAAGCACAGCTTCAAGGGCCGGTGCATCCTGGACGCGCGGATGGTGGTGCGTGGCAGCGGCAAGACGCCTGCCTCGGGGCGACACGTGCAACGCATTCCAAGCGGTTTCGTTGCCGACGCACGCACACGCGAAACGTGCCGCAACACTTGTCGCCGGCGCGCGCAGGACGTCATGGCGCTGGTGCGGGAGTTCGACCTGGCCAAGACCTGGAACCGATTCTGTGAGTTTGCAGCAGTCGCCGTCGCCGCCGCGGCGGGGCCGGAGCCCTGCGGTTGGGCGCATCAGCGGCCTCGCAGCACGCGGGGCACGCGGGCCAACCACACGCATACCGCGTGGTCGCGGGCATATCGCGCACCGCCTGCCATGCCGTCCGTCCGCAGGCGTGGACAGCCCCATCCTGCGCCAGCACAGCTTTGCCGAGATGGCCGTCTGCGCCGTCATGTGGCTGCCCTGGCCCGCGCCCAACATGAACATCGTGATGGAGGCGGTGGGCTGCGACCTGCTCGACACGCACGGGGGCTTCCTCATCACGCTGGGGCCGCCCGGCGAGGTAAGCGAGCAAGTGAGGTGCCGTTCTGGTTGCTCTTCATCGCTCTGGAGCGTACTCGCCGCCTGAGGCGCGTCTACCAGCCTTGGGCCCACAGGGCGCGTCGCGTTGGCTCAACCATAAAAAACTACGTGCACCGCTCCGCAGGAGGTGCAGGAGCTGCTCCCGCCGGCCATCCGCGGCAACATGCAGCCGCGCATGGAGCCGGGCTCGTGCGTGCTGCTCGAGCCGCTGCCGCCCCTGGCCCCTGCTGCTGCCCCGGGCCAGGGGCCGGCGCCGCCGCCCCGCGTGCGCGCCACCGTTGAGGTGCACCTGGACCCGGGCGTTCACGTGCCCGCGTTCCTCATCACCTTTTTGCTCAAGGTGAGGAGCGACGTGCGGGGGCGCTTGGGCATGGTGCTCCCCTCCTCCTGGTCGCGCACGTGGAGCGGCCTCGCACGGTCGAAGCGGCACGAGGTGGGGCCGGCCATAGCTGGTTCGCAGCGCCGTCGATGCCACGTGGTGATGACGCCGACGCTGATCATGGCGCCACTGCTCTCTGTGCCTGTTGACCGGCTCAGGTCCTGGGGCCCTTCATGTACCGCATCATTGCGTCGCTACTCAAGCACGAGTTCTCCGACCCCACCAAGCCGCTGCCGTCGCGCATCCCCGCCCTGCCGGCGCTGTATGGCCTGGTGGAGCGGCGCACGGACGAATACCTGGCTCGCGCCCAGCGCGAGGGGCTGCCGCTGCCCAGGCCCATCGCCGGCGTGCTCAGGACCTCCAGCAGCAGCGCCAGGCGCCACAAGTGAATGCGTGCGCGTGCGTGCGCGTGCACTTCACCTCTCCAGATGCGCGCGAGCCACTGGCCTCCGCCCTTTGCCGTTCTCTTGTCCTGCTCAGGCGTGAAATCAACCGCCCCACGCACGTGATCAGACGCGTAGAGCTCGGCAGAGAGCAGGGAGAGAGCAGCACAGCACACACACACACACACACACACACACTGCAGCAAGGCATGGCTTCCACGCTGCGCATCGCTGGCCTGAGGCCCTGCGCCGCAGCCTCGTCTCGGCGCCCGTGCCTGCCTGCCCGGCTCAGCGCCAGGAGGAGCGCGCTGCTTGTGCGGGCGCAGGCGTTGGGCGCTGCAGCAGCGCCGCCGACGCCTCAGAGCTCCGTGGGCACGAATGGTGAGGATCGGCCCGTTCTGGCGACCTTTCCGCGACCTTGCGAAGTGGGAAGGCAGCGCCCCCACTCGCGCAGCTCATCACGTCGCCAGGTGCAGCACTGAGCGCCACCGGTAGCCCGCGATCGCGCCTGGCCGCCGCCTGACCTTCTGCGCCCCGCGCAAAAAGCGCAGCACCTTTGCGTCCTGC
>VFQP010003385.1_pt1 | contig 16227 bp, 14 predicted proteins | sample 3512351 | NCBI WGS metagenome assembly VFQP01 (sample SAMN10412372, study PRJNA504923) | tailings metagenome | isolation source: Relicate 1 Philex TSF1 revegetated site | place: Philippines: Tuba, Benguet | collected 2017-08-29 | reverse complement strand
GCGCACTGTTCGACCAGTTCCCCTACACCCACCATATGGAAGCGGGTGTATTGCTGGAGCGGCGCTGAAGCACCTGCCGTAGCCCGGACGCAATCCGGGCTACGGTTCAGCGTGACAAGCCGCGCAACGCCCACCAGGCCAGGCCGGCCGAGACCACCTCGAGCAGCAGCGCGTAGAGGTTGAAGGTCTGCTGCGTGCCGCCATCGAGCCACAGCCCGGCAATGCGCGCCAGCGCCAGCACGCTGTACAGCAGCACCAGCAGGATCAGGGCCGGACGCAGCAGGTCCTGGCGCATCAGCGCCATCGCCAGGTAGGCCGCCAGCCCCAGTTGCAGCCCTCCGTAGTAGGCCCGGACTTCGGTCACCGCGGCGTTGCTCATCAGCAGCGCGCCGCTGAGGCTGGTCATTTCTTCGGGGCGGATGAAATAGGCCAGCCCCAAGCCGACCAAGGCAGCGATCTGGATCAGCAGGACGATTCGTGCAAGCAGCATCGACGGGTTCCCGGTAGCCAAGGATGCACGCAGCATAGGCCGCCGTCGGTCGCGACGCATAGTCGCAATGGCTTGGGCCATGCCACAGCCGGCGCTATGCTGGGCATTCGTTTCCCTGGAGCCTTGCCATGCGCCGTTCACTGCTCGCCCTCTTTCTCTTCACCAGCCTGGCCCAGGCCGGCGAAGCCCTGACCATCGACGTGCATCGCGATGCCAACTGCGGCTGCTGCAAGGCCTGGATCGATCATCTGCAGGACAACGGCTTCACCGTCAACGACCATGTCGAGGCCGACATGAGCGCGGTCAAGCAGCGGCTCGGCGTTCCGCCACGTCTGGCGTCCTGTCACACCGGGGTGATCGACGGCAAGTTCGTCGAAGGCCATGTACCGGCCGCCGACATTCTCAAGCTGCGTGAGCGCGTCGACCTGATCGGTGCTGCCGTGCCCGGCATGCCCATGGGCTCGCCCGGCATGGAGTACGGCGACCGTGTCGATGCCTACCAGGTGATCGGCCTGGACAACCAACGCCAGGATGTCGTGCTGAGCGACTATCCGGGCAACTGAGCACACCTACCGCAACGACCGATCAGGGGAGCGAACGATGCGCTGGCAACGCGGCAGACGCAGCGACAACGTGGTGGATGCCCGTGGCCGCACCGGCAGACGCGTGGGCGGCGGCCTGAGCCTGGGCGGCGTCGCCCTGGTGGTCATCGTCAGCCTGATGATGGGCCAGGACCCGCTGCAGATTCTCGGCCAGATCGCCGGCCAGGCCACCCAGTCCCAGGTCGGCCCGTCAGGTGGCGTACCGGCCGCCAATGACCAGCAGCGCGAGTTCGTCCGCGCCATTCTCGGCGACACCGAAGACACCTGGCGCGAGCTGTTCCAAAGCGCCGGCCAGCAGTATCGCGACCCGCAGCTGGTGCTGTTTTCCGGCGGCGTGAACTCGGCCTGCGGCTTCGCCAGCTCGGCGGTTGGCCCCTTCTACTGCCCGGGCGATCAGCGTGTCTACCTCGATATGACTTTCTTCCGCGAGATGGAGCAGCGCTTCGCCGCCGCCGGCGACTTCGCCCAGGCCTACGTGATCGCGCATGAGGTCGGCCACCATGTGCAGACCCTGCTCGGCGTCTCGGCCAGGGTTCACGCGGCTCGCCAGCGCGGCGAGCGGGTCGAGGGCGACGGCGGCCTGCTGGTGCGTCAGGAACTGCAGGCCGACTGCCTGGCCGGAGTCTGGGCCCACCATGCCCAGCGCCGCCACGACTGGCTCGAACCCGGCGATCTGGAAGAGGCGCTGAATGCCGCCAGCGCCATCGGCGACGACCGCCTGCAGAAGCGCACGCAAGGCCAGGTGGTACCGGATGCCTTCACCCACGGCACCTCGGAGCAACGCGTGCGCTGGTTCAGCACCGGCTTCGAGACGGGCCAGCCGGGACGCTGCGACACCTTCAAGGCAGCCCGCCTGTAACGCGCCGGATCAGACCACGAAGCGCTTGCTCCAGCAGGCGAAAGCACAGGCGACGCCGCCACACAGGGCGATCACCAGGGCCATCGGCATGGCCGAACCATCATGCAGGAAGGCCACCAGCGCCGAGGCGCTGGCCGCCACGCTGAACTGCATGCTACCCAGCAGACCCGATGCGCTGCCCGCATGCTGGCCCTGCCCGGCCATGGCACACGCCGTGGCATTGGGCAGCACGCAACCCAGGCTGGCCACGCAGACGAACAGTGGAATCAGCAGCGGCCACAGCTGCGCCGGCTGCCACAACGCCAGCGCCAGCAGGCACAGGCCGCTGGCCAGATACACCAGCACCATGCGCCGCAGCCACAGCGCCGGGCCGCCGCGCAGCACCAGACGCGCATTGACCTGCGCCATGAGCACGAAGCCCGCCGCGTTGCTGCCGAACAACCAGCCGTAATGCTCGGCCGGCACGCCGTACAGCTCGATGAAGACGAAAGGCGAGCCGGCGATGTAGGCGAACATCCCGGCCATGGCCACGCCACCGGCCAGGCTGTAACCCATGAACGGCGCATTGCCGAGCAGGGCCCGGTACTGGCCGAAGGCGCCGCTCAGGGGCGCGGGCTGCAGATGCTGCGGACGGGTTTCCGGCAGCCACAGCAGCACCGCCAGCAGGCACAGGCCGGAGAAGATCGCCAGGCTGTGGAAGATCCAGGGCCAGCCCAGGGTTTTCAGCAGCAGACCACCGCCCAGCGGCGCCAGGATCGGCGCCAGGCCCATCACCAGCACCAGTTGCGAGAACACCTTGGCCGAAGCCAGCGGATCGCACAGGTCGCGCACCACTGCGCGGGTGATGACCATGCCGGCACAGCCGCCCAGGGCCTGCACGAAGCGCGCCCCGATCAGCCATTCCAGGCTCGGCGCCAGCGCGCAGGCCAGCGAGGCCACGGTGAACAGCGCCACCCCCGCCAGCAGCGGCACGCGCCGGCCGTAGCGATCCGCCAGCGGGCCGTAGAACAGCTGGCCGATGGCGATGCCGACGAAGTAGGCCGCCAGCGACAGCTGCACATGCTCGACGTCGGTGGCGAACTGCTGCGCCAGGGTGGGGAAACTTGGCAGGTAGAAATCGATGGCCAGCGGGCCGAAGGCGCAGAGCGCGCCGAGAATCAGAAGCGTGCGGAGGTTCATGAGCGTTCCGGGCTATTTGTTAGCCGACTAATCATCTCACCGACCGCACGCTCGACGGAAGGCCGGGCCGCCAGACAGCGGCCCGCCATGTCTCAATGCGCCTCGTCTCCCACCTGCGCCTTGCCGCGACGGCTCAGGCGCTGTGCCCCGGTCTCCACCAGCAGGTAGAACATGGGAATGAGGAAGGTGGCCAGCAGCGTGGCCGCGAGCATGCCGCCGATCACCCCGGTGCCGATGGAGTGGCGGCTGGCCGAGCCGGCTCCGGAGCTGATCGCCAGCGGCACGCAACCGAGGATGAACGCCAGCGAGGTCATGACGATGGGGCGGAAACGCAGCTTGGCCGCCTCCAGCGCCGAATCGAAGATACCCTTGCCTTCGGCGCGCAGCAGCACGGCGAACTCGACGATGAGGATGGCGTTCTTCGCCGCCAGACCGATCAGGGTGACCAGGCCGACCTGGAAGTACACGTCGTTCTGGATGCCGCGCAGCCACACCGCAAGAATCGCCCCGAACACCGCGAAGGGCACCGCAGTGACCACCGCCAGCGGCAGCGTCCAGCGCTCGTACTGCGCCGCCAGGATCAGGAACACCAGGATCAGGCCGAAGACGAAGGCCTGGGCGCCCGAGCCCTGAGTCGCCAGTTCCTGATAGGCCGAGCCGATCCAGCCCAGGCTGTAGTCCTCGCCGAGCACCTCGTCGGCCACCGCCTGCATGGCCGCCAGCGCCTGCCCCGAGCTGTAACCGGGCGCCGGGCCGCCGAGTACCTTGGCCGAGGGATAGACGTTGAAACGGTCATAGGAATCCGGCCCGAGGATGCGCCGCACCCGCAGCAGGGTCGACAGCGGCACCAGGTCGCCGGTGCTGGAACGGACGTAGACCTGGCCCAGATCCTCCGGTTTGCGGCGGAACTCCGATTCGGACTGCAGGCTGACCTGCCAGGTACGCCCGAAGAGGGTGAAGTCGTTGACGTAGTAGCTGCCGAAGGTGGCCTGCATGGCGGTGAACACGTCGCTGACGCTCACGCCGAGAGCGCGGGTCTTGGTGCGGTCCAGGTCGATGTAGTATTGCGGCACGTTGGCGCTGAAGGTGCTCTGCACGCCGGCCAGCTCGGGGCGCCGGCTGGCAGCCTGGACGAAGGCCTGCACCTTCTCGCCGAGCTGCTCGACGCTGCCGCCGGAGCGATCCTGAATGTAGGACTCGAAGCCGCCGGTGGTGCTCATGCCGGTGATCGGCGGCGGGTTGAACGACAGCACCAGGCCGTCCTTCTGCGCGGCGCCCATGCCCATGAACTCGTGGGTCAGGTTGCGCGCATCGAGCTCCGGCGTGCGCCGCTCGCTCCAGTCCTTGAGCGGCACGAAGGACACCCCGGCGTTGCTGCGCACACCGAAGGTGAGCACGTCGAAACCGGCGAAGGTCACCACGTCCTCCACCGCCGGGTGCTCCATCAACTGCTGGCTCACCGCACTGCTCAGCGCCTCGGTGCGATTGAGCGAGGCGGCCGGCGGCAGGTAGTAGGCGTTGATCACGTAGCCCTGATCCTCGTCGGGCACCAGCGAGCCGGGCACCCGTGCGAACAGCAGCATGATCAGCGCGATCATGCCGCCGAACAGCAGCAGGCCGACCAGCGAGCGCTTGAGGAAGAAGCGCACCCCGGCGCCGTAGCCCTCTGTGGCCTTGTCGAAGAAGCGGTTGAAGGCGCGGAAGGGCGCCGCCGGCTCATGATGGCCGGGCTTGAGCAACAGGGCGCAGAGTGCGGGCGAAAGGGTCAGGGCGACGATCCCGGAAATCACCACCGACACCGCGATGGTGATCGCGAACTGCTTGTACATCTGCCCGGCCAGGCCACCGAGGAACCCCACCGGCACGAACACCGCGCAAAGCACCAGGACGATGGCGATGATCGGCCCGGTGACCTCCTCCATCGCCTTGATCGACGCCTCACGCGGGCCGAGCCCCTGGGTGCGCATCACCCGCTCGACGTTTTCGATCACCACGATGGCGTCGTCCACCACGATGCCGATGGCCAGCACCATGCCGAACAGGGTCAGCAGGTTGATGGAAAAACCCAGCATGTACATCCCGGCGAAGGTGCCGACCAGCGACACCGGAATGGCCAGCACCGGAATCAGCGTGGCGCGCCAGTTCTGCAGGAAGATGAACACCACCAGCACCACCAGCACCAGCGCCTCGAAGAAGGTGTGGATTACCTCCTCGATGGAGACCTGGACGAACTTGGTGGTGTCGTAGGGAATCTTGTAGGCGATGCCCTCGGGAAAGCGCTTGCTCAGGCGCTCCATGGTGCGCTGCACTGCTTCGGCGGTGTCCAGGGCGTTGGCGCCGGGCTGCAGGTAGATGCCGAAGGCGGCGTTCTGCTGGCCGTTCAGGGTGGTGACCAGCGAGTAGTCCTGCGCCCCCAGTTCGACCCGGGCCACGTCCTTGAGCAGCAGGCTGGCGCCGGTGGCATCGGTGCGCAGGATGACGTTCTCGAACTCCTTGGGATCGGTGAAGCGGCCCTGGGTGGTGACCGTGTAGGTGAAGTCCTGCGGCTCCTTGAGCGGCTGCTGGCCGAAGCTGCCGGCGGCGAACTGCGAGTTCTGCTCGCGGATGGCGTTCACCACATCGGTGGGCGTGAGGTTGTACTGCGCCAGCTTGTCCGGGCGCAGCCAGATGCGCATGGAATAGTCCTTGGAGCCGAACTGGCTGGCATCGCCCACGCCAGGCAGGCGCTTGAGCTCGTCGATGACGTTGATCAGCGCGTAGTTGCTGATGAAGATCGGGTCACGCGAGTCATCCGGCGAGTAGAGGGTGATCACCTGGAGAATGTCGGAGGACTTCTTCTCCACCTTCACGCCCTGGCGGCGCACTTCCTCGGGCAGCTTGGCCAGCGCCGCCTGCACCTTGTTGTTGACGTTGATGGTGGCCTGATCGGGGTCGGTACCCACCTCGAAATACACCGTCAGGCTCATCGCCCCGCTGCTGGACGAGTTGGACAGCTGGTAGATCATGTCCTCGACGCCGTTGATCGCCTGCTCCAGCGGCGCCGCCACGGTTTCGGCGATCACCTGCGAACTGGCGCCGGGATAGGCGGCCGAAACCGAGACCTGAGGCGGCAGGATTTCCGGGTACTGGGCGATGGGCAGCGCGCGCATGGCGGCCAGGCCCGCCAGCACGATGACGATGGAGATGACGGTGGCGAATACCGGGCGATCGATGAAGAAGCGCGAGATCATGGCCGTTACTCCTGAGCCGGGGTCTGGGCCGTGGCCGCCTTCGCCTCCTCGACCTGCACCGGGCTGTCCGGACGCACCTTGGCCAGGCCATCGACAATCACCCGCTCACCATCGCTGACCCCGGACAGAAGCAGCCAGCGCCCGCCCGATGTATCGCCCGTGGCGACCTGGCGCATGCGTGCGATGCCCTGATCGTCGACGACGTAGACGAAGGTGCCGCGCGGCCCCTGAGCCACGGCCCGCTCGGGCACGGTGATGGCCTGCGGGCGCGTCAGCCCCTTGACCTTGACGCGCACGAACTGCCCCGGCAGCAGCTTCTGATCGGGGTTGGGCACCACGCCGCGGGCACTGACGGTGCCCGTACCGCGATCGATCAGGCTGTCGGTGAAGTCCACCTCGCCGGGCACCGGATAGGCCGAACCGTCGCCGAAGTGCACCTCCACACTGAGCTTGCCGCTGGCCGGCGGCACCAGGCTGCCCTCGGACAGCTCGCGCCGCAGGCGTTCGGCCTCGGCATCCGGATAGGCGAAATTGACGAAGATCGGGTCGAGCTGGGTGATCTGCGTAAGCAGGCTGGCACTGGGGTCGCCAGCGACGATCAGGCTGCCTTCGGAGACGCTCTCCTTGCTGGTGATGCCGGTGATCGGCGCCTTCACCGTGGTGTAGTCGAGGTCGATCTGGCGCGACTGCACCTCGGCCTGGGCCGCCTCGATATTGGCCTTGCTCTGCTCGAAGTTGGACACCGCATTGTCCAGCTCGCTCTCGCTGGCGAAGCCCTTCTTCTGCAGTTCACGGATGCGCTTGAGGTCGCGGTCGGTCTGCCGGAAACGCGCCTGTTCCTGCGCCAGCGCGCCCTTGGCACGAGCCAGGGCGGCCTCGTAGGGGCGCGGGTCGATGCGAAACAGCACCTGATCCTTCTGCACCCGGCTGCCTTCCTGATAGGTGCGCTCCTGCAGGATGCCGCCGACCTGCGCGCGTACCTGCACCTCGCGATAGCCCGTGGTGCGGGCCGGGTACTCCAGCACGATCGGCAATTCGCCAGCCACCACGCGCTCCACAGTCACCGCGGCCGGCGGCGCATCGGCAGCCAGTGCAACCGACGACAACAGAGCTAGATTGAAGGGCAGGCAGCAACGCAGCAGACGAACGAGCGGCATGGGGAACTCCTCTCCTTGGCGACACGCACTGCAGAGGAGGCGCAACGGACCGGACGGTCACGCTGCGCCACCAGCTGGCAGGGTAAAATCGGTACACTCGGCACCAAAAAAAGCCTAGCTTCAATTAACCGGAGCGCCATGCGTAGAACCAAAGAAGATGCGGAGAAAACCCGCTGCGCCATCCTCGCCGCAGCCGAGCAGTTGTTTCTCGAACAGGGGGTGGCCCATACCAGCCTGGAGCAGCTGGCACGACGCGCCGGCGTGACGCGCGGCGCCATCTACTGGCACTTTCAGAACAAGGCGCACCTGTTTCACGAAATGCTCAACCAGGTGCGCCTGCCGCTGGAGCCGCTGGCCGAACAGCTGGAGGCGGCCGACAGCCTTGTTTCCCTGCAGATGCTGCGCGATCTGTGCGTCGAGGCCATGGCCAACCTGGTGCAGGACGAGCAACGCCGGCGCATCTTCACCATCCTGTTGCGGCGCTGCGAGTTCACCGAAGAGCTGCGGGAGGCCGAGGAGCGTCACGAAGCTTTCATCAATCAGTTCATCGACCTGTGCGAGCGCCAGTTCGCCCAGGAGGCAGTGCAGCCCCTGCTGCAGCCGGGCATCACCCCTCGCCTGGCGGCGCGCACCCTGCATGCGCTGATCGTCGGCCTGTTCAGCGACTGGCTGCGCGACCCCAATCTGTTCGATCCGCAGCTCGACACCCCGGCAATGGTCGACAGCTGCTTCAGGGGGCTGCTCACCGCCTGGACATAGCATTGCCATGGAGCCCCTGCGCTCGGCAGGGCTCCGGGCCGAAGGGTGCTCAGGCCGGCTGCGCCTCGTAGCCCTCTTCGCGAATCGCCGCCAGCAACTGCTCCTGACTCAGCCGGCTGGCCACCCGCACTTCACCGCTCGCCAGCTCGACCTGTACTTCGGCCGCCGCATCCAGGGCCCTGATCGCTTCGCCGATGGCCCGCACGCAGTGCCCGCAGGACATGCCACTCACCTTGAAAATCTGCATCTGCCAACTCCTTGAGGTTGATTTGCCTGCAGCCAGTCTCAAGCTTGCCACCATGGCAAGGTCAAGCCCCTGCCCTGGATCACTTGCTCATCCCGCCATATCGGCCAAGCTCTGTAGACCACCGAAGGGAGAGTCGCCATGCGCCCCGTTCTGTTGCTCGCCGCCCTGCTGAGCCCGACGCTCGCCGCCCAACCCCTGGCCCCGCTGCCTACCACGACCCAAGGCGAAGGCTATGCGGTGCTGATCGTCTCGCGCGAGCGTCTCGAGGTGGCCACCACCTGCGAGGTGGCGCTGTATCTGTATGACCAGATGGCCGCACGTCTGCACCAGGGCCAGTCGGTGGCGTTCAACCTGCCACCGGGCAAGGTCTCGTTGCGCCTCGGCCTGACCGGCAGCGGCTCCTGCGAGGGCGGGATCGCCCAGCTCAATGGCGAGGCGCTGGACCTGTACGCAGGCGAGGTCCGGCGTTATCGCATCGCCATGGACAGCAGCGGCCTGCGACTGCATGCCGCGCCGCCCTCGCACTGAAGGCTTGACCTTGCCATGGGGTCAAGGTTGATCCTGTAGCCATGCCGTTACAGGGAGCCCAACCATGACCACCTTCGACCTGCCGATCCAGGGCATGACCTGCGCCAGTTGCGCCGGACGTGTCGAACGCGCACTGCGCAAGCTGCCACAGGTGACCAGCGCCAGCGTCAACCTGGCCAGCGAGCAGGCACGCGTCGAAGCGCCGGGCGCCAGCCTGACGCAGTTGATCGCCGCCATCGAGGACGCTGGCTACGCCGTGCCCAGCCAGCCGCTGGAACTGGGCATCGAGGGCATGACCTGCGCCAGCTGCGTCGGCCGTATCGAACGCGCCCTGCACAAGGTGCCCGGCATCCGCCAGGTGGCGGTCAACCTGGCCGACGAGAAGGCTCACCTGCAGGTGCTCGCCGGTTTCGATCCGCAGCAGGCCGTGAAGGCCGTGGTCGATGCCGGCTACAAAGCCACCCTGCCCGACGCTCGCCCGAGCACCGACGACGCACTCCGTCGCCTGCGCCGCGAGCGCCTGACGCTGCTGGCGGCCATAGCCCTGACCCTGCCGCTGGTGCTGCCGATGCTGGTGGAGCCCTTCGGCCTGCACTGGATGCTGCCGGCCTGGCTGCAGTTCCTGCTCGCCACGCCGGTGCAGTTCATCTTCGGCGCACGCTTCTATCGCGCCGCCTGGCAGGCGCTCAAGGCGCGTGCCGGCAACATGGATCAACTGGTGGCCATCGGCACCAGCGCCGGCTACGGCCTGAGCCTGTATCAATGGGCCGTGACGCCGCCTGGCGGCATGCCGCACCTGTATTTCGAGGCCTCGGCGGTGATCATCAGCCTGATCCTGCTCGGCAAGTACCTGGAAAGCCGCGCCAAACGCCAGACCGCCAGCGCCATCCGCGCCCTGCAGGCGCTGCGCCCGGATCGCGCCGTGCGCCTGATCGACGGCCGCGAGGAGAACGTGGCCATCGAAGCCCTGGCGCTCGGCGACCAGGTGCTGGTCAAACCGGGCGAACGCTTTCCGGTGGACGGGCGCGTGACGCAGGGCCACAGCCACGCCGACGAGGCACTGATCAGCGGCGAAAGCCTGCCGGTGGCCAAGCAGCCGGGCGACAAGGTCACCGCCGGCGCCATCAACGGTGAAGGCCGCCTGCTGGTGGAAACCACCGCCCTGGGCGCGGAAACCGTGCTGGCACGCATCATCCGCCTGGTGGAAGACGCCCAGGCGGCCAAGGCGCCGATCCAGAAGCTGGTGGACAAGGTCAGCCAGGTCTTCGTCCCGGCGGTGCTGCTGGTCGCCCTGGCCACCTTGCTCGGCTGGCTGGCATTCGGCGCGCCGCTGGAAAACGCCCTGCTCAACGCCGTGGCGGTGCTGGTGATCGCCTGCCCCTGCGCGCTGGGCCTGGCCACGCCGACCGCGATCATGGCCGGCACCGGCGTCGCCGCGCGCCACGGCATCCTGATCAAGGACGCCGAAGCGCTGGAAGTGGCCCACGCCGTCGACACCATCGCCTTCGACAAGACCGGCACCCTCACCGAAGGCAAGCCGCGCATCGTCCATATCGGCCTGGCCGAGGCCAGCGAGGACGAACTGCTGCGCCTGGCCGGCGGCCTGCAGCAGGGCAGCGAGCATCCCCTGGCCAAGGCCGTGCTGCAACGCTGCGCCGAACGACAGATCGCCCTGCCCGCGCTCAGCGACAGCCGCGCCCTGCCCGGCCGCGGCATCGCCGGTACGGTGAGTGGCCGTGCGCTGCAGTTGGGCAGCCATCGCCTGCTCGACGAGCTGCACCTGCCAAGCGGCCCGCTGGCCGAATCCGCCCGCTCATGGGAGGCCGAAGGCCGCACCCTGTCCTGGCTGATCGAAACCGGCGAGACGCCGCGTCTGCTGGGCCTGCTGGCCTTCGGTGACACGCTCAAGGACGGCGCCGTGCAAGCCATTGCCAAGTTGCGCGAACAGGGCATCGGCAGCCACCTGATCAGCGGGGACAACCCGGGCAGCGTCGCCGCGGTGGCTGACGCACTGGGCATCGATCAGCCCCACGCCCAGGTGCTGCCGGCGGACAAGGCGCGCCTGATCGGCGAACTGCGCCAGCACGGCACCGTGGCCATGGTCGGCGACGGCATCAACGACGCCCCCGCACTGGCCGCCGCGGATGTCGGCATCGCCATGGGCGGCGGCACCGATGCCGCCATGCACGCGGCCGGCATCACCCTGATGCGCGGCGACCCGCGCCTGGTGCCCGCCGCGCTGGAAATCAGCCGACGCACCTACGCCAAGATCCGCCAGAACCTGTTCTGGGCCTTCATCTATAACCTGGTCGGCATTCCCCTGGCCGCAGCCGGCCTGCTCAACCCCATGTTCGCCGGCGCCGCCATGGCGCTGTCCAGCGTCAGCGTGGTGAGCAACGCCCTGTTGCTGACCCGCTGGAAACCGCAAGACCTCTAGCAGGGGAGCGAGCCCGGACGCCTCGGCGCTTTTTTCATGACCCGGTGCATAGTATGGGAATGCCATCATTGAACCGAGACGCCGCGTCCGGCACCCTTCAGGCCTCGCCCAACTCAAGGATGGAGGCCACGGCATGCTGGATGCCAACCAGGCGCATATCACCCTCGCCATTCCCGCCGTCGACAACGACCTGCAGGTACTGAGCTTCGAGGGGCGCGAAGCGCTCAACAAGCCCTACCGTTTCGATATCGAGCTGGTCAGCCAGCGCGCCGATCTCGACCTCGACGCGCTGATCAACCAGACCGCCTACCTGACCTTCGGCCCCTCCGGCAAGGGTGTGCATGGCGTGGTCTACGCCATCGAACAGGGCGACTCGGGCAAGCGCCTGACGCGCTACCGCATCAGCCTGCGGCCGCAGCTCGCCTATCTGGCTCATCGCCACAACCAGCGCATCTTCCAGCACCTCACCGTGCCGCAGATCATCGGCCAGATCCTCGAAGAGCACGGCATCCAGAGCGACGCCTATCAGTTCCAGCTCGGTTACCTCTACCCTGAACGCGACTACTGCGTGCAGTACGACGAGAGTGACCTGCACTTCATCCAGCGCCTGTGCGAAGAAGAAGGCATCAGCTTCCATTTCCAGCACAGCGAAGACAGCCACCGCCTGGTGTTCGGCGACGACGCCAGCGTCTTCCCCAAGCTCGATCCGCTGAATTACCAGCAAGGCAGCGGCCTGGCCGCCGATCACGAAGTGGTACGCGCCTTCGGCGTGCGCCTGGAAACCCGAAGCACCCATGCCACCTGGCGCGACTACGACTTCGAGCAGCCCAAACTGAGGATGGAAGCGGACTACCGCAGCGAGTTCAGCCCGGCGCTGGAAGTCTACGACTACCCTGGTCGCTTCACCGACCGCACGCGCGGCAAGCACCTGGCCAAACGCAGCCTGGAGCGCCTGCGCAGCGACTACGAACTGGCCGAAGGCGAGAGCGATGCGTACCTGATCAGCGGCCACTTCCTCGCCCTGGCCGGCCACCCGCGCCAGCAGTGGAACGATCTGTGGCTACTCGATGAAGTGATTCACGAAGGCAAGCAGCCGCAGGTGCTGGAGGAGTCGGTCACCAGCAACACCCTGCCCGGCGATGGCTTCCAGCAGGGCTACCGCAACCGCTTCACCGCCACGCCCTGGGACATTCCCTACCGCCCGGCGCTCGAACATCGCAAACCCAAGGTACTGGGTAGCCAGACGGCCGTGGTCACCGGCCCGGCTGGCGAGGAAATCCACTGCGACCAGTACGGCCGGGTGAAGGTGCAGTTCCATTGGGACCGCGAAGGCCTGGGCAACGACACCACCAGTTGCTGGCTGCGCGTGGCCTCCAACTGGGCCGGCAAGGCCTACGGCGGCATCGCCATTCCCCGGGTGGGCATGGAGGTGCTGGTCACCTTCCTCGAAGGCGACCCCGACCAGCCGCTGATCACCGGCTGCCTGTACCACGCCGAGCACGTCGTGCCTTACGACCTGCCGGCGAACAAGACCCGCAGCGTCTTCAAGACCCTGAGCAGCCCGGGCGGTGGCGGCTACAACGAATTTCGCATCGAAGACCGCAAGGGCGCCGAGCAGATCTACATCCACGCCCAGCGCGACTGGGACGAGAACATCGAGCACAACCAGAAGATCCGCGTCGGCAACGAGCGCCACGATACGGTCGAAGCCAACAGCTACACCGACCTTCAGGCCGAAGAACACCGCACCACCGACCTCGACCGCAAAGTGGAAGTGCGCGCCAACGACCACCTCACCATAGCCGTCACCCAGCACAACAAGATCGGCACCGGCCAGTTCATCGAAGCCGGCAACGAGATTCACTACAACGCCGGCAGCAAGGTGGTGATCGACGCCGGCATGGAGCTCACCGCCGCAGGTGGCGGCAGCTTCCTCAAGCTCGACCCGAGTGGCGTGACGCTGAGTGGGGCGACGATCAAGATGAATTCGGGGGGCGGGCCGGGTAGTGGGGCGGGGTTGAAAATACTGCGGCCGGTGATGCCCTGGCTCGCGGCCAGCGCAGTAGCGGGCGGCGTGACTCTACCAGCCTTGACCAACATGGCGCGACAACTGCAGCAGGCAGCAATGACCAAGCTGCTACTGGTCAAACAGTGCGGCGTGCAACCCGATGGTTCTTGCCAGTTGGAGGAGTGCCCATGTGGCAAGAACGCCAATCGGATATGAATAACCAGGCAGAGGAACCTCAGTTCGAAAGCGGAAGCATCTATCTGCTCCTAGATGGCGCAGCCTTGCCTGCACTGCAGATCGTTTATCAGCATGACGACGAACCAGAGGCCATACCGCTCTATCGCGGAACTCGCCACGCGGCATCAGTGGAAAGCAGCCCTGTGCTCTACAAGCTTTCCGAACAGAAATACCTGTGGGAAAACCGAGCTCGATGGCGGTCAGCCGCCATTGTTCTGCGTAGCCAGTCAGCGATGGAAGCCCTGGCAGATCATTTGCGCAGTCTGCTCAGTGTGAAGCTGCCGTCTGGAGAGTTGGTGTTTTGCAGATTCTACGATCCTGCGTTGACCGCACGATTCCTGTCCAGACTAACGGAAGATGAACGCAGTGCCTGGCTAGGCCCTATCAAGAATCTCTGGACACTCGGGCAGGATGATCAATGGTTGCACTTCGGTGCGAGCTATGACGCGCCTGCAATGACGCCAGACGATGAGGGGTGGTTCTCGCTTCGCGTCGAACAACTCAAGAGCTGGCAAGAAGAAGAGCGGAGACTTTTCATACAAAGATTGGTTGCTCACTTTTCTTCCGACGAGCGCTGCAGTACGCCACATGCCGACCTGGAAAAGCTCATTGAGCTCCGCATCGAACAAGCAGAGCAGGCGGGTATCGAAACCGAACAACAGTTGTTCGCCTTTGTTGAATTAGCCCTCCAGTTCCCTGATGCGATGGACAGCCAAAGCGTACATAAACAGCTCACCAACATGGACGAATCTGCCGAGCACCGCCTGGCTGCCATCGAAGCCAGCCTGCTTGGCCTGAATGGATGAAGCAATGGAATATGTCATCAAGCAAGGCGACAGCCTAGGTCAGATCGCTCGTACATACGGGACCACCACAAGTACGCTACTGCGTCTCAATCCTCAGATCGAAGACCCCAATAAGATCCAAGCGGGCCAGACGCTGCGGATCCCCGAAAATAGTGCCCCTGCACGAGCAGGCTGTGCAGTGGGGCAAGTAATTCAAAACAGCCCATGCAGCGATGCTCCGTTCGACTTGGCGTTCTACTGGAATGACAAGGTTCAGACACGCCAAGCCATTTATGAAGAAATCTACGGCACGCAGATGCACTTCGTGCTTCGCTCGCTGTTTGATCGCAACAACGAGCACTTGAAGGAGACCGTACTACCTGGCGAGATCGTGATCGTTTCCAACCGACCTCGAACCGAGGCTGATCGCAAGCGCTTGGAACAACTGAAAGAGCAGGCAAGGCTTGCAAGTTCAGGCATACAGCAATTGACGCCTGATGAAGCCATGACGGTGAAGCGTCATCTTGAGGCGCTGGACTTTATTTCCTTGGAAACCGTGGCTGCCCACCAAAGTACCGCTCTCGGCGTGCTGAGCGCCGCAGCGGGCAAGCAATTGGGCGATGTCAAAAGTACACTCGAAAAGATCAATGCAGCCTACGTGGAGGAACTACGGAGAACCGGTAGCGCCAACCGGTTCTCGCCAGAGTTTTATGCCAGACGCCAACAGCTGTTCGCCCAGCTGGATCATGCGGTTGGGCGAGTGACCCTTTCGACCCTCAATATCCGCCAGTACAACAGCATAAAGAACACGCTGGGCCTATCCACCAAATCTATTCTGCACAATGCCTCGGAGATTGCCGAGCGGGGCCAGGTTCCTCAACTCGGGCAACGTATCAATACGGTTTCAGGATGGGCAAAGGGTTCTAGCCGCCTAGGCTACCTGGGAATCGCGATAGATGGCGGCGTTCGACTCAACAGGATCAACGATGCCTGTTCGATAGGAAATAGCCAGGCCTGTACCAAAACCAGCTATCAGCAGGTGGGCGGGTTCTTGGGCAGCGCCGGCGGAGGAGCCGCTGGAGGTGTCGCAGGAGCGAAGATCGCAACAGCAGTGGTGGGAGGTATCGCCATTGCATTCGGCGTCACATTGGGAGCTCCCGTTCTGGTCGTGATCGCAATCGCTGGAGCAGCGGCAGGCGCTTACTACGGAGGCTCAGCCGGTGGCACCACCGGGGAAGAGCTTGGCGATATCGTTTATCAATGGACACAGTGATATGAGTGACGCCTCCTTACTGGAGCGAATCGTGGTCTTCGCCTGGGTATTTCTGTTCGTGAGCGGTGGTTTCAATGGCATCTACATCTGCTTTCATGGTATCCGCAGGCTCGACCCATACTTTTCCAGGCTACCTGATTCCAGGCAGGAGTCCGTGAGCCCCTTCGACCGCTTCTGCCGGATGCACCGCTACAGCTTTCTCTACACCCTGGGCTTGAACAAACCCAGGGTCAGCCTGCCCCTGTCGTTATGGTTGTACTTCACCTGCATCAGCCTGACGGTATTCTGGGTGAGCATGATCATCGGCCAGCTCAAGATTCATTTTGGTTTCAACCCTCTGGCATAGTCACGCGGAGTTTCTGCCGACAAGAAGGCTGCATCCATGAACATCGGCCAAGCCGCCAAGCACACCGGCCTTAGCGCCAAGATGATCCGC
>VFQP010003383.1_pt1 | contig 16238 bp, 17 predicted proteins | sample 3512351 | NCBI WGS metagenome assembly VFQP01 (sample SAMN10412372, study PRJNA504923) | tailings metagenome | isolation source: Relicate 1 Philex TSF1 revegetated site | place: Philippines: Tuba, Benguet | collected 2017-08-29 | reverse complement strand
GCCGCCCGCGCCCGCCGCCTTCTTCTTCTTGCCGGCGCCCGCCGTTACCGCCGCCGCGGCCGCCGCCGCCGCCGCCGCCTTCTTGCCCTTGGCGGGCGGGGAGGGCTTGGCTGCGGCTGCCGCCGGGCGCGCGCGCGCCAGCGCGTCCACGCCCTGCAGCGCCGACAGGGACACCTCCAGGAGATGCTCCTGCGGCGAGCCGTCGTCGCCGTCCCGGAACTCGCTCGAGCTGTGCAGGATGGGCCTGCGAGCAGGCGCGGGAGGAGCAGCACGCGTGGTGGTGAGAAAAGGTTGACCGGACGGACGTGCAGCTGGCGCGGTGCGGTCCGGGCGGAGGTGTGAAGAGGGAGGGCGGCAGTGCAGGGAACAGGAGGCAGGGCGGCCGTGTGGCGACGCACATGTGGGAGATGTGCGCGAGCGCGCGCATGAGCGGCGTGTGCTCGGGCTGCACAAAGGCCAGCACCAGGCACTCCATGTGCACCTTGGCCGCGCGGTCGGCGGTCCTCTGCGCAACGCAGCGCAGCACGCGGCGAGGCAGGTCCCGTTCCTTCGCGCCAACGCGCCTGCCTCCGCCTGCCCACTCCCGCCCACGCCACGCCGAGCGATAGCGACGGCGTTCCTCGGCTGCCCGTCACGACGCGATGCGACGGCAGCACCACCACCACCGCGGCCCAGCGCGCGTGAGAGCGCTCATCAACGTGGCGGCAAACGAGCTCCGAACGCCGCAGCAGGTAGCAGCGGCGGAACGGGGCGCAGCGCGCTCACCGTGACGAGCAGCGGCCCGTCCTTGGGCCCCGGCTGCCCCAGCTTGGCGTCGTCCCAGCGCTTGCGCAGCGGCGCGTAGCCCGGGCTGCCCTGCACCACCGCCACGGCGAACTGCGCAAACATGTTGGGCGGGTGCCGGTTGGCGCCCGTCTGGTTGCTCGAGTTGAGCAGGTCGTAGTAGCTGGAGCTGCGCCAGGCCACCAGCTCCAGGGAGCTGGCGGGAAGCTGCCCGGACGCCGCGAGCTCCGCCACAATCTGCGCGGCGCGGTGCGGGGCGCGGCGCCGCGCGGCGTCAGGGTCGGCGGGATTGGGTGCATGTGACGTGGGCATCGGGGGTGAGGACGGAGGGGGGAGCGAGACTCGCCGCCGGCTACGGTCGTCGAGCGCTGCGTGGGACGCTGACGTCGGCGGTCGAGTGCTGCGTTCTGCTGGACCCCGCACACAGCCCATACCCGCAGTGCCCCATACACACGCGCAGCCCACACGCCGCCCCCGCCTCACCTGCAGCCCCTGCAGCCACTTTGTGCACGCCGCGCTCTGCCAGGCCTTCTTGCCGAAGCGCAGGTGGTGCGCCGAGGAGAGCAGCATGCCCTCGCGGCAGGGCGGCACCAGCGCCACGCGCACGCTGCCCAGGGGCGCCTGGCCGGTCGAGGGCTGGCCCGCCGGCGCCGGCACGGGCCCCTCGGGCACCTGCTCGCGCGCGCGAGAAAGCCACACACAGCAAGCGTGGCGTTGCTGCGCTTGGTTGCCTTTGGCATGTGGCCCTCCGGCACCCGCAGCGCACGGGGAAGCTACCCCGAGCACGCGTGCGTTGAGCGGTGCGCGCGGCTGCGCCCGCACTGTTGTGCACTCGTGCTGCTCTCCATTTGCGTGTTCAGAGACCAACACCCCATCCCTACCTTGTCTGACGAGCTGCAGCGGAGCCTGCCCTGGGCGTCGCGCATCTCCTTGAACGGCAGCCGCAGCTGCGATGCGGGCAGCGGGTGCGGCGGCTGCCGGGCCTGCGAGTGACCGGGCGGGCGAATAGGGCGGGCGGCGCACGTGGGCGCGTGCGCGGCGCTGGCTGCGCGCGCCGCAGGCCGCTGACCGCGGAAACGCGTGCTTGACGCGCGCGGGCCGTGGGGGCGCAATGGAGAGGTGCAAGACAAGGTGTCGTTGAGAGTCCGGTGCAAGCGCCAGAGCGACTCACCTTGGCGAGGGACAGCATGCCCGGCTGGTACAGCGTCGCTGCGCACACACAAGCCAGCACGCCAGCAGCAGTGTCAGCATTCACGCGGCGGCGCCCGCCCACGCGGTGCACCCGTGGCCCGTACACGATCCTGGCCACCGCACAAGCTCGGCCCTCCTGTCCCCGCACAAGCTCGGCCCTCCTGTCCCCGCACGCAGCTTCCTCCCGCTTCACCGCCTCACCGCTGCTCGGCCGCAGGTCCAGCACGTACTGGCTCCTCGAGTTGCGCTGGTACATGGTGAGCCACTGGTCCCACCGGTTGAAGCCCCAGAACACCCCGCCGTACCCGCCGTACCCGCCGCCGCCGCCACCGCCGCCAATGCCCAGGCTGTCGTCGTCGCTGCTGCTGCTGCTGGAGGAGCCGCCATCGTAGCCCTCGTTAGGGTTGGGGCGGCGGCGCCGCCCGCCCGGTGGGTCGCTGCCGCTGTCGTCCTCGGGGTCCCACTCGCCGTCCTCGTCGCTGCTGCTGCCGCCCTCGGCGCCCGCCCGCCCGCTGGCGAAACCGGCGAGCAGCGAGCCGAGCACGCCCTGCCTGCCGCGCTCGGAGGCACCTGCAAACACACGCGCCGCGACCCAGCCCCACATGGTGTGTACCAGGAAAGGCGCTGGGCAGGAGGAAGGCAGGAGCAGGCGCGGGCCCTGTGGGGAATCCTCAGGGAGAGGGCAAGCGGCAGAAGCGCACCTGGCGCGTTGGCCTGCCCGCCGCCCGCCGCCGCCGCCGGCGCGCCGACCAGCGCCGCCGCCACCCTCCTGGCGCCCTGGAGGATGCGCCCCACGCGGGCGCCAAGCAGGATGCGGCCGCGCCGGGGCGCCTGCCCGCCCGCCGCGCCGCCGCCGCGGCCCTGCTGCTGCACCGGCGGCACGTACACGTCGTCGTCCGCCGCCAGGGCGCCCTCGCGCTGCGCGGGGCGGCGGCGCCTGTCGCCGCCGCCGCCGCCGTCGCCGTCGTCGCCTGACGAGTCGGAGGAGGAGGAGGACATGCTGACGTAGTCGTCGCCGCGGCGGCGTGGCGCCGCCGCGCGGCGGCCTCGTTGCCGGCCGTTGCTGGCTGCGGCGGCGGCGGCGGGGGGGGCGCCGTCGCCGTCAGCGTTGGCCGCGGCGAGGAAGGCGGCTGCGCGGGCGAGGGCTACGCGGGCTGCGGCTCTTGGCGGCGGTGGTGGGGATGGGGAGGTGGAGGTGTCGAGGTCCACCACGCTGGGGGAGCGGTCGGCGCGTGCCCTGCCGCGGCCTGCGAGGGCGTCATGCGCAACCTCACGCGCGCGCGGTGGCCGCCTGACACCTGCTCTGCCCGCGCCGCGACGATGCTGCGCCCTGAGGAGCTCGGCAGGCACAGGAGGCAGGGGGGCGTGCCTCACCTCGAGCGCCGCCGGCGCTTCGCGCGCTGGGGCCCTCCGCCGCCTGCGCCCCCTCCGCAAACCAGAGCTCCGCCGCCGCCTGCACGTCCTGGTTTGCCCTCCGCAGCAGGGCAGTGAGCTGCGCATCGGTGGCCTGGGGGCCGAGGAGCGAGCGCAGCGTGGCCCGGGGGTCTGCACTGCCAGCGCTCGCCCCCGCGGCCGACGATGGCCCAGCCGCGCCGCCTCCCGCAAAGTGGAGCGCCACCGCTGCCTGCACGTCGTTGCTCGTCTCGGCGAGGAGGCGAACGATCGTTGCGTGTGGCACCGATCTACCGAGCACCTCGGCCAGCGTTGCCTCGGCGTCGCTGCTGGACGCCATGGCCGAGGCCTGTGCGGGATCCTGCTGCAGCGCAGCCCCTCCACCGAACGGGCCGCTCGAAAGACCTAGGTCTTGCTGCTGAGCAGCTGCACAAGAGCAGCTTGCAGCAAGCTGTGTGTGCAAAGCTGACATGAGCCTCATCCTGCTCGCTGGGCCGTCGTGCGGGGCCCTCCCGTCGGCGCGCGCAGCTTCTGGGCACGCGAGAAGGGTTCTCCCTCCCCACGCGCAGGCGCCTCCATCAGCGTGCGCGACGCCAGCAGCAGCGTCATCATGGAGCTCCCACGCTGCCCGTGGGGGATGCGACGCGTGCCGCGGCTCCTTCGCTGAGCGCCAGGCAGCGTTGGTGGACTTCGTCGGAGGTGCGCGCCAGGTGCAAGCGCTGCAGCTCTTCTTGTCGAGCTCCCTCCGTGGCCACAGCCCTCGCCGCGCGCATCATCATCATCATCACGCGCAGGCTCCACGGCGCTGCACGAGTCGGGTCGCCGACGGCGAGGACGAGTCGCGGCACGCGCAGGAGGAGCTATCGCAAGCGCGCCAAAGGCAAGCTGGGGCACAAGGCTGATGTGTGTCTTGCTGTCTGTCTGCTGGCAGGCACCGCGCTGCTGCCCTGGGGGCCACACATTCCGCGCGGCATCACGCGATGCAGTGCGCGCCTTGACGCACGTGCAGGCCACGGCGAGCTCGAGCGCCAGCACGGGCAACAAGGTGCTGGTGCGCATCAGCGTGCCGTTCCGCGTCAGCTTTGGCGAGGTGATCAAGGTGGTGGGCAGCGGGGCGGCGCTGGGCACCTGGGACGTGCTGCGGGCGCCGCGCTTCACCTGGACCGAGGGCGACATCTGGGTCGGCAACCTGCTGGTGGCCCCGGGCCAGGAGGAGTTCAAGGTGCGGGCTACGCGCTGCAGAGTGGTGGCGCTCGTGCTGCGGTCGGCGGCCATCACCCTGACAGCCGGAAGGACTCGTGTGTTGCGCCCGCAGGTGGTGGTGTACAACGAGCGGACCAAGGAGGCGCGGTGGGAGACCAGCGCCAACCGCCTGCTCAAGGTGCGAGGCTGCTCAGCGAATTGGCCGTTTGCTGTGCGAGCGCGTCGCGGCGAATGGAAGCGCCTGCACGTCACGTGGCGCACCGCACAGGTGCCCGAGGGCCCCGGCACACTGACGCTGTCTTGCTACTGGGGCCAGCCCAGCACCTCGGGCTGGTTCGTGGCCGGCAAGGTGGACCTGGCCAAGGTGCAGCTCAGCACGCCCGACGCGCCCGCCGGCGCCTCCTCCTCCGCGTCCTCCTCCAGCAACGGCAGCAGCAAGGACAAGGACAGCAAGGCCAAGGAGAGCAGCAGCAAGGACAGCGGCAAGGACAGCAGGGAGCGGTCCAGCAGCCCCGAGCCGTCCGTGCTGCTCTCGCGCGGCTGGGACGCCATGCTCAAGCGCAGCGGAAGCCCCGAGCCCGCCCGCGAGCCCGCCGCCGCCGGGTCCTCATCCTCCTCCGCCTCCAAGTCGTCGTCCGCCGCCTCCTCTAGCGGCAGCAAGAGCGGCGGCGGGTGGGCGGCCAAGCTGAGCGCGTCTAGCGCCAGCGCCAGCGCCAAGGCCAGCAGGTGCGCGCTTGGAGCCTTGCTTTTCCGCCTCACGCACCCCCGAGCGGGAGGACCGCACGCCTCCAGAGTTGCTCGGAGGCAGGCAGACTGGCGACTGAGAGTCGAGCGTGATGTGTGACGTGCGCCCGCGCCGCAGGTGGCGCAGCGTGGTGATGGCGGACGAGGACGAGGAGGAGGCGTCGGATGAGGAGGACGACTACCGCCGCCCCTCCTCTTCCTCCTCCTCCTCCTCCTCTAGCAAGTCCAAGCCAAGCAGCAGCAGCGGCAGCGCCAGCAGCCGCGACGCCGCGCTGCAGAGCATGAAGGACCGGCTCATGAGCACGCTCACCGCCGCGTCCAGCTCGGGCAAGTCCTCCTCCAGCGGCGGCGGCAGCAGCAGCAACGGGAGCAGCGGGAAGGGCTCTTCATCTTCGGGTAGCAGCAGCAGCAGCAGCAGCAGCGGAAGCGGGTCGGGGCCTAGGCAGTTCAGCGCGCTGCGCACGCCGGCGCCTACGCCGGCGCGAGGCGGCGGCGGCAGCGGCGGCTCCTCTTCGTCGTCTTCAGGCAGCAGCCGGCGGCGCTACGAGGAGGAGGACGACGAGGACGAGCAGGAGGAGTGGGAGGGCCGGCGGTCGCGCGAGTCGCGCCGCAGCAGCGGCGGCGGGGGCAGCGGGAGCCGGAGTGGGAGTGGGGGCCGGCACGGCGAGGGGCTTGGCAGCTTCGACTGGGAGTGGCTGGCCGAGCGGAGCCGCGGCGGCGGCAACAACATTGTCAGCGGCGTGACGCGCGGCGGCGAGGCGCTGGCGCGCAACCTGGGCAGCGTGCTCAGCGCGGCGGGCGGCAGCGGCAGCAAGGGCGCGGCGGCCGTCATGCGGCGGCTCGAGGGCATCGACGGCAACGCCGTCTTCAAGCAGGCACGTGCCCATGTGCGCTCTCCCTCTCTCTCGCTCGCTCTCGCAGTTCGCGGCCTTGCTCCCCTGCGTGCGACTCGCTGCGTAGCGAAGCGCTTCGGAGCCACTGCGTGCGTTGGGTGCGTGTGTGCGCTGCTGCGCGCGCTCAGGTGCGCGACACGATCAACTCGCTCGCCAACACAGAGGACTCGGAGCGCGGCCGCCGCTACGACGACCGCTACGACGACCGGCGCAGCGGCAGCAGCAGCAGCCGCCGCTCGTCCTCCTCCTCCTCGCCCTCGGCGTCCCGCAGCAGCGGCCGGGCGTCGCCGTCGGCGTCGCGCGCGTACTCTCCCGGCTGGTCCGAGGGCCAGAGCCTGCTGCGCGCCGTGGCCAACGTGGTGAGCACCAAGAGCCCCAGCGCGCTGCGCGGCGAGGCCATCGACCTCGAGACGCTCAAGGAGGGCTACCGCCGCAAGCCGCCGCTGCCCAGCGTGGAGACGCGCCGGCCACCGCTCAAAAAGGACTCGGGCGGCAGCAGCAGCTCCGCCAGGAGCAGCAGCGCGGAGCGCTGGAGGGAGGACGTCGAGCGCAGCAGCAGCGGGCGCGGGAGCAGCGGCGGGTCGGAGCGCCGGGGCGTGCCGAGCTCGTCGTCCGTCTCGTGGTCTTCGTCGCGCCACGGGGACGACGAGCGCCGCGGCGGCGGCGGCGGCGCGGGGCTGGACGCGCTGGCGCAGACGCTCAACAAGTACTGGGACACGGTGAGGGGCGTGGACGGCGAGGAGGAGGAGCGGGCGCGGGAGCGCGAGCGGCGGCGGCGCGAAAAGGAGGAGAACCCGCGCATCAAGCTGGAGCTCGAGGTGCCGGTCAAGGAGGCGCGCGACCCGGCGGTGCTGGCCGGCGCGGCCGTGGTGACGGCGGCCGTGCTGACGGTGCTCAACACGGACGCGTACAGCGTGCGGCAGAACCTGGCCACACGCTCCGAGGCCGTGCGCGCGGTGAGTAAGCGCGCGCCGGGGCGGCTTGCTTTTGCTTTGCTTTTTCGCGGGAGCAGGCGCACAGTGACTGACGTGCTGATCTGTTGTGCCGCGGCGCAGGCGCTGGTGGAGCCGCTGCCGGGCGCCAAGAAGAAGACGCCGCAGCCTGCGCGCGCCGCGGCAAAGGACGGCGGCAAGGCGGCAACGGGCAAGGCCGGCGGCGGCGGCGGGGCCGCGGCGGCGGCCAGCAGCAGCAGCGCGCAGGCGGCGAGCGGCGCCAAGGGCAAGGCCTGACAGACCGCGCGTGCAGTATTGCGAGAGAGGGGTGGCACGTGTGTTGGGACGGCGGCGGCAGGATGAGAGCTTGGCTTCCGGCTGTTTGGAGCGAGAGTCGTCGTTTTTGTAGACGTTCGTGATTTGGTGATCCATGGGTTGGCGGGGCTGTCGTGTGAAAGTTTCGTTCATGTCGTTGCTGACCTTGCGTCCGGTTCAAGCGGCCAGTGTGCTCTTTGCCCTCTTGAACATCACGCGTCAAGCTCGGCGTCAAGCTCGGCCCACACCTCCTTGATGTCGTCAATGTCCTCAAAGGTGACCTGACCCTTCCCGCGAGCCGCCAGCCTGCGCCGCACCTCGGCCGCCGGGTCGGTCCATGACAGCGCCGCCACCGGCCCGCGCCCGGCGGCCCGCAGCACGCGCTTGCACAGCGCGTCGGCCTTGGACGGCACCCGCCCCGTCAGCTGCACCCTGACCTTGGGCGCGTTGTCGTCGTCGGCGTCGTGCTTGCACAATGCCACCAGCTGCGCCTCGGTCACGGGCGGCACGTCCTTGTCACCATCACCACTGCCGGCGCTGAAGCTCAGGCCCACCTGCACGCAATGGCGACTTCCACGTGGCGGTCACTTCGCACCCTCTCCGCGTGGAGCAGAGCTGCCCACCGTGCGCGCGGTGGTGGCCTCACCTTGCGCACGCCGGCCACGCTGGGCAGCAGCGCGGCCCAGGCGTCCGCCCCCTCCAGCCGGCAGTCGTCCAGCCACAGGCTCCGCACCTCGCCCCACCGCACCGCCCGCCCCAGCGCCCGCACGTGCGCCGCCCGCAGCCGCGCCGCCGCGCCGCCCACCCGCACCTGCCCCCGCGGCTGCAGCGCGCCCACCAGCGGCAGCGACGCCACCAGCCCCTCGACGCCGTCCCCGTCGCACCGCAGCCGCACCGTCCGGTACTCTGCCCCCGCGCCCCACCGCCGCGCCGCCGGCAACACCACCTCAACCGCCCCCGCGTCGCCCTCCCCGCCGCCGCACACCAGCTCCAGGTTCCCCTCCCCGTCATGCAGCTCCTCCACGCCGCCCAGTGGCAGCAGCGCCAGCGTGGCGGCGCCCACACGCGGCAGGAACAGCCGCTTGAGCGGGCAGCGCGCCTGCAGCGCGGCGTGGCTGCGCTCCAGCTCCAGCCCCTCGCACTGAAGCGTGTCGAGATGCGGCAGCGCGCCGCCGAGCACCGCCGCCACCTGCGCGTCGTCCAGCACGGCGCTGGGCAGGTGCAGCCGGCGCAGCGCCGGGAACTGCGAGGGCAGCCCGCCGAGGCCCTCGGGCTCCTCGCCGTGCACGGCGAGCGCCTGCAGCGAGGTGGACAGCGGCGGGGCGACCACCCGCTCGGTCGGCCAGGACCAGCCCACGTAGAGGTCGGACAGCGCGGGCAGCGCGCGCAGCTGCGCCCAGCAGCGCTCCTGCTGGCCGTTCCACGTGACGCCGCCCAAGGCGAGCAGTTCGAGGCGCGCTAGAGGTGGGGCGGCCGACGGCGGCGCCGCCCTGCTGGAGGGCGCCGCGCCCTTCTTGCCCCTTTTCTTCTTCTTGCCGACCGTTGGGTCGTGCTCCTCCGCCTGGCGCAGGTCGATCAGCTGGCAGCTGTTGGTGCCGATGAACTTGACGTTGGGGCAGAGCGTGGAGAGCCACCGGGGGATGGGCGACTCAAGCTCCATGTTCTACGATGGGCAGGGTGTGGCGTGAGGAGGACGGCGGTGGCGGCGGTGGTGTTTGCGGCGTCTGACACTGTGGGCAAAGCGTCGGAGCGGAGGTGTGCAGAGGAGGAGCTCACGTCGAACTCCACGCCCACGACGTGCGGGAGCTGCGTGCCGCCCAGCTCGGCCGCGGCGGACGAGAGCAGGTGCGCGGCGCCCGCCTCGCCCTCCTCCCACGTGAGCATGTTGCCCCACCGCACCATGCCGTAGTCGAACTCGTCGCTGAGCAGCAGCCGCAGCCGCCGCGACGCGCGGTGCGCCGCGCACACCTGCGGGCGCGGCGGGGTCGCCGCCCACACGGTCTGCGCCGTGGCGCCTGCCGTGGTGGTTCACGCTCTCCAGCCTGGGCTGCTGCCTAATCATCCTCCCTGCCGTCCCTTCCATTGATGCACTGCAAGGCACGCGCACGCGGCAGGTGGGCTGCAGGCCGCTCGGCAGTTGGGGCTTCCCCTGAGGCGGCCCGCTCACACAGCGCTCACACAGCGCTGCGGCGCGCAGCGCACCTGCTGCAGCAGGTCGTCAAAGGTGTCGTCGGCGAGGGGCAGTAGCACGTTGAGCTTGAGGTCGCGCGCCTCCAGCACGACGCCGCGCATCGCCTTGCACGTGCGGCTCAGGGCCAGCGCCCACTTGCCGCGCAGGTGCTCCGCCAGGCGCAGCAGCCACTTCCTGGGCAGGTCCGTCGCCTTGGGCGCGGAGGACTGGGCAGCGGCGGTGGCGGCGGAGCGGGTGCTGTGGCTCGCGCCGGCAGCCTGAGCACCTGCGGGAGGAGGCGCTCCTCCATCCGATGGCGCGCGTCGTCTGCGCATTTTTTTCCTGTTCTGCGGGTGTGTAAGCGCTCTTGATGTTCGCACCGCAGTGGGGAGGTTCGAACGTTCGAACGCTCGAGGCGCAGGCCCCCACCGCAGAAGCAGCGCAGAAGCAGCGCAGAAGCACCGCAAAGCGAGCGCAGGGAACCACCAACATGGGCGGCAAGCGCGCGAAGAGCAAGCCAGCTGCAGCGGTGGCGCAGAGGAAGAGCAGGCGCAAGACGAAGCAGGGCAAGCCGTCAAGGGCCGCCGCCGCAGCCCGTCAACCCGCAGAGGAGCCGCCGTCGCTCACCAGCCTGCCGCTGGCGTGGCTCCACCGCCTGGCCAAGTGCCACCTGTGGAAGCTCTTTGACATTTGGGCGCCGGCCGGCCACGAACACCGCGTGGCGCTGCTGCGCACGTGCCGGGCGCTGCGCGACGCCGTGCTGGACGCCCACACGCTGCACGTGGGCATCGGCGTGCCCACGCAGCCCGACATGTTCGCCTCTACGCTCGAGATGGTGCGTGAGCCACGCCAGGCGGGCGCCAGAGGACCCCCTGCCTCGCTCTGCGCACACTGCGGGCGTCGCTTGCCTTGCACCTGCGCTTCTCCGCAGGTGTGCACGGCGCAGAGGCGCAGCCGCAACGTGTTCCTGGGTGTGGTGGGGCCTGAGATCCCGGACTACCAGAGGGCGACCGCGTGGGCGCGGGTGGAGGTCAGCGCGGCGCACCTGCTGGCCTGCGCCAAGGCGGAGCTGGGGGGCGCGCCGCTCACCAACGTCAGGACAGTCCTGCTGCACGTGAGGGCCCCTGGGGGACGGGGTGCGCACCTCCGCGTGGCCCTGGCTCGCCCGTGCCTAGCCTCATATCGAGCGTGTAGAACCAATGTCCGCTCCCCTTCCTCCCCCTCTCGCCCTGCCCATGCAGAACATGGAGCTCGAGTCCGTGGTGCCCAGGTGGCTGCCCACCGTGTGCCCCAACGTCACGCACCTCATTGTCCACCAGTGCGACCTCCGCCCCGAGCCGTGCAGCGCCACGCCGCCGCGGGCCGCCCCCGCGCCGCCAGCGCCCGCGCCGGCGGCCACGCGCTTGCTGACGAGGCTGGAGCACGTGGACTGGCAGGGCGGCGAGTGCAGCTGGAGCCACGCCCGGGAGGGGCGGGAGCTCGGCCACGTGCGGCGGCAGCTGGCGGCGCTGCCCGCGCTGGGCAAGCTGTCCACCGACAGTTGGCCAACCGACGTGCCGTTCGACGTGCCGGCCAGCGCGACGCTGACGGAGCTGCGGGTGTGCGGCCGGGCGCGCGCCGCCGGCGCCGGCGAGGCGGCGGGCGGCTCGCTGCGGGCGCTGGCGACGCACTTCCCGCGCCTCGCCGCGCTGCACCTGCCGCGCACCGAGCTGGGGGACGCGCAGTTCGAGCAGCTGCTGCTGCTGCCGGCGCTCACGCGGCTCGAGTGCCGGGCGCTCTGCCTGGAGCGCGCGCACGGCGAGGCGCGGGGCGGGCGGCTGGCGTGGCTGGGCGTCCGCGCCGTGGGCGTGGACTCGCTGGCGAGGCTGCCGCCGGGCGCGCTGCAGGGGCTGCGCGGCGCCGACATGCACGACCGCAGCCTGCGCCTGCTGGCCAGCGAGGCGCCGGCGGCGGTGCACGAGGTGCTGGCGGAGATGCAGCGCTGGCCGCTCGACGGCAAGGGGGCCGCCGGCGGCCCGCGGTTCCGCAGCGTGGAGCTGGACTGCAGCGGCTGCGGGCCGGGCGCGCTGGCGGCCAACCTGCCGCTGCTGGCGGCGCTGCGCCGGGCGCCCATGGACGACGTGGGCGTGGTGGGCGCGGAGGACGTGACGGTAGAGGCGCTGCAAGAGCTGGGCCAGGCGGTGCGGTGCGGCAGCCTCGGCGTGCTCAAGCTGACGGCGTGCTCCCTGGCGGCGGACGCCTGGGCGGCGCTGCTCCCGAGCGTGGCCGGGCTGTGGCTGCTGCTGCTGCGGTGGCCGGACGGGTGCGCGGCGCCGGCGCCCACCGAGGAGCAGCTGGTGGACATGTGCCGGCACGCGCACGTCGACGTGTCGCTGGAGCTGGTGGGCAAGGTGCCCGGCGGCGCGGACGAGTTGTGCAGGCGCGTGCTGCGGCGGGCGGGCAACACGCACGTCAAGAAGATGATATGGATCGAGGATGTCGAGGATGAGGAGGACGTGGACGAGGACGACGAGGACGAGGACGTGGACTGGGACGAGGTCGAGGTCGGGCAGTGGTGATGTAGATGAGGATGTGATGCATGATGCCCTGGTGCAGGGTGTGCATCACCCTCTGCGCCTGCGGGCCCCAGGGTTGCCCGCCCCGGTCGCGCTCAGCACCCCCAATCTGCAGCGGCAAGGCGCATGCATGCGACTTTGGCAGTCGTGGAAAGCTATGCAACCCCGTCCCGCTGCGGCCAGCGCGGTTTTTCTCGCCACCCGCAAAAAGGTCAGGGCTTGGACGGGTTCCAGCTCGCACGGCCTTCGAGCAAATCCAGCGCCAGAGGAAGCCTTCACAGCTTGCGCCTGCACGTCGTCGAGCGCTCGCGGCGCGGATCCTGCCCCCAATCCAGCAAAGATGCAGATGACCAAGCTGCCTGGCGCGCAGCAGCAGCTGCAGCGCCCCGCGACGACGAGGCGGTGCGCCGGCAGGGTGTCTTCGGTGCGCGTGGAGGCCGTGGCGGAGCTGGAGCGCACCGCCACCAACGCCAGGGCCAAGGTCAGGACCCCCGGATTCGCAAGGCCAGGAAAATCGTGGGGCTGACAGCAGGGCCGAGATGACCGACTCGAATGCTGCCATCGCTGTTGGTGCTCGCAGCCTGGCGTGCCGGAGGGCACGCCTGTGGTGCTCCCGCAGGTGAGGCTGCCCGCAAAAGGTCGACGCACGCAACGAGAGAAGAAGCAGCGCCCGGGCGAGCTGCACAGGGCGTCGCCGCGGTGGCGCCCACGCGGATCTCCTCGCGCTCACCGCCGATCTCTTGCGCGATCGATCGATGTGCGCGCAGAACCTGCCGTCGCGCCCCCGGCGCAACAGGCGCAGCGAGACGTTCCGCAGCGCCATGCGCGAGTCCTTCCTCTCCCCGGCCAACTTCATCCTGCCCATCTTTGTGCATGAGGAGAGCGACAAGAACCAGCCCATCCCCTCCATGCCCGGCTACTTCCGCCTGGCCTACGGCAAGAACGTCATCGACAACGTGGCCGAGGCGCGCTCCTACGGCATCAACCAGGTGGTCATCTTCCCCAAGGTGAGCAGCAGCAGCAGCAGCAGGGGCAGGCGGGGTGGCAGCCCTGGATCCATCCGGCGGTGGCGTTGGCAGCAGGCCCCACAGGCGTGCACGCGAGCGTGTCTGGCATGCGCAGACGCCTGACCACCTCAAGACCCAGATCGGCGAGGAGGCCTTCAACAAGAACGGCCTGTCGCAGCGCACCATCCGCCTGCTCAAGGACAAGTTCCCCGACCTGGAGGTGCGACCTTGGACATGTGCTCACATGCTCACATGGTCGCGCGCTGGCAGGCAGCCGGCAGCGTGTGCCTCCTCTTCGATCGATTGAGCGGCCAAGGGGGAAGGGGGACACGCCCAGGAGGGGACAGCGAGCTGACCTGACGTTGACGCACACTCGGCGCGGGGCGCAGGTGTACACGGACGTGGCGCTGGACCCCTACAACGTGGACGGCCACGACGGCATCGTGCGCGACGACGGCGTCATCCTGAACGACGAGACGGTCGAGTTCCTGTGCCGCCAGGCCGTGTCGCAGGCAGAGGCCGGCGCCGACTGCGTGTCGCCCTCGGACATGATGGACGGCCGCGTGGGCGCCATCCGCCGCGCGCTCGACAGGTGCGGCGGCTCACGCGGCGCGCAAAGGCTGCTGGGCACTAGCAGCGCCACAGCTGCGTGGGTGGCGGACGGTCTCTGGGGGCCAGGCACGACGGCGCGCTGCCGCATGCCCACCATGACATGTGGTGTGCCGCAGGGAGGGCTACTCTCACGTCTCCATCATGTCGTACACGGCCAAGTACGCCTCGGCGTTCTACGGGCCCTTCCGTGACGCGCTGGCCTCGGCGCCAAAGCCCGGCCAGGCCCACAGGTGCGCGCACCCCAGGTGGCCACGGCCACCCGAGGCGCTTTGCGCAGGCAGGGACACTGCTGCTGCTGAGCACGGCCTGGCAACTTGACGTGGGTGGGTGACGACTGTTGCGCGCACCAGTGCGGCCTGGTGGTCCCTGCAGGATCATCCCGCCCAACAAGAAGAGCTACCAGATGGACCCCGGGAACTACCGCGAGGCGCTGCGCGAGATCCGCGCCGACGAGGCCGAGGGCGCCGACATCATGATGGTCAAGCCCGGCATGCCCTACCTCGACGTGGTCAGGTCAGCCCTCATCATGTGTCCCTTCCGCCCGCAGCCGCCACCGGGGTGGGGGGTGGCCGCCATGCACCAGGCAGGCGACCCGGCGGGCGGCCGGGCCGGGGAAAATCGGCGGGAGGTGACGCCGTTGCGTGCGTGAGGGGCGTTCTGATCACTTGCGCAGGTTCCTGCGGGACAACAGCACGCTGCCCGTGGCTGTCTACCACGTGAGCGGCGAGTACGCCATGCTCAAGGCGGCGGCCGAGCGGGGCTGGCTCAACGAGAAGGACGCCGCGCTCGAGGCGCTGCAGTGCTTCAGGCGGGCCGGCGCCGACCTCATCCTCACCTACTACGGCACGCAGGCGGCCAAGTGGATGGTGCGTCGGGTGGTCGGTTGGCGCCGTGATTATGACACTCGCGCACGGCCCTCTCCGACTTCTCTCGAAAGCGCGTCAAGCTGTTCAGCGTGTGCCTGCCTGTCCTTGCCGCTGCTGCTACTGCTGATGCTGCGCAGGCTGGCGAGAAGTAGAAGGACCACACCTCAGGCCTAGCGACGCGCTCTCCATGCTGCCCCCCGCCGCGTCCCCCTGCAAGCATTTTCAGTGAAAGGAGCACAGAGAGCGCGGAGGGTTGCTCCTGCGGCCCAGGCAGCTGCAGCAGCAGCGGCTCAGGAGCCTGGGGGAGGCCGCAAAGGCATTGCAGCGCGAGAGCGAGCAGAGCGAGCGGCCATGTCTTACGCGCCACCGGGCCAGCCGCAGCAAGGCATGTATGGCGCACCTCCTCCGGCGCCGGGCGGCCAGTGGGCAGGTGATGGTCGCTGCTGCGCGGCGAGAGGACGTCGCGACGAGATGGCCGAGCGCGCGCAAGAGCTCACAGATCAGCGATGCGTGCATTGCGATGCAGGTCCGCCTGCGCCGGGAGCTATCCCGCCTCCAGGTGGCGCGGCGTTCCCTGGTGAGCGCTGGCCGGGAGGAGATCGCAATCCCTGGGGCCACCTTCTTCAGCGTGGCAGCGTGATGGCAGCGACAGCAGCAGTTGCGCGTGCTGGAGGGCACGATCAAGACACCAGCATCCAGAGGCCAGAGGTCCCATTTCCTCCGCGCAGGCGCACCAGGCCCGCGGCCAGGAGGCTTCGCCGGCGCGCCGCCCCCACCACCGCCAGGCGGAGGCTTCGGATACCCCAGGCCTCCAGGAGCAGGTGAGCCCCTCAGCTGCGGACAGCTGCGCAGCTGTGCGGCGCCCACCACCCACCGCACCACCCTGAGCGCGCGCTCTAGTGCCGCACCCGACCGCAGCGCCTGGAGGCGTCCCCAACGGGCTGCCTGCACCTCCTCCACCCGGCGGAATCCGCCCTCCCACAGGTGCACGCACATCTGTGCGCCTGGCGTGCTGCGGCACGATGACCACGGACGCAGCTTCCTCCTGGGTCAGCACCTGCAGCCACTCGCAACGACAGGAGAGGCGCTGGAGAGTGACTCGCGCTGGTGCTGCCCCCCTGGGATGCGTGCAGGTGGCTTTCCGCCGCCACCAGGGTCCTACGGCGCGCCCCCGCCCCAAGCAGGAGGCGCCCCGCCGCCTCCCTTCAGCGGGCAGCAGGGCCCCGGCGGCTTTGCAGCACCGCCGCCGCCCCCGCCAGGCGGCTTGCTAGGCGCCAGGCCGCCGGGCGCGTTGCCGGGCGTGGGGGGCGTCGCGCCGCCGCCGCCCCCGCCACCACCCGGTGCCTTCCAGCAGCCCCCAGGTGGGACCCCGCTCCCCCCCCCCTCGCCGCTCCAACCCAGGCCTCTGCAGGCCGTCAGCAGCACCTCTGGGACTTGCTTCGAATCACTCAATGGCTTTTTTCCCACCTGGCATGGACGGCATGCAGGTGTGCGGCCTCCGGGTGGCATCCTGCCGCCGCCGCCGCCGCCGCCCGGCGCCGGCGGGGCACCAGCAGCAACAGCCGGGGGTTACCT
>VFQP010003382.1_pt1 | contig 16242 bp, 10 predicted proteins | sample 3512351 | NCBI WGS metagenome assembly VFQP01 (sample SAMN10412372, study PRJNA504923) | tailings metagenome | isolation source: Relicate 1 Philex TSF1 revegetated site | place: Philippines: Tuba, Benguet | collected 2017-08-29 | reverse complement strand
TCAGCGCGCGCGCAGCGCGGCGAGCTGCTCGTCGTGCCACGTCGCGACGTAGCCGGTGAGCCGGTCGTCGGCCACCACGGCGTCCGTGTGCACGACCGCGTGCTCCAGCGCGTCGAGGTAGGCGCGATCGGCCGCGAAGCGCGCGGCGACGGCAGCACTGCCGACGGTCGGGCTCCCGTGGCCCGGGACGAGCGCGTCGACGTCGCGCGCCGCGAGCTCGAGCGCGTCGAGCGCCCCACGGTACGTGCGCACCGGGTCGCGCGACCCGGTGTCGACGAGCGGCACCTCCACGTCCGAGAGCATGTCGCCCGCGAGCAGCACGCGCCGCACGACGAGCGCCGCGTGGCCCGGCGCGTGGCCGTCGTGCTCGACCACGACGACGTCGGTCTTCCCGTCGGCCTGCGCGCCGGGCCGCTCCTCGGCCTGACCGGGGGTCGGTGCGGTCGGCCACGGCAGGCGTCGTGCGCCGCGGGGGAGCGGCGTGAGCGCGCCGACGAGCGTCGGGTCGTGGCCGGGCGCTGCGGCGTCGGTCGCGGCGACCAGGTCCGTTCCCCGCGCCCGGACGGCGTCGGCGCCGCGGGCCGTGGCGTAGCGCGGGGCGTCGCCCAAGGAGCGGGACCACAGCACGTGGTCCCAGTGCGGGTGGGTCGCGAACCCGGCCGTCACGCGCCAGCCGCGACCGTGGACGGCGGCGGCCAGCGCCTCGACCTCCTCGACAGTGACCGCGGGGTCGACGACGAGCGCCTCGCCGTCGGGCGCGACCACGACCGTCGACGTCGTCGCCCAGATCGTCGCGGTCGCCACCCAGACCCCTGCGCGGACCTCGACGAGGTCGCGCGCCTGCGCGCCCTCGCCGCCCGTGGTCGCGTCGGCGGTGCTGCGCCGCACGCCCGCGTGATCGTCCATCGGTCCTCCGCTCGTCCTCGCGGGACCGGGTCGCGGGCACGTGCCCGAACCCCGGTCCGCGGGGGACACGCGCCCCGGGGTCCCGGGCGCCGTCGTCCCTCGCAGGTAGGTTAGGACCACTATGGCGACCCGCACGTCCCCGCAGGCACGTCGGACCGCGAGCAACCGCACACCAGCGCCCCGCACCGCGGCGCGCGGCGGTTCGTCCACGGCCCGCGGCACGTCGCGCGCCGGAACCGGTCGCGGACGGTCCTCCTCGTCCAGCGCGCGCCGCCCGGCGCGTCGCCCGGCGGCAGGGCCGCCCTGGCCCGTCCGGGCGGTGCGGGGGGTCTGGCTCGGCGCCGCGCACGGCGTGGGATCGCTCGTGCGCACCATCGGAAGAGGAGCAAGAGAGCTGGACCCGGCACACCGGCGCGACGGCGTCGCGTTCACCCTCATCGCCCTCGCGGTCGTCGTCGCGGCCCGCGAGTGGTGGGGCATCCAGGGCACGTTCGGCAAGGTCGTCCACGGCGTCGTCGCGGGGACGTTCGGTCTCGCCGGCGTCGCGGTCCCGGTCCTGCTGCTCTGGCTCGCGGTGCGCATCATGCGGCACCCCGAGCGCGCCCAGGCGAACTCGCGCGTCGCGATCGGGCTCACGCTCATCGTCGTGTCCGTGTGCTCCCTCGTGCACATCTCGGAGGACCTGCCCGCGCCGCGCGACGGCTTCGCGGCGGTGCAGGACGCGGGGGGCATCGTCGGCTATCTGGCGGCCACGCCCGTGACCGCCGGGCTGACGCCGTGGTTCGCCGTCCCCATCTTCCTGCTCCTCGGGTTCTTCGGGCTGCTCGTCGTCACCGCGACGCCCGTGCACCGCATCCCGAGCCGGCTGCGTGGCCTCTACGACGTGCTCACCGGCAACCACCGCACCGAGGACGACGCGCTCGACGCCGACGGGCTCCCGCTCGCGGAGGGCGTCTCGCGCCACGACGGCAGCGAGCCGCCGACGGGTCGCCGACCGCGCAAGCCGCGGCGCACCAAGGCCCAGCGCGCGGCGGAGGCGGCGGAGATCGAGAAGCCCGAGGGCGGCTTCTCGGGCGACGAGGCCTTCGAGACGGCCGCGTTCCTCGACTACGAGGACGACGCGCCGCGCGGCCGGGGGAAGAAGCGTCGCGCGGAGGAGCCGGCCGCCGGCACCGCCGCCACGGAGGTGGTCCCCGCCGTCGGGCAGGGGACCGCTCAGGACACGGCGGCGGCCGCGATGGGCGCGGTCGCGCCCTCCCCGGAGGACGGCGTCGGCAGCGTGCCGCCGCCCCCGCCCGGCCCGATGCCCCGGGGCGTGCAGCCCATGCTCGAGGGCGACACGGTCTACCTGCTCCCGGACGAGGACGCGCTCGTCAAGGGCGCGCCGCACAAGGTGCGCTCAGCCGCGAACGACCGCGTGGTCGAGGCGCTCACGCAGACGTTCGAGCAGTTCGAGGTCGACGCGAAGGTCACCGGGTTCACGCGCGGCCCGACGGTCACGCGCTACGAGGTCGAGGTCGGGCCCAAGGTCAAGGTCGAGCGCATCACGTCGCTGTCCAACAACATCGCGTACGCCGTGGCGAGCGCCGACGTGCGCATCCTCGCGCCGATCCCCGGCAAGTCGGCCATCGGCATCGAGATCCCCAACACGGACCGCGAGACGGTCGTGCTCGGCGACGTCCTGCGGTCGTCGGCCGCGCGGCGCACCGAGCACCCCATGGTCATGGGCGTCGGCAAGGACGTCGAGGGCGGCTACGTCGTCGCGAACCTCGCGAAGATGCCCCACATCCTCGTCGCGGGCGCGACGGGCGCGGGCAAGTCGAGCTTCATCAACTCCATGATCACGTCGATCCTCATGCGCTCGACGCCCGAGCAGGTGCGGCTCGTGCTCGTGGACCCCAAGCGCGTCGAGCTGACGATCTACGAGGGCATCCCGCACCTCATCACGCCCATCATCACGAACCCGAAGAAGGCCGCCGAGGCGCTCGACTGGGTCGTCCGCGAGATGGACGCCCGCTACGACGACCTCGCCGCGTTCGGGTTCAAGCACATCGACGACTTCAACGCCGCCGTCCGCGCCGGCAAGGTCAAGCCGCTGCCCGGCTCCGAGCGCAAGATCGCGACGTACCCGTACCTGCTGGTCGTCGTCGACGAGCTCGCGGACCTCATGATGGTCGCCCCGCGCGACGTCGAGGCCTCGATCCAGCGCATCACGCAGCTCGCGCGCGCGGCGGGCATCCACCTGGTGCTCGCGACGCAACGCCCGTCGGTCGACGTCGTGACGGGCCTCATCAAGGCGAACGTGCCGTCGCGGCTCGCGTTCGCGACGTCGTCCCTCGCGGACTCGCGCGTCGTGCTCGACCAGCCCGGCGCGGAGAAGCTCATCGGCCAGGGCGACGCCCTGTTCCTGCCCATGGGCGCGGCCAAGCCCATGCGCGTGCAGGGCGCGTGGGTCTCGGAGTCCGAGGTGCACGCCGTCGTCGAGCACGTGAAGAGCCAGCTCAAGCCCGTCTATCGCGAGGACGTCACGCAGGCGGCCACGAAGAAGCAGATCGACGAGGACATCGGTGACGACCTCGACCTGCTGCTCCAGGCGGCCGAGCTCGTCGTGACGTCGCAGTTCGGCTCGACGTCGATGCTCCAGCGCAAGCTGCGCGTCGGGTTCGCCAAGGCGGGTCGCCTCATGGACCTCCTGGAGTCGCGCGAGATCGTCGGGCCGTCCGAGGGGTCCAAGGCCCGCGAGGTGCTCGTGACGCCCGAGGAGCTGCCGTCGGCGCTCGCCCTCATCCGGGGCGAGCCCGCGCAGGACGTCTTCGACGGCCAGGCGCCCGCCGCGGCCCTCGCGCCCCAGGGCGCAGGGGGCGGCCACGACTACGGCGAGGGCACCGACGGGCACATGCCCCCGGTCGCGACGGAGTACCACGACGGCGCCGACGTGGAGTCGGGCTGGCGGTGACCCGGGCGGCCGGTGGTGCCGCCGACGGTCGGCGCACCCCGGACGACCCCCTAGGCTGGTGACGTGGTCAACGCCGTCCCCTCGCCGTGGAACTCCGCGAACCTCGTCACCATGGCGAGGATCCTGCTCGTCCCGTTCTTCGCGTGGGCGCTCCTCGTCGACGGCGGGGAGTCCGTCACGTGGCGCCTCGTCGCGACGGGCATCTTCGTCCTCGCCGCCACGTCGGACCGCCTCGACGGCTACCTCGCGCGGCGCTACGACCTCGTCACGGACCTGGGCAAGCTCCTCGACCCCATCGCGGACAAGCTGCTCGTGGGCACCGCCCTCGTGCTGCTCGCGTGGCCGCTCGGCGAGCTGCCCTGGTGGGTCCCCGTCGTCGTGCTCGCGCGCGAGCTGGGCGTCACGCTCCTGCGGTTCGCCGTCCTCAAGTACGCGGTCATGCCTGCGTCCCGCGGTGGGAAGCTCAAGACCGTGCTGCAGACCGTCGCGATCACGCTCTTCGTGCTGCCGCTCGCGCACCTGCCGGCGTTCGTCGGCGTCGTCGCCTGGATCGTGCTCGCCGCGGCCATCCTCGTCACCGTCGTGACCGGCCTGGAGTACGCGTATCAGGGCTGGCGCCTGCGCCGCGACGCGGTGCGCGCAGCCCGGGTCGTCGAGCGGGGTCCGAGCACGGACGGCGCGCCCGTCTCGTGACCGACGCTCCGGTCCCGCCGGGGAGCTCGTCGGTCACCGGCCCGGACGTGCGGCCCGACGTCGTCGAGCTGCTCGGCGCTCTGGAGGCCCGCGGGTGGACCCTCGCGACGGCCGAGTCGCTCACGGGCGGCCTGCTCAGCGCGACGATCGTCGACGTGCCCGGCGCCTCGCGCGTGCTCCGGGGCGCCGTCGTCGCGTACGCGACCGACGTCAAGGAGTCGGTCCTCGGCGTCGACGGCGGTCTGCTCGCCGCGCGCGGGGCCGTGCACCCGGAGGTCGCACGCCAGATGGCCGAGCGCGTGCGCGACGTGCTGAGGGCCGACGTCGGGGTCGCGACCACGGGCGTCGCGGGCCCCGACCCGCAGGACGGCCGGGCCCCGGGCACCGTCTTCGTCGCCGCGAGCGGACCGGGGGGCACGGAGGTGCGAGAGCTGCACCTGGCGGGCGACCGCGCGGCCGTCCGCGCCGCCACCGTGGCCGCCGCGGTGGCCCTCGCTCGCGCGGCGGTCGGGCCCCGGCCACCGACGGCGTGACGATGCCCCCCTGCCGGGTGAAATCGTCGGTGGGAGCGTCGGCCGCCCGGCCGGGCGTGGACCGGGCCGGAGGCGTCGTGGAGACGTCGTGAACGTGCCGCGGGGGAGCGGCCGGGAGGCCCGGCGCGGGAACAACACCCCACGTCGCGACGTTGCACAGCACGTGATCGCCAACAGGACCGTCAACCGACCGGTGGGACGCACGGACAACGCGCCCGCGCCCCGTCCCGCACGGGGCACCGGCGACGTGAGCGGACCGCGGGCGGGGTACGGTAGGACGACCCCGTCACGCGGGGCAGTGAACAGGAAGACCGGCACGAGCAGTTCGCGCACCCAGGTGGGGGCCTCTCCGGCTCCCGGGGGCGCACGGGACACGGAAGGGGGTCGCCAGATGATTGTTCTTCGACGAGAGATCGGGGACGTGCTGCGAGACGCTCGCCAGCGACAGGGGCGCACCCTGCGAGAGGTGTCCTCCGCCGCACGGGTCTCGCTGGGCTACCTCAGCGAGGTCGAGCGCGGTCAGAAGGAAGCGTCGTCGGAGCTCCTCGGCTCGATCTGCGAGGCGCTCGACATCCCGATGTCGTTGGTGCTGCGCGAGGTCAGCGACCGGGTCGCCGTCGCCGAGGGTCTGCTGATCCCCGACACCATCCCGGCCGACTTCGCGACGGCCGTGCTGGGTCGCCAGCATCCCGAGGGCACGGCACGCCGCGAGGACCTGCAGCCCGTCGGCTGACGGTCGGGCCGGCACCGGCCGCACCGGGAGCGGGGGCAGCGACGCCGGCCGTCATCCTGCTGCGGGCGGTGCCTGGCAGGTCGGACACCAGAAGATCGGACGGTCGTACGGGGGCTCGTTCGCCGTACCTTCCGCGACAGGCGTGCCGCACACGTGGCACGCCTTTCGTGTGCGCCCGTGCACGTGCCGCACGACGCCGGCGCGCGGGTCGAACCCGTGCCGCACGGTGCGCTGCATGAGCGTGCGCGCCGTGAGCAGCAGCCCTTCGAGGTCCTCGACGTCGCGGACGGGCGTCCACGGGTAGACGTGCTCGGCGAAGAGCGACTCGGCCGTGTAGATCGTGCCGATGCCGGCGACGAGGTGCTGGTCGAGCAGGGCCTCCGCGACGGGCACACCCGTTGCGGCCCGCTCCGGCCGGTACCGGGGGCCGCTCCCGCCCGCCGCGTCGTCGGCCCGCATCCGCGCGGCCGCCTCGGGCAGCCCGGTCTCCGGGAAGTCGTCGCCGAGCACGTCGGGACCGAGCGGACCGACGATCACGCGCTCGTCCGCGGTGCGCAGCACGTGCAGCATCCCGATCCGGTTCCCGACCGCCGTCCACCACTCGTTCGCGAGGACGACGCGCACGTTCGGCTCCGCCCCTCGAGCGTCGTGCGTGCCCGTCCGGGCGAGCCGCCACGACCCCTCCATGCGCAGGTGCGTGTGCAGGGACCGGCCGTCGTCGAACCGCGTGAACAGGTGCTTCCCGTAGGCCTGGTTCCCGACGACCGTCCGCCCGACCAGGTCGATCTCCGCGGCGCTCGGCCACCGCAGGTCCGAGCGGACCAGCACCCGGTCCTTGAGCGCCTCGTCGAGGCGGGCCGACACGAGACGCAGGATGTCACCCTCGGGCACGCGACCGCCCCCCGTGGCCGGGGGCGCGCGACGACCGCCGCACGTCAGGCCGCCCGCAGGCCGCGCGGCGTCGCGCGGAAGCCGGCGTCGAGCAGCGCGCGCACCGCGTCGTCCGCCGGGGTCCGTGCCGTGCCGGCACCCGCCAGGGCCTCGACGCCGTCGACGCGCTGCACCACGATCTTCCCGAGCGTGCCCGCCCGCACCGCGCGGACCAGCGCCGCGCTCGCCTCGGCGAGCCGCGGGCCGTCCACGAAGGACAGCACGGACCGCCCGCCGCGCTCGACGTAGAGCGCGAGGTCGCCGTCGCTCAGCACGACGACGGCGCCCGCCTTGCGGCCCGGGCGGTGACCGCGCGAGCCCTCCCCGGTCGTGCCGTCCGTGCCGGGCGCGCCGGGCGCGCCGGGTCCGGTCGTCGGGCGGGTGGGCCACGGCAGCGCCGCGCCGTAGGGGTTCGCCGGGTCCGTCGCGGCGAGCAGCACGGCGCCGGGACGCGGACCGCCGCGCGACGTCCGCGCGTCGGGGAGCGGGGCGAACGGGTCGGTCGCGGCCGCCGCGGCGTCGGCCTCGAGCGCGCGCTCACGGTCCTGCGCGTCGGTCCGGAGCTGGTCGACCGCGCCGGGGAGCGCGAACTGCGAGCCGCCGAGGTGCTCGACGAAGTACCCGCGCCGCGCGGCGCCCGTGGCCTCCAGCTCGCTCAGCACGCGGTACACCGCGCGGAACGACCCCGCGACGCCCTCGGCGGGCGCGACGGCGCGCGTGAGCACGCCGTGGCGGTCGAGCAGGACGCGGGCGAGCGCGTGCGCCCGGCGGGTGGGGTCGGGCTCGCGCGGGGGCAGCGCCGACCACCGCCCGGCGCCGCCGCGCAGGGCCGTCTCGGGCGACGTCGGCGGCCGCAGGCCCGCGAACCGGCCGCGCGCGAGCGGCCGGGCCCGCGCCGGGGCGCGCGGCGCGCGGTGGGTCCCCCCGGCGGCGCCCAGCCGTGCGCGCAGCGACCCGAGGCCGTCGTTCGTCACGTGGCCCGACCACACGAGGTCCCACAGCGCCTCGAGCGTCGGGACGGTCTCCGCGCCGGCGCGCTCGGCCAGCCGCGGGAGGAAGTACCCGCCCGAGCCCTCCAGCAGGTCGAGCAGCGTGGCGTGGAGGCCGGTCTCGGGCGCCGGGCCCGGGTCGGGCAGCGTGAGCGGCGCCCACTCCGCGAGGTGGAGGCTGACGAGACCGTCGCCGCCGCCGGAACCGGGCAGCGGGGCGTGCCCGCACCACACGACCTCGCCGGTCGTCGTCAGCTCGTCGAGCATCGTCGGGGTGTAGTCGCTGACGCGCGCCGGGAGCACGAGGGTCTCGAGCGCCGAGGCGGGGACGGCCGCGCCGGAGAGCTGCTCGACGACGCGCAGCAGCCCGTCGACGCCGCGCAGCGCGCCAAGCCCCTGCCAGCGCGGGAGGAAGACGCCCAGCGTCTCGGCGGGGACGGGCTCCACCTCGGCGCGCAGCGCGGCGAGCGAGCGCCGGCGCAGGACGCGCAGCACCTCGGCGTCGCACCAGTCGTCGCCCGTGCCGCCGATCGCCTCCGGCCGCAGCCGCCCGCGCACGACGAGCCGGGCCGCCTCGAGCCGCTCGAGCGTCTGCACGACGACGGCGACGCCCAGCCCGAGGCGTGCGGCCAGGTCGGCGGCGGTGAACGGGCCGTGCGTGCGCGCGTGGCGGCGCACGAGGTCGCCGAGCGGGTCGGGGACGGGCTCGGTGAACACCTCGGGGATGCCGACGGGCAGCGCGACGCCGAGCGCGTCGCGCAGGCGGCCGGCGTCCTCCACGACCGCCCACTGCTGCGCGCGCTCGGGCGCGACCCCCGCGAGCCGCACGGGCATGATGCGGCGCGCAGCCTCGAGCTCGCGCAGCCAGGCCGCGACGTCGGCGCGCACGTCCTCGCGCGTCCGCGCCGCGACCTCGGCCTCGGTGAGCGGGCCCAGCCGGCGCAGCACGTCCCACACGTCCTCGGCGTGCCGCGCCTGCCGCTCGGGCGCGAGCGCGCCGAGCTCGGCCTCGGTCCGCTCGATCTGGGCGGGGTCGAGCAGGTCGGCGAGCTGGGCCGCGACGCCGTCGCCGCCCAGCAGCTCGGCGAGGAGCGTGGGGTCGAGCGACAGCGCGGCGGCGCGGCGCTCCGCGAGCGGGGCGTCGCCGTCGTAGAGGAACTGGGCGGTGTACCCGAAGAGGAGGGACTGCGCGAAGGGCGACGGCGTCGGGGTCGTCACCTCGACGAGGCGCACGCGCCCGGCGGCGAGGTCGCGCATGAGGTCGGTGAGCGCCGCGACGTCGAAGTCGTCCTGCAGGCACTCGCGGGCGGCCTCGAGGACGATCGGAAACTCCGGGTACTCCGACGCCACCGACAGGAGCTGCGCCGAGCGCTGCCGCTGCTGCCACAGCGGCTGGCGCCGGTCCGGACGACGCCGGGGCAGCAGGAGCGCGCGGGCGGCGGCCTCGCGGAACCGTGACGCGAACATCACCGACCCGCCGAGCTCGTCGCGCACCGCGTCGAGCACGTCGTCCGGGTCGAGGAGCAGGTCCTCGACGCCGACGACGGGCGCGTCCCCGCCGAGGCCGCCCGAGCCGTCGGTCGCTCCCTCGAGCCACGAGTCCCCGGTGTCCGGGAGCCGCAGGACGATGCCGTCGTCGGCGTGCATCGCGGCGGCGTCGACCCCGTAGCGCTCGCGCAGGCGCGCGGCGAGCACGAGCGCCCACGGCGCGTGCACCTTCGCGCCGTACGGCGAGTGCACGACGACGCGCCAGTCGCCGAGCTCGTCGCGGAAGCGCTCGACGACGACCGTGCGGTCGTCGGGGACGCGTCCGGTCGCGTCGCGCTGCTCGCGCAGGTAGGCCAGCAGGTTGTCGCTCGCCCACGCGTCGAGGCCTGCCGTGCGGAGCCGGTCGGCCGCCGCGTCGGGGTCGGTGGCGGCGAGCGCGTCCGTCTCGCGCACCCACGCGCCGAGCGCACGGCCGAGCTCGGCGGGTCGGCCGGGGGAGTCACCCTTCCAGAACGGCAGCCGCCCGGGGATGCCCGGCGCGGGCGTGACGAGCACGCGGTCGGGCGTGATGTCCTCGATGCGCCACGTGCTCGACCCGAGCGTGAACGTGTCGCCGACGCGCGACTCGTAGACCATCTCCTCGTCGAGCTCGCCGACGCGCTTGCCGCCGCGCGGGGCGCGGCCGCCCGCGGTGTCCGGGTCGCCCGCGACGGTCCCGGTGCCGGCGTCCGTCGCGAGGAACACGCCGTACATCCCGCGGTCGGGGATCGTGCCGCCGCTCGTCGCGGCGAGCCGCAGCGCGCCCGGCCGCCCGGTCAGCCGGCCCGACGCGCGGTCCCACACGATCCGCGCGCGCAGCTCGCCGAAGTCCTCGCTCGGGTAGCGGCCTGCGAGCATGTCGAGGACGGCGTGCAGCGACGCGTCGCCGAGGTGCGCGTAGGGCTCGCTGCGCCGCACGAGCGTCGCGAGCTCCGCGACCGTCCACTCGTCGACCGCGACCATCGCGACGACCTGCTGGGCGAGCACGTCGAGCGGGTTGGCGAGCACGTGGAGCTCCTCGATGCCGCCGGAGCGCATGCGCTCGGCGACGACCGCCGACGGCACGAGGTCGCCCCGGTGCGTCGGGAACACCACGCCGTGCGACACGGCCCCCACCTGGTGGCCCGCGCGCCCGATCCGCTGCAGGCCGGACGCGACCGAGGGCGGCGCCCCGACCTGGACCACGAGGTCCACCGCGCCCATGTCGATGCCGAGCTCGAGGCTCGACGTCGCGACCACGGCGGGCAGCCGGCCGTCCTTGAGCTCCGTCTCCGTGCGCGTGCGCTCGGCCCGGCTCATCGACCCGTGGTGCGCGCGGGCGATGACGGGCTCGACGCCCGAGCTCGCGCCCGACTGCGCCTGCACCTGCGCCGCGGTGACCGTGCCCGGGTCGAGCACGTCCTCGCCCTGGCGCTCGGCCCACAGCTCGTTCATGCGCGCCGTGAGGCGCTCCGCCCCGCGGCGCGAGTTCGTGAAGACCAGCGTGGAGCGGTGGTCGGTGACGAGGTCGACGACCCGCTCCTCGACGTGCGGCCAGACCGACGGACGCGGCGGCCGGACGTCGGGCGCGCCCGTCGGGCGCGACGTCGCCGGGCCCGTGAGGTCGCGCTCGCCGGGGGGCAGGGGCGGCAGGCCGCCGTCCGACCGCGACCCGGCGTCCGGCACGAGCGCCGCCGTCCCGAGGTCCGAGAGGTCCGGGACGGGCACGACGACGTCGACCTCGATGCGCTTGCTCGACGGCGGCTGCACGACGACGACCTCGCGCCCGCCCTCGGCCTCGGGCCGGTGCCCGCCGAGGAAGGTCGCGACCGCCTCGACGGGGCGGACCGTGGCCGAGAGCCCGACGCGCTGCGCCGGGGGCCGCTCGTGCGCCTCGAGCAGCGCGTCCAGGCGCTCGAGCGACACGGCCAGGTGAGCGCCCCGCTTGGTGCCCGCCACCGCGTGGATCTCGTCGACGATCACCGTCTCGACGCCCACGAGCCCCGCGCGCGCCTGCGACGTCAGCACGAGGAACAGCGACTCGGGCGTCGTGATGAGGATGTCGGGCGGGTGGGTCGCGAGCCGGCGACGCTCGCTCGTGGGGGTGTCCCCGGTGCGGGTGCCGACGACGACGTCCGGCACGTCGAGCCCGAGCCGCACCGCGGCCTGGCGGATGCCCGCGAGCGGCGAGCGCAGGTTCCGCTCGACGTCCGCGGCGAGCGCCTTGAGCGGGGAGACGTAGACGACGCGGCAGCGCGCCTCGCGAGCCGGGGCCTCGTCCGGGGGCGCGGCGAGGATCCGGTCGAGCGACCAGAGGAACGCGGCGAGCGTCTTGCCCGAGCCCGTCGGGGCGACCACGAGGGCGTGCCGGTCGCTCGACACGGCCTCCCACGCACCGGCCTGGGCGGCGGTCGGCGCGTCGAACGCGCCCGAGAACCACGCGCGCGTGGGCGCGGCGAAGCGGGCGAGCGGGTCCGAGGTCACGCGCCCATTCTGGGGCTGCCCACCCACACGCGCCCGCCGCAGCGTGCCAGCGCCCCGGCGGCCTGCCCGTGCGCCCTCGGCGCGACCTGGTGCGACCCCGGGCGACTTCGGTGCGACCTTGGGCGACGCGGTGCGGCCCCGCGCCTCCCGGCGCGCGACCGGGCGGCCGTGGATCCGTGCAAGGCTTGGTCCGTGCGCTACCGCGAGTTCTCCGAGCTGGTCGACGAGGTGTTCGGTGCGGCCCTGGGCCGCGCCTACGTGCGCGAGCAGGTGCTGTCCGCGCTCGACGACCGGACCGCCGCCCAGGCGCTCGAGGACGGGGTCGAGCCGCGCGTCGTCTGGCACGCGCTGTGCGACGCGCTCGACGTGCCCGACGCGCGGCGCTGGGGGAACGACGACCACCGCCAGGCGCCGCCGCGCCGCTGACCGGCCCGGCCCCGACCTGCCCGGCCCTGACCTGCCCGGACCTGCCCGGGACCCGGGGACGCCCGAGGGGCGCACCCCGCCGCGCCCCGCGATGATGGCGGCATGAGCGTTCCCGCCCGCGGCCGCCTCGCCACGCTGCGCCTCACCGCCGCCGACGTGCGCGGCGCGGCCTGGTCGCTCGTCTCGACGGCGGCCGGGCTGGGGCTCGCGATCTGGGTCGTCCCCGGGGTCGAGGTGACCAACCCCTGGTCGCTCGTCCTCGCGGCGCTCGCGGTGGCGGTGGGCGACGCGCTGCTGCGGCCGGTGCTGCGCGGGGTCGCGCGCCGGTCCGGCGTCGTCGGCGCGCTCGTGTCGGGCGTGGTCGCCCAGGTCGCGGTCGCGTGGGCCGCGCTCACCTACCTCCCGGGGTTCCGCAGCGGCACGTGGACCGACGTCCTCGCCGTCCTCGTCATCGCGGCCGTGCTCATGGCGCTCGGGCGCTGGGTCGTCGGGGCGAGCGACAACGAGTACGTGATCGGGGACCTGCTCCGGCGCGCGCGACGCCAGGCGGGCGTGCCCCGGGGAGCCGCCGCGGGCGCCGCCGCGGAGCGCCCGGCGGGCCTGCTCGTCGTCCTGCTCGACGGCGTCGCGCGCCCCACGCTCGACTACGCCCTCCAGGCCGGCCTGGCCCCGACGCTCGCGCGGTGGCTCGGCGACGGCAGCCACCACCTCACGACGTGGTGGGCCCGCGTGCCCGCGACGACGCCGGCCTCGACCGTTGGGCTCCTGCACGGGTCGACCGAGCACGTCCCCGCCTTTCGGTGGTGGTCGCGCGCGCTGGGGAGGCTCGTCGTGACGAACCGGCCCGCGGACGCGGCGGCGGTCGAGGCGCGCACGAGCGACGGCGCGGGTCTGCTAGCGGGGGGCGGCGTGGCCGTCTCGACGATGTTCTCCGGGGACGCGGCGACGAGCCTGCTCGTCATGAGCCGGGCGCGCGAGGGCCTGGGGCCCGGGCAGATGTTCGTGCACTTCTTCGCGAGCCCGTTCGTCCTCGTGCGCGCCGTGGTCGTCGCGCTCGGCGAGCTGCTCAAGGAGCTCTACCAGGGCTGGCAGCAGGCCGTGCGCGGCGTCGAGCCGCGCGTCTCGCGCCTCGGCTGGTACCCGGTGCTGCGCGCCGTGACGAACGTCGTGCTGCGCGACCTCAACACGACGCTCGTCGCGGAGCAGCTCGTGCGCGGGGCGCCCGTCGTCTGCGTCGACCTCGTGGACTACGACGAGATCGCGCACCACGCCGGGCCGCTGCGGCCCGAGTCGCTGCGCGCGCTCGAGGGCCTGGACCGCGTCGTCGGGCTCTGGGAGCAGGTCGCAGCCGTCGCGCCTCGGCGCTACGACGTCGTCGTGCTCTCGGACCACGGGCAGTCGCTCGGCCCGACGTTCGAGCAGGTCGCCGGGCGGTCCTTCCTCGACGAGGTGCGACGCCTCATGGCGCTCGACCCGCCCGGTGACGGGGCTCGTGCGGACGACGACGGCCGCGCCCGGGACGGCACCGGGTCCGCCCGGGGCGAGGGGCGGCGTCGGGCGACGGCCCCGGACAGCGAGGCGTGGGGCCCTGCCAACACGGCCCTCAACGCGCTGCGTCCCGGGCAGCCGGACGCGCTGGCGGGCCGCATGCTCGTGGGTCCGGACCGCTCGGAGCACCGCGCCGACGCCGCACCCGCCCTGCCCGAGCTGCCCGAGGTCGCGGTCGTCGGGTCGGGCAACCTCGGGATGGTGTGGTTCCCGCGCGAGCCGCGGCGCCTCACGGGTGACGAGGTCCGCGCCCGGTGGCCCGCGCTGCTCCCGGGTCTCGTCGCGAACCCCGCGGTCGGCATCGTCGTCGAGCGCGGTCCGCACGGGGAGGTCCGGGCGCACGGCCGGGGCGGCTCGCGCGACCTGCTGACGGGCGAGGTCGTGGGCGCCGACCCGCTCGCGTCGTTCGGGTCGCGCGCGGCGGCGGACCTCGTGCGCGTCGCCGGGCTGGAGGACGCCGGGGACCTCGTGCTCGTGTCCAGCGTCGACGAGGTCGGGATGGTGCACGCGTTCGAGGGCCTGGTCGGGTCGCACGGCGGCCTCGGCGGGGCGCAGAACCAGGCGGTGCTGGTGCACCCCGCGCACCTCGCGGTGCCCGACGACGAGCTCGAGGACGTCGACGGCACGCCGATGCTCGTCGGGGCGGAGGCGGTGCACCGCCGGCTCGTCGCGTGGCTCACCGACCTGGGGGTACGGCCGCCGGTGGCCGAGGACGCGCCGGGCCGGGGGAGCGGCGCGTGAGCGTCACCGTGACGTGGCTCGGCCACTCGAGCGCGGTCCTCGACCTCGCCGCGACCCCCGGCGGGCCGACGGCGCGGCTCGTGACCGACCCGCTCCTGCACCGGCACGCGGGGATGCTCCGCCGGCGCGGAGAGCAGCCGGCCCCGGTGTGGCGGGGCGGCGACGCCGTCCTGCTGTCCCACCTCCACCACGACCACGCCGAGCTGCGGTCGCTGCGGCTCCTCGGCGACGTGCCGGTCCTCACGGCACCCGCCAACGCGCGGTGGCTGCGCGGCAAGGGGCTGCGCGGCGTCGGGCTGGGCGACGAGTGGCACGCGGTGGGCCCGCCGGGGGCCGGGGTCGAGACGCGGCTCGTCACCGCGGTGCACGGGCACCGGCCGATGCCGCACCGGCCCAACGCCGCGAACGGTCACCTCGTGCGGACCACCGGTCCCGACGATCTGCGCGTGTGGGTGGCGGGCGACACCGAGCACCACCCCGGCATGGCGCACCTCCCGGCGCTCGCGGGCGGCCCGGTGGACGTGGCCCTCGTGCCGGTCGGCGGGTGGGGGCCGCGGCTCTCGGGCGGGCACCTGGGCCCGGTGCAGGCCGCGCGGGTGTGCGCCGAGGTCGGGGTGCGGGTCGCGGTGCCGGTGCACTGGGGGACGCTGCACGCGCCGGGCGGCCAGCACCTGCCGCGCGGCTGGATGGACCACGCGGGCGCGGCGTTCGAGGCGGCCGCGCAGCGCGAGGCGCCCGGGACGCGGGTCGTCGTGCTGCGGCCCGGGGAGTCGTGGTCCGCGGACGACGACGGGTGAGCCCGCGAGTCGCGGACACGCCGGGGCGGGTTCCGTGATCGAACACGTGTTCGGCTAGAGTTGTGCACAGGGCGCGCTCCGGCGGGCCCGGGACGCCGGTCCGGCACGACGGTCCCCAGGTCTGGGGCTCGTCGGCACCGCGTGTCGGTGGCTGCCCGTAACGTCGGGCCACAACGAACAGATGGACGTCGAACCGAAGGTGGACTGACATGCCCGCACCCGCAGACCGCGAGAAGGCGCTCGAGGCAGCCCTCGCCCAGATCGACCGGAGTTTCGGCAAGGGCTCCGTCATGCGCCTCGGCGAGGAGGGCCGTGCCCCCGTCGAGGTCATCCCCACGGGCTCCATCGCGCTGGACATCGCGCTCGGCATCGGCGGTCTGCCCCGCGGGCGCGTCATCGAGGTGTACGGCCCGGAGTCCTCCGGAAAGACGACCGTGGCGCTGCACGCCGTGGCCAGCGCCCAGCGCGCCGGCGGCATCGCGGCGTTCATCGACGCCGAGCACGCCCTCGACCCGGAGTACGCCAAGAAGCTCGGCGTCGACACCGACGCCCTGCTCGTCTCCCAGCCGGACACGGGGGAGCAGGCGCTCGAGATCACGGACATGCTGATCCGCTCGGGCGCGCTCGACATCATCGTCATCGACTCCGTCGCGGCCCTCGTGCCGAAGGCGGAGATCGAGGGCGAGATGGGCGACAGCCACGTCGGTCTCCAGGCCCGCCTCATGTCGCAGGCGCTGCGCAAGATCACCGGTGCGCTCAGCGCGTCCGGCACGACCGCGATCTTCATCAACCAGCTCCGCGAGAAGATCGGCGTGTTCTTCGGCTCTCCCGAGACGACGACCGGTGGCAAGGCGCTGAAGTTCTACGCCTCGGTCCGTCTCGACATCCGCCGCATCGAGACCCTCAAGGAGGGCACCGACGCGGTCGGCAACCGGACCCGCGTGAAGGTCGTCAAGAACAAGATGGCGCCGCCGTTCAAGCAGGCCGAGTTCGACATCCT
>VFQP010003381.1_pt1 | contig 16244 bp, 16 predicted proteins | sample 3512351 | NCBI WGS metagenome assembly VFQP01 (sample SAMN10412372, study PRJNA504923) | tailings metagenome | isolation source: Relicate 1 Philex TSF1 revegetated site | place: Philippines: Tuba, Benguet | collected 2017-08-29 | reverse complement strand
GCTGCTGCTGCTGCTGCTGCTGCTGCTGCTGCTGCTGCTGCTGCTGCTGCTGCCGCCGCCGGTCGTGGCCAGGCGTTGCGCCGTCGTCGATGACGTCCTCGAGCCCAAAGGCCACGTCCTTGTCCTGCTGCCCATGGGTGCCCAGCGTCTCGCAGGACACGGGGTTCTGCGTGCGGGGCTCAGCACCGCAGCGTGATGCACCGCGCAAGTGTGTGCTGCTTTCGGAGCAAAGGCAGGCCACCCCCGCGTCGCGGGCAGCTTGCTGCAGCCAGCAGCTTGCGGCCATGAGGATGAGGCACCAACCAGCACAGGCGAAGGGTGCGCAGGGCGCAGGGCCGAGCAAGCGTCAGCTTGCCCGGCGCTGGAGCATGGCGCGCACCTGCGCCAGGAGGTGGCCCCCCGCGTCGCAGACGGCCACCATGACGGGCGCGTGGTGCAGCGCCGTCGTGTCGTTGGCGTTGTGCAGCGTCAGCACGCTGCGGTGCGCGCTGGACGCCACGTCGTGGCTCACAACCAGCCGCAGGAAGCCGCTGCGTGCGCGCGTGCAAGCGGCGCATCGGTGCAGCGGTGAACCTGGACCATCCGAGTCCTGGCAGGTGCCCCTCCCGTTTCACCCTCTCTTCCTTCTCCTCTCACAAGTGCAGCTTGTCACCCTTCTCCTGCCTTCTCCTCTCACAAGTGCAGCTTGTCACCCTTCTCCTCCCTTCTCCTCTCACAAGTGCAGCTTGTCACCCGCCGTGAAGCGGTGCACGGCGGGGTCGGTCGCCATGGGGTGGCGCTCCGAGCCGCACTTGAACACGCAGGGCACCATGACGTCCTGCGCTTGACGAAACACGCTGGGCACCGCGGCGCTGAGGTGCGCGCCCGCCGAGGCAAACACCCGTGCAAAAGCCAAGGGAGCAGCAGCCTGGCTGCGCTGGCTTCTTGCTCACCTCCTTGTATGTGCTGGCCGCGTCCTTGTGGAAGTATCTGCGGCCACAACCAGAGCCCAGGTCAGGTGCCGCAAGACGCCAGTGAGGTGAGGTGCAGCGTGTGTGGGGCCGGAGCCCGACGGCCATCTCACGTGTGCACCACGAGTCATTGCGCATCAGGCCAACTGCGCCCGCTGAGGCGGCAAGCGTCGGTGGCGAGGACAGTGGAGCACGCTGGAGCAGGACACGAGCGGCTGGACTGCGTCGCATCCCCGTGCAGAGGCGCCGCTGCTAGCAGAGCACAGCCATAGAGAGAGTGCCAAATCCAGCCTCGCTCACATGGACCTGCAGGCCACGGGCACCAGCCGGCCCTGCGAGAACGTCTTGCACATGCCTGCGCACGTGCGTCCACGCGGCGCGCGCAGCTGCATGCTCTGCTTGGCGCCTGGAGCCCACAGCCCCTGGCCAGCCGCTGCACACATCCACTGCACACGCACTGAGGAACATTTTGTGGATGGCGACGCTGGTCTGCATGATCCGCTTGAGCACGTTGAAGAAGGGCACTCCGTGAGGCGGCATGCCCATGATTGGGCGGTACGCCGTGGTGGGGAGCTGGCACACCTGCGCTCGCAACGCGGCGGGGAAGGAAGGTGTGTGTGTGTGTGTGGGGGGGGGGGGGGCGCCCGAGCAACAGTGAGAGGGGGCCCTCTCACACACACACCGAGCTGGTCACAGGGGCCATTTGGTGCGCGGCGGCACGCCCAACGTCGGCCAGGCGCGCACCTTCATCGGGCCCCCGTCGTCCTCCATGGGGTCCCCGGCCACCAGCTCCCTCAGGTCCGCCACGCCGCAATCCTCTGGCAGCGGCCGGCCCAGCGTCAGATTCGCCGCTATCGTGGTGCTGTGCGTGGCCTCCACGAACGCCAGCGGGTCCTGCGCAGGTGGAGCGCGCAGCCTGGTGAGTGGCTGCGCGAGAGCGAGGACACGTTGCTCTTCCTGTGCTGAGGAGGAAGAGCCCCTTTGCTCACGACGATGGGCAGCTTGAGCCCTGCGTGCACCGGCAGCTCGGCCAGCATGCGCATCGCCTCGAGCAGATCGCTCAGCGTGGTGGCCAGGCCGCCCCTGCACGTGATGCGCAGCGTCAAGTGAGCGCGGCCGTGGTGCTGGTTCTACTGGATGCCGTCTACAATATTGCCGCAGACTTGTACGGCGAGTCGACCCACTGCACGATCACGGAGGGAAGGCCGAGCTTGCGCGGCGTGAGGAAGATGGCCGATGACTGTCTCGCCGTGAAGCTCAGCGCTGAGCTCTGCCGGGCGAAGAGGCCACGGCTCGAGCCCGACAAGGGGCTGTCGGGCGCCGTCCAGGCCTCCACCTCCTGCTCGAGCTCCAGCTGACGGGCCCGTAGCAGCATGTTGGACGTGCGCACGGTGGCCAGCCGCGCGCGCAGGCGCTCGAGCTCATCCTCCTCCTGCTCCTCCGGGCCACCAGATGCAGCAGGCGCGCCGCTGCTCATTTGCGGCGCTCAATGCAAGGCCTGGAACAATCCATCTTTGCTGTGCATTCCTAGTGCTGCAGTGCGTGTGGCTGGGGAATTGGCTGGGCCGGCAACCTAGTCATGCGGGGGCCACGACACGCGCCGCAGCATCCCCTGGACCTCACAGGCTGCGCAGACGAAGAGCTTTTCAACTTGCACCCGCCCGCGCCGCCTCTGATCACGTGATGCATCGACATCGACACCGACGAGAGAGAGGGAGCGAGAGAGGATGGTGCACGCAAGTGCAGGCCACGGGTGTGATCACGGCGGCAAGCGGGGTCCGCCAATCACGCGGTCCGAGGGACAGTCAAGAACGCCTCTGCGTCCGGGCCAGGCCGCCGCGCCCGCCAGCCAAGGCCCCCACAGAGCGCCCCATCAGCATCCAGCAGCTGCTTTTCAGAGTCCATCCGCCAGCGCTTGAGCAGGCATGGGAACGGCCTGCCTCTACCCTCGCTCGCAGCGCCGCCGTGCCCGCTGTGCAGTGTGGCCCATGGCGCCAGGGCACGAGTAAACGTTTGGATTGTGTCAGCAAGACCTTCGGCAGCCCAGAAGTGCTCAGCAAGCCCAGTCCGGCAGAGGCGCACCTGGCCCACACACACATTTCTTCGCGTACGGCGCACAGCAGGGTCACCATCAATTGCTCAGTCGCAGTCCTAACACCCCACGAAAGGCAACTACATACATACAACCGCTGCGCCGCGGCGCGCGAATCACGATCGCCTCGCCCCCAGCGCAACGCAGCACGCCGCGCACGCGGGCCCGTCCTCCCCCACAAGGGGCATCCCGCGCCAAAAACTCCGCGAACGCTGCGGCCCGCCGGCGCGGCGGTGCCACCACCTCCCACGAAACGAACGAAAACCGCCGCCGCCGCCACCTCCGCCGCGCCGCGCGCCTGGCCTGCCGCAGCGCCACGCCCTCAGGCTTTCACAGGGCTTTCAGGGCGCCCGCTTCACTTGGGCTGCACCGTGGCCTGCGGCTCGAGCACGGCCGGCGAGCTCACGTACGTGTGCAGCAGCGCGCGGCTGCCCCGCACGTCGTGCTGCCCCTCGGGCAGCGGCGCCAGGTCGCCCTTGCTGGCGCTGCTGTGGATGTGGCTCATGGAGTAGGTCTTGAGCGGCAGCTGCAAAAGTATGCATGCACGCGGCACACGCGGCACGCGACCAGCGAGCCAGGTCGCGGCGCGGTCGCGCGCGCAGCGCAAAAAAACGCACGGCTGCCCCCCCCCCTGCGCCGCATGCCCCCCCCCCCCCCCTCTGCCGCGCGGAAGCGACGCCGGCGTCGGCCCCGTGGGAGCGCGTGCAAAAGCGCGCACCTTTTTGTGGTCGCGGTTCTCTGCCATCTCGGTGACGAGCCAGTCGGCCGTGTGCGCGTCGCAGAGCTGGCCCAGCGTGGCGCGCAGCTGGCTCTTGGGAGACTGGGGGTCGTACGGCACAAACCTGCGAGCGTGGAAGGCGGGGCGGGGTGCATCTGGTTGGGACACCTCGGCGGCTGGCCGGAGCGCAGGTGCCTCGCTCGCAGCGCCGAGGGCGTGTGGCGCCGCGCGCCCACCTCCCCCGCACAGGGCAGGGCGCGCCGAGGCCAGGGCGGGCGTGCGCTGCAAGCCGGGGCGGGGAGTTGCGGGGCGACCTGACCTGATTTTCGTGTAGGTCTTGGGGTCCACGAACGACTGGATGGCGCGCCAGAGCATGCCGAACAGCGAGGGCGCGTCCAGGATGAGGAACATGCCCAGCCTCTGCACAGCAGCCCCAGAGGCGCCACACGAGTGGGCAGCGTCAGGGCCGGGCCGCAGCGCTGCGGGGGCCGAGCGCGGGGCGGCGGTGGCGTCTGCCTGGCGGGTGCACAGGCCGGCGGCCGGCACGCGCGCAGAGCCGCACGCCACCATCACTACCATGCACAGTGCCGGCGGGTGCACACGCCGCAGCCACAGGCCAAGAGCTCTCACCTCTGGGTAGTGGGTGGCGGAGATGTCGAGGAAGGCCCGGGCCAGCTTGGGGCTCACGTCTGCCATGCCAAACCCGTGGAAGTCGCACGCCCTGCGCCGCACACACGCACAAACGGCGGCACGGCACGCCAGGGCGTCACGCCCCACACCTCCGAGGGGCAGCCGGACCCCGAGGAGCAGCCGCGCCTCACAAAGGCCCTGCGCGTGGGGAGGCTAGCGCCGAGCGCCGGCTCACCAGACCCACTGCTCCACGCCCGGCGGCATGGTCTTGATGGCCGTCTCAAAGGTCTGGATCATGTGGTCCAGGTTGTCCTTGTAAACCTGTGTGCAAGCAGTAATGCGTGTGTTGGGAGATCGTTGGCACCCGGTTGGACGCCTCGGCGGGGCCGGAGCCCCACCACGGGGCGCGGCCAGCAGCGTCACACACAGCGAGAGCCACCCCTGGAGGAGGGCCTGCTGCTGCAGCGGCCGTGCAGCACGCCCGGCCCCTGCTGCGGCGGACCTTGTTGGAGGCGGCGGCCAGGCACGAGTAGATGATGGGCCGGTGCTGGAGGTCGTAGCCCACCACGTGCCTGCGACGCGTCCATTGAGAGAGGGTGGCGCGTGGTTAGCGTGGTGGCCGCGGCGTGGCGCCCGCCGCGTGATAGTCCCACGGGACGCGCGAACGTCCGCGTGATGCAGAGCGCGTGGCGCTTCAGCCATGCCCCACCCAGACCACGACCTCCTCACATGTAGTGCGACCTGCACAGGGCGTGGCAGTGAAGAAAGGAAAAGAGTCAGATGACGGGACCCGCGACGAGACCCGCGACGAGAGGGCGGGCCCGTACACCGTGCCGCCAGAGCCTTGCCTCACTTGGGGTTCTTGGAGCACGCGTGGCATACGACGTGCTCCGGCTTGGTCGTTTGCCGCCACCGCAAGGTGGTCTCGAGACGCTTTGCGCTCTGCACGACACGTGGGGCCGCACGCGCGGGCACCCTGGGCCCCAGCACGCCTGCCTGAGCACCTGGATGGACTCAATCCACAACTTGCCCACTGTGACTGGACACCGCTGGCTGCTCCCCTGCTGCTCGAGCACATGCCTTGATGATGACCTGAGCGCAACGCGATGCCTTCCAACGCTCTCTCCCCGGCGCGCGATGCGCCGCGCCAGACTCGCGCCACCGGCTGCAACCATCGGCTCTCGCGCACGCGCCGATTGCGCGCACCTCTTGCACCTTGCCGCCCGTGGCGCGCAAGAAGCGCTTTAGGGTCGGCTCGTCCGGCACGCCCCTGAGGTCTGGCGGGAGGCTGTGCCGCAGGGCCTCGATGTCGGCCTCTGCGATCGGTATGGCTGCCGAGCCCAGCCTGCCCAGGGACGCTTGGGTGGGCAGGGCGAGCCCCTGCTGCTGCTGCCCGCTCGCCTGCGTCGCCAATCCTGCTGCCGCAGGCGCCTTGACGGGCGCCTGCGCGTCGTGTTGCTTTTCCTGCACCTGCATCGTGTGTGGCCGCCCCGGCCACGCTGCGGCTCCAGACGTGCTGCACTGGCACAAACGGTCGGGGTAAAGTGGAGGTGCCCAGTAGCAGCGGGACCTGAGAAGAAGAAGAGTGGTCAGGGCCGAGAGCCTCCAGGGGAGGGTGCTGCTGGAGAGGTTTCCTTGCCAATGCGTGTGTGTGGCCGGGCGGGCGGGGGGCCCAGGGCAGCATTCTGGGAGGGCGTGCCGCAGGAGTCTGCAGCACACCTCCGCTGCGGAGGCCTCGTCTGTCCGCTGAGGAGGCCTCGTCTGGCCCAAACCTGGCACAAAGCGCTTGCAGCTGTGCAGGCGCCGCCTCGGTGTCAGGTGGAGCACGTTTTGGCAGGCCTGCCGATCTCGATCCAGTGTCAACCGTCTCGCCGCGCCGCAACAGCAAGGTGCAGCTTCACTCGCCGTCCCTGTTTGCAGGACGGCGCGAGGTCAGCGGCCAGAGTCTGTACCGGTGCTGCCGGCGCCGGAGCAGAAGGCGGGAGGGAAGGCCGACCAGCCCACCACGCCGCAGTCACTGGCCGCCTCCAGGCCCTCGTACTGCACCACATGGCACGACGCAGCGGAGCAAAGGACACATGTGGCTCCAACGAGCAGCGGTGCGTGGCACGCAACAGCAGGGGCACACACCGTCATTTGGCCGCTGGGCAGGCGGTACTGGCCGCAGGCGAGCCCCAGGACGCTCTGCACGCGGTTGGCATAGCCGACGTCGTACGACGGGGACAGCTGCTGCAGGATGAACTGGGCGTCCTGCACAGGCCACGGCGGTTGTGACGGGGTGGTGCAGGCGGGTGCAAGATGGTCCAGCGGCCGTGAAGAGACCTCGGACAACCGTGCACAACAGGTCACCTGCTTGGTGGTGGCCAGGGCGCACACGGTTGCCTTGGCTTGGTCAGGCGTGCCCGAGGGCTGGAAGGGCTGCGTGACCTTGGCCCGCAGGTAAAAGAGCCTGCGTTCATCGTGCAGGGGTCCTTTCAAGGGGATAGCAGGAGTCTCAGGTGCGGCGCACATGGTCGTGGGGAGCCTCACTTGGTGGCGGCGTTGATGACGTCAGCCAGCTGCTGCGCGCCCTCGGCATTGACGGCGTCGTGCGGGCGCGTCATGGCCACGCACACGCGGCACGTGGGCAGGGCGGGCGAGGGCGGCGAGGGCGGCGGCGAGGGCTGCCACCAGGGCGGCGGCGGCGAGTTGAGGAACCAGGGCGGCGGCGGCGCGGGCGAGGGCGGCGGGGGCGGCGCGGGCGAGGGCGGCGGAGGCGGGCTGGGCGACGGGGTCGGCGAGGGCGGCGCGTACGGCCCCAACGTGCACGTGCTGGGCTGCAGGGATGCCTGTGATCAAGGGTGGCAGAGGCGAGGCATGGTTGGCGGCCATCGTCGTCACGTCTTCGTCCGCACAACGCGACCTCACAGCCAAACCTCACCACGGTGCTGCTGCAGGTGCTGGTGGCGCTCAGCGCGTCCATGTGCGCCAGGTCGCACGTGAGGCCCATCATGTCCGTCAGCCCGGCCGCCACGCCCACTGCGCGCACGCCTCGTGTGTGGCACTCGTGAGAGCACGGCGGCCAGGCTCAAGCGCGGCGCACACCACGCGGAGGGGCGCGGCTCACCGCTCTGGTGCCTAGCCTGCCTCGCGGCTGACGCGGGCGGTGGCCCGTTCCGTTGCAACATGCACACGCGCACCGCTCTGCAGGTTCTGCAGGTAGGCGTCGGCGGCGCTCGGCGACGCAAAGTCGGCGCACGCCGTCATGAGCGTGCCGGCGCCGGCGCCGGCACCGGGCAGGGCGTAGGCGGGGAAGCCCTGGGTGGAGGGGGTCGCGTAGGATCCGCCGTTCTGCGGCGACCACGGACGGTGTCGCGGCGCACACGACCACCTCGTCAGCTTGTCACTCTTGGTTGCGAGCGCACAGCGTGGCGCTGAGCCCTGCTGCTGCTGTGGCGCTCACCACAAAGATGCACTGGAAGGGCAGCGCCTGCCCGGTGGGCACGACGGGCGCGGTGCTGCCGACAAAGACGGGCAGCGAGAGCAGCGCCGCCAGCTGCCCGCACGCCGCGGGCCCAAAGCCGCCGGCCTGGCGGAAGACCGAGGCGCACACGCGGCAGGCCGAGCTGCTGACGCCCTGGAAGGGAGGGGGGGGCGACGGGCTCACCGCCCTGCACGCGCTGGGCGTGGTCTTGATCTGCATGAGTGGTGGCAATCAGAGCAACGTCTCTTCTCCTGTTGGCTGGCCGAGCGGCTGGCGCGCACGCATAGCGTGCGCCGCATCGCAGGCTGACGCATGCGCTGTCTGTCTGTGGCCAGCAGGAGTCCGCGTGAGGCGCCCACGCCTACCTGGGTGTCCTGGGGGAGGCACGGGGCGAAGAGCGTCACGTAGTCACTGGTCTGGGGCGTCTGGCACACGAGGCCGAGCTCCTGGGCCAGCTTCTTGAAGTCGTAGGCGCGCTTCAGGTCAGACAGGAACTGGGACACCGACGCGCCTGCGTGCATTCGCGTGGTTGCCGTAGTGATGAGGCGAGGGCGCCGTGTGTTTGCACGCCGCCGGGCGAGCACAGAGCGTGCCGCTCCCAGGAAGAAGCACTCACGAGGCCCGGCGCTGGAGGTGCACGCTGTGGCGACCTTGCCGGTGACCTGGCACGTGTAGCCCGGATAGGCGAAGTACGACTGCCTGCGGGGCGTGCCGTGTCGGGCCAGCACGGTGGCGGTGGGCGCCACGGGCCGCCATGATCATCACTCAGCGCTCAAAGGGCGGCGTGGCTGCAGGACTCACGCGCCGGGCAGCAGTTTGGACGCCAGCTTGACGCAGTCCTGGGCGGAGACGCCAGAGGCGCGGCGCACGCTGACGCAAACGGTGCACGGCGCCGGCGCCGGCGAGGGGGCCGCGTACTGCAGCAGGTTGCGCGACGCGCGGGCCTGGAGAGTGTCAAGGTTATCGGTGATGTGCACGTCCGCTGCTGCCGCCGCTGCTGCCGCTCGTCCTGCTCGTGCCAGCAGGAAGGCGCTTGCAGACGAAGTGCCCACCACCCGCGAAGCCCACCCCGCACGATGACTCGGGGGACGTGTGCAAAGCGGGGAGGATTGTGACGCGGTGCATGGTGTGATGGTCGTGTTGCTCGTGTTGCTGCTGCTCCGCCGTGCAGTACGGGTTCGTCGCCGGCGAGCGAGGACGAGGCCCCGCGAAAGGAACCTCGCCGACCGCCTCACCGCACAATGACGCAGCGACGATTAGAATTGTGAAGGGGATTGAGGCCGCCATTGCGCGCGCGCGAGTTGCGACCACGCCCGCCTCTCTGACCGATGCGACCGAGCCTCCGAGCGAAGAGCAGAGCACTCCTTAGCGCAGCGCCAATGATGCGACGACGAATTTCCAGTCAGTGCACAGTGTAGTCGCTCGCTCGCCGACCTCGAACGTGCTTCGCTTGCACCTGCTCTCACTCCTTTCTAGAGAAGAACGGTCATCAGGGAAGGATGTGCTTGCGGGCAATGGCAACCTCTTCGGGCGGGGAGACTGCGCTGCCTGAGCTCTCGCCGCAACAGCTCATGGACTATGTGGCTCGAGCCCGAAAGCCCAGACTCTTCAGGCAGGCTGCCCAGCATATGGGGCGCACACCCGAGGGAGCCAGCAGCTGCACCCAGCAGGCCTGAGCAGCGGCGTGATCTTCCGCTCCTCCGACGATCACGCAGCTCCCGCACAGGGGCCCTGCCGGCGTGCTTGTGCCACTCAACCACGCTGCACTTGCTGCCCTGCTGCCCTGGATCTTCTGAGCGCCGCCACTGGCGCCCGCCGCATGGACGTGACCCTGGGGCGTGAACCGCCCCAAGCCGCACAGCACTGTGTCCAACAGCAACGCCATGAGCTCTGAGATTGCCCCCGCAGACGCCTCCTACGCCCCTGCTGAGGAGGAGGAGGACGAGGAGGAGCGGCCCAAGGTGCCCATCGTGTACGCCTTGCCCGTCGAAGAGCAGGGGCCCTCGCTGCTCGACGAGGAGCGCGAGAAGCACCGCCGCAGGTGAGCGCTGGCGGAGCGCCGTCGCCGGCATCAGTCGTCCTCCTTCCGCGCTTGCACACACTCTGCTGGATCGCCCTCTGCGCGCCGTGTGTGCGCGTGCAGGGCGGCCAAGTTCGGCACCAAATGTGAGCAGCAACGAGAGCCTCAGCATGCCATGCGCGCACGCAAGCATGCGCGCCGTGGGCGTGCGCGGCCGCAGCGGTCGCGGCCGCGCGGTTGATCAGCCGCCGGCGCCCCACACAGCGACAGCGCTCCACCTGCGTCCCTGCCCCGCAGATGTGGAGCCCAGCAGGAGCAGGCGGGGCGACGTTGAGCTGGTGCTGGAGGCCAAGAAGGAGCGCCTGGCGCGCGAAGGCTTCGCCACAGGCATCGACCTCTTCACAGAGGTCCGGCCAGGCCCTTGGTTGGGGACGACCGGAGGCCCTGGCCCTGGCTCCGTCATGATATGGGGTGATCATCCAGGTCCTGGCGACGCACGTTTCTTGGCACTCCGTCGTCGCCTGCGTCGCCCTCCGCTGTGCAGGAGGAGGCTCAGAAGCGGGCGGCCCGGGCGGCGCGCTTCAACATCCAGGAGCCGCAGGCGCGTGCGTGACCGTGCGCTCCGCTGCGTGGGGTCCCCACGGGCAGGCAGCGAGGGCGCCAGGGGCAGCGGGGCCCTGGTGCTCCGTACCTGGACGCTCCCACCGCACCCCGCCCGCAATCCCCCGGGCCCGGGGGCGCACCGCTGGGTGCGCTCCTCCTCCCCGCGCCCTAGCCTCGCACCCTACCCTGCCCACCTGATGCCACCCCGCCCACCTGATGCAGGCCCTGGAGTACCGGCCGGACGAGGAGGCGCTGGCAAAGGCGCGGCGCGCCAAAAAGTTCAACGTGCAGTTCGACGCCACCGAGGGCGCCATGATGGACATGGGTGAGCCGGCGGGGGCGCTGGGGGGGCTGCACCGCCCTCTGGCTGCGCCAGGTTTTGGGGGCGGAGGGTCGGACGAGCAGGCGTGAGGCGACAAACGCATGCCACCGGCGAGCATGGGCCACCCCTGGAGCTGGCACACGCTCTGCGCACGGGGACGCCTCTTCTAGCACAGCGTCGCGGGCAGCGCGCGGACGCCCTCGCTCCATTGAGAGGCAGGGCCCGCGGGGGCCGGGCCAAACGTCGCCTGGGCGCTTCGCATGCGTGGGCCGTCCGCCCCCCACGGCAGGCGCCCCCACCGCTCATTGGCACCTCCCTGGCATGTGGCGTTTGTGGACGTTCGCCCCGCAGACCTGTTTGAGTCGCGGGCCGAGGCGCCAGCGCACGTGGAGCGCCGGCACGACGCCATCTACCTCTACGGCGTGGACACCATGAGCACGGGTCAGTGGCGGCGGTGGTGGAGTGGTTGTGGGGCGAATGGAAAGGGACATCATGAGCACCATGGACAGTGGTGGGGTGGGCTTGCGCTTGCGAGGGCGCCGGCGCGCATGCATCGGCGTCCACCCGTCAGGGCGGCGCGTGGCAACGGTGCTGCAGGCCGCGCAGCGGGGCAGGGCTCAGCAGGTCTCTGAGAGGGTGCCCGGGTGCCCGCCGTCCTGACGGGGTGGCGCCTGCGCCGTGCCGCGGGATGCCTTGCCTGTTCAGGCGACTGCCTGAGCTACTTCAAGGAGTACGGCCCCACGTTTGTCGAGTGGATCAACGACTCGTCCTGTGAGCGGCGGCGCGCCTGGCGGGAGCGCACGGGGCGAGGGGGGGCCGCGGCGGGGCCATCTCACCCAAACAGACGGGCCCACGCTGCAGCAACCCACCTCTGCCCACGCCGCCGCCACACAGCTGCGGCACCGCCTGGCTTTGGCAGGCTCACCCACCCGCCCGCACACGCACGACGTCGGTGCCAAAACGCTTGCCGTGCCTGCCTTGCCCCCCCTTCCGCTTTGGCAGGCGTGGTGACGTTCCGGGACAAGTACAGCGCCGCGCGCGCCATGGCCGGCGTGGGCAAGCCCCTGCCCAGCGAGGAGCAGCCAGACGCCGCCGCGCCCGACGCCCCCGACGCCGGTGAGTGCCCGCTAGCCGCGACGCTTGCGGCCCTTCCTCCTTGCGTCGCACCTGCCCCTGATCCGCTGCAACGCATCCCTGCCCGTCCCCCAAAACCAGCAGGCCTGTGGTCGGCCGCGCACGTGCACGCTCACGCCGCTTGCTCTCTCCCTTGCAACAACATCGTGGCGCCCGCAGAGGGCGCCGAGCTCCAGAGCGGCGCGCCGCCCGCCGCCCGCCAGCCGCTCGACCCCTCGCTGCCCGCCAACATGCCCTTCCTCTGGCACCAGGGACGCGACTTCCTCAAGCAGGCGCGTGGGCGGCGCTCGTTCACTCGCGCGACCCGCGAGCCAGGGGATAACCTGCAGGCAGCCACGGACGTCTTGCGCCGCCCGCACTGCCCCCCACCCGTGCTTCCTTGTCGCCTTACTTGTTTGCAGGGCGTGGCCATCCACCTGGTGTACCGCATGGCCGTGGTGACGGACCGCAAGGACGCCTCGCAGCCGCGCAAGACGCGAGAGCTGTGGAAGACGCAACGCGACCAGCAGCAGCAGGTGCGCTCGCGAAACTCACAGGCGCTGCGCCACGCCGGCCGGCTAGCGGCCCTAGCACACACACACGCACGTGCACGCGTACGCTGACGTGCGACGCACCCGGTGGGCGGGCCTAGGCCCTAGCGGAGGTGCTCAACCAGATGCAAATCCCAGCACACACGGCGGCTGCAGCAGTGGGGCGGGGCGGAGGCACGCGCAACCCTGCTGTGCGCCTCGTTTCACAGCTGAGCCGCGACACGCGTCTTGAAGCTGTCTTCCGCTGCGTGCTCGCCCCGCAGGGCGCCCAGCGCGGGCGCAAGAGCCGGCGCACGCAGCTGGACCAGGGCGCGGGCGGCGGCGGGCGCGTGGACGGCGACGGCGACGTGGACATGCACGGCGGCGACGAGGGGCCCAGCGGCGGCGGCGACGACGACGTGGACATGGAGCGGCGGCGGGGGCGGCGCGGCGGCCGGCGGCGCAAGCAGCGCAACGCCGACGGGACGTACAGCGTGATGGACGTGGACGAGGACGGGGGCGGCGGCGGGGGGAGGGAGGAGGGCGGCGGCGAGGGCGGCCACGGGCAGCCTCCTCATCACGAGGAGGAACACCACCACGAGCAGGAGTCTTTCGACCCGCTGGTGGGGCGCATGGGCGCCGGCCAGGTGCGGCGGAGCGGGGCGCTGACCTGTGTGCGCGCTCTCTTGTGTCACCACTAATCACGCGGCGTGGCCACAACGCGCGTGCTGTCCTTTCGTTGTGTGTGGCGCAGGGAGGGAGACGGCGGCACGTCAAGGCGCGGCGCAGCGGGTGAGGCGCAGATGTCGGCGTGCGTTCGGCAGCACGCAGTAGTTCTGCCCTGCTGGCGCTGCTTGCTGACCGGTTGCGCTTGTGCTGTGTGGCGTGGCGGTGCCGCAGGGCGCACGCGCAAGGGCCGGACGGCGATGGGGACGGCGGCGGCGGCGGCGGCGGTGGTGGTGATGCGGGCGGCGACGGCGGTGCGCAGCATCATCTCGAGTCGGCGCCGCCGCCCGAGTGACCCCTAACGGCTGCTCAGGACTGAAGCTCCCTCCACCCCTGCTACTGCTTGTGCGCACGTGCAACTCCGGTGACCGTCGCTTTGCCAATCGTCGGGTGACGCCATCAGGAGCAACGCAGCATCAGGAACAAACGCACCAGCCACCAGCAGCCCCAACGCAGCGAGGAGAACCATCCACTTGTGCCTGAGCAACCAGCACGGCCCGGCAGCCCACCAAGCATCGGCCAACATGCGGCGCGTCTGCAGCCCGAGGTGCGAATCACGTGCCCGCAGGGAACCGGAGGAGCCACAGCCACAGCAAACCCGAAACCGAGAACCCTGGGCTGGCAGAGCAGCACGTCCGGCGCAGCAGCCAACGCACCCGTCACCCTCCGCCCGAACCGGAATAATCTTTGGCCCAATCGTCTGTAGCCGCCGCCGCCAACCTCTCGGGACACCACACGCGTGAGGGGCAGCCAGGGAAGAAGCAAAGTCAGCGGCGCACACACCACACCCTGCAGGAAGGCCAGGCCGGGCGCACGGTTAGACGCGCCGGCGAAACAATGTGTGCTTCGGGGAGAGAGGGGCCAGAGGGAGAATGGAATCAAGCAGAGCAGCGGCCCCCGACGCACACGCACACGCAGCCGCTCTCCCTGCACTGGCTAGGCGCTTCCGGGGCGGGGTGACGCGCGCGCGCGGCCGCCGGCGCAGTCGGCGTCGGAAAAGGCGCGGCGTCGGCCAGGCGCCGGCGTGCGTTTCTGTGCGCGTGCGTGGTTCCGCCTTTGCTGAAGAATCGCCTACGGCTAGGGAGGGGACGCTGGGACAAACAGACGCGAGAATAGCACGCGCGTGCCCGTGGAGGGGACAGGGACGCGGCATCCTGGGAGGCACTCTCACACAACACTCTGAGGCGACGCAGGAGGAACGAAAGACAGGGGCACACACATGCGAACCCCTGCAGCAAAGTGGTTGGCAGCGCTGGCCGCGACGCGCGGCGGTGGCGCCCGGCGCCTTCCCTCGGCGTGCGTGCGAGTCAGGAGGAGCGTCCAAAAAGAGTTCGGGTCCCAGGTTCCCAGCGCAAACCGTTTCGGGGGGTTGCTGTGAGAGGAGGGATGAAGCGAAACGTCACAGAGAGGGCGCTGGCCCCCGGCGCGGGGGCCTGCGCGCGCGTCCGTAAACCGTCCAGGCGTTGCACACGCGCTCAGAGTCTCAGAGTCCGGTCCCGCCACGCAAACCTCTGCCCTTGAACCGCCCGCACCGCACGGCAGCTTCGCTGCAGGGACCATGTCACGCGCGCGCACGGTTTCGTCACCCCAGCAGGGAGTTGCTGGCGTGGCGGCTTTTTCTAGTGGGCCCGCCAACAAACACACAAGCCACCGCCCTCTCGCTCCTGCTGGCGCCTGCCCACTGGTGCGAGGAGGCGAATCAGAGCGGACAGCACGGCGAGAGCCGCGGGCAACGCCCGCACCTCAACCAGGCAGAGTGTGGCGGGCGGGTCGATGCACCCGCCGCCACCGCTCCCGCCCCTGCCCACGTGCGGACAGCAGCGGCACGAGCGGGCGAATGCCGCCGTCGCCCCCCCGCCCACGCGGCCCTGCCTGCCGCTCACGCCGACAGCGTGACGGGCGGGTGGTCGTCAATGACGGTGAGCACGGCGTCGCGGAACGCCGGGTGGCGGTGCTTGTGCCGGTGGAACATGCCGCACAGCGCACCGTAGAATTGCGCGTGCAGCGCGTCCACCTGCTCCTGCGGCACCGGCCCGCCGCCTGCACGCACCACGTGCGGCAGCAGCAGCGACAGCAGCAGCGCAACGTGACCCTGGGCCCGTGTGCACTCCGTGTGAGGCGAAAATCGCGCACGAGCGGTCAGGGAAGCCGCGCGTGGCGGCGCGGGTGGGCGCGAGAAGCGGCGAGGGCGGCGCAGCTCACCTGAGTGGGGCGGCGGGTGGATGGGCGCGCCGATGACGTAGATGAGCGGCACGCGCGAGGGCCAGGGCGAGCCGCCCCACCGGCCGCCTGCGCTCACGCACACAGCCACACACACACACTTTGGTGGCCCACACCTTGCTGCCTCGAGTCGTCGCGAGGAGCACTATGGCGCTGGCTGCGACTCCAGGGCGACAAACCCAGGGAGGCACGACACAACTGTTCAAGGCCAACCACCGCCCTTGCAGTGCGCCGCACGCGGCGCCGGCAGCGACTCAAGGACACCAAGATGGGCCGCGGCACCGCAGCGGGAGGCCGCTTCCTGCCCCCCCCCACACCCAAAAACTCACCGAGGAAGTAGGGGAAGGGCACGCCCCACCTCTTGCACGTCCACCTCTGCACCTCGGGCATGAGCAGCAGGTTGCGCAGCTGAAGCACCTCGCCCACGGCCAACACAGGCACCACCGACGCCTGCTGCTCGATGGCCAGCCGGGCAAAGCCCTTGTGCCCCGCGTAGATGACCAGCTCGCCGGCCCGCGCCGTTGGCTGCGGCGCCACCACCCCAGGAAGCTCCAAGCGCGCTGGCACCGGGGGCGCAGGGGACGGCTGCGGAAGCGGCTCGGCGCCCTCGCCCTTGCCGCTCGCCCTGGCTCCGGCGGGGCGCGCCGGGGGCGGCGGCGGCGGCGATGGCGGCGGCGGCGGGGAGGGGGAGGGGGCGGGTGAGGGGCCTGTCTCGAGCGAGGAGAAGGAGGAGGAGGCGGTGGCGGCGCCCCCGGGGGAGGCTTGCGGGGACGAGGGCGACGCATGGCCCGCACCGTCGCCTCCTCCCTTGGCTGCGACGCGCAGCGGCCTCAACGCGGCGCCGGACACGCCCTCCT
>VFQP010003380.1_pt1 | contig 16244 bp, 19 predicted proteins | sample 3512351 | NCBI WGS metagenome assembly VFQP01 (sample SAMN10412372, study PRJNA504923) | tailings metagenome | isolation source: Relicate 1 Philex TSF1 revegetated site | place: Philippines: Tuba, Benguet | collected 2017-08-29 | reverse complement strand
CTCGGGGAGCCCCACCCCACCCCACCCCCCCCTCTCGACCAGGCAGGGGTGGATGCCTTTGGCATGACATTGCCTGGCCAGCAGTGTCCGTGTGCTTTATGGCCGAGAATCAGACAGAGGTGACGCGCGAACAGCGACGTTCCCCACCCCAGGAATGCCTGATCGCTGCACGCCATGCCTGCCGATGGACAAGTCTAAACACCGACATTGGCCCCCTACTGTTCTGCAGCACCGCTGCGTGAGGTCTGCTTCATGATTAACTTTGAAGTGAGACTGCAGCGAACGCCATGCAACGACGACGACGACGACACACGCTGGGCCCGAGTTGACGCTGGGCTGCAGCTGGGCTGCGCGGCGCCACGGTGCCGGTAAGGGCACAGGCGGCGGCGGCGAGTGCAGCGGCACGCGCAAAGCGGCGGCCCGCCGGCGCCTCCCCGGCGGTGCGCGGGCGGTGCAGCGAGGGATCCCGCCCTCGCTGCTGACGCCGCCGGCGCGTGGCCCGTCCCGGGAGGTGCACAGGTGGACGTGACGCAGCGCACCAGCGGCGCGCACCTGCTCGCAGAAGGCGTAGACGATGATGGGGATGGAGGCCCAGAAGAGGTTGAGCGTGGCGATGAGGCCCGTGGTGTAGAGCGCCTGGGCCGACCACGCTGCGTGCGCGCGAGCGGAGGGCGCGGGCGGCAGGCACGCAGGCACGAGTGAGGGCGCGGTGAGGATAATCAAATGCCCTGAGAGGCGCCTGCCGGCTGTCTTCCGCGGTTGTGTGTGGCGGAAGACAAAAGGCGGGCGCTGGCAACGCTGCGATGATGCCAGGGGTGCGGGAAGACCTCGCGGGGGCTCACCCGTCACAAAGGCAAAGTAGACCCAGTTCAGGGTCACCCATGACAAAGGCAAAGCAGACCAAGGTTCGACGGCTCACCCGTGACAAAGGCAAAGTAGACGTAGGTGAGGTTGAAGGCCCAGTTCTTGTAGAAGCTGTAGAGCACCACCTCGGAGTTGCGGCGGTAAAAGGCGCGGCCGTGGATGAGCACCAGGCGCGCCACGTAGCGGAACTGCGCTCGCGCAAGCAGCAGGCGACGTACGTATGATGTGGCCGGGACTGTTGCCTCGCTGCAACTCCTCACCTCTCCCGCCGCGGCCTTGCCCCACCCGCCCCCCGCAGCCCCCAAATGGCCCGCCCACCCCCACCTGGGCGAAGCTGAAGTCGCTGGCCATGACGGCGGCGCGCCCCTCCCTGCCGCTGATGCCGCAGCCAATGTGCGCCGCCTGGATCATGCCCACGTCGTTGGCGCCGTCACCGATCGCCAGCGTCACGGCGCCGCACTTCTTCTGCACCAGGCGCGTGACGGCCGCCTTCTGCTTGGGCGACACCCTGCGCGCACATGCGTGTCCGCCCTCATGCAGGGCAGAGGGGCCTGAGCCGCGACAGCAGGATCTAGACAGCGTGATTCGGTGGCGCCACAAACCAAACACATGGTGAGCCGTTCATGCGGCCACGAGGGTGCGGTGTCTACCCCAGTAAGCACAGCCACGGCCACGGAGCTGTTGCCAGCGCGACGCGACCACCCCACCTGCAGCAGACGACGGCTCGGCACGTGCCGCACAGCTCCACCAGCCGGTCCTCGTGCTCCTTCTGCAGGCCGACCAGCAGCGCGCCGCCCTCCACCACCAGGCCCACGTGGCACGAGTCCTGCACGTCGGGCCGATCGGCCGGCCGCGTCATCGTGAAGCGCTGAGAGGCACGCCCGTACAAGTCCATCTTGGCCTCGTACTCCATCCTGATGTTCTCGGCGTACACCTCGTCGATCTTCTGGCGGAAGACCTGCGAGGCAACATGTCAGCGGGCGCCGGCGCACACAGGACAGCCTGCCTCTGGCGACTGTGGCGGTGGCTGCGCAGCCGTCGGGCGCGAAAGCATGGTGCAAGGCCTGCGATTCGGAGCGAGGGGGCCTCAGCGCACACAGCCTTCCAGTCCACGGCAGTGTGGATAGCGTGGCGATGATGATGAGATGAGATGCCAGGAGGCAAGGGTCGAGCGAGGAGGCATCTCTGCCAACCTCACCCGCACCTCGACATGTCCAGCGCACGTGCACCCACCGCCACACACACCGTACCGCACCCCCCCACCACCTCGACGCGCCCTCACCTGCGCCTCGACTGTCCATCGCACACGTGCCCACCGCCACACACGCCACACGACACTGTACCTCCCACCCACCACCAAGCCTCACCTGCGCCTCGACGTCCACAATCTGCTCCATCGTCCCGACCTGCGCCGCCTCGCCCCCCTCCTCCTCGTCCACCACCACGCCCACGTCCGCAGCGCTCAGCGCCGCACTGCCCGCCCGCGACACGCCCGGCCCGCCGCCGCCGACGCCGCCGCTCTGCGCGCTGCGCTGCACGCCGGCCGCCGCCAGCGCCCGCTCAAAGTCTCGGTCACGCAGCTCGACGATGGCCATGCCCTCGGTGAAGAGGCGGCAGGAAAAGGCGATGCTGATGGCCGTCTCCACCTTGTCGCCCGTTAGAACCCACACCTGAGGGCGGAAAAGGCAAAAGCAGGGCCGTTCGGCACACGTTGAACGATGTGCGGTGTGAGGTTGACGCTTCCAGGTGGAACGCGACGGTCCACAGCAGTCAAGCAAAGCGCCGAGGGGACCTGACCCAAGCAGATCCCGAGGCGGGCTGGGCTGGCGAGGTGCATCGGTGTGCTCAGGCGTGCGGGGTCTGGTGGGCAGGCGGCGGGGTGACGCGTGGCCGCACCTTGATGCCGGCGGCCACCAGGCTGGCGATGGCCTCGGGCACGCCGTCCTGCAGAAGCAGCAGCGGGGTGCAGGGCGGTTGGTTGCGCGCGCGATGAGGGCGTCGGGCATGCGTTTGCAGCGGGCCCTTGATGGATGCTAGCAGCAGGCACCTGTCCACCACCGCCGTGGCGCCCAGCAGGCCCCCCCCCTCTAGACAGCCCCTGACACCATCCCGCCCCTCCTCAAAGACCCACCTGCAGCTTGTCCTCCACCGCCGTGGCGCCCAGCAGGTCCAGGTCCGTCTCAATCTTGTCGGCCGCCACCGCCACCTTGTGGTCGCCGTCCTCAATCGCCACGCTCGCCGCGTGGTACACGTTCCACCTGCCAGCACGCGCAGCACGGCCGACCCAGGGGCCCAAACGCTCAAACGCTTGCGTCCCAGAAACACCTTCCAACTGCGTCCAAGCACGACCTCAACCGTCGCGGCTGCACCCGACCCTGGGCGCCGCCCCGCTCGCTGGCGAGCAACCACCGAGAGACCTGTCCCGACGGTCAAGGCGAGGGTTGGATGCCCTACCCTGGAGCCTCCTCCCGCCAGGCGCGAGACGGAGCGCGCAAGGAGAAGCGCGTGAGGTGACGCGCCGTCAGGTCAGGACGCGCCTCGCGCTCACCAGGCGTTCCACTGCTCGTTGGTGCGCTGCACCTGCCCGCGCGGGCAACGCCAGGGCCCGCCCGCAAACACGCGAGCGCCCCACGCTGGCGGACAGCGGCCCAACGCGGCGCCCCTCCACAGCTCAGGCCCTGGCGTCAGCAGCGCACCCCGCCTTCCCTCCGCTGCCCCACCCATGGGCCTCCGCCCTTATACTCATCAGGCGCTCCACTCACCAGGCGTTCCACTGCCCGTTGGTGAGCTCTTCCCGCCCCCCTCTGCCCCGCCCAGTATACAGCCTCCGTCCCTGTACTCATCAGGCGCTCCACTCACCAGGCGTTCCACTGCTCGTTGGTGAGCTCCTTCTGCCCCACACACAGCGTGCGGTAGCCAGCCTGCGCCATCTCCTCCTGTGCACCAAAGGCGCCACCAAGGGCAGCAGCAGCAGCGCCAATACAGGCAACGGCGTGAAGGTGGCGGCCACAGGTCCGCACTTGCCCAGGCATGACCTTGGGGGCGCCCCCGCCTCACCAGGTGCTTGCGGACGTGCGTGGTGATGGCCTGGTGCGGGCGCACGCGCGTCATGATCATGGTGTCGGCGCCCTTGCAAAAGAGCCGGATCTTGCCGTCGGGGCACCGGCAAACCACGCTCATGCGCTTGCGGTCGCTGTTGAACTCGAGCACCACCAGCACCTGCGCGCATGGCACGTCACCCATAAACCCTAACCTCTGCCACCCCTATGCACCATCGCGTCTGACCGCCCTCCGCAGGCGGCGCGGAGGCGCCCTTGTGTGCTTGCAGTCTGGAGCACACCTGGAGCGCTAAAGCCCTAAAGCCCTAAGCGCATGCGCACCTGGTAGGTGTGCCGCTCGCCGTGGTACTGCACCTCGACCTGCGTGGTGCTGCGCGAGACGAGCTTGTAGCCCGCCATGGCCGCGCCCTCGACTAGGGCCTCCTCGTCGGGGGACGCCGCCTGCAAGCGTGCGGCGTGATGCATGCACAGCGTCAGCAGTGCACCAGCAGTGAGAGGTAGCCGCCAGGGTCATGCGTGCTGGGGCAAGTCTGCCCTCGCATGAGGGACGCTCCAGCAGAGAGCGGCCTGTGGCGCGCGTGCTCCGTTCTGCGCCAGAGTCCCCCGCCACGCAATCGAAAGCACCCCAGCGTGCGCAGCACGCGCAGCATGGAGAGCGCGCGCACCTGGTAGACGAACCGCCCGTCCTCCAGCACTTGCGGCACCACCGTGTTGCACACGGCCAGGTTGATGAAGTAGTCGGCCACCTTGGGGTCCGCCGGCGGCATGTCGAGGGCAGACTTGTTAGGGTTTGGCGGCGCGTTGGGCGAAGGCGACGCCGCCGACGGCGACGTGCCGCCGCTGCTGCTGCTGGCGGCGGCGGCGGGCGCCTTGGCGGTGGTGGTGGAGGCAGAGAGCTCGGCAAAGGGTTGGCCCAGCTTGGTGTGGAGGTCGGGGTCCAGCAGCAGCGTGTGCGGCGTCCTGCAGGGCGCATGGAGGTTAGGGTTTCAGTCAGGGTTTGATGAGGGCTGCAGGGCAAGGACCTGTGCAGTGCGTTGGCGTCTGGTGCGGCGGGTGAGAGGGAGAGGAAGGCGCTAGCTGCAGGCGGGTGGGGGAAAGGAGTGCGGCGCGTCGCTGACCGGGGGTTGACGTGCCCGGGCACGGTCTTCTTGGGCGGCGCCTGCGCACGTGCCAGGGGCCACGCGAGCACCAGCAGCCGCCATCAGCGCACGTCATGGACCACCAAGCAATACGTCAGTGCCCGGCAATGTTGACGCCGGCCGGCCCGCTCGCAGAGCGTGGTTCAGCGGGCGTGCAATTGGGAGAGAGGAGGAGCCGGGCGGCCTGCCTGAGGGTCGCTCCGTGAGCGGCTGCCAGGTTCCTGACGCCGTCTGGCCCGTGCTTCAGCGGGCGTGCAAATGGGAGTAAGGCAAAGCCGGGGCGGGCTGTCCGCCCCAAGCGGCCCGGGCGCACCTTGGCGCCGCCGCCGCTGCCGCGCTGGGCGCCGCCGGGCGTGGCCTGCGCCGGCGGCTCGCTGCTCTGCTCTTTGCCGTACAGCCTGCCATTGATGGACGCCCACACAAACCTGCGCGAAGGTGAGGGCCAAGCCGTGAGAGCGCAAACGTATCGCTTGTGACACCACGTCACATGTGCCATGCAACGATGACGACGACGACGACGACCACGACGCATCGCATGCCAGAGGCGCTGGGGACGGCGAGGGTGCACGCCGGACGTAAGGATGTGTGTGCAGTCTCTGGCAAGCATAGCAGAGCGCTGCGCGAGATGTGGCGGCGAGTGCAACGCACCCCATGACGTTCTCCGTGAGCGTGCCGGTCTTGTCGCTGAGCACGTACTGGACCTGCGGTTTGCGTGTGCCATGCGGGGGTCAGGGTTTTGTGAGGGCGTGAGGGTGCCGTGCCCGCCGCGCCGCGCTTTGCGTCGCTTCGCCGCGTGCGAGGCGGCGAGAGGGCAGGCAGGTGCCGTGCGAGGGTCGGTGTTGCGCACGTCGAGAGCGCTGAGGCCGTGGTCGGCGTTGCCGCCCTGCCTCCGTTCCCTTCGCTACGCTGTCCGGTGCTCTCCTCTGCCTCGCTGTGCCCGTCCTGTTCAATGCCGTTGACCGCGCACCTGGCCCAAGTCCTCGTTGAGGCTGGTGGTGCGGCACCGGAACGGCGTGTCCACGTCGGCGTGGTACATCTGCGCACGACGAAGACAAGCGAGGTGGCGAACGCGCTGCCGCAAACGTTGCTCACGCCTGATGATGCACACTTTCTGGGCTGCCTTGGGCCACGTCAGAAGCATACAGGGTGATGATCCAAGGTGATACGAGGCGCAGCCATGGCCAACCAACTCGCAGGACTAACCTCGTCCAGCGGCTTGACACAGGGGATAACTCTCACCTTGCGGTCGCTGTTGAGGATCCAGATGCACTGCAGGATCTTGACCATCTCAATCGTCACGTAGAGCGAGATCGGGATGAGGCCGTTGAGCAGGATGCAGAAGCGGATCACCTGGACGATCCACCCGGCGAAGCTCTGCGCGGGCACGCACGAACGCAAGCATTGGCAAGCAGCACAGGGGGATACGCCTCGATGCTCATCCTGCCCGCTTGGCCCGGGACCGGCGGCCCGCCCCGCCGACGCCAAATGCGCAGGCGCGCAGGCGCGCACATGGGCAAGCAGCACAAGCAGCACCATGGAACGCCGACAGGGCGCTGCCCGCGTTGCGACGGCCAACATGGCGCCACCAGTGCTGGCTCTGCCGCCAAGGCAGTTCCACCCTGCTCTTGAAGTCCGCTGGGGCTTAAAGCTCCGCTCGGGTGGATTGCTACCAAGCGAGTGAAAGCAACCGATCCGCTAACCGACTCAGGCGCACCGGTCCGAGGTCGGGCCAGGTGTTTTGCCACTCGAGGTACCACCAGCCCGACCCCTCGCGCTGCTGGTAGACCTGCAGACAGGGCGAGGGAGCGCACATTCAACGTTGGCACTGAGTGGCAGGGCCACACCCGTGCTCAACAGGCCGCCTCGACCACTGTGCACAGTGGCCTTGAGGCCCTGCAGATGTCTCCCAGCTGTTCTGAGTCAGAATACTGTGCCGAGAGAGGCGCCCAGAACCACATGCAAAGTGGCGGTGGGCGCGGCGTACCTGGCTGCCGACGGAGAGGAAGAAGGCAAAGGCCAGCATGCATCCAAGCATGATGAGCACCAGCACGTTCATGTGCCGCTCCAGGCGCGTCACCTGCGCAATCCGATCGCGCGCCACGCGCCCAGCCACGTGACCACTGCCGCGTCGCCGCCTAACCAGCTGCGAGGCAACAGCTCCGCCGCACGCCCGCGGCGCGTGTCCGAACCCACTGCCCCGGTTGCGGAGGGATGCGGACGTTCCGCCGAGCGCGGCCAGGGCGGCGAGGGCAGCGCAGCGGAGCCCACCACGCATGCAGCGTGCAGGACCTGCCGCGCCACGTGTGCACTCCCCGCCTCCCCTTCCGCGTTCCAGCACGCGCGCAGCCCGCAGGCCCTGCCACTCCACGCCTCTGTTGTACGTTCAGACAACGCCTCCCATCCGGCACCACATCACGCGCCCCAGGCCCTGCCGCTCCACGCGCCTCCCATCTCCCAGACCCAGGCACGCACCTTGCGCTTGGCGGGCGTGCGGTTCATCATGATCTTGGTGTCGGCGCCGGCGAACACCACCAGGCCAATCACCCACGACGTCTTGCGCAGCGTGGTGCCGCGCAGCAGCAGGTTGTCCACAGTCAGCGGCACCTGAGAACGCCACGGAGCACACGCCATGTTGTGAGCCGTGCTGACCTGCTTGATCAACCATCTGCCAAGGTTGCAGGTGCGGGAAGGGGAGGAGCGGCGCCGCGGCACGCGCACACAGCACTGTACGTGGTGTGAGCCAACCAACAGCTGCGAGGGCACGCGTGACACGATTATCCGCCCGCAGCCACCTGCTCCGCCGCGCCTCGATTCAGGGCGCAAAGCTGCAGCCCCCTCACCTGCTGCCCGCCCTCCTCTCCGCCCGCCGAGGCCCTGTCCACCACGGCGCCGTCAAAGCTGTACAGCTTGGCGTTGGGCTCCTCCGTCAGCACCGCCATCCTGCAGCAGCAACACCAAAGCGCGTGCACGCTGACGAAAGCCGTCGCCCCATGCGCTCCGCGCCATTTGCTGCATCGTGCACGCTCCACCTGTGTCCCCACTAGTCGCAAAGGCGCAACCTTCCACCTCTCCCGCACGCCCTGGCCAACCTTCGCTCGCCTCTCCTCAACGTGTGCCAGCGCACGCTCGCTCCCTCAGAACCATCCCAACGCCAGCCTTCTACCACCTCCCACCCGCCAACCCGCCTCCACCCACCTCTCCTCAAAGTGCACGAGCTCGTCGGCCGTGTGCACGCCCGCCGTGCCCTCGAACGCAAACTTGAGCTTGAGGTTGGTCTCGCCGTCCAGGTTGGCCGTCTCCACGTGGCACAGCTGCGCCTCGTCCGACGACGACAGAACCACGCAGTCCGCCGGCACCTCCTGCAGGCGCAATGGCGCATTGTGCGAGGAGCACCACACAGTCTGCCGGCACCTCCTGTGTGGCAGCGCATTCCACCTCGCCACGCGCGCTTGAGAGGCACATCACGCACTCCGCCGGCACATCCTGCGCCCACCCTCCCCCGGACCAGGCACGACGGCGCACGCCACGTGCAATTTGAGAGGAACGTCATGCAGCCTGCCGGCTCCTGCACTCTCCCCCTCAGGACCATGCAAAACGGCGCACACTACGGTTCCTCCACAAAGAGCGACGTGATGTGGGGACAGTCTGTCCCCACACGCAGCCCCGCGCAGCGTCCTGACCCGTCCTCATCGCGCCTGGCTCTGCTGCTGGGTGCTACGCGCATCTCACCCAGCGCAGCAGAGCCCCAAGGGCCGGCAGCGCAGCGCAGCAGGGACCTGGGTGCAGCCGCCAGCGCCATGCAGCGCCCACGCGCCTGTGCGCCCCCCTAAGCCCCAAAGGAGGCGCGCACCTCGTCCTGCCGGATCTTGATCACGTGCCCGCACCGCACGTCCTGCCAGGGCACGACGTCCTCGCGGCCGCCGCGGCTGAGCAGCAGCACCGGGCGCGTGTTGGTCTCGCGGTCGTTCCTGCGGCCACGCGGGCGGTCCGCACGGCACGCTCCAGGCGTGACACGCTGCCACGCACGCCGCCGCCGCCGCCGCCGCCGCAGGGGTCCCGATGCCTGTCATCTCGCGTAAAGGCGGCGACGGTATGGCTGGTGCGCACGCCGCCGCCGCCACCGCTGCGTCCCTACCCCTGCCCTCTCGCAAAGGGCCTCATCGTGCACACAGCTCCGCTTCCAGTCTGTTACACAGACAGGAAGCGCAACAGGAGGTGCTGCGGAGCCCTCAGGCCCTCCGTAGAACAGAGCAGCGGGGTCACCCGAGCCGCTCACGGCTTGTGGTGACGCTCGCTCTGGCCTGGACTGGTGCCAAATCTGCCTCAAGCTGAGGAAGGATCCTTCCTGCATGCCACGGGCGGGGGTTCCGTTGCTGTAAGGTGCAAGACGCACGCACCGGTGCCTGCCCTTGTCGTCATAGGCCTCCTTGACGGCGTTGAACGTGAGCACGCAGACCAGCGGGAACACGGTGGTGAACCAGGACGTGGGCGAGAGGCCGGGGATGAGCTGGAGGCCCTGCGGGGTGGGCCGCGAGGAGAGGCAGGCAGGCAGCGACGACTTGTCCTCCGTGCCTGCCGTGAGGAGCGCAGCCACCAGCGCCGCACCGCCCTATCCCAGTTGGTCCACTCAGGGGCCCCTGATCAAGGGCTTCTGCACACAGCGCTGCTTTGATCATCGTTCGAATTCGTCGCAGCCGGGCGTCGCGGCGCGCGGCGCTGTCCGCAGCAGCGTCGGCCTGCTCCGCCAGGCGCCTGCCCCACCACTGCCACCAGGCACAGGGTAAGAGCCTGCGCCTGGCCCTCCCTGGCCCCTCCGATTGATGCGTAGCGCCCGCGCAGCGCGCACCGCCATCACGAGGAAGTACAGGTTGGCCACCCTGGTGAACTGGTTGAAGAGGTTGACGGGCAGAAAGGTCAGAATGGTGTATCTGGACGTGTGGATCTCGTTGGTGGCCGCCAGGCCGGTGACGGGGTCATACTGCGCTCCGAACGCCAGCGCCAGGCCGTGCAGGAAGGTGCGCTCGTGCACCACGGGCTCCGTGTGCAGCAGCACCTGACGGGGCTCCGGCTGCTGCTCCTCCGCTGCATCCCCTCCCTTGCTGCTGGCAGCGGGCTGGTGCAGGGGGCCTTCGCCATCCAGAGAGGCGGGCGTGGGCGGGGCCATCCTCACGCCTGCACGACGCGATGGGCAGATGAACTCCAGCTCAGCGCGTCGCCTGTGTGCCCCGTCGCGCCCGGTGACAAGTAGGGGCCCCAGGTGCCGCGCAGGTTCAGCGCGCCCCCCTGGGGATCTCATAGCGTGCCACCTCGTCTGTGGGGGGCCGCACCTTGCCGTTGCCCGCAGCTCTGCGCCGCTGGATTGCTCTCCTCTGCGTGCGCTGCTCAGCGACGCGGTGCCCGCTGCGCGCTCGTCGCTGGCTTTGAGCAGCTGTGCGCACAGCGGCCTCGTGGGCGGTCGGGCGGGAGCAAGGCCTTTTTCCTGCAGCAGCCGAGAAAGAGGGAGACGCTCTCTCACTCACGCCGCCGCCGGTCGCTGCGTGCTGCAGCTCCTCGGATGGACGGGAACGAGTTCAATCGTTGCTACAGCTGCCGTTAAACGCCTCGGAGGTGGGCGAGAAGCGGGCACACCGCAGCAGCAGCAGCAAGCACGCTGAGGAGGCTTCAGAGCACCATGCACAGAGCGAGAGGGCGTGCCGCGTCATCTCCGCAGCGGCGTGCCGCGGTGGTTGGTGATGCCCGAGCAGCCGCCACCCCGCTGCCCCCTCCGCACGGGCCGTCGTCTTCGATGTCGTGCCCCGCAGCGGCGGCGCGCCCGGCGCCCCGCGCCCCGCCCACCTGCCTGCGTTGCTGCCCCCGGGTCCCCGCTCCTCCCCCGCCGCCGCCCAGCACGCCAACCCCACGCCCTGCTGGCCAACGGTGCACGGCGCGCCCCGCATCCATGCCGCTCCAGCGCCGTTTGGTCAAAGACCGCCCCGTCTCGGGGTACGAAGCAGATGGCCCGGGCGAGGCGAGGCAGAGAGAGCGCCTCTCGGTCCGCGGCCAACACCGGATGCCGAGGCGGAGGTGCAAGGCGGCGGACGAAGACCATCGCGCACCTGGTCCTGCCGGATCTCAATCACGTGCCCACACTGCACACCCCTCCATGAGGATCCCACTTGCGCATTCCTCCTCCGTTTTCACGTGGGCGAACGTGGGAGCGCAGCAAAGGCACGGCGGGACAAGTGCGACACTCAGAGCGAGAAGACACGTGAGGAGTGGGTTCGCGTCATCCTGCGCCTCTCTAATCCAGAGCCCACTACTCCTCAGAAGAACGGCGTGCCCAGGTGGTTGACGGTGCCCTGGCTGCCCCCGCCCGCTCCCCCGCCGCCGCCGCCGCCGCCGCCCCACCCGTACTGGTTGTCCTCGCCTTCCTGCAGGAACGCCTGCGCGTTGAAACGCCCCCGTAGCGGCGGCGCGCCCGGCGCCCTCGCCCCGCCCACCTGCCTGCGCTGCTGCCCCCAGCCCCCCGCTCCTGCTCCTCCGCCGCCCAAGCCCCCGTCCAGCAGCAAGTCCGACCCCACGCCCTGCTCGCCAAAGCCGCCCGCTGCCCCGCCAAACGCGCCCGACAGCCCGCCGCCAGCGTCCCCGCCTTGCAAGTTGCTGAGGCCGCCCTGCGAGGCCTGCGAGCCCAGCAGCACGCCCGAGGCCGCCGGGGACGCCGGCACGCCCTTGACCTTGTACAGGCCTGGGCCCGCCTTGAGAAGGTCGCCCGCCTCGTTGAGCTGGTCTAGGAACGCCACAACGTCCCGCACCTGCCCGGTCGTGGGGACAAGGCGCAGGCGAGCGATGAAGCGTCGGGGGTGAAGAGCGAGGGCAGTGCCAAGGTGCAGTCGAAGGGCGAACAAGTGTCGTGCATGAGGTGCGCGCGGCCCCAGGGCGCGTCAAGCACTGCGCAACGATCGATCCATCGCAGGTGCGCGCACCTGCAGGCAGACGGCGTTGGCCAGCGCGACGAGCTCGCCCGTGGTGAACGTGTCCTTGCCCTGCCGCGAGCCCACGACCCGCACGCGCTGCATGAAGCGCGCGGCCTCGGCCGCCTTGCCGCGCGCCTTGGCGCCGCCCGCGCCGCCGCCGAGCGCGCGGTAGTCGGTGGTCGCGGTGCCCGCGGCGCCGCCGATGAGCGGGTCGTCGCCGAGCCCGCCGAACCGGTCGTACAGCGCCGCCTTCATGATCTCGATCACGTCCTGCGGTTGCGCACACGGCGCGCCTCTCGCGTGAGCCGCGAGCATCGGGAGCCCAGTCGCAACCACACAGCGCTGACGGACGCCCTCACCAGCGCGTCGTCCCGCGTCGCCACCTGCCGCAGCTCCACGCGCGCTCTGGCCTCGGTGAGGCGCGCCATGCTCTCCAGCTGGCGCGCCTGCGGCACGCGTTGAGGACGCAGCATCGCGACTCGCGTTCGTCTCTGTCCGCCACATGCCGCTGACGAGCCCACCCGAGCACACGCACCGTGATGGGCGTGGAGCTGCTGCCGACCTGCTGCCGCAGCTGCAGGTAAAAGTCCTTGATCGTGGCCTTGGCCTCGTCGGACAGCACCTGCGCCAAAGTGAGGCGACAATCCTGTCCTGTCGCTCCACCGGCCCCCATGGCCCTGTCATCCGCAGTGTCGCGCACGTTCAGCCTCACCGGGGCGCAGTACTGCCGCGCGTAGGCCAGGTACTTGCGCACGAGCACCTGCGGGAGCAGCGCCCGGTGCTCGTCGTTGGGCCCCATGCGCAGCCGCTCCTGCAGCGGCCGCCTGCGCGTCGTGTCGCGTCGCCAACACCCACGCGTCGAGCGGTCAGTTCATGTCGCGTCGAAACGGCGCGCCGCGCTCGCAACAAAGGTGTCGAGGAGGTTCGCACCGGATGCCGTCGCCCTGGCCAGCGCCGGCCGCCGCCCCGCCGCCCCCGCCGGCGCCCAGCAGCAGTGGCGCCTGCGGGCCGGGCAGCTGCTCCAGCGCCCGCGCGCTGAACTGCAGCATCCGCTGCTTGGCCTGCTCGGCGCGGCCCGCCATGCCTGCATGCGTTTGCGTCCACCACCACGACCAACAAGCGCGCCAGCATGCTTACGATGGCTACGCTGCAGACCGCCGCAAGGGCCGTCCCGGCAGAGCAGTGCTGCTGGGCAGGGCTTGGCTTGGCTTCCGAGCGCCTGAACCACGTGAAGCACGCCCTGGCTCCCTAAAAGCAATCGCCTGCCCACATCGTCTGCCGCAGCGAGTCCGCGGAAACGCTCGTGCCTGGGCCCCTGAAATGGCGGCACCTGGGCCCCCGAAATGGCAGCACCTGGGCCCACTACATGGCGGCGCCTGGGCCCCCGCCCGCGCTCTCTCCCTCTCACCCGAGTGGAGCGCCAGCACGTGCTCGGACAGGCACTGGTCCATCACCTCGTTGGGCCGGTCCATGAGGATGAAGATCAGGTCAAACCTGCGGGAGAGGCCGCAGCGCACGGCTGCAGCGGCTTGGCACCCCGGAAGGCGGCGGAGCGGTACGGGGCACGAGGAATGAGGCCGGCTACGGCTCCACTGTTCGGCGCTGCGTGACTCCACGAGACCAGCACAGCGTGGCCTTTCCCTTCCCCTCACTGCGCCGCCGATGGGGACATCGCTGACCAGGAGCTAACCACGGAAGCGTGGCCCACCTGCAGAGCGTGGCGGGGCTCGCCTGTGCAGCGCTGCCGTTCCCCACCCCGTCCCGAGGCGTGCGGCGCCCACCTGGAGAGCATGGCGGGGCTCATCTTGAGGTTCTCCGACACTGTCTTTGAGCGGTTGAAGTGCCCCTCCACCGGGTTGGCTGCCGCCAGGATGGAGGTGCGCGCCGGCAGGCTGGCCACCAGGCCCGCCTTGGCCACGCTCACCTGCACGTGCATGGACGCGCACGCAGCACACGGTTGCGCACGTGCGGCAATGCTTGGCGCCTGCAGCCGGCAGCGCCCGCGGCTTGTTGCGTCGGGTCAAGTCGTGTGGCCACCCGCCCCGCCTTGGCCATGCTCACCTGCACGGGCGCACGGTTGCACACGCACAACGTTGCACACGTGCAGCACCGCCCGGGCCTTGGCGCCCACAGCCGGGAACGTTTCAACGCTGCGGCGGGAGCACGCTGTGTGCGTGCTCCCGGCGCAGGTGGCCGAGAAGCGGCCAAGGCAGCTGGGCCAAGCAAAGCGCAGGGCTCCGTCTGGCCAGCAGGCTGCTGGCACCACCGCGCACCTCTTGCTGCTCCATGGCCTCCAGCAGGGCCTGGTGCTCGCCCGGCATCTTGTCAAACTCGTCCACGCAGCACACGCCCCGGTCGCCCAGCACCACGGCGCCCGCCTCAAACACGTGGTCGCCTGTCACTGGGTCCTGCGCGCAGCAGCCACGGGCGAACGGCGTGACCAGCGCACGCCGCACTCATTCTCTCTGGTTCTGGGCGGGTCCTGTGCACACGCGGTGCCCGGTGGACGCAACAAGACCACGAGGGTGCATGCGGTGCCACGGCTTTGTCCGACGCCAGCTCGATCACTGGCCCGCGACACAGCTAGGCCTGGGCTGGTGCCTGATCTTCCTCGCTGCTGATCCTCGCTGCATGACGCGGGCGGTGGCACGTTCCGTTGATGCACACACAGCTAGGCCAGCAGCGCGCGGGAGGACTCACCTTGGCGACCGAGACGGTGAGGCCGGCGTTGGAGCTGGTGTTGCCGCTCACGTAGAGCCCGCGCGGCGCCACCGCCGCACACGCCTGCGGGCGCACGCACACACGCACGCCACACGCCGCAGCTTGCCGTCAAGTCTGGCGCACTGCGGGAGTGCACACGTGAACGGCGAGCCTGCTGCGGCCAGGGCACGGCAGCAAGCTGCGTGCTCCGAGAGCGCAAAAGTCGCTGCGGCGTTCTGGTCGGGTGCGTGCAGATGAGGGCGTGGGAGTCAACTGCAGCAGCTGGCTCTTGCCCAGGCCTGGGTCCCCGACCACCAGCACGTGTGGATGTCCCCTCGGATGGGCACGCGGCCCGGCACACCCACCATCACCTCACCTGCAGCAGCTGGCTCTTGCCCAGGCCCGGGTCGCCCACCACCAGCACGTGGATGTCCCCGCGGATGGGCACGCGGCCGGGCACGCCCTCGTTCTTGCGCACGCCGCCCATGAGCGACAGGATCAGCCCCGCCTGCCAGCGCAGGCGCACACGACCGGCCCACCGGCGGGGAACACAAGGTGACGCGCTGTTAGCCACGAGCAGCAGCCCTGACCGCTCACGGAAGCGGCAGGCCTGCCATGACACCAGCGCAGCTAGACTGCAGCGCGTGGCACCGCCCAGGTGCCCAAGCGGGTGCAGGAGGACCGCACACGCATGCCCACGTGCTGCTGAGCCTTCCTGCCCTGCAACGGCTGCGCACCGACCCATCGTTCAAGCAGCACACGCGCACCTTGACCAGCTCGTGGCCGTAGATGGACAAGCACAGCGCGTGCACCAGCCCCAGCGTCAAGCAGGTGCACAAATCCTGACACACGCGCACCTTGACCAGCTCGTGGCCGTAGATGGGCGGGCACAGCGCGTGCACCAGCTGCCTGAACTGGTCGCCCTCACAGTCCTGCACAGCATTACGCGGGCGGTCGCCCGTTCCGTTGATGCAAGATGCACACATACACGCGGCCGCGCACAGTCGTGCTCCGCGTGAGGCCGGCCCATTGCGGAATGCTCCGCGCCGCGACTACGAACATCCCTGTGCGCTGCTGCCGCGCCCCGCGCCGCCGCCGCGTGCTGCTCTGACGCAGCTAGCACACACGCACAGAGGTGCACGCGCACCTCGGTGAACATGACGATGAACTCTAGGTCGCGCGGCGTGAAGGCGGGCATGTTGGGCAGCGGGCACGCCACCACCGACACGCCGTCGGCGCCCTCGCCGCCCCGCTCGTGCACGGCGGTGCGCGTGGCGGCAATGTGCCCCTCGGGCAGCCCCGCCGCGCCCGTCGCCGCCCTGCATGAGGGCGCAGCGCATGAGGGCGCAGGCGCCCGCTCGCCCGCCGGACCCGACCCGCCCCTTGCGGTGCACTGGCGCCCATGCACGCGCGTCCCACGAGGGCGGGCACATGCTGGGGCATGCCAATGCCACACGAGGGTGCGCACAGCCGAGCCATGCAGGGCTCACTTGTCCGCCGCCACGCGCGTGGCGCGGCTGACGTTATGC
>VFQP010003379.1_pt1 | contig 16252 bp, 19 predicted proteins | sample 3512351 | NCBI WGS metagenome assembly VFQP01 (sample SAMN10412372, study PRJNA504923) | tailings metagenome | isolation source: Relicate 1 Philex TSF1 revegetated site | place: Philippines: Tuba, Benguet | collected 2017-08-29 | reverse complement strand
CCTTGAGGATCTTGTTGAGCGCGTGGCCGATGTGGATGTTGCCGTTGGCGTAGGGAGGGCCGTCGTGGAGGACGAATTTTGCGCGCCCCTTGGCCGTCTCGCGCAGCTTGTCGTAGAGGCGGATCTTCGCCCACCGCTCCAGCATCCGCGGCTCCATCTGGGGGAGCCCGGCCTTCATGGGGAACTCGGTCTTGGGCAGGAAGAGCGTTTTGCTCCAGTCGCGCGCTTGGGTCGTGGTGTCGTTCATGAGGTCGGCCTCGGGGGCTCGGACGGTCGGGAGGCGGCCTCAGTGGAGCCCGCTCCGTCTCGGATCGTAGTGGCGCCGGCCCGCGATGCGTCCGGTAAGCCTTACGCGTTGAAATTACGTGCACTTCTGGCTTGCAGACGTGCCCTGACCCGGCGCCCGGAGGCGGCCGGGACGCGAATTCGCCTGGAACGGCATATGGACGCGCGAAGCACCATGATGCGCATCTCTTAGCGGCCTGAAGGAGCGCTTTCAACTGCGACCCTTGCGCGGATCCGCACAACTGCTCCCGTGCGGGCGGGTACTCAGTAGTGGGCGCCGCCATTCACCTCGATTGTCTGACCGGTCGTATAGGCAGCATCCGGCTTGCAGAGCATGGTGACAATGTGGGCGATCTCCTCGGGTCGTCCATCGCGACCCACAGGGTTGGAAGCTGCTGCGGTTGCGGCCGGACGAGCACCGGCGGCGGCATTGCGGACCGTATCGATGGCCCCGGGGGCGACGACGTTGACCGTGATGCCGTGCGGGCCGAGCTCGGAGGCCAGCGAGCGGCTCATGCCGATCATGCCGGCCTTGGCCGCCGAGACGTGCGTACGTCCAGCCGTGCCCTTGAACATGGAGATGCCGCCGATGCAGACGATGCGTCCCCAGCCGCCTTTGATCATGTGCGGGGCGGCGGAGCGTGTGCACAGGAAGGCGCAGTCGAGGCTGTTGGCAAGCACCTCGCGCCATTCGGCGTAGCTCATTTCGACCAGCGGCGTATTGCGGCGGATGGCGGCGTTGTTGACCAGGATGTCCACGCGCCCGAAACGGGAGACTGCCGCCTCGATCAGGCTCTGCGCGCCGGCTTCGGTCGAGACGTCGGCAATATGGCCGATGGCCGTCGCGCCTTCTGCCGTGAGGAGCTCCACGGCCTCGTTCACGCCTTCCTTGTCCTTGCGTGCGTGAATGACGACCGATGCACCCTCGCTGGCCAGCATCTTCGCCGTCGCGCGTCCGATATTGCGGGCGGAGCCCGTGACAATGGCGACCCGTCCATCGAGCGATGGCATAGGACTTCCTCCCCTTGGCTATGATCTTGGGCGCGCAAGCGTGGCGCTGCCGCCTCGCTCTACCATAGCGCGACCGGCAGCTCACGCCATGCCTCAGCGCACAGGCCACATGCGCGGCAATTCCATTGGTGGTCAGCGGCGGTCGGTTGCGCGGGTTGAGCCGCTGGTGCAACAGTGCCCTGATTGATGGCGAGTCGGGGAACTCGCTAGGCCCGCTGGAATTTGCCGGAGGATGGCCGTTCCATGAGCAGCGACAAATCGGCCAAGTGGGGCATTGGCCAGCGGCGCGACACTGCGGCAAAGCCGGCAACGACGGCGTCGGTGCCCGCTGTCCCCAAGCCTCGTGTCTCGGTGGCCCAGCCACAGCGCCGATTTGATACGGGAGGGCCATTCAGCGGCCCGGGTCGCGCGTCTACCGATCGCGATTCTCGCCTCGGGCGAAGGATCGCCTTCGGCGTGCTCGCCATCACGGCCCTCATCTTCGGATCGAACTACGCAGGGCTCTGGCAGTCGGATGGCCAGCGCGCCGCGCGTCAGGAAATCGAGCGCAAGCAACCGGGGCCGGTCAAGGACCCCATCGAAAAGCAGCGCATTGCCATGGAGCGGCGCGAGGCCGATCGCGTCCAGTCCGAGAAGATCGCCCGCGAGCGCGAAGTGCAGCGCAAATCGGCTGATGACGCTGCGGCGCGGCGTGCCCGCGAGGAGGCCGCGAAAGCCAAGGCCAAGGAGGATGGCAAGCCTCCTCCGGCTCCGACGCGGCCCAATCTCGCGGAGACGGACTGCCAGATGAGCAAACCCCTCTCCGCCATCGTCCCGGCGTGCTCTGCGATCATTGCGCAACACAACGACTATGCCGATGCGTATTTCATTCGCGCTTGGGCGCTGCGCGAACGCAATCAGGGCGAACGCGCGCTCACCGACTTCGGCCGTGCCATTCAGCTCCAACCTACGCAGCAGCCCGCGTACTACTCGCAGCGCGCACTGACCTACGTGCGCCTGCGCGATTTCGACCGCGCCCTTGCGGACTACAATAAAGCCATCGAGCTGAACCCGCGCAGCCCGAGCTTTCGCAATGATCGCGGCGCCGCCTATCTCGATTTGAAGGACTATTCGAGCGCGTTCGATGATTTCAATCGTGCCATCGAACTCGATCCGCGCTACGCCGTGCCCTACAACAATCGGGCGCGTGCATGGGTCCTCGGCAAGGGTGACCATACGAGCGCGATCGCCGATCTCGACCGCGCCATAGAGCTCAGCCCCAAATACGCACTCGCCTTCGAGAACCGCGGCCTCAGCCACCTCGAGCTCAAGGATCTCGCCAAGGCACTCGCTGATTTCAATACGGCGATCGAGATAACGCCGCGCTCGGCTCGTGCGCTCAACGCGCGCGGCGTTGCCTACGAGCGGCAGGGGAAACGCGACCAGGCGGCCGCCGACTATCGGCGCGCCCTCGACGCAGACCAGAACTTTACGACCGCGCGCGAGAATCTGACGAGGCTCGGTGAGAAGCCATGACGGAGCAGGATCAAATACCGGAGGCGGGCGCCGAGCCTCAGCAGCCCGCAGGTGCGAAAAGCGCTGAGACGCGTCGCGCACGATCGACGCTGGATCAGAATACTGCGGGGCTTTCCGATCGCGGAACGTCGCCGGCGCGCTTCCTTATCGTATTGGGCATCGCGGCAGTTCTGGCTCTCGGCGCGACGAACGTGCTTGGCGTCTGGTCGCTGCCGGGCCAGAGCGAGGCGCGCCGAGAAGCTGCACGCAAGGCCGCAGAACGCAAGGAGGAAGCACGCAGGGCTGCCGAACGTGAGGCGGCGCGCCAGCAGGAGATGGCTCGCAAAGCTGCAGAGCAGCAGGAAGCACAGCGCCGTGAAGAAGCCCGCAAGGCTGCTGAGCGGTTGTCGGCTTCGCTCCGCGAAGAGGCGAAGCGGAAGGCCGACAAGGAAGCTGTTGACCGTAGAATTGCCGAGGATCGCGTAAAGGCTGCGCGCGAAGCGCAGCGTCAGGCAGAAGAGAGAGCCAGGACACCCGTCGCGCCACCTGTCGTGCCGCCAGCTCCCTCGGCTCCCGCGATAAAGCCGCCTCCGCCAAGGCAGGAACTCGCCGAAAGAGCGCCGCCGCCGGCGGTGCCGTCTCCCGAGACGGGCGTGAAGCCGTTCAAGCCGAACGAGATCATCGAGCAGGCGAAACGCGCTCTCGAAGAGGCGACCGGCAAGCAACCCACAATGCCGACGACACCATCGTTGCCGCCGTCTTCGCAAGCAACGGAGCCCGCGGGCAAGCGCCCGAGCACGGACGACATCGTGGAGGAGATGCGGCGCAAGCTCGACCGTCTCGCCGGCAGGTCCGGGGAGACGCAGACTGCCGCGCGCCAGCCGCCGCCGCCAACTTCGACTCCGAATGAGTCGGGCGGCACCACCGTCCAGCGCCTGGATCTCAGGTCCACCTCATGCCGTGTCGACAGGCCATTTGTTCAGGCGATCAGCGCCTGCGACGAGGTCATCAAGCGCCATCCCGAGGCCGCCGAGGCCTACTTCGTGCGCGGCTGGGCACTCAATCAGGGACGCGAGTACGGCCGGGCGATCACGGATCTGTCGCGCGCCATCGATCTCGACCCTCGGGAGTGGCGCGCCTATGCGCAGCGCGGATTTGCACTCCAGGCTGTGCGCGCTTTCCAGCGGGCAATCGAGGATTACAACACCGCTATCGAAATGCGCCCTGGCGATGCCGCGCTATACAACAACCGCGGCCTCTCGCGCATGCAGATCAAGGACTATGCGGCGGCGCTCGCCGACTACGACAAGGCGATCGAGATTAATCCAGGCTACGCGCTGGCCTTGTTCAACCGCGCGCGACTTCACCAGGCCGATGGTCCGAAGCTTGATCGCGCCTTGCAGGATGTCTCGCGCGCCATCGAAATAAATCCGCGGCTCACGGCTGCGCTGACGCTGCGTGCCGACATCCACGTCGATCTCGGAAATCACCGCGCTGCGATCCAGGATCTCACGCTGCTCATCGGGCTCGAGCCGCGCAATGGGCCCGCTCACGTCAAGCGTGCGCGCAGCCATGTCGAGACGGGGGACTATGACCCGGCGATCGCTGATGCCGATCGTGCGCTGGACATCTCCCGCCGTACGCCGGAGGCGTTCGTCGAACGCGGTCGGGCATGGGAGGGCAAGGGTGACCTTCAGGCGGCGATCCGCGACTATCGCGCAGCACTCGAGATTCAGCCGGGCCATGCGGCCGCGCGAGGCCATCTGACGCGCGTCGGGGAGAAGTAACTGGCCCGGCGCGCTACTTCTCCGCGACCGGCCCCGCGAGGAAGATCGCCGAGCGCTCGATCTCCTCGATCTCGGCCATGGCCGCGCCGAAATCGGCATGATCAGCTTCGAGCGTGCCGATGCGGCGTTCGAGCTCGGAGAGTCGCTGGCGGCCCTTCAGCTTCTGAAGGAAGATCGCAGACACGGCCGGCTGATAGAAGCGCTCGCGGTCGCTCTGCGTGAGGATGACGCCGCGAAGCTTGCTGCTGCCTCGCTGAAAGCGGTTGAGCGTCACGAGGCGCAGCGCCCCCTGGAAGGTCGTGAGGAGCTGCAGCATTCCCGTATGTGGGCTGATGTAGACGCCGCCCGCATGCTGGGTCGATGCATCGGCGCCGCGGCCGTTCGGGCTTCCCTGCAACTCGAGGAAGCGCAGGCGCGAGAAATCCTCGTCCCAGTCGAGCTCATAGACCGAGCGATAGATCGCGTTACGACGCGAGAAAATGCGACGATAGGCAATGTAGGGGCCGAGATAGTCCTCGTAGGCCGAGAGCAGGTAGCCGCCATAGCTCTCGTCGGCGCGACCCTGGGGCGTGCCACCTGACGCGCCATTGCCGGCCGGTGCGCCGAGTAGTGTGTCGAGGTCGATCGCAAGGCCGCGCGCGACGCCGGCGACCGTCGAGTCGCGTACGGGTTGGCCGGAGAGTAGATTTCCGAGTGTGCGCTCCTTGCAACCGGCGATCTCGGCGAGCGCCGTCCGCGTCAGCCCGCGCTTTGCCATCTCGACGCGCACGCGCCGCACGAACGCTTCCCTCTGCGCCGATGTCAGCAGCGACGACATCGCCTCGATCTCCCGGTCCCCACCTGCCCCGCACGATTGCTTCGCCTTCTGACATTGTCTCCTGACGCCACGCTGTCAATTGCCGTCAGTTGCCGTCACGAATATGCCAAAGCCCTGTGGCCGCGTTGCCGGGCAAGGAAGGTCGGGAGTGAACGACAGAGGCAGGGATATGCAAGCCATCCGGCAGGTGGGCGTGGCCGCGCTCCTCGTCATGACGATGCTCGTCGCCACGAGCGGCGCGATCGCAGGCGAGCACTATGCCTGGAGATCCAAGGGGGCTGCCGAGAGCGAGCGGCTCGATCATCGCTTCACGCCGCCGGACGGATTCGTCCGCGTCTCGGTTCCTGACGGAAGCTTTGCCGCATGGTTGCGCGGTCTGCCTCTCAAATCTGAAGGCACATCCGTCCATCTCTACACAGGCGCGCCGAAGTGGCGCCAGGACGTACACGCCGCGGTCATCGACATCGATACGGGGACGCGCGATCTCCAGCAGTGCGCCGACGCCGTCATGCGGCTCCGGGCCGAGTGGCAGTTCGCGCGCGGCGAGACCCGGCGCATTGCCTTCAATGACACGGGCGGCGGCAAGCCGATGCCCTTCAGCCGGTGGGCAGCAGGCGAAAGGCCGCGTGCCGAGGGGCGCGCCCTCGTGTGGGCGAAGCGTGCGCCGCCTGACGCCAGCTATGCCTCGTTCCGCCGCTACATGGACACGGTCTTCACCTGGGCCGGCACGCATTCGCTCGAGCGTGAGCTGATCCCGGTAAAGGACGGCCGCGTCGAGATCGGCGATGTGATCATCAAGGGCGGCTTCCCCGGTCATGCCGTGCTGGTCGCCGACGTCGCCGAGAATTCAGCGACCGGCGAGCGCCGCTTCCTGCTCATCCAGAGCTTCATGCCGGCGCAGGACATGCATGTCCTGAAGGGGCGCGACACGCCGGACAGCAGCCCGTGGTACCGCCTCGCGCCGGACCAGCCGTTCGTCACGCCGGAATGGATGTTCCCGCCCGGCAGCCTGCGGCGCTGGGCGACGGGAACCGGACAGGGATGAATGCGTCCCGTCAGTAGAAGAGCAGGATGGCAGCCGCGCCCATGGCGAGGCCGACGAGCCCGACGCCGCGAATGGAGCGGAAGGCGACTTCCCGGAAGAGCTCGGGCACGGTGCGCCAGGGCAATTGCCACAGCCACCCGAGGATGAAGCCCGCGATCAGGCCGATGGCCAGCGACAGGAGATCCAGACTCGGTAGCGTGCTGGGCAGCGTGCCGGGCAGCGTGGATGTGACGGGCGCTGCCGCAGCTGTGGGATCAATAGATGCCGGCCCGCCGGGAGAACCCGGGAGGATGACCGCGTAGGTAATCGCGGCGATCGCCAGCAGTATGAGAAGACGCACCATGCCCGAGCCTAGCCCGGAGATAGCAAATATCCGGTTAATTGATTGGCGGATCAGCCGCTTGAGCCGCGCGCGCAAAATTCAGGTGGCCGCTGTCGGCTGGGCCTGCTCTCGTTCGTCCTTGAAGCGTGATCACATGGAGATGCCCGATGCAGTACGCCATCCTCTGCTACCACGACGAGAACGTCGTCTGTGCCTGGACCAAGGAGCAGGACGCGGCCGTGATGGCAAAACTGGCGGTCGTCCAGGAAAAGGCCGTGCGGCAGGGTAAGCTCGGTCCCGTCGCCCGCCTGCTGCCGACCACGGCGGCGACGACACTACGGAAAGATCGCGAACCGCCGATCATCATCGATGGCCCGTTTGCCGAGACCAAGGAGCATCTCCTCGGCTTCTACATTTACGACGCCGAGAATCTCGACGAGGCACTGGCCTTCGCTCGTGAGCTTGCGGAAGTCAATCCTGGTGGCGCGTACGAAGTCCGCCCGGTTGGTCTCTTCAAAGATGGAAAGCAGGCGCCGTGACGGATACCGGCTGGATCAACGCCGTTCTGACGTCCGCGCGTCCTCGCGTGGTTGCGGCGCTGCTCCGCCATTTCCGCGATCTCGACATGGCCGAGGAGGCCTGCCAGGAGGCCTGTCTCAGGGCGCTGCGACTGTGGCCGACGCAGGGACCGCCGCGCGATGCCGCAGCTTGGCTGATCATGGTCGGCCGCAACGCGGCGATCGACGCGACCCGGCGCCAGCGGCGCTTGCAGCCGCTCCCCGATGAGGATGCGATCTCGGATCTTTCCGACAGCGAGACGCCGACCATCGAGCGCCTCGATGCGGCCGACTACCGCGACGACATCCTCCGCCTTCTCTTCGTCTGCTGCCATCCCGAGTTGCCGGCGACGCAGCAGATCGCGCTCGCGCTGCGCATCGTGTCCGGCCTGTCTGTCGCCCAGATCGCACGTGCCTTCCTCGTGACCGAGGCCGCCATGGAGCAGCGCATCACGCGCGCCAAGCGTCGGATCGGCGGCGCGAATGTGCCCTTCGAGGCCCCCGGCGCGGTCGAACGCAGCGAGCGCATCGCCGCCGTCGCGGGCGTGCTCTATCTGCTCTTCAATGAGGGCTACACGAGCGATGTCGCTCTGCAGGGCGCGCGTGCGGTGCTGTGCGAGGAGGCCATCCGCCTCGGGCGCCTGCTGCTGCATCTCTTCCCGGTCGAGCCCGAGATCATGGCGCTGTTGGCGCTGATGCTGCTCCAGCACGCGCGCGCAGATGCCCGTTTCGATGATGATGGAAATTCGGTGCTGCTCCCAAACCAAGACCGCAGCCGCTGGAACTCGAAGTCCATCGCCGAAGGTTTGGCGCTCGTCGACAAGGCCTTCCGCCATCGCCAGCCGGGCCCCTATCAGGTCCAGGCGGCCGTCGCCGCGCTGCATTCGCGCGCCGCTCGTGCCGAGGATACTGACTGGGCGCAGATTGCGCTGCTCTATGGCGCTCTCGAGCAGATGCAGCCCTCACCCGTCGTGACGCTCAATCGCGCCGTTGCCGTCTCGAAGGCAGAAGGTCCGGCCGCCGCGCTCGCCATGATCGAGCCGCTCGCCGATCAACTCGACGGCTATTTCTACTTCCACGGTGCGCGCGGAGCGTTTCTGCTCGAGCTGGAACGCCCTCTTGAAGCCAAGGTCGCGTTCGATCGTGCCATCGCGCTCGCGAATACGCCGGCAGAGGCCGCGCACATCCGCCTTCAGCTCGACCGGCTCGCCGGCGCCGCGCGGGCTGCCGGAAAGAGGAAGGAGCCGGCGAAAAATTCTTGATGTCCGGTGTCGGCTGGGCCCGCGCCGGTTCGTCCTTGAAGCACGAACGGCCATACGCACTTTGCAATGACGGAGGAACTCATGTCAGAAGCAGCCAAGAAGACCGAGGATTGCCCGGCGGGCGAGATCGAGGTCCTGGGCGGGGTGACGCCCTACCTGAATGTGGCAGGCGCCGGCAAGGCTGCTGATTTCTACATTCGCGCGTTCGGCGCGACGGAGATGGCGCGCATGCCGCCCGACGACAAGGGCCGCTACATGCACATTCACCTCTACATCAACGGTGGCTCGCTGATGCTCGCCGATTTTTTCCCCGAGCACGGCCATCCTCCCGTCAAGCATCAGGGCTACGATCTGCACCTCCAGGTCGACGACGTGGATCCGGTCTGGAACCGCGCGGTGGATGCCGGCGCCGAGATCGTGATGCCGGTGCAGCGCATGTTCGGGGGGCACCGTTACGGCGTGCTGCGCGATCCGTTCGGCGTGCGCTGGTCGGTCGCCTCGGTGAAGTAAGTCCGTCTTCCAGCGCCCTAACAACAAGGAGCTTCAATATGACCATGTATGTCGATGGCTACGTGCTTCCCGTGCCGAAGGCCAAGCTCGAAGAGTACCTCAAAATGGCGAAGCTGGCTGGCCAAGTTTGGAAGGACCACGGCGCTCTCTCGTATGTCGAGAGCGTAGCGGAGGACGTGAAGCCCGGTGAGCACACGTCTTTCCCGCAGGCCGTGAAACTACAGGAAGGTGAGACCGTCATCTTCGCGTGGGCAACCTACAAGTCACGAGCTCATCGCGATCAGGTTATGGAAGCTGTGATGAAGGATCCGCGCATGAAGTGCGATCCAGCGAACATGCCCTTCGATGGGAAGCGCATGTTCTGGGGCGGTTTCGACACGATCGTCGATATGTGAGCGCGGCGTCGGCCATAAACGAGATCGAGGTCATCATGAGCAAGAGTGTATTCGTCAACCTGCCCGTCAACGATCTGAAGCGCACCATCGCGTTTTACACGGCGCTGGGCTTCAAGTTCGACGAGCGCTTCACCAACGACGACGCGGCCGGCATGATCATCAGTGAGGGCCACAGCTATGCGATGCTGCTGACGCACAAGCACTTCAAAAGGTTCATCAAGAACGAAATTGCTGATGCGAACAAAGTCACGCAGGTGCTCGTCGCGCTGAGCTACGACTCCCGCGAGGCCGTGGACGAGATCATGCGCAAGGCGGTGGCCGCGGGCGGTAAGGACGCACGCGAGCCGCAGGATATGGGCTTCATGTACGGCCGCGCATTTGCTGATCCCGACGGTCACGTCTGGGAGCCGTTCTGGATGGACCTCAATGCCGTTCCGGCGAAGGAAGGAACCTGACGATGGCGACCACGCAGAAGATCACGCCGTGCCTCTGGTTCGACGACAACGCCGAGGAAGCCGTCAACTTCTATCTGTCGGTGTTCAAGAACGGCCGGATCATCGATGTGGCTCGCTATGACGAGGTCGGGCCAGGAAGAAAAGACTCCGTGATGGTGATGGACTTCGAGATTGCCGGCTGTCAGTTCCGCGCTCTCAACGGCGGGCCGCTCTTCAAGTTCAACGAGGCGATCTCGCTCTCGGTCGACTGCAAGGACCAGGCAGAGGTCGATGAGTACTGGGAAAAGCTTACGGCCGACGGCGGTGCGGAGAGCCAGTGCGGCTGGCTCAAGGACAAGTTCGGCCTCTCCTGGCAGATTGTCCCGTCGGAGGCGGTGCCGCTGTTCAAAGGTCCTGATCGAGCGAGCGCCAAGCGTGCCTTGGAAGCCATGATGAATATGAAGAAGCTCGACATCGCGGCTCTAAAGCGCGCCTACGCCGGAAAGTAAGAAGAATGGCCCGCGTCGTCTTCACGCCGAACATCCAGCGCCACGTCGCGTGTCCCGAGGCCGAGGCTCCCGGTGCGACGGTGCGCGACGTGCTCGAGGCGGTGTTCGCGGCGAACCCACAGGCGCGCAGCTACGTGCTCGATGACCAGTCGGCGCTTCGCCGGCACATGACCATCTTCATCGACGGCGTCATGATCGCGGATCGCAAAGGTCTCGGCGATGCTGTCGGTGAGAATACAACCATCTACGTGTTTCAGGCTCTGTCGGGAGGGTAGATCATGAGCGACGCACTGCTCGTGTCGACACGGAAGGGATTGTTCACGGTGGAGCGCTGTGGCAGTTGCTGGGAGATCGCCAAGGTTGATTTTCTTGCCGACAACGTGACGCTCGCACTGAGTGACAAGCGCAGCGGTCGGAAGTACGCGGCCCTCGATCACGGCCACTTTGGCGTGAAGGTGCATCGCTCCGCTGCGGACGGTTGGGAGGAGATCGCAACGCCCGCCTATCCCGAGAAGCCTGAAGGTCTCGAAGAGAACGACATGTGGGGCCGGCCACTCCCGTGGAGCACGGTCCGCATCTGGGCGCTGGTCGCGGGTGGCGCCGATGAGCCGGGTGTTCTCTGGTGCGGGACGCTCCCTGGTGGTCTCTTCCGATCGAGGGACGACGGCCAGAGCTGGCAGTTCGTTCGCTCGCTGTGGGACAATCCCGGACGCAAGCAGTGGATGGGTGGTGGCGCCGATCTTCCGGGCATTCATTCCATCTGTGTGGATCCGCGCAATTCGCGGCATGTCTCGATCGCCGTTTCCACGGGCGGCATCTGGCACACCGCGGATGCGGGCGAGACGTGGACGCAACGTGGCTATGGGATGCGCGCCGATCACGTGCCGCCTGAGCTGACGAATGATCCCATCGCGCAGGATGTCCACTGCCTCGCGCAGTGCAAAGTGGCGCCGCATCGCATGTGGGTGCAGCATCACAACGGCATCTTCGTCTCGTCGGACGAGGGGCACAATTTTACTGAGCTCACGGACGTGAAGCCCTCGGTCTTCGGTTTTCCCGTGGTCGTGCATCCGCGCGAGCCGGATACGGCGTGGTTCGTTCCCGAGATCAAGGACGAGAAGCGCATTCCCGTCGACGGCAAGCTCGTTGTGACGCGCACGCGCGATGGCGGCAAGACTTTCAAGACGCTGTCGAAGGGTTTGCCGCAGTCGCACGCCTATGACGTCGTGTACCGCCATGCGCTCGCGATCGACGAGAGCGGCGATCGTCTCGCCATGGGTTCGACGACGGGCGGTCTCTGGGTCAGCGAGGACCAGGGCGAGAGCTGGGCGTGCGTCTCGCACACACTGCCGCCGGTCTATGCTGTGCAGTTTGCGTAGCTACTTCTCCCTCTCCCCATTGTCTTCAATGGGGAGAGGGTCGGGGTGAGGGGCGGCGGCATACTTATACGTCGCGCAAGTGTCCGCCCCTCACCCTAACCCTCTCCCCGCAAGGGCGGGGAGAGGGAACAGTGGTTACCTCCCCACCATCAGCGACCGTGCGACGATCTCTTTCATGATCTCTGTCGTGCCGGCGAAGATGCGGTGCACGCGCGCGTCCGCATAGGCGCGCGCGATCGGGTACTCCCACATGAAACCGGCACCGCCATGGAGCTGGAGGCAGATGTCGAGCACGCGTCCCTCGAGCTCCGTCAGCCACCACTTCTGCATGGCCGCGGTCGGCACGTCGAGCTGACCGGCAATGTGCAGCTCCAGGCACTTGTCGACGAACACGCGCGCCACCTGCACCTCGGTTGCGACCTCGGCGAGCTTGAAGCGCGAGTTCTGGAAGTCGGCGATCGCTCGTCCGAAGGCCTTGCGGTCGCGCGTGTAGGCAAGCGTCCACTCGAGCGCCGCCTCCATGATTGCGACGGCGGCAAGTCCGACGATCAGGCGCTCCTGCGGCAGCTCCTGCATGAGGTAGGAGAATCCTTTGCCCTCAGCGCCGAGGATGTTCGAGGGCGGCACGCGCACATTGTCGAAGAACAGCTCCGAGGTGTCCTGCGCCTTGTTGCCGATCTTCTCGAGATTGCGTCCCCGTGCGAAGCCCGGACGGTCGGCTTCGACCAGAACGAGCGAGATACCCTTCGCGCCCTCCTTCGGATCCGTCTTGGCGGCGACGATGATGACATCGGCAAGCTGGCCATTGGTGATGTAGGTCTTCTGGCCGTTGACGATGAGCTCGTTCCCCTGGCGGACGGCGGTCGTGCGAATGCCCTGAAGGTCGCTTCCCGTTCCCGGCTCGGTCATGGCAATGGCGGTGACGATCTCGCCGCGCGCCATGCGGGGAAGCAGCGAGCGCCTCTGCTCCTCACTGGCGTAGTGGAGGATGTAGGGCGCGACGATATCCGAATGCAGCCGGAAGCCGGGACCCGAGTAGAGGCCCTTCGACATTTCCTCGATCAGGATGGCGCTCATGAGAAAGTTGGCGCCCGCGCCGCCGTACTCCTCAGGGATGCCGGTGAGCAGAAGGCCCGCTTCGCCGGCCTTGCGCCAGAGCTCGCGAGGAACGATGCCGTCCTTTTCCCATTGGTCGTGATGGGGTGCGATCTCGCGCTCGATGAAGTCTTTGACGGTGGCGCGGAACATCTCGTGCTCCTCGCCGAACACGGTGCGCGGAATGGCCATGCCGGTCGTCTCCACCCTTTGATTTGTCTCTTGCGCTCAAATCTAGCGAAGTTCATCCGCGTGCGTTAGCGTCTTGCAGACGGTCTCATAGGGCACGTGCGCGGCAGGAGGTGGAGCCATGTCGAAGCGCGGATGGGGGCGCCGATGGTCGGCGGCGTTGTGGCTGGTGATTGCGTCCTTTGCGACGCTGGGCGCTGTCCTGAGGTTGGAGCCAGCCTTGGCGCAGGCTCCGCTCGCGTCCACGATGGACGAGCGAACCCGGGCACTCGATGCCCTTTTCAGAGGTCTCAAGGATGCGCGAGGCGACGACGAGGCAGAAGTGCTCGTCGCGCGCATCTGGGAGATGTGGACGCGTTCCGGCCGCTCGGATGTCGACACTCTCATAGAAGAGGGCATCGCCTTTCTGTCCGTCCGGCAGCTCGGGGCGGCCCACGACAGCTTCACGAAGGCCATCGAAGCTGATCCCAGCTTTGCGGAGGCTTGGAACAAGCGTGCGACCGTTCTCTATCTCTTGCACCAACATGAGCAGTCGCTTTCGGATATCGAGAAGGTGCTGGCGCTTGAGCCGCGCCACTTCGGGGCTCTCGCAGGGCGCGGCATGATCCACGCACAGGCCGGTCGCTGGAAGGAGGCGCTGGACGCCTATTACCAGGCACTGTCCGTGAACCCCTTTCTGAAGGAGCGCGCCACCATCATCCCGGAGCTCGAACGGCGCGCGGGCGAAAAGCCGCTCTAGTCGAAATCGGGACTCTCGTGCCGCCTTGCGCGACCCCGTTGCCTTAGTGCATGAATGGCCAGCAAAATCTTCCAGACAGGGCGGAGACGAAATGAAACTGGTCAGCTACGAGCAGGACGGCAAAAAGGGCTGGGGCGTGGTCGTGGACCCGGATGCGGCAGGCGGCGGCATCATCCCTGCGGACACAGCGCTCATTCAGAAATACCCGACCATCCGTTCCATTCTGGCCGCGGGTGCGCTTGCCGAGGTGGCGTCGTGGGCAAAGGGCAAGTCGCCGTCGCTCAAGCTCGATGCGATCCGCTACCTGCCGCCGCTGCACGATGCCGGCAAGATCATCTGCATCGGCGTGAATTATCCCAAGCGCCACCCGGTCGATGGCGACGTGCCGCCGCCCAAAGATGTCTCGCTCTTCATCAAGACGCACGACGCGCTCACCGGTCACAACGAGCCGCTCGAGTATCCCAAGGGCGAGCCGGCGAAGACCTTCGACTACGAGGGCGAGCTGGTGCTCGTGATCGGCAAGGCCGGGCGCCACATCCCCAAGGAGAAGGCGCTCGACCACATCATCGGCTACACGATCATGAACGACGGCTCAGTGCGCGGCTGGCAGAAGCATTCGGTCGGCGCGGGCAAGAATTTCAATTCCTCGGGCGGCTGCGGGCCGTGGTTCACGACTGCCGATGAGATCGCCGATCTCGGCGCGATGCAGCTCACGACCAAGCTCAACGGCGAGCAGGTGCAGTCGACGACCGTCTCCAAGATGGTGTTCGATATTCCGACGCTCATTGCCTACGTATCGGGGTTCGCGCAGCTACAGCCGGGCGACATGGTCTCGACCGGTTCGCCGGACGGTGCCGGCGGCAGCCGCATACCGCAGCGCTTCCTCGTTCCTGGCGACGAGCTCGAGATCTCCTGGAGCGGCCTCGGCACGCTCAAGAACAAGGTCGTCGCCTAAGCGCACAACCTGCCGCGCTGCGAAACGATCGTGTTGGATGTTTTGACGATGGAAGTCGGTCGCTGCTCGACGGCGCCGGCCTTCCATCGCCATGTGCGTTCTTGATTGCGGTGATCCCGGCAGCCCGGACAATCCGCCAACGCGCACTCCATTTTTCCACAGGTTGTTCACGCGGATTACATTTGAGATCCTTAGTCGGGCGGCCACTTCTTTGAGAGAAATCAGCGGGGGCTGGCGATCCAAATGTGTCGCCCGCGCCACAGTTCCGCCTCATTCATTTTACCCGCAACCCGGCGTTTCTTGTTGGGCGGCGTCAGCCGATGCGAGCGTGGGACGTGGGACATTTTATGTGTGGAGGTAATTATTATGACGAAGCGGGATTATCGCGATGCAGAGCCGGGGCGGCCAAGTGCAAGGCTGACCCGGCGGAGCCTCGTGGCTGCGGCGGGAATTCTCGCTGCAGTAGGACCTTCGGCAGCAGGTCGCGCATTCGCAAATGGTCGTGGAGGGCGAGGCGGCCGCGGCGGCCGGGGCGGCAGAGATGACGATGATGATGATCATCGCGGTCATCATCGCAGTGGTCACAGATGCTTCCTGTCCGGCACCCGGGTGTTGACGCCGACCGGCGAACGGCCTGTCGAGGCTCTCAAAGTTGGCGATCTCGTGGTCACCGAAAGCGGCGCGGTGACAGATATCCGCTGGATCGGCAAAACGACCTTCGAGCGCAGTTCTGGTCAGGGCTGGGCCGAGGATGTGCGCCCTGTCCGCATCTCGAAGGGTGCGCTTGGCAATGGTCGCCCGCACCGCGATCTCTATCTGTCGCGGGCGCATCTGCTGCACCTTCGCGGCGTTCTCATTCCGGTCAGCGATCTGGTCAACGGGGTGAATGTCGTTGCTGTGGATGTGGAAGCTGACAGGATCGAGTACTTCCACATCGTGCTCGAGCGGCACGACGTGTTGCTGGCCGAAGGTGCGCCCTGCGAAAGCCTCCTCGTGATGGAGGAAAGTGGTGGCGCCTTCGACAATGCCGAGGAGTACGCCGAGCTTTGCGGGCGACTTGCCGCGCCCATGGCGCCTTGCGCGCCGATTGCAGGCTTCAATGGCGGACGCAGCGCCCTCAAGTCGCGACTACGGAGTGCGATTGCACCGGTGATCGATCTGCGACGTCCCGAAGATATTGTGCGCGACGGTGTGGATGAGCGGGCCGAGCAGTTCCGGACCGCGGCCTAGGTTCACGACGGACCGCCTCATGCTACGTGCGCCGGCCTCTGCGAGGTCGGCGCACATTCGTTTTCGGACATGCTCCGCCCGCTGCGTGAGCGGACGCTCGGTCTCAAACTTCGCGGACGTCGCTGGCGGTGAGTTTGAGGGTGACGGTCCGGTTGAGGAGGGTCATGAGGAGGACGAGGCGATCGCGGGTGTCCATCTGGATGATGGTGGCGACGAGGCCGTCGAAGGGGCCGCCGT
>VFQP010003378.1_pt1 | contig 16255 bp, 19 predicted proteins | sample 3512351 | NCBI WGS metagenome assembly VFQP01 (sample SAMN10412372, study PRJNA504923) | tailings metagenome | isolation source: Relicate 1 Philex TSF1 revegetated site | place: Philippines: Tuba, Benguet | collected 2017-08-29 | reverse complement strand
TCGCTATGGCTACTCGATGGGAGATCCCGTCAATAGGAGTGACCCCAATGGGCACATCCTCGACACGATTTTGGACGGCGTGTTCATCATCGGCGATGTTGCAATCATCGTCTACGACGAAGTTGCGACGGGTGGACAGAACCGAGTCGAGAACTGGCTTGCACTAGGGGGCGATGTAGGGGGCGCCTTGATACCTGGAGTGACGGGCGGCGGTCTCGCTGTCAGATCAGCTATCCATGCTGACGACGCGCTTGATGCTGCCAGTATCGGCGCCAAAGTCGGTGAGGATATCGTCGCAGGACAGGGCCAAAAATGGCGGAACCCGCTCACGAATGGTATTGAATCAATCCCCGATGGGGCCGTTTTCCACAATGATCACATACTCCCGAAGAATCAGATCAAGAAGTTTGATGGCTTTGAAATGCTGAGTCCCGCTCAACAGAAGCAAGTCCTGGACTATCCCGGGAACATACAGCCTATGAATGGAAGTATGAACTGTTCGAAAGGGTGCACCATGCAAGGAACCGAAAAATCTTGGAATAAATATAAGGGGCAGCCGATTGATCCAGAGTACAGCAAATGGCTGGAACGGGAGCAGAGTAGATCCTTCGAGGAGCTTCAGGATCTCATTGATACGCTGCTAGACGAGTAGGGGTGTGATGAAGTGGTTTTGATGGCGGATTTGGTGGGCGAATACAAGGAGATTTATGATGAGTTTGATGAGCTGCCGGAGGATATGAGGTCAAAGATATATGAGGCAACGACCGGGCGCATGTTTGATGTGGCCACGCCACTGAGAAAGGGCAAGGCGTGGACTTTTGAAGGGATGCGAACCCACCAACCGAAAACGTGGGAGGCTCTCGAAGGCGGGTCCGAGTTGTTTGCGGTGAGGCGGCGACATGGGGACACGTACCTCCAGGCGCTTGTTCTTTCTGTTGGCGGAGAAGTCATCGAGGTGTGCAGAGACTTTTGGGGGCGAAATCCCAGCGACCCCGGGTACCAAGAGTGGCTCGACCGCGTCTCGGCCAACCTCACCCGTCGCTGGGGGCGTCCAATGAAGAAGGAGGAACGCCATCTCAGCCTCCCGCGATCAATTCGTCTGGCATATTATCACAGGTTCAACGGCCTAAATGTGCCACGACGTGTTCCTTGGGGCGTCGAGCGTCGCATGCTGCCCCGGCCCACATCCAGTTGGGACTCTATCGACGGCTACCTCGAGAGTGTGGGTCGCAAGAAGCAGTGGCTCCCCTTGGTCGAAGAAATGATTCCGGGCATCCGTCCAGCTCAGAGGGACGTGCCTTACACTAATTTCATGTTGTTCCTGGATAGTCGACCAACAGTGGCTGGTTCAGAAGGTGACGTATTATTCGTCAAGAATCACATCCAAGACGGTATAGTATATTACATTCGCGACGCAAATGTCCAAGAGATGATGATTATCAATGATCCCGAGAGTGCCATAGACGCATATTGCGCTCACGTCCTGCTGACGGGGGGCGAGCGGTTTGATTTTATGAAGTACGCCAGTAAATTGTGACGATGTTCTGAGTCGGCCGCGTCGAGGTGAGAGCTGCGATCGGGCTTTGATGCGGTCCGGCACTTTGCCGCGATCTTCCACGATGCAAACCGCGCTTGTTTCGCTGTACATCTTGCCGTTCATTTCCATTTCGAGATTCGATCCTTGTCGATAAGGTTCCTTTCATTAAACCCGCCTACTTCTTCGTCGCGGTCTGGATTGCTATCCTAATATCTTCGCTATGGTTTGGCGCCGGAGCCACACTGTTAGAAGTGGTTGGGGATCGCAATTTCTGGGTCACAGTGTTGTAGTACGAATTCATCGCTTACTTGGCGTTAGTGATTTGGAGCGGATCGCGAGCCATTTGGGTATCAGCTACTGTTCAAAGGAAGCCGAACTGAGCCGAATGCGATGATCGAACAGCAGATCGCCGGATACCAGGCGAAACGGCGTGGCCCTGAGGCCATCGGAAAATGAACTATGAAGTCTGGCGCCTGCCGTTCACCGGGCCCATTAACGAACTCCCTGCGAATGAACTTATCATCTACCGCGAGTGGTTCACTGGGGTGATGCCGGACAGGATGAAACTGCTCAACGCAGCAGTTTCGAATACGCCCGGCTTCGGAGGATGGACCGGCGCGGCGACAGTTGAATCGCTGGAAGTCGTGTCCGACTGGCTGATGCGGGCCGTCGGAAGTTCGGCGCATGTTGAATCCATATCAACGAATGAGCTGGTCTCGATGAGTTGGGATGTTGGGCTGCACATGGCCAGCGTGCTGATAGCTCAGCAAGGCTGGCAATGGCAGCAATATTTGGTTTCCAGAAGAATTGTCGATTATGGCCATATGGTAGTTACTGCTCCCAACAGAACATTCCGCAACACCCTCCGACAGGCTAACGTGATCGTTGACCGCATACAGGAAGGTCGCTGGGAATCTGGCGATATGCTGGCGCTATACCAGCGCGCGGTCATGGAAGCCGCGGCGCCGCTAAACTGACGGACATGCGACGCACCGATGGTTAGCCTTCAACCGTGAGTGGGCCCACCGGCGCACGACAAACCCTACTCGTGATCCGCCCACTTCGCCGCCCCCCCGTCACCTTCGGCGTCGCCAGCATCGCCGCAAGGATCCGGCTCATCAGGGCCTGTTCCTGCTTCTTGCCGGCGGCGGCGTGACGGAGGTCGACCAGCAGGGCCGAGGTGGCGTTGAGGCGGGCGCAGGCGAGGGTGGCGATGTGGAGCGCGAAATCCGGGTTCTGCTGCAGCACGTCGAGCGCTTCGTCGATCACCGGCACACGCGCTGCCGTCTCATCCGCTGTGCGGCGTGCCAAGCAGCACCGCCATCTCGCCACGGCTCGTCAATGGTGGCGATCGCCACAAGCCGATGGACATCCCTTGCCATGGCTGCTGTCCCGATCCTTCGTGAGAGCGAGAAAGTCGTAGATGTCTAGAAGAAATCAGCTGCCCTCACGAGGAGGAGCTTCAGGAAAATCTTGCAAAAAACTGGCAGCCAGCCGGCGGACGCGCATGCCAGCCACAACTTGCCGGTCAAACATGAAGAGAAATTCCGAAGTGCAGACATCAACATTCACGATCCGGCGTTCGGATGGTGGGATAAGCAAAGTCACGTTAGTTCATCGAAAGCGTACAGCGAGAGGTGGGAGAATTTGTCCAAAATGAATGCTACGCCATCCAGATCTCAAATTGAGGAGTTTGGGAGACAGCTTGCAAGGGAGTTTGGGCAGGATGTCCGGTTCTAGGCAGTTTCTGGGATTCGACCGCTTCTTCCGTCTTGGCGTCGGGCTGTCAGTTCGAGCCTATCGTGCGAAGATCGCTACGCACGGGCATGATGAGTTGACCTTTATGCGCGGGAATGGCGCCCGTGATGCCACATTTTCTGCTCAATGGGCCATGGGCGGTCGAACTCCTTCCGATTTCGTTGGCACAACCCTCACGACCCCCGTCCTGATTAGTCAAAGGACAAAGGACATAATGGAGGGGGAGGGCGTGACCGGGTGGGTTAGCAACCCGTGCCGAGTGTTGAGCCGCGATGGCGATGCCTATGACTATCACCTTCTGGGAATCACCGGTCGCTCGGGTCCTATGAAGTACGAAAGATCCGAGCGCTTTATTAAGAAACTTCCCGGCGGGCCTGCCAACTATCTACGCGGCATGTACTTCGATCCAGAGACGTGGGATGGATCGGATCTTTTTTTGGCTGGGGATACGGTCATTAAAGGTATGACGGATAGCGTAAGAGAACTGTTTTCAAAGTATAGCATAAGAAATATCACACTTGAGCGGCTAACAGAAGTCGAGTTTGGGGCGATAGATGTTGGACTGCGGCTCCCCGCTCCGACCACACTACACTATCAGACTGGTCGCGCGGGCGGATATCGAGGGCCGCGTTGATGGTAGCCTTCCTTAACCCCGGCCCGGAACTCGACCGCGCTGGCGAAGACCTACTCGAGGAGACATTCGGGCATGCCTTGCCAGGCGACTATCGGGAGTTCTTGAGGTCCTACAATGGCGGTCAACCGGTGCCCTGCTATGTGCCAGTTCCCAACCTTCCGGGTGAGGCCACGGATGTCCAGGTTTTGCTCGGATGGGGCGCCAAACCCCAATCGTCTGATATTCGCTGGGCACTTCCGGAGGTTCGCGAGAGGTTCCCGGAAGACACCTTGTTGCCCATCGCGTGGGATTCGTCTGGATGTGTGTTCGTACTAAGGTACGACGACGGGGAATTTACCTCAGTAGAATACGCTGACCTTCTGGCCCAACCCGCAGAATTTTACTACGTCGCCCCCAGTTTCACAGCGTTCGTCGAGCGACTCCGGTCGCCAGACTGGTAGCGCGAGGATCAGTACAGTGCCGCGTCCCGTATCGTGGCCTACTCGTGATCCGCCCACTTCCCCGCGCGCCCCGTCACCTTCGGCGTCGCCAGCATCGCCGTGAGGATGCGGCTCATCAGGGCCTGTTCCTGCTTTCTGCCTTCGGCGCCACGGCGGAGGTCGACCAGCAGGGCCGAGGTGGCGTTGAGGCGGGCGCAGGCGAGGGTGGCGATGTGGAGCGCGAAATCGGGGTTCTGCTGCAGCACGTCGAGCGCTTCGTCGATCACCCGCACCCGCGCTTCCGTCTCCGCCGTGACCGTGGCGCTGTGCGGCGTGCCGAGCAGCACCGCCATCTCGCCCACGATCGCCCATGGCTCGTCGATGGTGGCGATCGCCACGCCATCGCGCGACACGGCGAGCCGGCCCGCTTCGAGCAGGTAGAGCCGCCCCGAATAGCTGCCTTCGGTGGTGAGCCGGTCACCTGGTTTCAGGGTTTCGAGCGGCAGGGACACGGCGAGGGCAGCGAGGGTGGACATCGGCAGGCTCCGGCGGTTTGGGGCGGCAGACTGGCAAAGCTTAGGTGAACCCTGGGTGAAAGTCGCGGGGGGACGCTTGAGCGGCGCCGGACACCCCGACGCGTCCCGGCCGTCGAGCGTGGATCTGGTCTCGCAACGGCCGATGCATCAGCCCCGGAATCTGAAGATTTTCTGAAATTGCCGGCCGGAGGCGCTGCTTCGCCTCACCTCCGGTGGACGTCGGGCTAGGCTCGCGCCGGCTCCCCGGACAAAACGCTGATTCGATATGGTGACGACTGTGAGGATTGCGCGGCTCATTGCCCTTGTCGCCAACCGGATCGTGCTGACGGTCTATGTGTGGGTGGTGAAATTGTGGGAGTGGCCCGGCCTTCTCTCCGATGAGCGCCCACGATTTGTCGTCGACGAGATCGTCGCGCCGGCCCGCGGCGACACCTACGCGATCGTGGTGAAATACGCCAAGTTCGGACTGGATGACGGCGTCGCCGAGCTGGTTGCGGCGCTGGCGCGGCAGGGGGTGAACGTCATCCTCGTCTGCAACGGACAACCGCGGCCCGAGCAGCTCGAGCGGCTGCGCATCGATGCCCACCGCGTGCTGGTGCGCCGCAATATCGGCCGCGATTTCGGCGCCTACCGGGCCGCGACGCTGCTGCTCGAGCGCGAGGGGCTCGTTCCCGACCGGCTGCTCTACTTCAACGACAGCGTGATCTATCTCGATGGTCCCGAGCTCGACCGGCTGATCACGGCGCTGCTGATGTCGACGGCCGGCATGCTGGGGGCGTTCGAGAACCACGAGACACGGCACCATCTGGGGGCCTTCACCTTCGCCCACTCGGCCGATGTGGTGGCGGACCCGGAGGTGCGCCGGTTCTGGCGGCGCTACCGCGCCTACAGCTTGCGGCCGCATGCGATCCTGCGCGGAGAGATTCGGCTGACGACGCTGGTCAAGAGCCGTGGCCACCGGCTCAACGTCGTCTACTCCGCGCAGCGGCTGGCGAGTGCGCTGCAGCAGCTGCCGGCAAGCGAACTGGCGGGGCTCTGGCGCTACCTCCCTTCGCGCATCCGGGGCCGCGAAGCGGTCGGCGGGCCGGACTCGCCGATCCTGCGCGACAGCCTCATCGACCAGCTGATGGCGAGCTTCATGAACAGCAACCAGGCGCATTACGGCTTCGGGCTGTTCTACCGCGTATTGAAGGCGCCGATCGTCAAGAAGGACCTCTTGGGCCGCGGCGTCTATCTCGAGCACCAGTGCCTGCGCATCCTCGACGACCTGCCGCCTGCGACGGCCCAGGCGGTGGTGCGCCTGCTCGCCAACCGCGGCCGGCCGGTGCGTTTGCGCGGCCTTTACCGCTTCCGCTATCGCAACGGGCTGATCTAGCGTTGGGCATCGCGTATGGCTGCAGCGCGACCGACCAACCGGTGCGGGAAGAGTACCCCCACCCCTGTCCCCTCCCCGCAAGGGGGAGGGAGACGCCCTCACTGACGCTTGTGGTCCAGTCTCCTCCCCCTGGCGGGCAGGGCAATCGCACATGGAGCACTGACAGTAGTTGGATTGCCTTCTCCCCTTGTGGGAGAAGGTGGCCGAAGGCCGGATGAGGGGTTCTCTCCGCGTACTCATCGTCCGTCGCTTGGCTCCGGCCGCGCTACACTTCGTTGCGCGTACCCCTCATCCGCCCTTCGGGCACCTTCTCCCACAAGGGGAGAAGGCAAGAGGGGCGTGTTGCCGCCATATGCGCAAGCTGCCCCGCAAGGGGGAGGGAGGGGCGCGGCGTCCGCTTGCCCCCCCAATTGCATCACATGCCCCCCTGCGCTACATAGCCCCAAGCCGCGTCATGCGGTGACGCATCCTGGACGGCCTTGATGCGCGGGTTTATCGATCGGGGACGGCCCCGGAGGTATCGACCCATGTCTCCGTCCACGAATGCCAAAGCTCCCCTCAGCCGTCATCTGCCGCCGCGAACGCTGATCACCCTCGCCATCGCCTGGGGCGTGGTGGTGGTGTTCATGCTCGGGGGCCCCACCTGGCTGCATGCGCCGATCGACCCGGTGGTCGCCGTCATCTGCTTCGTCGTGATCTTTGCCACCATCCTCGTTGCCGCCTTCGGCGTGGTGCACGAAGCCGATTACCTGGCGCATCGGCTGGGCGAGCCCTATGGCACGCTGATCCTGACGCTCTCGATCGTCTCGATCGAGGTGATCCTGATCGCCGCGGTGCTGCTTGGGCCCGGCGAGAACCCCACCATCGGCCGCGACTCGATCTTTGCGGTGATGATGATCATCCTCAACCTGGTGATGGGCATCTGCCTGCTGCTCGGCGGCCGGCGCTTCGGCGAACAGGAATACAATTCGCAGGGCGCGCTCGCCTATATCTCGATGACCCTGCTGCTCGGCGGCATTGGCCTCGTCCTCCCCAACACGCTCAGCAGCGGCGATGGCACGTTCCTGCCGGCACAGGCGGTGGCCTTTGCTATCCTCACCATCGTGCTCTACGCGGCGTTCCTGATGATGCAGACGCGCGCCTATCGGCGCTATTTCATCCAGCCCGATCTCGGCTCGCTGACCATCCCGCTCGACAATAGCGGCACGCCGACCGAACGCGCGCCGGTCGATCGGCGCGGCGTCGTCATTCACTCGGTGCTGCTGGTGGCGCTGATGCTGCCCATCGTGCTGCTCGCGCACGACCTGGCGCTGGTCATCGATTTCGGCATCGCCGCCGTCGGCGCGCCGCTGGCGCTGGGTGGCGTGCTGATCGCCATCGTCGTCTTCACCCCGGAATCGATCACCGCCATCAGGGCGGCGCTCGATAACCAGCTGCAGCGCTCGATCAACCTCTGCCTCGGGGCGTTCGTCTCGACCGTTGGGCTCACCGTGCCCGCGGTGCTGATCGTCGGGCTGGTGACCGGCAAGCGAGTGGTGATGGGGGTGACGCCGAGCGAGACGGTGCTGCTGCTGCTGACCGTCGGGCTCACCACGCTGACCTTCCTCGGCCAGCGCGCCTCGGCCCTGCAGGGCACCCTCCACCTGACGTTGTTCGCCGTGTTCGGCGTGCTGCTCTTCGTCACCTGATCCAACCCGCCCGCCGGCAGGACGACCTGCCGGAGCATCGGGCCACTGGGGACGCCCCCTCCTGACCAGGAGGGCGCTCATGCCCACCACACTTCCCAACCTCTGCGCGCTGCTCGGCTGCCTCGCCGGCTATGTGCTCGCCTGTCTCGTCGCCCTTGGGCCGCTCGATGCACAGGCAGCAGCGCTCCTCACCGCCGTCCTGCCCTCCGCCAGCGGCCTCGCCGCCTGGCTGGTGGGCCGGCATTTCGACACCTGATTTCACAACCAGCAAGGACCATCATGGCCGATCCCGTCCACCAGTTCGTCGTCGAACCGATCTTCCCGCTGCCGCCGCTCGGCGCAGTGCATCTGAGCCTCACCAACGCTGCCGCCTATATGCTGCTGACGGGGGTGGTGGGCGCCGGCTTCATGATCTTTGTGGGTCGCCGGCGACAGCTGGTGCCGGGGCGGATGCAGCTCGTCGCCGAGCTGCTCTATCAGGCGATCGAGAACCTGGTGGTCGGCGCCATCGGTCGCGAGGGCATGCGGTTCTTCCCGCTGGTGTTCTCGCTGTTCAGCTTCATCCTCGTCGCCAACATGATCGGCATGTTCCCCTTCGCCTTCACGGTCACCGCGCAGATCGTCGTCACCGGAGCACTGGGCCTCCTGGTCTTTGCCGTGGTCACCATCTACGGCCTCTGGCGCAACGGCACGAGGTTCCTGAAAATCTTCATGCCGAGCGGCGTGCCGGTCTATCTCGCGCCGCTGATCGTGCCGATCGAGATCATCTCTTACCTGTCCCGCCCGGTGAGCCACTCGGTCCGCCTGTTCGCGGTGATGCTGGCCGGGCACATCACGCTGAAAGTCTTCGCCGGCTTCATCGTCGACCTCTCGAGCCTCGGCCCGCTCGGCATGGCGGCGACCATAGCGCCGCTGGCGATGACCGTCGGGCTGACGGCGCTGGAGCTGCTGATGGCGGTGATCCAGGCCTATGTGTTCACCATGCTGACCTGCATGTATCTCAGCGACGCCATGCATCCGGGGCATTGACGGGGCGGCGGAAGCCGGCGCCGGCGCGGCCGAAACTTCCGCCATTGGCCTCCATAGGCAGCCCTATTGCGCGGCGAGGTGCTGGATCGCCAGCACCACGGCGCCGCGCTTGCGGCCGCTGTCGACATAGCCATAGGCCTCCCGGATTTCTTCGAACCGATAGACGCGGTCGATCACCGGCTTGATCGTCCCGGCTGCCAGCAACTCGGCCAGCAGTTGCAGGTCCTCGGGCCGCTCCGCCGATGTGCCGCCGATAATGCGCCGGCCGCCTTTGGGCCGGCGGAACATGTCTTCGGGCGCAGCCAGCACCGCCAGCAGCGCCCCGGTCGGCGCGAGGACCGGGGCGCATCGGGCGAAGGGGGCGTTCCCGACCGTATCCATCACCAGGTCATAGACCGCCTGCTCGCTCGCGAAATCGGTCGTTGCATAGTCGATCACCCGGTCAGCCCCGAGCGCGCGCACCAGCCCGGCATTGCCCGCGCTGCAGACCCCGGTGACCTCGGCGCCGAAGTACCTGGCCAGTTGCACGGCGTAGGCGCCGACGCAGCCCGAGGCCCCGTTGACCAGCACCTTCTGCCCCGGCCGGATCCCGGCGCGGTTGAAAAAGTCCAGCGCCGTGACGCCGCCGAATGGCACGCCTGCCGCCTCCTCGAAGGCGAGGTCCGCCGGCATCAGCGCGACGCACTCGTCCTCGCGCACCAGCTTGTACTCGGCGTGGCAGCCAAAGACGTCGATGCCGAACACCCGGTCGCCCGGCTTGAACCTGGTCACCGCCCTGCCGACCGCCTCGACCGTCCCGGCGAACTCGACGCCCAGCACCTGCTTGCGCGGCCCGAAGATGCCGAGCACCAGCCGCCCGGGGATCGCGAACGGCTTTGGCAGGTTGAAGGCCCGCATCCGGGCGTCGCCCGAGGTCACCGAACTTGCCACCATCCGGACGAGCAGGTCGCGCTCGCCCGGCACGGGCCTGGGCACCTCCTCGATCGAAACGACATCGGGCGGGCCGTATTTCTTGTAGACAGCAGCTCTCATGGCATCCTCCTTCAAGGGGCGCGGGGGGCAGTCTCGAGGTTTGGTTCAGGCTCGGCCGTCAGCCCTTGGGCGGCGGGGCCTTCCACTGGAAGACCTCGCCGATCGGCACGCCGAACACTTCGGCGATGCGGAACGCTGCCTCCAGCGACGGCGAGTATTTGTTCTGCTCGATGGCGGCGATCGTCTGCCGGGTCATGCCGATGCGATCGGCCAGCTCCTGCTGCGTCATCTCGTCATGGTCGAAACGCAGCCGGCGGATGGTGTTGGAAATCGGCGGCGCGGCCATCAGCCCAGCACCCGGAAGCGGATGATGACGATGATCTCGGCCAGCACATTGGTGGCGACGGCGGCCAGCAGCAGCGCGTTGGCCATGACGATGGCAAAGCTCCCGACCGGGTCGTCCGGAAAGCCCGCCGCAAACTCCCGGCCCCAGAGCAGCGCCGTCGCCGAAATCCCGAGCACCGCCCATTCGAACAGCGGCTTGGTGATCCTGGCCGCGCTACCCTCCAGCTGCTTTTCCAGCTCGTCCGGGCCGGCGCCGAAATCCCTGAGCCGCCGCCGCGAGGCAAAGAGGTTCAGCCCGAGCAGCAGCACCACCGTGATGCCCATGCAGATGAGGAACAGCGTCCACAGCGCCTGCCCATCGAGCGCCCGCGCCCCGACGCCGCGCCACACCTCGGAAAAATAGTAACCCCACACCACCAGCGTGGTGACGACGGCGATCCAGGCAGTCTTCTCGCGGAAGGCCATGTGACGCGCTCCATGCACATTATCTTATGCGTAATATCGAGTATTTCTTACGCAATGTCTATTATCTTTAACATATTGAGGAGGATTATTGGCTGAGATGTCCCTGCCGAACGGAGGGGCGCGACGTTTTCCTAGTCTGAAATGCATCGTGCACCGCGAGGTCGTCGGTGACAGACTGAGACCAGGCTCGCGGTGTTGGACACCGAGCAACTCCGCGATCCCGTCATGGGCCGTTCGGCGTGTAGCTGGGCGGCGGCACGGATATCAACCGCGCCGTCACCCGCTGCCGGGGCTGATGCACCAACCCGGCAAGGCGGCGCGGAATGATATTGCGGTGGTCAGTGGGTAGGAGCACGTTCCGCACTTAGGCTGCAGACGCCAGAATCGTTGCGAATCTCCATTTACTTCGCCCGTCGGCTTCATCTCCTGTAGTGGGGCGCCACCCGCTCCCCTTGCTCAACGGAGAAGGCGAGGCACCAGCAGAAGGAGGGCAGGCCTACCTTTGCCATGATCGCCTAAGTTGGGTGTCAATGCCGGTCATCCGCAGACGCCATTCAACTAGCTGAACGCTCACGCCGAACTCTGCGGCTATGTCCGACGCTCCAACTCCTCGAACTCGCCGCGCGTACAGGGCATCGCGCGGCGCTAAGATCGCCCCAGCGAGCCAATCGGCCTCATCTTCTTGATCGCTCGGGTACTCGCTGAGAAGCATCATACCACTGTCGGAGATATCTACCCTTCCGGCCCGGTGTCCCAACTGAATGTGCGAAAGCTCATGCACCAGCGTGTTCGCTTGGCGGGCAACCGTATGGCTAGGATTCAGAACAACGAAATGCCTTCCCCCTTCCTTAAGCGTCAAGCCGGACCAGCTCTCGCTGTCGGCTTCTAGAAGGCGCCGCTTATGCTTCTCCACGAGATCAAGCTTTGCGAAGTCGAGTACGACCACACCTAAGGCGTCAGCATAGTCCCACGGCTCGATAGGCGATTGGCTCGACACGCCCAACAGCTCCCTCGCGCTCAACGCAAAGCGCTCAGCCTGGGCCTTAAACCCGTGGCGCACTGCCTATCCAACCAGCTTATTGTGTGCTCTCGCTGCGTCTTGCACCGCGAGTATTAAGGCGCCAAGCGACTCAGCAGTCTCTCGCGCTACGGTCTTCTTCTTGCGAAGGTGAACCTGCGGCGGGTCGCTCTCGCCATTTCCGATAACGCCTTCGACACCCAAGAACTCGTTCGGATCGCGCCCAAGCCAAGCGCAAATCTTCGCGAAAGTCGCCAGGTCAGGCATGTGGCCATTCTCAATTCGCGAGAATGTAGCGGAGCTTATCCCTACGTCTTCGGCAGCGGCGCGAACTCCCCTTGAACCACGTTTGGCAATCATCAGACGGGCCAGTGCGTCGATAGCGATTTCCATCAATTCCTCAAGTGCGCAGCCCCCCACTTGACGAGGGGGGGTAGCTGGCGTACGTCTCACATAAGAGACGAAGCGTATCTGTTGTGAGACGTCTCGGTTACAAGACAACGAATCACATGGGCCACGGCGCAGTCAAGCGCAACCCCCTAGAATGCAGGAGATAACGTGATGGCGAAGAATACTGGGAATGATTTCCGGCGGGGTGCAGTGACTGGGCGGACCCAGTACCAGCGTGCCGACGGCAACTACCAGAAGCGTAACGAACGAACCGGGGAGTTCATGGAAGTGAAACAGTCGCCCGGCCCGTTCAAAGGCGTCGCAAAGGAACCCGACGGCCGCGACACCAAGAACTCGTAATCGGAGATTTGAGATGAACACTCTCGAAGAAAAGGTACACGACGACCACGGCCGCGATCGGATCGCCGAGATCACAGTCGATCGCAAGAAGCACAAGGTTCGCGCCGGCGCTTGGATAGTTAGCGATCTCAAGGCTGGCGTGGGTGTCGACCCAGCCAAGGTCCTTGCCGAGGTGACGTCGGCAGGCCTCAAGGATCTCGGCGACAACGCCACGATCAACGTCCACGACGATCAGAAGTTCGTCAGCCATGCTCGCAGTGGCGGGTCATCGTGATGCTTGACTTGAAGAGCACGACAACCGGATCGGGGCCATTAGCCCCGATCGCTGAGCTCTGCGCTGGTGAGGTAGCTTTTAGGACGGAGGGTGAAAGGCAGTTCATCTACATGGAGGGACTACATTTCACGGTTTCGGGTGCGCTCCGGATCATGGACGCACTACTGTGCCTCAATCACGACAATCCAACCTACCCGACTAGGCTCTATCTGCCGGAGCAAATTGGAACGGGGCTCAACTGGAACGAAACGGCTGCGTTTCTCAATCGTGCGTGGCACACATGGTCCTGGCGCGACGTTTCGCCTGACCAGTCCCCGGTCGAAGTTCTGGCGGGCCACCTAGCGGCGTTCGAGCCAGCGGCGAAGTGATGGGTGCCATATTCAGGGCTACGACCGACTTCCTGCACGCCGTACGTGACGACCTTCAGCGGCGGCACCACTTTGCCCTCGAGAGAGTGGGCTTCATTGCGGTGCGTGCTGCGCATGGTCTCGACCAAACAGTATTGCTGGCAGAGAGCTACGTCCCAGTCGCGGACGCCGATTACCTTCGAGACCCAACCGTGGGTGCCATGATGAACTCGGAGGCGATCCGCAAGGCGATGGATGTCGCGCTATTGAGTCGAGCAGGCATTTTCCACGTTCACATGCATCACAGGCCGGGCCGCCCTTGGTTCAGCCCGACTGACCTTCGCGAGCAGACGAAGTTCGTACCGGACTTCTTCAACGTCTGCGCTGAGATGCCTCACGGCGCGATTGTACTAAGCCCAGATGGCGCCGCAGGCCGCGTCTGGTACGGACCTGAACGAGTCGGACCGATTTCAGAGTTCAATGTCATTGGTAGTATTGTCACCATCCAACGCCGTCCCCGGGACGGTAAGGACTTTATCGCATGAGCGAGGAGGCTGATCTTAGTCGTCAGAGTTTCCTCGGGCCTGATGCCGATGAGGTTCTTCGTTCGGTTCGCGTCGCAATTGCCGGCCTCAGCGGGGGCGGTTCGCATGTTGCGCAGCAACTTGCCCACGTCGGCGTAGGCGGCTTTCGCCTCATCGACCCTGGAAAGATAGAGGCCAGCAACCTAAACCGATTGGTCACCGCTACTGAGCAAGACGTGAATGACGAACTGTCGAAGGTCCAAATACTTCGACGAACAATCCTTGGAGTTCGTCCGTGGGCCGATGTTCGAATCGAGGAGGCTAAGTGGCAGCAGGTGCCCGCATTAATCGCGGATGCCCATGTGTTGGTGGGCTGTGTCGATGGATATCGCCAACGCGAGTACCTAGAACGCGCAGCGCGTCGCTTTGGAATACCGTACATCGACATTGGGATGGATGTGACCGCGATTACTGGTGGTCAGTTCGCGATTGGCGGTCAGGCAATCATGACCAGGCCCGGCTGTCCATGTATGAGGTGCCTCGGCTTTCTCACGACTGATCGTTTGAATCATGAGGAGGATAATTATGGGCACGCGGGCGCCGTGCCTCAGGTGGTGTGGACCAACGGGACCTTGGCTTCGCTAGCGGTCGGAATGCTCGTGAAGCTCTTTACGCCATGGTACAGTGGTGAGAGGTCGTTTGAGTGGCTCGAGCTTGATGGCAACGCTCAAACGATCGAACCAAGCATCCAACCTCAATTTGCATTGCGCGGACCCTGCCATCATTTCGACGGCCGAGACGATCTGGGCGATCCGTTCTTTAAGCTGGCGAAACTCTGAGAGTCTATCGTGTCGTCGGTGCCCGCTGCAGTAATGCAGCTCGGGGACCGGTCTTTGCCGTACGGGGCAGCCCGCTCACTCATCCCCCATCTTCAGCGCCTTGATAAACGCCTCCTGCGGGATCTCGACGCTCCCGAACTGGCGCATCTTCTTCTTGCCCGCCTTCTGCTTCTCGAGCAGCTTGCGCTTACGCGTCGCGTCGCCGCCATAGCATTTCGCCGTCACGTCCTTGCGCATGGCGCGGACGGTTTCGCGGGCGATGATCTTGCCGCCGATGGCGGCCTGGATCGGGATCACGAACAGGTGCGGCGGGATCAGGTCCTTGAGCTTTTCGCACATGATGCGGCCACGCGTTTCGGCGACGTTGCGGTGCACCAGCATACTGAGCGCGTCGACAGGCTCGGCATTGACCAGGATCGACAGCTTCACCAGGTCGCCCTCGCGGTAATCGGCGAGCGTATAGTCGAAGCTGGCATAGCCCTTCGAGATCGACTTCAGCCGATCATAGAAATCGAACACCACCTCGTTGAGCGGCAGGTCGTACTCGACCATGGCGCGGTTGCCGACATAGGTCATGTTGCGCTGGATGCCGCGCCGATCCTGGCAGAGCTTCAGGATCGAGCCGAGATACTCGTCCGGGGTGAGGATGGTGGCCTTGATCCACGGCTCGCTGATGTGGTCGATGCGCACCACGTCCGGCAGGTCGGCCGGGTTGTGCAGCTGCAGCGTCTCGCCATTGGTGAGGTGCACCTCGTAGACCACGCTCGGCGCGGTGGCGATCAGGTCGAGGTTGAACTCGCGGCTCAGCCGTTCCTGGATGATTTCGAGGTGCAACAGCCCCAGGAAGCCGCAGCGGAAGCCGAAGCCGAGCGCGGCCGAGGTTTCCATTTCATAACTGAAGCTCGCGTCGTTGAGCCGCAGCTTGCCCATGGCGGCGCGCAGCTCTTCGAAATCTGAGGCGTCGACCGGGAACAGCCCGCAGAACACCACCGGCTGCGCCGGGCGGAAGCCGGGGAAGGCGCTGGCGGTGGGGCGGCGATCGTCGGTGATGGTGTCGCCGACATTGGTATCGGCCACTTCCTTGATCGAGGCAGTGAAAAAGCCGATCTCGCCGGGGCCGAGTTCGCCGATATCGACGAGTTTGGGGGTGAACACACCGACGCGGTCGAGCTCGTACGCCGCGTTGGCGTTCATCATCCGGATCTTCTGGCCCTTCTTCACCGTGCCGTCGATGACACGGATCAGCACCACGACGCCCAGATAGGTGTCGTACCAGCTGTCGACCAGCAGCGCCTTCAGCGGCGCGTTGATATCGCCCTTCGGCGCCGGCAGGCGCTCGACGATGGCTTCCAGCACCTTGTCGATGTTGAGGCCCGACTTGGCGGAGATCTCCACCGCGTCCGAGGCATCGATGCCGATCACGTCCTCGATCTGCTGTTTGACGCGCGGAATGTCCGCTGCAGGCAGGTCGATCTTGTTGAGCACCGTCACCAGCTCATGGTTGGCATCCATGGCATGGTAGACATTGGCGAGGGTCTGCGCCTCGACGCCCTGGCTGGCATCGACCACCAGGAGCGAACCCTCGACGGCGGCCAGCGAGCGGCTGACTTCATAGGCGAAGTCGACATGGCCGGGCGTGTCGATCAGGTTGAGGATATAGGTCTCGCCATCGGTGTGCTTGTAGCTCAACCGGACGGTCTGCGCCTTGATGGTGATGCCGCGCTCGCGCTCGATATCCATCGAGT